>Ga0181560_10000315_pt1 | contig 43022 bp, 41 predicted proteins | sample 011ome_20_FD_133751 | JGI IMG/M metagenome (GOLD analysis project Ga0181560, IMG submission 133751) | Coastal salt marsh microbial communities from the Groves Creek Marsh, Skidaway Island, Georgia - 011509CT metaG (megahit assembly) | ecosystem: Environmental > Aquatic > Marine > Intertidal... | reverse complement strand
AAGAAGTCGATTCTGGTGGTTTGCAGCCTGCCAGCGCCTGAATACTATCTAACCAGACTTTCGTTACCCATCATGTGGAACTGGTCGATGTTATTGTCCTGGCAAAAGTACTCGATGAATTCCACATCGGGCTCCCAGGTTTTTGTCCACACCGTTGACCAGGGTGCTGTGTATGCAGCCGGATCATCAATCGTGATTTCATATCGCAGCGTGTCCATTTTTGGTCTGGATATGCGTTCTACCAGGTGCAGGCTTTCAGTGTGTGGATAACCTTCGCGATGTACCCAGAAGCGTTCGTTAAAACCAACAGTATCTACAACCAGGATGTCACCTTCCCAGTGGCCAATGGAGTGACCGAAATAGGAGGGGCTCATATATTCCGGATGACCACGGCCATCCAGGTGTATTTCCCGCCAGGGGCGTGTTGATCCACCGGACAGAATAAAAATCTTCTGCATGTGAGGCGCCTGGACTATCTGTAATCCAAAGGGAACGGCAAACTGTCTGGGACCACCTGGAGGCGCACAGCGTGCATGAGGGTCATCTTTAGCCAGGGTCTCCTGGCGGTAATCATACAGCGCACGTGCCCAGGGCTTGAAAGGGACCTGCTCAGGAGGGGGATAATCGGCGCCGGCGACCATAGGGCCGGGACCGCGTCCCCACATGCCAAGACCATCGTCCAGTGAGCCAAGTATTGGTGTGCCATCTGGCAGGCGTGGGGTAGGTGCGTCAGGGTCATACTCCGCTGCAAACACCCCCTGGGCAAGCCCGGACAGCAACAGAAATAAAATCACTCTAGTTTTCATAACCATTAATCCTGCTGCCTGGAGAAAAGCCGCTGGCCGGTATCTTCGATAACAACCCGGCTGGCATTCATGGATGAACTACCATCCCGGGCAAGTGCGCCTTCAACGATCAGAGTATCACCGAGCACCAGGGATTCCCTGGTCCAGCCCTGGCGCATCATGGAAACGGGCGAACCCAGTTCACATGCCCAGGTAGTTATTTCACCGGTTTCTTCATCTTCAACATCAATATAGAAATACGCATGGGGATTGAGCCAGTCCACCTTGATTAAGACACCGGTCAATTCAATGCGGGCCTCGGCATCGTACTGGGCGGTGAATGCGTGGTGGGCAGAAGCCAAATGGGTAAATAGAAGAGTGATTACCATTAACAGGAAAGTTGTGTATTTTTTAATGATCATGACAGGCGATCGCCCCTTTTTTATATAAAGCTATAGATTTATAGCTGAGAATTGCAGCATTCCCGTAATTCGGAAACCAAAAAAGATTATCACAAGATTGCGCCAAGTCCAGAGTCACTACTGGAATTCACAATTAATCCCTAAAGCAACAGGATACTGCTTCAGGTCATGTCCGAATACTTGTTTGCCAGGTCGAGGTTGATTTTCTGACCATAGCCACGCAGTGACATTCCGGATTTATCAAAGTCCAGGTCGCCACCGCTGCGAACATCATGGTCAAAATGATAGACGGGGCGAACAGGCTGCAAGTTCGTTTGATCTTCGTACTGCCTGCTGGCCTGGGTTGTCGACTCGTTAGCTTTTTCCCAATTTGCCATGGCCTTCTTGCCATGACGCTTCTCAAGCATGTCCTTCGTGACATTGGGTGAGAAGACAGAGGCAGTGGCGTTGTTGCCTCCGAATCCCTTGGCATTGAGCAAAATGCTGTCCAGTGATGCCGGGTCGATTTCCTGGTGATCCAGCAGAAACTCCAGGCCTTCCCTGTGAACATCGTCGGCGATGGTATCCGTGGCCAGGATGCCAGGAAGAATGCCGTGCTTCCAGATACCCAGGCTGCAGGCAAGCTGGTCTGCGCCGGCAACACCCAGTGAGTGACCCAGGTAGGATTTAATGGCTGATACTTTCCAGTTACTGGCACCAAAATGTTTCGCCACGTCTTCGAGAATGGCTGATTCGGTCACACGGTTTTGCGGCGTGCCTGTGCCATGGGCCTGGATGAATGTATTGTTGCGCAGACTTTCTTCACCCAGGACTGCTCTTGTGGCTGCGGCCGCCCTGGCAAAGGTCAGGTAGTTGCCAACGCCCGGGCTGGCAATGGATTTTTTAAAACCATCGGCATTGACGAAGACATCATTCACGGCACCATGAATGTTTGCGCCGAGCTCAAGGGCCAGCGCATCGTCCATCAGGATGAAGAACTGGCAGGATTCTCCGAGTGTGAAGCCGATGTTATTGCCAAATGGGCGGCAGGAGCGACGATAGTCAGGTTCATTGCCACCATCCAGGGCCTGCAGAATGTCATCGCCGGCGATGGCGCCCATGGTGTTAAAGGCTTCGATGATCTCAGGGAGAATGGCGGCTTCGCTGCCGCCGACGATCACTACGCGATGAGTGCCGCTCTGGATATCCTTTGCCGCCTGGGCCAGGTTGTAATGGAAAGTGGCGCAGGCACCAAGGCTGGTCCCGGTATTCCCCACATTGCCAAGTACGTAGGCATTAATAAAATTGGCAGGCATATCACAGAAGCCCAGCGGCAACTGCTTGGAGGTCACTTTCTTGCCCAGCAGCCGTGCCTGGAGCATGCCGCCATTACCGTTGTAATCCAGCTGGCTCATGCTGCTGCAGGCATAAATGCCTATCTGTTCCGGTGCCACTTTCTGGCGGATCACATCCCAGTCGATGCCCATGTTGTAGAGGGCATCGGATATGCCATAAATAGTCATTTGCAGGGCACGGGGATGATTCCGTGATGCGTAGAGTTGTGCAGGATCGAATCCGCTGGGCAACTGGCCAGCATAATTGACCGGGCTTTTATGGGCATCCTCGATCATTACATCGATTTTGCCGGTCACTGTGACTTCACAGTAAATGCTTTCCCCTTCAGTGACCTGCCAGTTCTCGGGAATCTGGTTTGGCAGGTGCCGTTTCCTGATGGTGAATGAAAAACTTTCCTCGCCTTCAGGTGGCGACATGCGTGCAGCATTGTGGTGACGCTGTGCTGCGGGATCAAAAATATTATTTTCCAGTTTGCGGATCAGGGTACCGTCCAGAATGGACTGCCGATTCTTTTCCAGCCATGGATCAAGTTCGATGGCCTGCTGGGTGTTATCTTCCCAGTGGGTTCCGTTGTACTGGATATGACCAGTCAGCACAGACAGGTTCAGTAAGGTGTCACGTTGCTGTTTTGCAGGTAATTTGTCGAAGACCAGACGCTGGTAAGCATAATGGTGAGAACTGCGACCAGCAGGACTGATTCCGCCCATGGCAGTGATGACAGGTAAATTGGCCACTATTAGATTTTTTCCTTTAAATCAGGGAGTTGGCTAGGATTGAGGCGCATCATATAGACTTCATCATAAATTTTATTTTTCATTCTGGCCAATAAATATAAAAAACAGGCCAAAATGTCGGAAAAGCCCAAAAAGTGTGACCTTGCCGGCACTCTTGCTTACACTCCTTAAGTGATGGAAAAAACTAACCCCCACGATACTCATATCCAGGGTCTGCACCAGGAACTCGGGATTCCCGAATCCTATCCCCGAACCTGTGGTCTTGATTTTTACGCGGATTGTGAATCCCTGGTCGAAACTGAAAAAGATGTTTTCGGCAGGCAGGCATTCATGGCGCTTGATGCGTTTGCAGCATGGCAAAACATGCAGGCTGCAGCCGGCAGGGATAATATCGAGTTGCAGATAGTCTCTGCCTTTCGCAGCGTGGATTACCAGGCAGAGTTATTACGTAAAAAGCTGGATCGGGGAGATAGTATTGAAACTATCCTGAAGGTTAATGCGGCGCCCGGCTTTAGTGAGCATCATAGTGGTTGTGCACTGGATATCACTACACCTGGATTTGAACCACTGGAAGAAGAGTTTGAATCAAGTCCGGCATTTACCTGGCTTTGCCAGCATGCAGGGAGTTTTGGTTTCAGCCTGAGTTTTCCGCGTAATAATGCTGCCGGTATTGCCTATGAGCCCTGGCACTGGAAGTATGATTTACAGAAGAAACCGAAGGAATAACAGGGAGGAAAGGAAAATAACAAAGGCCAAGCAGGGCGACTTAATCGATCAATTCAATCATGGCGATCTATCAATAACAAGGATTATTCATGGGTTTATTGTTGTAAATGAAAGCCTTGTGATCATGTCTTGATATCAGTTGACAGCACCCCCATGGAGAGTAGTATGGATAAAGCGGCTATCAATTTCATGGAGGAAACCGGGTCGCAGTAAAAAGCGCATATGGGTCACTGACTGGTATTTGCAATGCTTCCGGGACAGTGAGAAATCCCTGCGATATAACAGTGTTGTACGTCGGCGTATTAGGAGGCGCATGTATGATCAGTGATACACAAGTTGTTTTTCGAGGTGTAGACCATTCCGATGCCGTTGAAGAGGCGGTCCATAAAAGAGCAGAAAAGCTGGAAAGATTCAGCGATCAGATTCAAAGTCTCAGAGTTACCGTTGAATCTCCCCACAATCATCATCATAAAGGCAAGGTATACCATGTAGGTGTAGAGGCCTTTATTCCAAACCATGACATCATTGTGAATCATGACCAGCATGACAAGCATGCCCATGAAGATATCTATGTAGCTATTCGCGATACCTTTGATGCGGTGGAAAGACAAATCAAGGAATTAAACGATAAGAGAAGGCAGCAAAGCCGAATCAGCAGTAAGTTGACGACAAATCCGGATATCGTCAGTGTTGAAGGTTACGGTGATGAGCAGGCTGCTAATCAGTAGATTCAGTTAAACATTATTTAATATCAACCAAAAAAACACGGGCAATTACCCGTGTTTTTTTATGCCTGTTGTTCTACCAGTTGGTGCGTCAGGTGTTTACCTGGAACATTTTTTTCCTGACCAGTTTTCGGTATTCCTTGGGGGAGAGGGAAATCGCTTTTTTGAACAGGGCGGAAAAATAACTGTTGTCGGGGTATCCCACGCTGTACGCCACTTCGGCAATACCAAGGTTGCTGGTTTTCAGCAGTTCCTGCGCATTTTCAAGTCGCACCTGTTGCAGGTACTGCATGGGCGACTTGCCAGTGGCCTGCTTGAAACGTCTGTTCAGGGAGCGAATACTGATATCGAATTTTTCAGAAAGAATTTCCAGGGTGATTTCATCGTTGTAACAGCTGTGCATCCATTCCTGAATCTCGATAATATTTTCATCGTCGTGAAAATTCTGAGGTGAGTTTTTCAGAAAGCTGGAGGTATAGGAGCGTTTGACCTCGTGGGTAAAATGACGCGATACCTGGTCAGCAACAAACTGGGAATAAAAATCCTCGATGAAATGAAGCATCACATCCCTGACAGAATTAACACTCCCGGCACAGTACAGGTTGCCTGCCTTGGTGATGAAACGGTCCCGTTGCAGCAGAACATCCGGATAGCTTTGCTGGAACTGGTCAAAGTAATACCAGTGCGTTGTGGCCACCTTGTTATTGAGCAGGCCGGCTTCCGCTAAAAAATAACTGCCTGTACCGGCAGCACAAATAATGACATCGGTGCCCTGGAACCCTCTGAGCCATTCGGTCAGCTCAGGATTGTTTTTTACCACGCCCAGGGGATTACCCCATAGCCCCGGCAGGATGATCATATCGGTGTCAGTGATATCTGCCAGCCTGTTATTGCAGACAAGCTCCAGGCCGGCATTAAGCGCTATATTCCCGCCATCCAGGCTGACCAACTGCATGGCCAATGCCTTGTTTTTTGCGCCGGCATTGTTTTCTATGCGGTTAATCAGGTCTGCTGCGTTCAGCATCTCTACAGGGATGGTGATGCTGGTGCCAAGCACCTTGCGGTAACCCACCACGGTCACATTCAGCATGCCTTGGACTCCGGTGTATCGTAATTCACGGCCACAATTTCATACTGGTGGGTGCCCGAAGGGGTATCAACCAGTATTTCATCGTCCAGGTTTTTACCCAGCAATGCTTTGCCCAGGACCGAATCAATGCTGATGTAATTTTTGTCCGGGTCAATCTCATCAGGGCCAACAAGGCGATAGGTCACAGATGAGTTATCTTCACGGAACAGCTCTACCCAGGCACCAAAATAGACCTTGCTGGTATCCGAGGGCAGTTCACTCACCACGTTAAGGACATCAAGGCGCTTTCGTAGATAGCGTACACGGCGGTCGATTTCTCTTAAGCGCTTCTTGCCGTAAATGTATTCTGCATTCTCTGAGCGGTCACCCAGGGCTGCCGCATCCGAGACCTGTTGAGTCACCTGTGGCCGTTCCACTTTCCACAGGAAATGCAGTTCATCCTTTAGTGCCTTTTCCCCTTCGGGAGTGATGTAGGCGGACATGGGTTTTGCTGGAGGTCTATACCTGGACATGTTGATTATTCATCAGAAATTTCTGAATTCCAGTTGCGTGTATAACGCGGGCTCTTTCATTCTTACACCAAGACCCAGCAGCCGAACAGGTTTGTTGCCCCTTTCAAACCCGGTTTTGCAAAGGCTTTTAAAAATATCCAGGTCGAGGTTGCTGGCACTTTGTTCCACCGTTGTGGAAACAAAATCACTAAACTTGATTTTAACGAACTGTTTGCCAATGGTGACTTTCTTTTTCGATTTTTGGATGCGTTCTTCAAGTTTTTCCATTAATTCCGGCAAAGTGGATATGCAGCTGTCCAAACTGGGCAGATCTTCCGCAAAAGTGTGCTCCACACTGATGGACTTTCGTCGGCCCTCTGTCTGAACCGGGCGCTCATCAATGCCACGGCACAGGGTATATAGTGTTTCACCGAAACTGCTGAACATCTCGATCAGTTCAGTTTTTTTATATTGTTGCATATCGCCACAGGTCTCAATGCCCAGTAATTCCATTTTTCGGGCGGTTACCTTGCCGACGCCATAGAGTTTTCGTACTGGGAGCGTGACGACGAATTCATCAATTTTGTCTGGTGTAATAACAAACTGACCATCAGGTTTGTTCCAGTCGCTGGCAATCTTGGCGAGAAACTTGTTAGGGGCTATGCCGGCAGAAAGTGTAATCCCTATTTCCTGGCGTACCTTGTCCCTGATTTCCTGAGCCATCAAAGTGCCGCTGCCACGGCATTTTTTAGTCTCTGAAACATCCAGGAAGGCTTCGTCCAGGGAGAGAGGTTCTATGATTTCAGTGTACTCCTTGAAAATCCTGTGCATTTCTTTGGATGCTGCACGATATTTCTCCATATTGCCTGGAATAATAATGAGGTCCCGGCATTTTCGTTTGGCCGTGGCTGATGCCATGGCTGAGTGAACGCCGTATTGCCTGGCCTCATAATTACAGGTGGCTATGACTCCACGACGATCTTCGGAACCACCCACCGCGACAGGCATCCCGGCAAGAGCAGGGTCGTCCCTTATTTCTATCGCGGCATAAAAGCAGTCGCAGTCGGCGTGGATGATCTTGCGGGTCATGGCCGTAGTATATCCTGCTGAGTTGGTATCGGGTCTAAACCCGAGGCATACTATTGGGTAATAAAGGAGACTGTTATGCCTATTTATGAATTCAAGTGCCAGGGCTGTGGCGGGCAATTTGAAAAAATTGCCAAGATTGAAGAGAGTCCTGACTGTCCTGAATGCGGCAGCAGTGAGGTGGAAAAACTGGTGACTTTTTCTGCGACTGTCAGTACGACCAGGACCCGGTCAAAATCAGTGGCCGGAGCACGTGCCCGAACCAGCGAGGTGAAAAAAGAGCAGGATCGGGCGCACGAAGAATACCGTCGCAAGCATATTGATGATCATCACTGAGTCATTACTCGGCAGCAGCCTGGTCCAGCAGATTCAGAAAATCAGAAAAGTTATTGAATGCTGTTCCGCCGTTGCTTATCTGGGCGCCACCACCATGACCCTGCAAGCCAATGGACTTGTTCAGGATATAGTCCGTGCTGGTACTGGCATGTAAACTTTCCAGTTCTTCAAAGTTGATGGTCAGATGGTCAGGGTTTGTTGTTCTGACAAAAATATGATCTGCCTGCCCGGCAGCAGATCCACCAGCAACATGACAAGCTACGCAGCTCGACTGGACGATGGTAGGCGATATGGTTGAATTGAATAATTCGATTGCCTGTTCCCTGAATGTAGGCGTGACCACATCGTCTTCAATATCAAAACGCAACGCTGTAGGGGTGAAATACAAAATATCGCCAACAGTAAAGCCAACAAAAATACGATGATTGCCGGTTGAACCGAGCATTCCCGAAAAGACTTCCACTTCCTGTTCGTCTTCAAGTGTGACACCTTCCAGGTAAGGTACCAGTGTTTTCAGACTGCCATTCCAGGAAACAAAATTACCGTCTGAATTGCGCATGTTCAGGGCAGGGGGAAGATAGTCGACGATGATGATGTCTGCTGCCTGGCCAATGTCCTCTGTTTCCGGTCTGATAATGGTCTTGATGCTGACCTCCTGACCAATGGTGGCACTCTCCAGCGGGGTGTCGCCGCCAACCAGGGTCATGCTCAGGGTAAATGACACATTAGTATCAAGAGAGATACCTTCTGCATCGGAATTACTGGCACCATTAATGTCTTTCTGAGCCATGGCCAGCCCGGAAGTGGTGATCAATACAAGTAATGACAGAAGTTGGCGTAACGGCATGGAAATTCTCCCTTTTTGCAAATTCTTATTCTTATATACTCGAAATAGCCTGAATTGGATGGATATTATTACAGCAAAAGACCGAATGTCAGGGCGATTGTTTCAGGTAGTCGATATTTTGTGCTGATGTTCACTTTGTATTCATGCTGACAACCATTTCTGTGAACCAGTACCCTTTGGGGCATGGCAAAACCGGTAAGAAAAGTTGAGAATAATCACAGCTTTAATGCCACTTACATTGACTGCACTTACATTGATTGAAAGAGCAGGGCTTTTACGGGGTCTGTATATTGAAAGCATAAATCACCTGATACTGTGAACGAATTGCCGGCTCAAACGTTTACAGTGAATATACAAAAACTTGGATCGGGTATGGGAAGCATCAGAATGAGAGAGTTCATAATAAGAAAGCCCAGAATAAGAAAGTTCAGAATAATAAGTCTATCGCTTTTATTTCTGATCACTGGTTTTCAGGCACAGGGCGCAGAGGAAGGTAATTCTGCGCCGGCAGTTTCCCTGCCGCAGCTTCAGGAAGATACGGTATCGGTATCACTTGCTGATCATGCTGGAAAAATTATTTACCTGGATTTCTGGGCATCCTGGTGTCCGCCCTGTCTTGTATCCATGCCAATCATGAATGACATGCGTAATCGCCTCCAGGCAGATGGCGTACCTTTTGAAGTCATTGCAATTAATGTAGACAGTGATCCCGAGGATGGTATCGATTTTCTTTTGGATAGCCCGGTGGATTTTGTCGTGCTATCAGATCCTGACGGAAACAGTCCTGCTGCCTATAATGTACGAGGTATGCCTTCGTCCTTCCTGATCAACCAGGCAGGTAATATCGTCATGATTCATGAAGGATTCAAGCGCAGTGACGGTGAAATGATTGAAAATGAAATAATGGCCCTGGTAGATCAGCAATGAAAAAAAACCTTCTCTTGATATCAGCGACAGTATGTATTGCCCTGGTGACATCAGGTTGTCAGCCTGTTCAGGCCTGGGAGCGTGGCACGTTGGCTAAACCTGAAATGGCCATAGATGCCGATCCCATGGAAACGACACTCAACAATCATATTTTTTTCAGCAAGGAAGCATCCAACGGTGGCCATAGTGCTGCCGGTGGTGGTTGTGGCTGTAACTGAACTATGGTCCTGTTTCAGTGAAGTCCCGGCCGCTACTGGCATTAACCGCTTCGGCCCTCGCATTGCCAGGTATTTCTGTGCCTGCAAGGGCAGATACACCGCCCACTGAAACCAGTCTCGGTTATCGTATTTCCACTTATGAAGAAGATAAGCTCCCAGAGGAGTTTTTATTTTCCGGCAGTCCCGAGCGATATGACATCACAATCCATCAGTTCCAATTGGTGACACCGGTTGGGGAAAATTATGGATTAACACTTAGCTCAAGCTACGAAAGCATGAGTGGTGCTTCACCCTGGTATGCACTAGAAGCTTTTGATGGTGAAAAATCCATAGTGATGAGTGGCGCAACCATCCACGAGCAGCGTCGGGACTACAACCTGACCATGCGACGCTACCAGGACAATGGAAACTATGCCTTCAGTCTCGGCACATCGAAAGAGAATGATTACGACTCCTGGAGTGGCGGCTTTGATATGGCCAGGAATTTTAATAATGACCTGACCACACTTTCCGGCGGCATCAGTTTTTCAAATGACGATATCAATCCAACGGATGCCGCTTTATTTAATCGTGTGACGGATGAAAGTAAGCGTACTGCCTCTGGATTTTTTTCGCTGAGCCAGATCATTGACCAGAATTCCCTGTTCCAGTCATCACTGAATATCACCCGGCACAACGGTTTTCTTACTGATCCCTATAAACTGGGTGATCTGCGTCCTGAATCCAGGACACAAGTGGCATGGTCTAATGCCTACAGGCGATTTTTTACGTCGCTTGATGCAGCAATACACCTGGACTTGCGCCTTTATGATGACGACTTTGGCATTAACTCCGTCACACTGGATGCATCCTGGTATCAGAATATTGGCGACAGCTGGCAGGTCACTCCCAGCATTCGTTATTACAGTCAGTCCGCTGCAGATTTTTTTACACCAGTGAATGATTTCACCTCGCCCGGGATTCCCAATTCCAGTGATTACCGACTGGCTGCCTATGGTGCGGTCAGTGGTGGATTGCAGGTGCAGACCAGGTTGGATGATCTTACCCTGACCTTTGTCCTGGAGCGGTATGTCACCGATGATGGCTACTCGCTCTACGGAGGCGACAGCAGTCCTGCGCTGGTCAACTTCACCAGGATGTCCCTGGGTGTCAGCTACACCTTTTGATCCAGACAGGAAATTCCATCACCGATTCAGGGCGATGGGCAGCCCCTGTGAGATTATCCTGGAATCAGAACAAGGGAATGATTCCAGCGCTATTGTGACTTTACTCGAAAAGGAGTTGCAGCGGCTGGAACAAAAATACTCCCGCTTTTTACCGGATAGTCTCACGACCCGGATCAATCAGTCGGCCGGTTCCGGAAAATCCATAGATATTGACGAGGAAACAGGAAAGCTCCTGGATTATGCCAACACATGCTACGAGCAAAGCGATGGCCTGTTTGATATTACCAGCGGGTCACTCAGGACAATCTGGAATTACCACGATCTCGGGGAAAAGCAGGTACTACCGGATGATGAAGTCATCAGGAAAGGGCTCGAAAAGGTAGGCTGGCAGAAAATAGAAAGGAAACCGGAAAGTATTTGCCTGCCTGTAGCAGGAATGGAAATAGATTTCGGCGGTATCGTCAAGGAATATGCCGCCGATTGCGTGGCAGCCATTGCAGAGGCAAAAGGGAATGGCCCGGGCATGGTTGAGCTGGGAGGTGATATTCGCCTTTTTGGCAATACCGGGGGCAAGTCCAGGCAGGTAGGAATCCGGAACCCGCTAGATACAGCTTCCAACAAACCTGTCGCATTCATCAAGATGGTGCAAGGGGGGCTTGCCACCAGTGGTGATTATGAACGTTACACACTCATCCAGGGTAAAAAATACAGCCATATTCTTAACCCTCTGACGGGTTGGCCTGTAGAAGGATTCAGCTCAGTCAGTGTACTGGCTGATCAGTGTGTCGTTGCCGGCAGCGCCGCATCCATTGCAGTATTGAAGGGTGAAAAGGGAATTGATTGGCTTGAAGCCCTGGGTCTGCCCTTTCTATGTATAGATAAGAAAGGGCAGGTGTCAGGAACGCTTATCTGATCTTGAGCGCTTAACGCTGATGCCAGAGCAGGTGCCCTGCGTTATTGGTACGCACGCGCCAGACAACCCCTTGTGACGCTTCAGTGATGTACAACCAGTTACCATCAAAGGCTACGTTGGTCACAAAGGTCCCGGCGTCTTCTGGTAACCAGATCTTGCCGTAATGATAGCCATTGGGGTCAAAAACGCTCACCTGTCCTCCCTGGAATATGGCCTGGTAAATATTACCCTCTGCATCCACAGCCATACCATCAGGACCAATGCCACCTTCGGTATGCGCTTTCACATAGGAAGTATCAAACACATCCTGTGATGACAGTGAGGGCAGGGAAGTGATGCGTTTGCGTGCATATTCGCCAACGTAAAGATTGATTTCGTTTGGGGACAGGGCGATGCCGTTTGGAAAAGCCATGCCACCTGAAACCAGTTGCATGGTGGCATTATTTCCTCCGGGCGGGACATAAAAAACACGACCAACCGGTTCCAGTGCACCTGAGCCATAGGGTTCGGTGAAGTAAAAGCCACCATTGCTGTCAAATACAAGATCATTGAAACCGCGGATCAGTTCATTTTTGTACATGTTGACCACGAGTGACACTTCCCTGGTGTCTGGATCAAACTCGAGAATTCCCTTGACCTTGTCCGCAATAAACAAACGACCATCACGATGATGCTTGGCACCGTTTGGCTGGCCACCGGTATTGCCTTCGACACTGCACTGGCCATTGTCATCCACAGACAGCAGGTTGCCACTGAGGAGATCCACCACCCAGAGTGTCCCTTCAGGATCAATGGTGGCACCTTCGAGAAAACCACCACACTCGGCAAATTTCTCAACCACGCAATCATTGCAGATATCACTAATATCAAAGTCTTGTGCATTGGCAGTACAGACGAATAACGTAAGCAAAGAAATCTTTATAATTTTATTCATTACTTTGTCCATTTTCTAAAAGCTTGTGGCTTGTGGCTTGTGGCTGGAGGCGGGGCGAATTTATGCGCCCGTCGGGACAACACTCATAACGTAGTGGCTGTCCATATATTCGCGAATCTGGTCTACCTGGCCATCGATAATTTCAAACGCCCAGCAATACAGGTTGTCGTATTCAATACCGCTCTGGAAAGTACCTACTGCCTGTGTTTCCGCATAGACCATATTGTCCTTGGCAGTGAGCTTGTGAATGATGACTTTTGGATCACCTTCAACGAACATGCCCCTTACGGGGGCCAGGAATTCATCAATGATGTGATCACGCCCCGGGTGAGGCCCTGCTCCGGGTATTTCCTTGGACATTGCTGTCCAGCAGGCTTCTTCCCGGAACATGCCGCGTAGGGTTTCCAGGTCGCCCGCACTGAGGACTTCAAAGAAATTTTTCACCAGTGCCTCGTTCTGTGATTCTAAATCTGACATATCTACATGCTCCCCTTTTCTCTGGTATGCTTGGTTTCGAATTTGACCTGCAAGATACAAGAGACCAGTCACAGGTCGCAAGTCTGAATTGACTTGATCCATCGAAAATAAAGAACCTGAAGAATATAAAAGAAATAGAGGTAATCCATGTCTGATGATGTTTATAACGACGTTGATGTCGTTGCCATTGGTTCTGGCCACAATGGCCTTGTTGCTGCAGCCTACATGGCAAAAGCTGGTAAGAAAGTGCTGGTCCTGGAACGCCAGGACTGGATTGGCGGAGGTGTGGTGACAAGAGAGCTCACTGTTCCCGGCTTCAAGCATGATCAGCATTCGATGGCCCATATATTCATCCAGGCCAACCCCATGATCGTTAATGATGAGCTTGGTTTGATGTCCAAGTACGGTCTGGAATATATCCATCCTGAAATCCCCATGATTTCGGTGTTCCCTGATGGTCAGACGCTGGCTATTCATACCGACCGTGAAAAGAATATTGAGGAAATCGCCAAGTTTTCGGCAAAAGATGCTGAGAATTATCGACGTTTTTCAGAAACAGCTGCTGGCTACCTGCCGGCACTGGTTGGCACTCTCTATACACCGCCTGCACCGATTGGTGCCATGTACGCCATGATGGATCAGAGCAGGGAAGGCCAGGAAATCATGGCGGTCATGATGAAGAGTGCCTACGACATCGTTATGGAATATTTCGAAGACGAACGGGTTCGCTTGCACTTCCTGCGCATGGTCAGTGAAAACCTGACCGGCCCTGAAGAGAAGGGCACGGGTATTGGTCCCTTCATGTTTCTTGGCTGGCTGGAGAAATACGGTATTGGTGTCGCCAAGGGCGGCAGCGGCATGCTCAGCCAGGCATTGGTGAATTGCATCAAGGATCATGGTGGCGAAGTGGTGACCGGCACGTCCATAAGCAAGGTCAACGTATCCGGAGGCAGGGCTACTGGTGTCGTGACGGATGACGGGCGCGAGATCAAGGCGAAAGATGCCGTGATTGGAGCGATACACCCCCACCTGTTGCCGAAAATGGTGGATGGGCTTGAGCCATTTGTAGCCCAAACTGCAGAGAATGTTGAACTGTCGGCCAACTGCGTCTTCACTATCCATGCCTCACTGGATGAACCCCTTGAATTTATTGGTGGTGAAGATGTGAAGAAGGCCATGATGATTGAACTGTTGCCGGAAAACACAGATGTCCTGCGTGATCATTTTGATGACCTGCGTTACGGTCGTATCCCCAAGAATTCCCTGTGTGCACTTGGATCAGCGACCAATATAGATCCTTCCCGTGCGCCGGAAGGAAAGGCAACAATGCATGCCTGGGACTACTGCCCTTATGAGCATCCCGATGGTGGCGCCCAGGCCTGGGACCAGCACAAGGAAGCCTTTGCCGATCACATGATTGCCAATATGAAGCCCTATGTCCCCAACCTGAGTCGCGACATCATGCTTGGTTGTCACTGTGATTCCCCCCTGGATATGGAACGTACTTCTGCCAGTTTCCAGAGAGGAGATATCCATGGTGTGGCACCTTACCTTTACCAGTTTGGTGCCCACAGGCCGACCCCGGAACTCGGTAAAAATCTTGTTCCAGGTGTTGAGCGTCTCTACCTTGTTGGTCCGTTCCAGCACCCAGGCGGTGGTGTATTCGGTGCAGGCCGTGGTACTGCAATGACCATGTTCGATCAGATTGGCATGGACTTTGATGCGGTAATTAAATAGTTAGTTATTAAATAAGTACTGAGTCCAGTAAGGAAGTATTCGTTACGCATGAAGATATATGCACAGGATGGCAGTGAATTAATGGATGTCACGGCCATTGAAAAAGATGAAAACCAGTTGGTGGTAAAAGGAAAGATTTTTCAATCCATGCCCATGACGGCAAAACTGCGCCCGGAAGAGGCCAGGAAAGGAATGGGCATGATGAGTTTCTCAACCTGGCTGTTCCTTCTGTCTCTGCCATTTCGGCGCAGTACTAAAAAATAACACTTCACAATTATGGATGGCCTCCAGTACCTGGAAAACTTCCTGCAATCTTTAGTCGCCGGATTGCTGATGGGTTCCATGTACGGTTTGATGTGCGTGGGCTTGACCGTGATCTTCGGCGTCATGCGTGTCATCAACTTTGCCCAGGGCGAATTCATGATGCTGGGCATGTACTTTGCCTATTTCTGTTTTTCCTGGTTTGGTGCCTATGCATTTTTTAATGGTGTCTGGTTTCCCTTTATGCTGGCCTTGCTGGCAGGGCCGGCACTGTTCCTTGTCGGTGTATTACTGCATCGGATTCTGATTAACGCGGTCACCGGCCATAAAGCCAGCAAGCTGGAGGCAGAGGGTCATTATGCCCAGCTTGTACTCACGCTTGGTGTAGCACTGGTGCTTCAAAACGGCGGACTGTTTTTCTTTGGTTCAACGCCTGTTTCTGTATCCAACGAACTTTCATATAGTGCCTGGGAATGGGGCCCGATGGTGGGTGACCGTGTCAGTGTCTTTGTTAATCAGGCGCAGACTATCTCGGCAATTCTGGCCATTATCGTAGTTGTCGCTTTCGGGCTAGTCATGGCCAGGACAAGACTTGGTAAATCCCTGCGCGCTTCTGCGGACAATCCTGATGCAGCGACCTACATGGGCATCAATGTTGATCGCTGTCATCGTGTTGCCTTTGGATTTGGAGTTGCTATCACTGCAATCGGGGGCGGCTTGCTGGCGTCCAATGCACCCTTCCAGCCTTATATTGGCACTGAATACGTCATCATCATGTATGCAGGTGTTGTGCTTGGGGGGCTGGGCAGTGTTCGGGGTGCATTTCTCGGTGGAATGACAATCGGTATTTTGCAGCAGGTATCAGCCATCATCCTCCCGAACCAGTTACAGAACACGATTATTTTTGTCTGCTTTCTTATCATAATCCTGTTTCGTCCCCAGGGATTTTTCGGGACCAGGGATAGAACCGCATGACAACGGGCAAAGAAAAACTCAGCCCGGCGGTAAAAAAAGATTTTCGCCATATTGGTTTATTCGGGCTTGTATACATTGTGCTGGCCCTTTTGATCAGCAACAGCTACTACCAGCTCATCATGACTATTGTGCCGGTATGGGCGGTGATGGGACTGTCCTGGAACCTGCTTTCCGGATACAGCGGTTTAATCAGTTTTGGACACGCCGCTTTTTTTGGACTGGGCGCGTATCTTGTCGCGCTAGGTCTTGCTCTCTGGAATCTGAGTCCCTGGCTGACCATCATTCTTGCCACGTTAACCGGTGGCCTGTCAGGTTTGCTGGTAGGTATCCCCACTTTTCGACTGCGCGGCCATTACTTTGCCCTGGCCATGCTGGCCTATCCGTTGGCGCTGCTTTATATCTTTGAATGGCTGGGCTACCAGGAGGTGGCTCTGCCCATGAATCGTGAAGCACCCCTGGCCTACATGCAGTTTGAAAATCCTTTTTTCTATGTCCTGATTTCCATTCTGCTGCTGATGCTGGCAATGGCCATTACATCGCTGCTCTCGCACTCGCGGTTTGGTTTGTCACTGCTGGCTATCAAGCTGGATGAGGACGCTGCAGAGGCCGCTGGAATCAACACGCTTTACTGGAAACTGGTAGCCATTACTGTCAGTGGTGCTATTGCCGGTGCAGCCGGTGGCTTCTATGCAGTAGTGTTGCTGGTGGTTACACCGCTGGCGGTGTTCGGGATGCTGGTCTCTGCCCAGGCCCTGATTTTTGCCATGTTCGGTGGTGTGGGGACTTTGTGGGGACCGGTGCTGGGTGCTTTTATCCTGGTGCCCCTGAGTGAAATTCTCTATGCGCGATATGCAGCTGATTTTCCCGGCATCCAGGGAGTGATTTACGGTGTGGCCATCATTGCAGTGATTCTGTTTGCGCCGGAAGGGATTATCTGGAAATTGCGCTCATTGATGAAACCCGATCTGGGCAGGGTGCTTGGCACATCAGCCAGTCAGGCAAATACAGATATCGATGAAGGATTACTGGCTCGACATGACGACAAAGCCGGACAGAATATCCTGACTGTTAACAATCTGTCCAAATCCTATGGGGGACTCAAAGCGGCAAACGATCTCAGCTTCAGTGTCAGAAACGGGGAGCTGCTTGGCATTATCGGGCCGAACGGTGCAGGAAAAACCACACTGTTTAATCTTCTCAACGGGTTTGTTGCGCCTGATGAAGGGGAAATCCTGTTTCGCGATAACTCCCTGTTGAAGCTTAAGCCCAACCGGATTTGTGCCTTGGGCATTGCACGAACATTCCAGGTAGCCAAGCCGTTTGCGCATCTGTCTATTCTGGACAATGTCATCCTGGGTGCCTATGTGCACAGCAAGGACAAGGATGAAGCGCAGCAACTTGCCTCTGCAGCAATCAAGCTCGTTGGACTCATTGATAAATGTGATTCTCCTGCAAGTAATCTGACGAACAGGGAGCTGCGGCTGATGGAGCTGGCCAGGGCGCTGGCTTCCAAACCCCGGCTGATTCTGGTGGATGAAATACTGGCGGGGCTTGATCCGGAGGCCATGGAGAATGTCCTGGAAGTATTGCGCAAGGTGCAGCTGCTTGGCATTACCATCGTGATCATTGAACACAGTATGCAGGCCATGGTGCAACTGGTGGACAGGTTTATTGTGCTTGATCACGGCGCACTATTGGCGGAAGGCATTCCGGACGACATCGTGAAGGATGATCGTGTTATTGAGGCTTACTTGGGAAAGAAGTGGTTGGACAGGGATGAGTGAGCGTTTGTTAAAAATAGAATCATTGCACGCTGGATACGGTGGTGTGGATGTGCTGCGTGACATAAACCTTGAGGTTAACTCGGGGGAGTTTGTCTCAGTCGTGGGGCCAAATGGTGCCGGCAAAAGCACGCTGTTTAAAACCATTTCCGGCATCGTAACACCCCGCCTGGGCTCCATATTCTATAAAGAACACAACCTGGAAAAAGTGGCTTCTTCGAGGCGCGCCCATCTCGGTATTGCCCATGTCCCTGAAGGGCGGCAGGTATTTTCATCGCTCACCGTGCTTGAAAACCTGGAGCTGGGAGCCATTGCAAGCCGAAATCCAGGAAAGCAGTCTGATAACCTGGAAAAAATATATGAATGGTTTCCTGTTCTGAAAGACAGGCAGAAACAGCTGGCAGGAACCCTGTCTGGAGGTGAGCAGCAAATGCTGGCCATAGGCAGGGGGCTGATGGCAGCCCCAGAGATCCTGATGCTGGATGAACCTTCCATGGGGCTGGCACCTGCCATAGCAGATAATATATTTGAACGCCTGATTGAGATTCACCAAAGCAGCAGCATGAGCATCCTGCTGGTAGAGCAGCGGGTGGCTGAAGCCCTGCACTTTGCCAGTCGTGCCTATGTAATTGAGGCAGGGAGCATTATTCTAAGTGGTGTACCGGCAGAGCTGCAGGATAACGACAGGATAAGACAGGCATATCTCGGGATGTAACAGACCTGGCTAACGGGCGATCCGACATTGCCAGATTTTCAATTGGCCATCTTCTTTCTTCAGAATAAAAGAAAAGTTGAATTTTATGGCTTCGCTTGCCTGGCCTTCAGGGGTTTGTATCTTTGTCATTTCACCGTTGAGGAAAACCACGTCTGAAATATAGTCAAACCCAACAGGTATTTCCGGGTACATATTCATTATGTTGACACTTTTGAATGTAACGGGTACTGTCAATGCCAATTCAACTGAAAATAAAAGGAGGTGATCCAATGTCTAGTGATATGTGTAAGGTTTTAGCGGGTATTGGTGTTAATGTTCTATTCGGTGCTATTGATATGATTAATACGATAGTCCGGAGGGAATCATAACCACCTCCAAGAGAAATCTTGATTGAGTTCCGCTGGAACCCAACTCATCACGAAAGGGAGCTTTTTATAAAGCTCCCTTTTTTATTTGGGCCCAGGTTTACTTGAATTGGGACTGGTTAGGAGTCTCCCTTTTTATTTTGGCCCCTGGTTTACTTGAATTGGGAATGGTTAGAAGTCCCCCTTTTTTATTTCCTGATCACTGGCCATGTCATTTGTGTCAAATACTTTGTCAAATGTGACAATTTTTTTGTCAAAGCACTCATCAAATACTTTTGCCAATCGCCTCTCTGGAACAGTAAAAGTCATTGATATTCAGCAACTTGCAAAAACACTGATCAATGCTTACTGCATGGCATAGTTTGTGCACTAAGTGTTAAATAATAAGTACAAAATGAACAGAAGAACAAAATTTATAAGATGAAATGCACTAAAGTGGTTTGAAATTTAGTGACGATAATTGACGTGTCGTTAAACTGAATGAATCAGTTGAGAGACTTTTATAGAGGGATTCCATGAACGTAAAAATTCCATTTAGCCCGGACCTATCGGTACAACCGGAAGTGAAGGCCTTTTTTGACGAGGCGACCGAAACCTTTTCCTATGTAGTCAGAGATCCGGCGTCAACTTCCTGTGCTGTCATCGATTCAGTAATGAATCTTGATTACCCCTCTGGCACCACAAGTCACAGAGGAGCCGATGAAATCATAGCCTGGATCCAGGAAAATGATTTGACACTGGAATGGTTGATCGAGACCCATGTCCATGCTGATCACCTGACAGCTGCGCCCTATATCCAGGAAAGGCTTGGCGGCAAAATTGGCATTGGTGAAAATATTACAGTTGTCCAGGATGTCTTTGCGGGTATTTTCAACACTGGAAGTGATTTCAAGCGTGATGGCTCCCAGTTTGATGTGCTCTTTTCAGACGGTGACAGTTACCAGATAGGTGAAATGACAGCCTACGCGATACATACGCCCGGACATACACCTGCGTGTATGACACATGTGATTGGGGATGCAGCTTTTGTGGGTGACACGCTGTTCATGCCTGACGTCGGCACGGCGCGGGCAGACTTTCCCGGAGGTGATGCCCGGATACTTTTCCAGTCTATTTCGCGTGTACTGGCTTTGCCTGATAACACACGCTTGTATATGTGTCATGACTATCCAGAGAATAGAGAAATCTCATTCGAAACTACCGTGGCGGATGAAAAGAAATCCAACATACATGTCCGTGAAGGTATTGAAGAAAATGAATTCGTCAAAATGCGGGAAGCCAGGGATGCGACCCTGGACATGCCAACACTGATCCTGCCTTCTTTGCAGGTGAATATGCGGGCAGGGCATCTGCCTCCCGAGGAAGACAATGGCAGGGTCTATCTGAAACTGCCTCTTGATGCATTCAAGTAATTCACCAGAACATTTCCATACGTGAGGACTATAAATGGATTCCAATAATCTTGTGCACCCTTTGGTTATTGTTGGTGCCGGCAGTGCCGGCATTTCAGTCGCAAGCAGTTTGCTGAAAAGACAATCCGACCTGAAAATTACTATCATTGACCCTGCGGGAGACCATTATTACCAGCCTGGCTTTACCATGGTCGGTGGTGGCATCTTCAACGTAGAGGAGACCCGCCGCAACATGGGTGCTGTGATACCTGGTAAGGTTAATTGGATCCAGGCGGCCGTCACTTCCTTTGATCCCGGTAACAATGCTGTGGTTCTCAGTGATGAGAATGTTATTACCTATGAGCGATTGATTGTCTGTCCGGGGCTCAAACTGAACTGGGATGCTGTTGAAGGACTCGAGGAGACCCTGGGTAAAAATGGGGTGACTTCCAATTATCTGCCCGAATATGCTCCTTATACATGGGAGCTGGTTCAGAACCTTGGCTCAGGTAAGGCAGTATTCACCCAGCCGCCCATGCCAATCAAATGTGCCGGTGCTCCGCAGAAAGTGTTGTATTTGTCTGCAGATCAATGGCAGAAGAAGGGTGTCCTGAAAGATATTGCAGTCCATTTCTATAATGCGGGTGGCGTCCTTTTTGGTGTTGCTGACTACGTACCGGCCCTGCAATCCTACATGGATAAATATGCAGTGGGTTTGCATTACAGTCACAACCTGGTGAAAGTCGATGGAGAAAGTAAAACTGCCTGGTTCAGCAAAACAGTCAGCGAGGGCAAGACAGAGCTGGTATCCACTGAATTCGACATGCTGCATGTATGTCCCCCCCAATGTGCTCCTGATTTCATCAGGAACAGTCCACTGGCTGATGATGCCGGGTGGCTTGATGTTGATCCCAACACACTGCAACACAAATCCTTCAGTAATATCTGGGGAGTCGGTGATGTTATGAACACGCCTAACGCAAAAACAGCCGCTGCCATAAGAAAGCAGGCACCTGTGGTTGCATGTAATGTGCTTCAGGATATGAAACAGGAAATTGATGTCTTTGGATATGATGGTTACGGTGCCTGTCCGCTCACTGTTGAGCGTGGCAAAATAGTACTGGCAGAATTCAAGTACGGCGGCAAACTGGCACCGACTCTGCCGGCATGGCTGCTCAATGGAACCCGGCCCACCTGGCTTGCCTGGTTCCTTAAAAAAATAGTCATGCCATGGTTGTACTGGCAAGGTATGCTCAAGGGTAAAGAGACCCTGGTCTCACCGCGCCGATTAGCTGATATCCAGGAGTAAGAGCCTGAACAAATTCTTCCCCTGCCTGACATGGATCAGGGAATATGATGCAAGGACACTGACAGACGACCTGGTGGCAGCAGTTATCGTCACTATCATGCTGGTGCCCCAATCCCTTGCCTATGCCTTGCTGGCTGGTGTGCCGGCGGAGGTTGGTTTGTATGCCAGTATATTGCCCCTGGTGTTGTACACAGTATTTGGCAGCAGTCGTACCCTGGCAGTTGGCCCTGTCGCTGTCGCTTCTCTGATGACAGCTTCATCAATAGGTGGGCTCAATCTTGAATCGCCGGCTGAATACCTGCAGGCAGCAATTTTGCTGGCCATGCTCTCTGGCCTGTTCCTCCTGTTTCTTGGCATTCTTCGGTTCGGCTTCCTGGCAAACTTCCTCTCACATCCGGTGGTGTCAGGATTTATCACCGCATCAGCCATCATCATTGCTGTCAGTCAGATCAGGCATGTTCTTGGTATTGAAGGCGGCGGTGACAGCCTGCCTGAATTGCTGGAAAGCATGTCAGCCAATATAGGTAATCTGAACTCTGCGACATTATCGGTTGGCTTGGTGGTGCTGGTATTTCTTTTCGGTACACGGCGTTGGCTCAATGGTCTCCTTGTAAATGCCGGTCTATCCGACTTTGCAGCTGGTGTTATTACCAAGGCAGCGCCGGTGATGGCGGTAATTTTTACAATTGTCTGGGCAAGTGCAGGGGAGCTTGAGAGTCAGGGCGTAACCCTGGTTGGAGCGATCCCTTCCGGTTTGCCAGTTTTGCAATTTCCATCCTTTGACTTATTACTGGTCAGGGAGCTGCTATTACCAGCCATACTGATATCAATTATTGGCTACGTGGAATCGGTTTCTGTAGGCAAGACCCTGGCCTCCAGGCGCCGACAAAAAATTGACCAGAACCAGGAACTGATTGGTCTTGGTGCAGCAAATATTGCTTCGTCGGTATCTGGTGGCTTTCCGGTTACCGGTGGCTTTTCCCGTTCCGTGGTGAATTTCGATGCCGGTGCAAAAACACCTGCGGCAGGATTCTTCACTGCAATAGGTATCGCCCTGGCGACGCTTACTCTCACTGATTACCTGGCACTGCTGCCTAAGGCCACGCTGGCGGCTACGATAATCGTTGCCGTGCTCGGACTTGTGGATTTTTCTATCCTGAAAAAAACATTTGTATATTCCAGGAAAGATTTTATTGCGGTTGCTGCCACGATACTGGTGACCCTGATCGAAGGGGTTGAAATCGGCGTTACTGTCGGCGTGATGGCGTCATTACTGCTCCATCTCTATAAATCTTCCAAACCGCATATTGCTGAAGTGGGTGAAATCAAGGGCACCAAACATTTTCGGAATGTAAAACGACACAAAGTGGAAACCTTTCCAAGCATTCTTACTTTGCGTGTCGACGAAAGTTTGTATTTTGGTAACGCCTCTTTTATTGAGGATGAGATTTTCAAGAACCTTGGTGAGCGAAAAGAACTCAGGCACATTATCCTGATGTGTACAGCGGTTAATGAAATTGATATCAGTGCACTGGAAGTGCTGGAGTCTATCAATGACATTCTCCGCGAGCAGGGAATTGGTTTTCATCTTTCGGAAGTCAAAGGCCCGGTAATGGACTGCCTGGAAAGAACGCCTTTCCTGTCAGCACTCAATGGGGAAGTATTCATGTCGCAGTACCAGGCTGTGCAAACCCTGTTGCTGGAAGATACTCTTCTTTCTCTTTAGTGCGACTTTTAAGACCATAAAGCTCCTGCCAATTCACAGGCTTTCCTTGACACTCCAGGTGCCCCGAATGATCATTGGGCTATCGCTTTTCAATGAAAACTTTTTACTGCTATGAAACAAACGTGTGCATTTTTAATTCTTCTTGTCAGCATGATTTTCCAGCCTGTTCAGGCTCAGGATCCCATCAAGGTAGGCTTGATAGTCCCATTATCCGGCCCCTGGGCAAGACAGGGACAGGTTATGCGCGCTGCAGCGGAACTGGCTGTTGAACAGATCAATGCAGGTGGTGGCATCCAGGCTCATGGCGGTCGGCCTCTCGAATTAGTGGTCTACGATACAGGTGACTCAGTTGAAAGAGCCAAGAATGCTGCGCAGCGTATGGTGGCACAGGAAGATGACCTTGTCGGTGCAACGGGTTCTTACCTGAGTTCATTTACGCTTGCTGTCACCGAAGTGACAGAAAGGGCGCAGGTACCCATGCTAACCCTCAGTTATTCTGACCTGGTTACCTCGCGTGGGTATGACTATGTCTTCCAGACTTCTGCCACCGGTGCCTACCAGAGTGAGAATGCCTTACCCCTGTTGCTGGATATTGCAGAACAGGCATCGGGTGAAAGGCCCGAGACCATTGGAATCGTGATGGATAATACGGCGGCGTCTGTTGCTTTTGTTAATCCAATCGTTGAAGGCACTGCGTTGGCAGATAACAACCTGGAACTGGTGGTAAATGAAGTTTTTACACCGCCGCTGGCCAATGCGACGCCCCTGATTCAGCGCGTGAGATCCCGGCGGCCCGACCTGTTGCTGCTCCTGCCGACGGCAATCTCTGATACCAAGTTGTTGCTGGAGAAAATGAATGAATTTGGCCTGGGCAGGGGACGCCTGCCTACCATTTCCAATGGCGCTGCGATGGGCTCTCCGGATCTGGCTGCCAACATGCCGCCACAGCTTCTCGAAGGCGTCATGTCCATCGTGGCCAACTGGAGTACCAGTGGCCAGGAAGCCATGATTGCCGAGTACATGGAATTCTCAGGCGAGCCCTGGATGACCCAGAATCCGCTGTGTGCTTTTGGGCATATCTGGTTGTTAAAGGAAGCGCTGGAATTGGCAGAAACGCCGGATAGTGTTGCCGTGAACAATGCCCTGCACACTATGGATATCACTGCAGGTGCTGCAGATTATTTCGCAGGGGAAAGGGTTCGATTTGATGAAACTGGCAAGCGCATCGATGCAGAAATTCTTGTCATTCAGTGGCAGGGCGGAAAACCCTACACAGTCTATCCTAACCGGGATGCTATGACAGAGATGGTTTGGCCGGGTAGATAAAAGATCAAAGATACAGGATCAAGGTGGGCTTCGATGAGTCTGGTTGCTGACTCCCTGTACCTTTTATCTTTGATCCTTTATCCAGCGCTGGCGTCAGCCGGCAAACCATCCACCATCAACACTTTCACAGGCGCCTGTCACAAAGCCTGACGCATCAGAGGCAAGGTACAGGGCAACTGAAGCCACTTCTTCAGGTTCACCCATTCTTCCCATGGGTTGGCTGGCATCCATATCAGCACGTATTGCATCCGGATCAGGGTACTCGTTAATCCGTGCAAGCATGAATGGTGTGGCAATGCGGCCAGGGCAGATGCAGTTCACGCGAATATTGTCCTGTGCATGATCCATGGCCATGGCCTTGGTCATCCCCACGATGGCAAACTTGCTCATGCAGTAGGCAAACCTGTCAGGAACGCCGATCACGCCACAGATGCTGGCCATGTTGACTATATTGCCGGCCTTTTTCTCCAGGAAGTGGGGCATCAGGGCGCTGGTCATATGAAACACGCCCTTGACGTTGATGTTGTAAAGCCGGTCAAAATCTTCTTCCGAGGTTTGCTCGATGCGACCCACCATGCCGGCACCGGCATTATTGAAAAGGATATCCACTGTGCCACTGGCAAGCACGGCAGCAATATGTGAATCGACACTTTGCTTATCTGAGACATCGCAATGATGGACAATGATATTGTCATTGCCTGCGTGCCTTTCCTGGCAGGCTTCCAGATTGATATCGCTGGCGTGGACTGTTGCACCGACAGAGGCGAATAACTCGGCCGTTGCGGCACCGATACCTGAGGCAGCACCGGTGATGATGGCAGTCTTGTTTTCTAGATTGAATGGATTGGTGCTCATGAATTCTCCTGTAAAACTGGATCAATCGGAATCGGGCTACAGTGCAGTATCATTGTACTGCTGTCCATGATTAAAGTTACGAAAAAAACTTGAGAATTGTTATGATGCACGCCTCGAATTTTCATAACGTCTTTGATAAAAACTCTGGAGTAATACCATGTCTGATGATTCCCGCTCAGCCCTGAAAGAACAGGGGATACAAACCCGCCGCGAAGTGCTTGGAGACAAGTATGTAGACGCCGCACTGAACAATGCCACTGAATTCAACCAGGGCCTGCAGGATCTGTTGAACGAATACTGCTGGGGAGATGGCTGGAACAAAGGCGGTCTGTCCCGCAAAGAGCGCAGCCTGGTTAACCTGGGCATGCTGACAGCCCTGGGTAAGACCCATGAGGTGGCTGTACACACACGGGGTGCCAAGAACAACGGCCTCACGAATGAACAGATAGCTGCAGTCTTTCTGCAGGCTGCAGTGTACTGTGGTGTTCCAGCTGCCGTTGACAGTTTCCGTGCTGCTACGCCTGTCATAGAAGAAATGGATGGCGAATAAGCAGGGTATTGAAATGGAAAGTATTACACCACCATCAGCAATCGGCTTTGTTGGACTTGGCAATATGGGGTATCCCATGGCCGCGCGACTTGCTGATGCAGGTTATCAAGTAACAGTCACAGATCTTAATGCCGATGTCGTTCAGCAATTTTGTAATGAAACAGGGGCGCAATCCGCAACCTCCCTGAATGCCCTGGGCGCTTCATCAGACCTGGTGATTACCATGTTGCCCGAAGGCAAGGCCGTGCGAAAAGTACTGCTCGGTGGCGGCGACGCTACCGGGGATTGTGTTGTTTCTGGACTGAAGCAAGGCACGTTACTGATTGATATGAGCTCCTGCTCACCAGTGGATACCCGCGCACTAAGCAGTGAGTTGGCAGAACAAGGCTTTTCAGCGATTGATGCGCCGGTATCAGGCGGTAAGTACAAGGCTGCCGATGGCGCTCTTGCCATCATGGCCGGTGGTGACAAAGAGTACGTTGAAGCTTGTCGTCCAGTCTTTGAGGTAATGGGAAAACTCTTTCACACAGGCGGCCCGGCTTCGGGTCATGCCATGAAAGCCATGAATAACTTTCTATCTGCCGGCACACTGGCCCTGACCTCAGAAGCAGTGATTACCGGTGCGAAATTCGGACTTGATCCGAAAGTGATGGTGGACATCATCAATGCCTCAACCGGACGCAGTAATACCTCGGAAGACAAGTTTCCCAAGTTTGTCCTACCCGGCACGTTCAATTCCGGTTTTTACCTGGGGCTGATGGCCAAGGATCTGCGTTTTGCCGTGGATCTTGCCGAGTCAGAAGGCACGCCAAACAGTTTCATTAACCTGTTAAGTGGTACCTATGACAAGGCTGAAGAAGCACTTGGCTTTGAGTCCGACAACACGGAACTGTATAAATACCTTGAGTCACTCACAGAGTCTGAATGAACCATGGCCGCGCTTGAACCTTTTGAAGTATTTGCCATTCGCTATGCGCGTGTAGATCGCAAGTCTTCGGAAAATTTCCTTGGAGGCGATGTCCATGAATCAGGCATGCCTATGGATTATTTTGTCTGGATGGCAAGAAGTGAAAGCAAAACCTGGGTCATTGATACCGGCTTCAACCAGGCAGCTGCAGACAAACGCAAACGTGAATTCCTGCGTTGCCCGACCCAGGGACTGAAATTGCTGGGTGTTGATGCATCAGAAGTGGAAGATGTCATCATTACACACCTGCATTACGATCATGTTGGCAATTTTGATCTCTTTCCAAAAGCCCGGTTTCACTTGCAGGACAGTGAAATGGCCTATGCGACCGGTCGCTACATGGCTAACCCTTTTTTCTCCCATGCATTTGAAGAAGATGAAGTCGTTGCGATGGTCCGTAATGTCTACAAGGGCAGGGTCAGTTTTTACGATGGTGATGTAGAAGTGGCTCCGAATATTTCCCTGCACCATGTTGGCGGTCATACCAAGGGGCTGCAGGTGGTCAGGTTATGGACCCAAAAGGGGTGGCTGGTGCTGGCATCAGATGCCAGTCACTATGCTGCCAACATGAACGAGCGCCGACCATTTCCCATCGTGGTTGATGTTGCCCAGATGATTGATGGCTGGGACAAGATGAAGAAACTTGTCGATGATCCTGCCAATATCATTCCGGGGCATGATCCGGAGGTTATGAACCTGTTCGATGCCCCTTCATCTGAGCTGGAAGGGATAGCGGTACGGCTTGCCTGAAAAAGCTGCTAGCCACTAGCTTCTAGCCGCTAGCAGCTTGGGGCTTGCGGCTAATTCTTGGCCTATACCACCACTTCCCAACATTCTTAATTCATAACCCATTGAATTATTTGAACTAATCATTCTGGCATCCCCCTTGCAATACCCTGCTGGATAATCGAGTTACTCCCACAGCAGAGAGGAAAGGGAATATGAGCAAGCCAGTACTATGGATGAAAACCGTACTCGTGGTGACGGCATTAAACGTTAGCATGCAGGCCCAGGCAGATGACCTGCTTCATATATTTGAATTGGCCGCACAAAACGATGCGCAGGTCAGGGAAGCCAGGGAAAGGTTCGAAGCCAATCACACCTTGCTGGACCAGGGCAGATCGCAACTATTACCAAGTATTCAACTCCAGGGTCAGACGGCGCGTAATACGAATGCGCCGGCCGAATTTTACAGCTATGGTGCCGGTTTTAATTCTCATGGCTGGGGACTGAACCTGAATCAGAACCTGGTAAACATGGAAGCCTGGTATGCCTTTCAGTCTGCAAAAAAATCTGACATGGCCAATGCGACAAACCTGGCTATCGCTGAACAGGACCTCATTGTCAGGATCGCCACAGCCTATTTTGATGTGCTGCGCAGCCAGGATAATCTCGAAGCATTCCGTGCTGAAGAAGAAGCTGCACAGCAGGTTCTGCAACAAACCGAGCAGCGATTCGAAGTGGGACTCAATGCAACTGTTACCGATGTGTTTGAAGGGCAGACCAATTACGATTTGTCCCGGGTACAGCGCCTGGTTGAGGAAAACAACCTGGCACAGCGTATAGAAGCCCTGGAAGTATTGACAGGGCAATCCCACGCCATGCTGGAAAGCCTGGATGAAGAGTTTCCGGTGGAAGGGGCTCAACCGGCAGACCTGGAAGCATGGGAAAGCACAGCAAGCAGTAATAACCTTTCTGTGAAAGCAGCGGAATATAATTTCGCGGCATCCCAGGAGGATGCACGATCAGCGCGTGCCCGTTACCTGCCAACGTTATCTGTCGGTGCCAATTACAGTTACAACGCAGAATCAGTTAACCCTTTCAGCTTCTTCCCCGGCCAGGCCAATGAGCGCGCTGCGATTTCTCTCAGTCTGACTATACCGCTATACCAGGGAGGATTAACCTCGGCCCGTAAAAGACAGGCCTACCATAACCGCAATGCCACTGAAGAATTGTTACTGTTTACCCGTCGTGATGCTGTGCAGAATATTCGTAATGCTTACCGCAGTGTCCAGACAGATGTAGTTACAGTAGCCGCACGCCAACAGGCAATTGTGTCCGCCACCAGTGCGCTTGAAGCAGTACAAGTGGGCGCAGAAGTGGGTACCAGGAATACGGTGGATGTTGTGCTGGCACAGCGTACGCTATACCAGGCGTTGAGGGATTATGCCAATGCACGATACAACTATGTGATAAACACATTGAACCTGAAGCGTTCAGCAGGGACATTAAGCCCACAGGATATTGTGGAATTAAATAACTGGTTAAGATGAGCCGACTATGTCGGTAGGTACAGGATCAAGGGTCAAAGTAGTCTGACAAAAGTAATATCAAAGAAAATAGCCTGATAATTTTGACTTTAACATTTGGCACAAAAAAGCCAAAGTTCATCATGGTTTTGATCCTTGAAGATCAGGTCTTACCCGTGAGGGCATCCTGGATAGCCAGCGCAAGGTCTTCCATCTTGTAGGGTTTTTTAAGGATGCTGCTATGGGGTAGCTGTTTTGAATACTCGGTAGCCCATTCTGATTTGTTGAAGCCGGTTGTAAGTAATATTTTGAGTTTCGAATTGGATATTCTCGCTTTCAATGCCAGCTGATAACCATCCATTTCTGTTCCCAGGACGATGTCGCTAAACAGAAGATCAATCTCGGGATGTTCTTTGAGAGTTTTCAGTGCTGCATCAGGATTATTTGCTGTATGGGTTTTGTATCCCATTTTTTTCAACATTGAATCAATGGTTGCAAGAAGAGGTTCTTCATCGTCCACAATGAGAATGGTTTCAGAGCCAAACTGTAATTTGGGTTGATGAGAACTCTTGGGATCGCTGGTCAACCTGTCATTTTCAGATTCCTGCAGCCTGGGAAAATACAGCCTGAATTCGGTGCCTTTACCCACCTTTGAATCCACCTCGATGAAGCCGCCTGAACGAATCACGAAACCATAGACCATACTTAATCCTAGTCCGGAGCCGTTGCTTTCACCCTTGGTGGAGTAGAAGGGATTGAAGATGAAGTCCAGTTGTGATTTTTCAATACCGCATCCAGTATCGACCATAGACAACATGACATAGTCATTTTCATCGATAGTTTGATTTTGTGTGGTGATAGTCAAGGTGCCGTTGTGTTCTGCCATGGCATCGCGTGCATTGAGTGACATATTCAGGATGGCATCAGACAGCTCTCCCGAGTTAAGCATAATAGGCCAGATATCTTCCTGCAGCTTCAATTCAACGCTGATTGATGATGCTAATGACTTGTTGATCAGGTATAGCATCTTATTAATGTTTTCATTAATACTAATGGTTTCTGATTCGCTTGAACTCTGTCGGGAAAAGTCGAGTAATTTCTGGGTCAGTTCTGCGCCGCGCTTTGAAGCTGCCATGGCGTATTCAAGATTGGACTCAAGAGGTGAGCCCCTTGGGATATCAAGCAGCATTAGCTCGAGGTTGCCGATAATCACTGACAACAGGTTATTGAAATCGTGAGCGATACCACCGCTTAACTGACCAACCGCTTCCATTTTCTGGGCCTGGCGTAATGCTTTTTCAGTTTCTTTCAGGTTACTAAGGTCAGTAATCAGGGTGAAGTATCCCTGCAAAGTATTTTTGTCATCCATGTCAGGCACAACTGTAAATTGTACTGGTCTGTTGTCACCTTTCTCAGTCAGTGTCCCCTCCAGGGATATGCTGCCTCCTTCACGAAGTTTTTCTAAGTTGGGAAGAATTTCCTCATAATTCTTTTTACCAAGAAAAATACGGAAAGATTTCCCGATAAAATCTTCTTTTTTAGCATGGTGCCATGAAGCATAAATATCGTTTACTTCTCGGAAGATTTCTTCGCGGTCAATGTATGTAAATCCCCCCGGGAATGAATTGGCGATAGACCGCAGCTGGGTGGTATAGCGCTCCAATTTTTTTCTGTAATTCACCGTGTTGGTGACATTGCGAATGCTCGATTGTATGGCATCTTTACCATTCCACCGCACATACTTTGAAGACACTTCGAAATACAGAGTTGAGCCATCAGGCTGCGGGAATTCATATTCCAATGGTTCAAGCGTGGCTTTTTCGCCCAGTATTTTCAGCGTTCGCTGCAGGGCTATGCTGGCCTGTTCTTCCGGGAGTACATCAGCAACTTTTTTTCCGGCTATATCGGTAATGCTGAGATTGGCTTCTGCAGCAAGCTGCTTCAACGAGGGATTGATGAATTCAATCTTGTTATCCACCGTAACCATGATGCCCTCGAGGGAACTATAGGCGAGCTGCTGGTAGCGATCCTTTTCTTTTTCCAGCAGTCTTTCCAGTTGCTTGCTGTGTTCGCGCTCCCTGGCGATGGAAAGCAGGCTGGCCATGTTGGCAATAAAATGCTGTTCTTCCATCGACCATTCACGGAATTCCCCAACATGTTCGGCACACAGCACGCCTGCAAGTTGACCGTTATAAAGAAAGGGGGCGTCCAGCATTGACTTGATATTGTGTGCAGGCAGGTATTCCTGCATCAACTCAACGCAGCGTGGATCGGTTTCCACGTCATTCATGACAAGGACGGCGTCTCTCTCAAGGGCATTGAGATAGGTGTAACAGTCATCTTCGCCCAGTTCAGTCCCACTGGAAAATTCATGCGTAGACCGTATCCATAATTCAATACAGCTGATGTATTTCTCGTTCCCGATTATCTTGTAGTCCCACGCACTGACCCGATCGCAATTCAGTACTTCTGCTGTGCGTTGAATGATCAGCCTGATCGCTTCATCAAACTTTCCCTTGATGAAAATCGGGTCATGAGCAACTGTGCTCATGGCTTTATACATATCGGAGAAATTATTATCTGGCATGTTTTGATCTTGCAGTTATAGCTGTATTTTCTTGTTCAAATGCATTGTGCTGGTCGCACGGTTTTTTCGCATTTGTATGTTTAGCATTTCTACGCCAACGGAAAAGGCCATGGCAAAGTAGATATATCCTCTCGGGATATGGGCATCGAGTCCCTCGCCAATCAGGGTCACACCAATCAGGATGAGAAATGCCAGTGCCAGGATTTTAATGGTGGGATTGTTGTCAACGAATTTTCCAATAGTGCCAGCTGACAGCAGCATGACACCCACGGCAATGATAATGGCAATTACCATAATGGAGACATATTCCACGAGCCCAACCGCTGTGATGACCGAATCCATGGAGAAGACCACATCCAGCAAAGCTATCTGGATCAGTACGGCATTAAAGCTGACTTTCTTTGCTACCCCGATATCCCCATCCTCTGGAAATTCCAGGCTTTCATGGATTTCCAGGGTTGATTTGCCCAGCAGGAAAAGACCACCGGCGATGAGAATAATGTCGCGGCCGGAGATTTCGTTGCCAAGGAGGGTAAACAGGGGCTCGATCAGTCGCATGATCCAGACAATACACAGCAGGAGCACCAGGCGGGAAACCAGCGCCAGGGTGATGCCGATACGACGGGCATTGTCTTGCTGGTGTGTTGGCAGCTTGGCGACGAGGATGGAAATAAAGATGATGTTGTCGATACCCAGCACAATTTCCAGGGCGATAAGCGTGATGAGCGCTATCCAGGCTTCCGGGAACAAGACCCATTCAAACATTGGTGGCTTCCTGTGGCAGTAAAGTCGGTTGGAAAGCTATTCTAACAGTGGACTGTTTTAACAACGACCTGTCTTTAACAACGTACGACGGGAATATCCGCCCAGCGGGTGGTGTAGGCGGGAGACTTGAAGTTGCGGCTCATCAGCCATTTCGGCTGAATACCGGTATTGGCCAATTGCACGGTATAGCGGCCGTAACGCTCATTGATACGATCCACGGTGTGCATCAGGGTGCGGGATTTGTCCGATTGCTGCGGGGCAAAGAAATCCCGCTGCTCAAACTTGCGGGTGCACAGGTCCAGCAGGCCAATGCCGCATTTCTTGTAACGGATGCCTTCCCGGTAGATGCTTTCCACGGCATCGGCGCAGGCACGGGCAATCAGCCGTGTATCGTTGGTGAGTTGCGGCAGTTTTACAAAACGGTGACGGTAGAAGCGCTGTCCCGCCTGGAAGCTTTCCAGGTAGACCCACAGGTTGGCGGTGAGACCATTTTGCTTGCGCATTTTTTCGCAGGCGCGTGATGCATAGAGACTCGCCGCTTGCTGCAGTTCATGCAGCTCGGTGACCTTGTAGCTGAAACTGCGGGAACAGATGATTTCCTTTTTCGGTTCGGGCTCCAGCTCCAGGTCCATGCAGGGCTCGCCATTGAGCTCACGAATGGTTTTTTCCAGCACCACGCTGAAACGGCGGCGCAGCCACCTGGCATCACTTTGCGCCAGCTGCAGGCCGTTGTAGATGCCCATATCATTCAGGCGTTTTTTGATTCGCCCACCAATACCCCAGATATCATCCAGGGGAATGCGCTGTAGCAGCCATTCCCATTTTTCCGGCTTATCCAGGACGCAGACCCCGTTAAGGCGTGGGATTTTCTTGGCCGCATGGTTGGCCAGCTTGGAAAGAGTCTTGCTGGGTGCTATTCCAGAGCACACCGGCATGCGTACCTGTTGCCAGAGCATGTCCTTAATGGCATGACCCTGTTCGTGGTAGGTGCCAAAGCGCTCACCGGGCAGGCGCAGGAAGGCCTCGTCGATGGAATACACTTCCATCTCGGTGGCAAAGGGTTCCATCAGCGTCATCACCCGGGCGGAGATGTCCCCGTAGAGTTCGTAGTTGCTGGAAAAAATATGACAGCCGGCCTCTTCAACCTGCTTGCGGACCTGGAAGAAGGGCAGCATGCCGGGAATCCCCAGGGCCTTGGCTTCCTTGTTGCGGGAGATAATGCAGCCGTCATTATTAGAGAGCACCACGATGGGTTTGCCGCGCACGGCCGGGTTAAAAATGGCCTCGCAGCTGGCATAAAAGGTGTTGCAGTCCACTAACGCGAACATAGTCGTTCAGACGCGTGTCAGAGTAGTTCTGACCAGTCTCTCCGTTTCATAAATAGGTTATTTTTACTGTTATTCCTGCCTCAGAGGTAGTGTCGGAAGCACTCTGACACCTGGCTCAAAATTTCAGGGGCGGGGTATGGAAGGATACAAGGAGCAAGGAGCAAGGAGCAAGAGAACTATTCAGTGGTCTTCTGGACCCTGGAAAATTTCCAAAACTCTTGCACATTCAACGGGGTACAATGGCGGTCACGATGAAAACCCGGGGATTGTTTTGCCAGTACCAGATATAACCAGCCATGGTGCCCGTTTGCGGTCATTGCTGCCTGTTCTCCTGATCTCACTGCTTTGTCTGCCGGCATTACTGATGGCCCAGGGTACTGCAGGACTGAACAGGAAGACGGTGGAGATTCCGCGCCTGTCCGCTGATGTCACGATCAATGGCCGCCTGGATGAAAGTGCCTGGTCAAACGCGGCATTAATAGAAGACCTGCACCAGGTTTTTCCCGAAGAATTTGTCACACCAACCCAGCCCACTCAGGTGCGCGTGTTTTATACCGAAAATGCTCTTTATGTTGGCGCGACACTGTTCGAGTCAGATACCAGCCAGATTACTGACAGGGTGCTCAGGCAGGGCCAGTCGCTGGACAGTGATGATGTCTTTGCCGTAATCATCGATCCCTACCTGGACCGGCGCAATGGTTACCGCTTTGAAGTGAATCCCAACGGTGTGCGTTGGGAGGGACTGTTCCAGAACATCATCGAGGTGGAAGGCAACTGGGAAGGTATCTGGGAAGTGCGGGCGCAGCGCAGCGAGGAAGGCTGGGTCGCTGAAATCCGCATTCCATTCCAGTCGCTCTCCTTCAATCCAGACTCCACGACATGGGGACTGAACTTTAATCGTATTCGCCGCGTGGATAACGAAAGCATCGCCTGGGTATCCTATAACCGCGAAGTAAACCCCAGCACTTCGGGTACAGCCACAGGCATGGAAGGACTGCGCCAGGGCGTTGGCCTGGACGTGGTGCCGTCCATGACCCTGCGTCGCAACCGCTCTTTTGGTGTGGGTGGTTTCAAGGAAGACCACTATGAGCCGCAACTGGATGTGTTCTATAAGGTCACGCCACAGCTGAATGCTTCACTGACCCTGAACACGGACTTCTCGGCAACCGAGGTAGACGATCGTCAGGTCAACCTGACCCGTTTCAACCTGTTCTTCCCGGAAAAACGTGATTTCTTTTTGCGGGATGTGGATATTTTTGAATTTGGCCAGGTCGGCTCAGGTGGTTTCAACAACATCTCGGGCACCGGCTCTGCGGCTGCATCCAATCCGGCCCGTCAGAATGCGCGCCCTTTTTTCTCCCGCAAGATTGGTCTTGGCCCCAACGGTCAGATCCTTGACCTGGTAGGCGGAGTAAAGCTCAGTGGTCGGGTAGGAGACTGGAACGTTGGTACGCTGGCGATCAACCAGGGTGAGGAAAGCGGTATCGGTCTGGACTCACAGAATATCTTTGTTGGCCGTACAGTGCTTAACGTAGGTTCACGTACCCAGGTGGGAGCGATTGTTACCGATGGCAACCCACAGGCCAATATCGACAATACCCTGGTTGGTACAGACGTACGCTACCGCAATACGTCTTTTTACGGTAATACCGTGGAAGCCTCGGCTTTCTACCAGGAAACCGATACTGAAGGTCTGGCAAGCAGTGAGAATGCCTCTTACGGTTTAAACCTGTTCCTGCCCAATGCCCAGGGCTGGCAGGGGCTTTACCAGTACAAACGGGTAGAGGAAAACTTCTTCCCGGCAGTGGGTTTTGTTAACCAGACGGATATTGAGGATCACCATCTGAATTTTGGCTACCGTGAGTTTTATGCGCCCACGGCATTTTTTCGATCCGTTGCCTTGTTGGCTGAAGGTTACAGGGCGGAGAACCTGGATGATGGATCGCTTAACAATGAAAACCTGGGTATTCGCCTGACGTCGTTCACCAACACCAACGACTCTTACTGGACACGTTATATCTATTACAAGGAAATACTACGCCAGCCTTTCACAATTTATCGTGCCTCAGACGGCTCGCGTACCATCACCATACCAGCAGGAGAGTATTCCTGGGATGAAGGTTTTATTGGCATGTCTTTTGGCGGGCAACGCCGCCTGTCGGGAAGCCTGATGATGTTTGCAGGGGAATATTATGACGGGTCGCACTTCCAGAAAAACGGTAACGTGACCTGGCGTCCCAACCGCAATTTTTCCCTGGCGTTTAATTTCACTGAAAATGCCATCAAGTTACCTGGCGGCAATTTCACCGTGCGCCTTTTTGGTATCAACTCGCAGTATGCCTTTTCTTCCACGCTGTCCTGGAGCAACCTCATCCAGTACGACAATATCTCGGAAAACCTTGGCTGGAATAGCCGTTTGCACTGGGTCCCCAGGGCAGGACAGCAAGCTTTCCTGGTGCTTAACTGGGGTTTGCAGGACAGGGACAAGGACAATCACTTTGATTCCACAGTGGCTGATCTGTCACTGAAATTCAATTACACCTTTCGTTTCTAGTCTGGTCACGTTTTAGCCTGTTGTGCACATCGCTTGCATTTCAATGACTGAATAAAGACAATTGTTCAATCACTCTTCTTAAAGCTCCTGTAATGACAAGGAATTGACCGATTTTTAATTAAAACGGACAGTCTAGGGATATCCATGCAACCTGAGCTCCTCAAACAATATATCGAATCGCTTGGCAAGCGCCTTGAGCGTATTAACAGCCTTTTGGACAAACTGGTCAGCGGTAACTCCAAGGCCATTGAGAATATTCGTCTGCTGGCACACTCACTCGCGGGCTCCGGTGCATCTTTTGGCTTTCCTGAAATTTCCGAGTCTGGAAAAACTGTTGAGCTTGCCAGTGACGAAGAACTGGAACAAAAACTTCGGGAATTGAAAGCGGTAATAGAAAAGGTATTGGCAGAAACTGATGTCGGTATTGATGAGCCTGCAGTCCAGGCCAAGGATTCTTCTCCAGGTCAAACAGAACCCAGGTCCAGTTCAGAAAAAGAAAAGCCCGCAAAGAAAGCAGAAAAGAGTGCCACTAATAAACCCCTCAAGATTCTCATCGTTGATGATGATCCAGAGATAACTGCACTGATAACCAATACGCTAAAAGAGTTGCCCAAAAAGCAGAAAATCTCTGTTGCTGAAACAGCGGCCAGGGCACAGGAGCTGTTTGTTAAGGATATTTACGATCTCATCATTATGGATTTAATGCTGCCTGACAGGGATGGCAGGGAACTGATAAAAGAAATCAAACTTGAATTTAGTTTGCCCTCTCCACTGCTGGTGTTATCAAGTGTGCGAAATGACAGTGTCCGTGTGGAATGTATCAGCATAGGGGCAGACAAGTTTTTGCTTAAACCGTTTTACGAAGCAGATCTTCTGCATGAAGCGAAAAAATTACTGGGCAAGAAGGTGGTAAAGAAACTGTCACTCGTACCGCTCGACGGAGAGGTAATTGAAGAGGAGGATGACGAAGAAGACGATGATTCTCCTAAAATTCTGGAAGGATTCAATGTATTGGTTGCAGAGGATGACAAAATGCAGGCAGCACTTATACAGCAAAAGCTGATTGGGGAGGGGGCTGCTGTTGAAATTGCCAGCAATGGCAGAGAAGCCATGCAGCTTCTACGAACCAGGGGCTTTTCTTTAATCATCCTTGATATACAGATGCCTATCATGGATGGTTTTGAAGTAATGCAGCGGATCAAGGATGAGCTCAAACTGGACACACCGGTCATCATGGTCACCGCTATGGGTGATGAAGAAGACATTATCAAGGGTTATGATCTTGGTGCGACAGATTACATACTGAAACCCTTTTCAGATGTGCAATTGATTGCCCGCGTCAAAAGTTTGCTGAAATCCAGCAAAGACTGTTGAAGGTGATTTAAAAAACCTGTTATTCAATAATGTCTGTTATGGTTTTTAAGATGCAATAGTGGGAATTTCTATGAAACCAGCCTCTGCACCCCGAACCATGCTGCTTTCAACACAAAACTTCCCTACTTGCAACACAAAAAAAGCCCCTCATTTCACTATTTCTCAGAAATTTGAGAAAAAATGTCGTAAATGTGAGGCAGGTGACAGTAAAAAAGAGTATTTTGAGATGTAATTAACATTATACAGTCCCAAATTTATTTAAGAGAAACATGCAAGATCAGTTAAGGCAAAAATACCTGGCTTCTCTTGAAGAGAAAGCCGGCGTTATCAAAGCCCTGTGGGAGCAATTTCTGCAAGGTGACAGAAGTGTTTTGCCTGAAATTAAAAGACATGCACATTCCCTGAAAGGCTCGGGTGCTACATTTGGTTTTGCTGAAATCAGCGAGTCGGGCAAACAGCTTGAAGAAGCCAGTGATGCCGATTTACTTGAGTCGGTGAATGACCTGCTTAACCTGATTGGCCGTGTCACGGCGAATGCCAGTAGTAAACCCACCGACAATATTACCCGGCAGGTAGTTGCCAATTCAGTGATCAACGAGTCGAAAGACGCCCTCGTTATTCAGCGTAATCCTGACAATGCCAGGGTCATTGCTGATTGCATTGAAAAACTCGATGGTGTTGAAAATTGTATGGTGGCTGTTACAGCTGAAGAAGCTGCCAACCATTACCGAAATAACCGCTTTGCCCTGATTGTTCTGGATCTTGTATTGCCTGACAAAGATGGCAGGGAAGTGCTCAGAGACATTAAACAGGCAGGCGCCTTAAGCTCACCGGTGCTGGTGATCTCAGGAGTGGCCAGTGACAGTATCTACCTGGAATGCATGACTCTCGGTGCTGACCAGTATTTGCCCAAACCATTTGATACGGACAAGTTGTTTTTTGAAGCACAGCAGCTGACCCAGCCAAATTACCTGCAGGTTGTTAAAACAGCTATCCCTGAAGAAAGCCAGGAAATTAATTCGGTGCAGCTGCAAGGGGTGAAAATCCTGGTAGCAGAAGATGATGAAATGCAGGGCATATTCATTGCCCAGAAACTGGGCGAGCAGGGAGCAGAAGTCACTGTTGTGGAAAACGGCAGGATGGCTCTGGAACATCTGCAGAGCAACAGTTATGCCGCGGTTATCCTCGATGGTCTGATGCCTGTCATGGATGGCTTCGACACACTGGAATCCATTCGTATCACACCGCGACTGAAAGGGCTCCCCGTAATCATGGTCACTGCTATGGGCAGTGAAGAGAACATAACCCGCGGATTTGATCTGGGTGCAAACGATTACATCCTCAAGCCATTCTCGGAAGAGCAACTGGTAGAACGAATCAAGAGCCTGTTGGTGATGGCTGCCTAGCCGCAAGCTACAAGATAGAACCCCTCTACCTAGAAGAATTATTCACACATTGTTAGCTCAAAGTCATGATAAGTTGGCTGTCTAGCTATGCTAAATGACAAATGATTAGGTTGGCGTGTCGTGGCTTGAAGCTTGTAGCTGGTGTCGCTTGCGATACTCAGAAACTATGAAGCAAATTAAACTGAAGCTGGCCGCTTCCAAAATTCCTGTTTTCCTGCCACATATACCCAAACTGTAAACGCATTGAATCTGACACACTGTAACCGAGTGCAGCATAGGCGCGGTTGCGATCGAAGTAATCCACTTCCCGTCCATCACCGATATCCCTGTTCAGGTTTACGAAAAGCTCGTTGTACAGGGAGAGATATACAGCGCCTTTACCGAGAGTGTCCTGGTTGAAGGGATAATTGAGTCCAAGAAAATAGCGAAAGCGGGTTCTAAAATCCTGCCCATCGACCCAGCGCTGCTCAAATCGAAACCGATGACTGAGCTGTAACCTGTTGCCAATGGTCTGACCGACCAATGCCTCCTGGTAAATGCGATTTTCCTCGCTCTTGTTATTACTGGGCCCAAATGTTCCCGATGTTATGTGTGCATATCCCACCGTGTACTTGATCGGGCCATTGTCGGGGCGCCAGGTAAAGCCGCCACGAATCAGGAGCTGCTCAAGATCTTTGGTGGTATCCCAGTTACGATGCTGGATATCGCCTTGCCAGCCATAGCCGGTTTCCCTGTTTTCGGTATTCCACATATACATATACCAGGCACCGGTCTGACCCTGGTCCACCTGGGCTAACCCTGAAAGAGAGTAAAGACCAAGAATCAGAAAGAGAGAAGTGGCAAGCCATGTCTGGAATTTCATTTTGCAGAGTCCCTTTGAGCAAAAAGATCAAAAGATGGGCATTCTAGTGAAAGGGATTGTAATTTTGTAGAGTGATTTATGATCTGAAAAAGCTATCAACAAAACCGGCTAGCTTGCCGCTAACAGGAGTCTGAATTATCCCGTACAGTTTGCACTGGTCAGCTTTGCCGGGGCCAGTTGCATGGTGAAAGGCTGCAGTCTGGACAGGGCATTCAAGCCGAGAATATCCTTGTCGGCTTTTGGGAAGTGAGCCACTTCAATATCTCGCAGAATGCATTCACCGGTGAGTTTAAGTTCGTCAACAAAGTACAGGGCAACTTTTTCAATCTTGCCGCTGGCCATTCGGCCATAGATATGACGACTGAAGCGAGGATTTCCTGATTCCTTGATCAGATCGAATGTGCTTTTACCCACACTGACATAACCGGAACCGGTATCCAGCAACAAGTCGGTTTCAATACCTTCGCCCAGGCTGGCGTGAATGTAAAAATTGCCAGATTCTGCCTGGTGCATATCCAGGGTGATGGGACCGGCAAGCACCGGCTGTGCAATCGCTATGACCAGTGCGAGTATTGAAAGTGGCAGAATGCGTGCCTTCATCTTGCTGATTTCCCTTGAATATTTTCTTATACAGGGAATTTTGCAAAAGCAATGCCAGTTCTAAAAAAGTGAGTAAAACCAATATGATAGGTATTTCCTTCAATTAATCTAACAAAATATTTGCACTGATTAAGTGCATAATGCACCATATAAAGGCAGGCATTCTTGTTTGTTTGATTCCCGGATTATTGGGAGTTCTGGTCAGCATAATAGCCTTTAGTGCTGACGTTATTTAGGAAGGAGGTAGCCTCATATGTTGAAGCTAAAAACTATTTTGTTATCGACTGCAGTTATTTTCTCTTTGGGTTCAGGTGCTGTTTCAGCAGGAACAGTTGTAAAGGAAACACCGGATGGACGCTTGATGGTGGTTGATTTTAATGGCAAGCCGCCACACAAACGCCAGTTTATAAGCACTGAGCATCCCGAATTCGCCCGTTATGCTGATCTGTCAAACAGTGTCAGCATTGCTACAGCCTCAGTTAAGCGTTCAGGGCCTCCAGGAAAATCACTTCCAGCACAGGTTGCCCGTATTGAATCGGTGAATGAAGCTGACATCAGCCAGTTTGCCCGATTCGAGGAAACTGATTCAGCCCCCGATGCAAGAATGTGGCGTGGCGCACCAGGAAAAGGGCGACCTTTATCCAGGTAAAAACCCCTGATGAAGAAAGGCGATGCGCAGGCATCGCCTTTTTTTTGTCTGTCAAAAAACTGCCGGAGAAAATCCTTTGATGAAGTGCGATAATGCGCCGCTTCTCTATTGCCAGCATTGGAAATTATCCCTATGTGGAAAGACAGAATAGACGGTGAAGAATCACCCTGTATTCCCCTTGGTCCCTTCAAGCTGAGACTGCCTTTTGTGCACTACAAGTTTGAATGGCCCGATTATTTCCAGGGGCTATTAATGTGCGCAGTGGATCTGGCGGCCATTCCCCTGATGATTGAGCTGCTTGGGATGCCTTTTGATGTGGCACTGGCGGTGGTACTGATGAATGGGCTGCTTTACCTGACACATCATCTGTTGGGAGACCCGGTTGTCCCGGGCTGGATCACTCCCGCCATTCCCTTGATCATGGCCTACTGTATGACTTTTCCGGAAGGTCCGGAGCGTGTGCACTCACTGGTGGCCTTCCAGATGACACTGGGACTTTTCGCCATTGTGCTTGGGATGACAGGCCTGGCCAGTCGTGTCGTGGGCTTTATTCCCAATGCCATCAAATCCGGAGTCATCCTGGGTGCAGGATTTGCTGCTGTGAATTCAGTGTTTGTAGCAGGTGGCCGATTTGAATCTTTTCCCTGGTCCATATCCATTGCCGTCGGCCTAGCTTTTTACCTGATTTTCTCGCGCCATTTTGCAACGCTGAAAACTACACATCCCGTGCTCAACCTCATTGGAAAGCTGGGCATTTTCCCCATCATCATCCTCGCGGTAATCATTGCCCCCCTATTTGGAGAAGCCCCCTGGCCAGACATTGAGTGGGGGCTGATCAGTCCTGATTTTGGCACCCTGTTTCAGGAATACACGGTGATTGGTTTGGGCTTTCCGCCAATTTCCATGTTTATCACGGCAATACCAACAGTGCTTGCAGCTTATATCGTGTTATTCGGAGACGTGCTTCAAAGCCGGGCGCTGATTGCCGAAGCCGACCAGATTCGATCGGATGAGCAAATCGACTACAACCCCAATCGCGCACACCTGATATTTGGCGGTCGCAATACATTCATGAGCATCTTTGGCCCTGACATTGTCATGTGCGGGCCACTCTGGGCAGCCATGCAGGTAGTGGTTATCGAACGCTACAAGGAAGGGAAGGCAGCCATGCATTCCCTGTTTGGTGGATCAGGATCATTCCGCTGGGGTACCAATACCGGGCTGCTGTTGCTGCCCATTGTCAGCCTGGTGGAGCCCATCCTGGGTATTGCACTGTCATTGACCCTTCTTATCCAGGGATATGTCAGTGTCCGTATAGGCATTCTGGAGTCCCGCAGCAATCGTGATCTGGGTATCGCCGGCATCATCGGGGCAGTGCTTGTTGCCAGGGGAGCTACCTGGGCCTTTGCTGTTGGAATCGTGCTTACGTTCCTGGTGTATGGACGTGACTTCTTCAGGGGTGAGAATGAAAAGATTTT
>Ga0181560_10000306_pt1 | contig 43428 bp, 51 predicted proteins | sample 011ome_20_FD_133751 | JGI IMG/M metagenome (GOLD analysis project Ga0181560, IMG submission 133751) | Coastal salt marsh microbial communities from the Groves Creek Marsh, Skidaway Island, Georgia - 011509CT metaG (megahit assembly) | ecosystem: Environmental > Aquatic > Marine > Intertidal... | reverse complement strand
CACTGTCCTCAGGGGAATATTTGATCGCATTGTCGAGGATGTTTTGCAGCGCTGCCTGCAGCAGAATACCGTCCCCTTGGAACGGTATCGGGTCAGTGCCAAAATCAGTGCGGATCACGATGTCTCTGAGGTCCGCTGTCGGGCCAAGCCTGTCACATGTATCCGCCATGAGCAGTGTCAAATCGAGCGCATCGCGCGCAAGACTATCGGCGCGAAATGTCACCATTGCATGGTCGAGCATTTGGCCTGCTGATCGCGCGCTCTCATCAATCGCGCGGATCATCTCGCGGATCGCTTTTTTATGCTCGGGCTTGATGAGTTTACGGTGCGTGATTTCGGCCTGTGCGCGCACGGTTGCGAGAGGCGTGCGGACACGGTGGGCGGCCTCTGCGATGAAGTCTTCGCTGCGCCCAAGCGAGGTGCGCAATCTTCCCATGAAGCTATTGAGTGCCTCAACCAGCGGTACAAGTTCGGTGGGTGTTTCGGCGGTCACAGGGCGCAAATCCTTTGGCCCGCGCCGCGTGACCGCTGCTGTCATACGATCAATGGGGGCCAAGGCGCTGCTTGCGGCCCAAAGGCTCAATGCGGTTGCAAGCAGGAAGAACCCGACGCCCACACCCGTTGCCGTCGTTGTAATGCGCCGCGATGTGGCCTCTAGCCCCAGCCTTGTTTGCGCAACTGTCACAACGACGTTAATGGTCTGCGCCGCACTGCCAAGAAGCCGAGAAACCGACACTGAACGCACCGTGTCGCCGCGATAATCCAGCGTATCAAAAATGGGTGTTCCTACTCTGGGTGGGGCACTTGGTTGTGGCAGATCGGCATAGCCCGTCAGACTCTCGTTATTTGCGACGACGTGATAAAATACGCGGTCCTCGCTGACTGTTCCAAGCATCGAGAGAGCGGAGTAAGGGAGTTCCAGTGAGACATTGCCATCATCGCTGCGTAGGCTATCGGCAATTGCAGTAGCAGAGGCGGCGAGGATGCTGTCTTGCGTGCCTTCGGCGGTGCGCTCGGCCACTTCGCGCAGGGTCAGGAAAAACGTTAAAGACAAGAGCGCCGCGATGCCCGCAAGCTGAAAGAACAGCCGTCTGCGGATCGAGCCTTGGACCTTCAACGTGCCACCAAACGGTAGCCCATGCCGCGCACGGTTTCGAGCGCTGCGCCTGATCCATCGAGCCGTTTCCGCAAACGGCCCACATAAACTTCAATGGCGTTTTCAGAGGCTTCGTCGGAAAAGGAGAAGAGGCGGTCCATAAGGTGGGTTTTCGAGAAAACTTGACCTGGCGCATTAAAGAAAATCTCAAGCAAACGCAGTTCTCGATTTCGCAGGGTAACGGCATGCCCATCCCATGAAATCTCGCCTTTTGTCGAATCAAGAATCGTGTCAGCAAAACTCTTTTGATTTGCCGCAGCGCCACCTTGCCTGCGCAAAACAGCACGGCAACGGGCCTCTAGTTCTGAAAAATCAAAGGGCTTGGTAATAAAATCGTCGGCCCCGAGATCAAGCAGACTAACCCGATCCGACACGGCGGAACGCGCGGTGATGACGATAATTGGCGTCCGGTTTGCGGCACGTCTGTGATGTTCCAGAAAGTCGCGTCCGTCGCCGTCTGGTAGCATAATATCAAGCAAAATCAAGTCGTAATCAGTCACCGCGATACAGGCATCCGCAGATGCAAGCGTATCAGCATGATCCACAGCATGGCCGTCCAATTGCAGTCGCTCCACCACAGCGCCCGCAAGTTTGGGATTATCCTCAATCAGCAGATAACGCATGAGAGACCTTTTTTGAGGGCGTGACAGGTTGGTGTCAGGTTGAGGCGTTTGGCTGTCAACATGGGCGGGGAAACTCGCCATGTCAAACGGGAGGAAACTACATGACAAATCGTCTTTTTAAGGCGCTCGTAACGAGTGCCGTGATGGGCCTCGGTGCAACAACGGCTGCGTCTGCCGCTGAGTGCATCGCGCCTGCAAACCCTGGCGGCGGCTGGGATTTCACATGCCGTCAAATCGGCAAAATTCTTTTTGACATCGGTCAAGTTGATGCGCCTGTTCAGGTCACCAACCTTGCTGGTGCTGGTGGCGGCTTGGCGTTCAGCACTGTTGTCAACGAGCGTAACGACGACGCCGAGCTGATCGTTGCTGCGTCTTCCGCAACAACAACACGTCTTGCGCAAAACGCATATGGCGGTGCAACCGCTGATCAAGTTCGCTTTGTCGGTGCGATCGGTGCCGATCCAGGTGTTATCGTTGTGGCTGCAGATAGCCCGTTCCAGTCGCTCGGCGACATGGTCGAAGCGATCAAAGCTGATCCAGGTTCTGTTGCCTTTGCTGGCGGTTCCGCCGTTGGTGGCTTTGACCACATGAAGCCTTTGCAGGTTATGCTTGCTGCTGGTTTTGAAGACATCACGGCGATCAAATACATCGGTGTTGATGGTGGTGCAGATGCGATCACACAAACTGTTGGTGGCTTCACACAAGCGATGACTGGCGACATGTCCGAGATCGTTGGTTTTGTGAATTCTGGCGAAGTCCGTGTTCTCGCGATTCTGACTGAAGAGCGCGTTCCCGGCTTTGACGATATTCCAACTGCGCGCGAGCAGGGCTTTGATGTTGTTGCGGTAAACTGGCGCGGTCTCTACGTACCAGGTGGCATTTCTGATGAAGATTTCCAGAAATGGGCAGATCGTCTTCAGGCTGTTGCAGACAGTGAAGAGTGGAAGCAATCAATGGCTGATAACGGCCTTGCTCCGTTCACCAAAGTCGGCGGTGACTTCCAGTCTTGGGTTGACGGCGTAGTCGCTGAAACAGAAGAACTGTCCCGCAAAATTGGTGTGATCCAGTAAGATGACACGCCTGACAGACCGTATCTTTGGTCTGGTCACGATTCTGGTGGCGCTCGTGTATATCATGAGCGCCATGCAGATTCAGGCCAGCTTCTTGTCGGACCCTGTTGGGTCTAAAACATTCCCGATCATTGTGGCGCTTGTCGCTGTGATCTGTGGGGGCGTGATGGTGCTGCGGCCCGATGCCGAACCTGATTGGCCTGAAGGGTACACGCTTTTGTCGATTGGCATCAGTGTCGCTTTGCTCATTGGCTACTCGTATGCGCTGAAACCAATCGGCTTTTTGATCCCGACCGCGATTGTCGCTGGCGCGATCAGTTATCAGATTTCGCCGCGCCCTCGTTTCGCCGCTCTTTCAGGCATTGGCCTTTCGATTGGGCTGTTCGTGCTGTTCAAGTTTATCTTGGGGCTTGGCTTGACTGGCCTGCCAAAAGGAATGGGGTTCTAAATGGAAATCTTTTCAAACCTCGCCCTTGGCTTTGATATCGCTTTCTCGCCGTTTACGCTGATGCTTGCCGTTATCGGCTGCTTCCTTGGCACCATCATTGGCGCACTTCCTGGGCTTGGGCCTTCAAACGGTGTGGCGATTATGATCCCGCTGACGTTCACGTTAGGCTTGGATGCGACAGCGGCGCTCGTTTTGCTGACCTCAATCTACTACGGGGCGATGTATGGCGGGCGAATTTCGTCGATCCTGCTCAATATTCCAGGTGATGAGCCTGCGTTGATGACCACGCTCGACGGCTACCCTATGGCCAAACAGGGGCGCGCGGGTGATGCGCTGGTTATTTCTGGTGTGGCGTCTTTTGTTGGCGCTTTGCTCGCGACAATTGGTCTCGCGTTCCTCGCACCGATGCTTAGCCGTATTGCTTACCAATTCGGACCTGCCGAATACTTCGCGCTTTACTTGCTCGCCTTCTCGACGCTCGGCGGTATCTCATCCAATAACCAAGCCAAGGCAGCGCTTGCGTCCTGCTTTGGTCTCATGATCGCGATGATCGGGCTTGATCCGAACTCTGGTATGCCGCGCCTGACAGGGGGCAACCTGCACCTGATGGATGGTGTCGATTTTCTTGTGGCGATTGTGGGCTTGTTCGCTGTTTCCGAAGTCTTCTTTTTTATTGAAAGTCATGGAAAATCAGGCGCTTTGGGTGTGAAGCTCGACAAGGTGACTGTACCGTGGCGCGACCTTTGGGACACAAAATGGACAATGCTTCGCTCCTCTGTACTCGGCTTTATCGCAGGGGTTCTCCCCGGTGCCGGTGCGTCTTTGGGGAGCTTCCTGACCTATATGATGGAGAAATCTATCGCGGGTGATAAAGGCGGTTTTGGCAAAGGTGCGGTGAAAGGTGTCGCGGCACCAGAAGCGGGGAACAACGCCGCAGCTGGTGGTGCGCTTGTGCCAATGCTGACGCTTGGCGTGCCCGGTTCGGGGACGACTGCGGTGCTTCTGGCCGTGCTCATGACGCTCAATATCACGCCAGGTCCGACGCTTTTTACCGATCGTCCTGACGTGGTTTGGGGGCTGATTGCCTCGCTGCTGATCTCGAACTTCGTGCTCTTGGCGATGAACGTGCCGATGGTTAAAATTTTCGTGAAAATCCTGCAAGTGCCGCCTGCGGTCCTTATGCCAGGTGTCACAATGATTAGCTTTGTCGGGATTTATTCGCTCACTGGAAGCTACTTTGACCTGCTGCTCGTCGTTGCTTTCGGTGTGATGGGCTACGTCTTGCGCAAGCTTGATATTCCAACAGTGCCTGTCATCATGGGTATCCTGTTGGGCAACGCGATGGAGAAATCCTTGCGCGATGCGATGGTATTGTCGGACGGCGATTGGAGTTATCTTTTCGGGTCGAGCATCTCCACGGGCCTCATTATCGCGGCCGCGCTTGGGTTCATTGCACCCATCTTCTTGCGCCGCTTCATGACAAAACCACAAGGCGTTGCTGATTAATGGTAAAAGTTCTGATCCCGTCGGGCGCTCTGGGCCTTGGGTATGACCGCGTTGCGCTCGCTCATGGGATTACGCTAAAGCCCGATATCATTGCGATTGACGGCGGCTCGACGGATTCAGGACCCCACTATTTGGGTAGTGGCACTTCCAAATACTCGCGCAACTCAACGAAAGCAGAGTGGCGCGAGTTGATGGCCGCAAGGGCGCAAGCTGGCGTGCCTTTGGTCGTTGGCACGGCAGGCACTTGCGGCGCTGACGACGCCGTCGATTGGCTGGTCGAAATCACCCGCGAGATCGCGGCAGAGACTGGCGAAAGCCTGCGCCTTGCCGTCCTCAAAAGCGGGCAAGACAATCAGGCGATGGTAACGGCGCTAAACGCGGGGCGGATCACACCACTGCCTGCCGCTCCTGAAATCTCAGACGATTTACTGCTGGACTGCACCAATATCGTGGCCCTCGCAGGGGCCGAGCAAATCCAAGAGGCGCTCAACACAGGCGCTGATATCATCATCGCAGGGCGTACGACCGACACGGCGATTATCTCTGCTTTGCCACTGGCCCGTGGCTGTCACGCAGGCGGTGCTTGGCATGGCGCAAAGATCGGCGAATGCGGGGCCTTGGCAACCACCAGTCCGAATTCGGGCACGATCATGATCGCGTTTGACGCCGAGGGTTTTACCATGACACCGATGGGGGCAGACGCGCGCGCCACCCCGCGCACTGTGTCCGCTCATATGCTGTACGAAAACTCCGACCCGCATATCCTCTATGAACCGGGTGGGTATCTCGACGTGCGTGGCGCTACCTATACTGCACTTAATAACCGCGAAGTTCGCGTGACAGGCTCCGATTGGATCGTATCAGATCGCTATACGGTAAAGCTGGAAGGTGCACGTCGCGTCGGCTTTCAGACCGTGTCGTTGGTGCTGGTACGAGATGCGCGCTACGTGGAAAATATCCGTACTTGGTGCGATGACATTCAGGCCAAATGCACTGCAAAAGCTGCGGCACGGGTGGAAGGTAAGTTCGGGATCGAGCTGCGTCTGATCGGTGTGGATGCGACCTTAGGCCCGCTTGATACAGCGCATAGGATCGGCACTGAGATCGGCGTTATGGGCATTATTACAGCTGAAACCGAAGCACTCTCGCGTGAAGTTGCAAAAATGCTCAACCCCTACCTTCTGCACCATCCTTTGACCGAACACGAAGAGATGCCAACCTTCGCATTCCCGTTCTCGCCACCCGAAATGCCGCGCGGCGCGATCTACGAATTCTGCCTCAATCATGTGCTGCAAATCGACAAGCCAATGGATGCCTTCCGCCTAACCGTTGAGGATATCACGCCATGACCCGCCTTGCCGATATCGCCGACAAAATTCGCTCGAAAAACGCAGGCCCATTTTGGCTTACGATTGATATTTTCTGCGGTGAACCGGCCGCCTTTGCCCGGGTCAGCACCGCGCTCGAAACCGAAACTGTCGCAGCGCTTTTCCAAATTTCACCAGACACGCTCAAACGGTTCGATCTTGCTGATCTTAACGTGGTAAAATTCAGCCTACCGCGCCCAAATGTGCAAGGCACCCCCGCCGACCGCGACATGCACGGCGCGTCTTTTGCGAACCTTTTGGCAGATCTGAACGTCTAAATTCCTCACTTGCAACATGGCTGGTCCATTCAGATTTCTATCGGTTCGCTAATGGCTGATAATGACACGAGCGCTTGGTGGGTTTCGGGCCTTTATTCTGTTTTGAAAGGTGAGCTATATCTGCCATTCTTATGAACGCCTCCGCGATGCGCGCTCATGGTAACGCGTTGGCAGCTGCCGAGACTGGTAATTCGGGCGCAAATCACACGCTCTAAAGTGAGAGCTAATGAGGTGTTCCATCATGGCACGGACTGCAAAAGAAAAAGAGTCCGTTCAGGTTCTGCGGCGGCAATAGGTATTGCTGCGGGCTTGGGGTTCTTGGTCGGCCTGATGGCGTCGCGTCGCTAACGTTCGGGATTGAGTGGCAACCCTGATCGGTGTGATTTATATGGGGATTGTGTTGATTGTTCTCGGATTTGGCTGGGGCCCCCGCAGCAAGAGGTGAAAAGCTGGCACGGCCAACCCCCAACATGAACGCCCTTTCGTCCATGCAAACGGTGGCGGTATCGCTTCTTCAAGGGGCCGAGCGGGCCTCAAAATCGAGGAAGCGTTAGGGCGCTTTCAGCAACTTCAAAATCGCGTCGCTGAAAGCTTGTCTGGTCTTAGCTCTCGCTCAACGCAACCTTCATGTCCTTAACCTGATAGATCACTTCGCCGTCGGCTTCGACGATCCCGTCGGCGACACCCATCGTCAGGCGGCGTGTCTGGATCGCCTTGGTGAAGTCGATTTTATAAGTCAGCATTTTGCGATCAGGGCGGACCATGCCAGTCAGCTTCACTTCGCCCACGCCAAGGGCATAACCACGACCCAGCCAGCCGCGCCAGCCGAGGTTGAAGCCTGTCAGTTGCCACAAGCCATCAAGGCCAAGGCAGCCGGGCATGATCGGGTTGCCGGGGAAGTGGCATTCGAAGAACCAAAGGTCAGGCGTGATATCGAATTCTGCGACAACGTGGCCCTTGCCATGCGCGCCGCCGTCACCTGAAATCTCGGTGATCCGGTCCATCATGAGCATCGGTGGGGCGGGAAGCTGTGCGTTGCCCTCGCCGAAAAGTTCACCACGGGCGCAAGCGAGCAGCCCTTCTTTGTCAAAACTGCTTGGGTATTGGGACATGCGTGCCGCCTTCTTACTCTTATGGTTTCAATTGCCTAGTTCCCGTTTAACACCGCTGGTTTGATTTGGGCAAGAGTCTGGGGTTTTCGTTTTCAATTGATCCCAGCCCCATTTCCCCCATATGAATAACTAAGCAAGAGAGGCTATATGACAGATACTGCAATATCGCGAAGCACGGCATGGTTGGCAGGCGTAGGTTTACGCCCGACACGGCAGCGGTTAACGCTGGCCTCATTGCTGGTTGGCGATGGGCAGGATCGGCATGTGACGGCGGAAGGGTTGTTTGATGCGGCCTCATCTGCGGGTGAAAAAGTGTCGCTTGCGACCGTCTACAACACGCTGCGGGCCTTTTGTGATGCAGGTTTGATGCGTGAAATTACTGTGGATGGCTCAAAGAGCTATTTTGACACCAATAAGACCGATCACCCGCATTTCTATTGGGAAGACACTGCGGAGCTTACCGATGCCCCAGCGGATCAGTTGGAAATCAAGCGGTTACCAAATGTCCCTGCGGGGGCAGAGATTGCGTCCGTCGATGTCGTGATCAGGCTGCGTCGAAGCTAAAAGGAATGATGGTTTAATCCCATCTCTCTATCGGAACCTGGTTAAGAATTGATTCACCCGAATCTCGATAAGCTGGTTTCATGACCAATTATCGCAATCAATTTGTGCCTGGCGGCACCTACTTCTTCACTGTTTCTCTGGCAGAGACATCGTCTAACTTGCTTGTCGAGCGGGTGGATTTTCTACGTCACGCGGTGGCCTTATGCCAAAAACAGCGCCCCTTTGAGATCAATGCCGCCGTCATCCTCCCATCAAAATTGCACATGATTTGGACACTCCCGTCGGGCGACGGTGACTTCTCTGCACGTTGGCGGTTCATAAAATCCACGTTTTCGCGCCACGTCCCACCTGCGCCGTATCGTTCGCGCAGTATGATCAAACGGGCGGACAAGGGGATCTGGCAGCGCAGATTTTGGGAACACATGATCCGCGACCAAGACGATCATGATCTGCACGTGCATTTGATCGCCACTGCACCGCTGCGAGCCGGTTTGATCCGTGATGGCGCAGACTGGCCACTGTGTTCCGCCTATAAGCGCAGGGTGCGTTTTGACGCATCCTCTAGAACCATTGACCGGGCTCCATCAGGCCCAAATCCAGCAACTGTTGTGAATGCCACTCAAACGGCGCGGAATTATGCCAACGAAACGTCTTGATTTGCGCGGCACTTACGGGGTTGCGTTTTAGCGCCTTTGCAGTTCGAAAAGAACAAAGTGCTGCAGTGATCGAATGGTGCCACGGACAGGCGTAGGTGTTATATTCGGGGTCGTTAAACGTGTGATTGGCCCGTAATCGCAAACCGGCTTTGGCACGGAATATCGAAATGCGGTCGATTTTGCGGCGCGGTAGCGGCACATGCTCTTCAAACCGCCAGCGCAGCCCGCCAAAGAAATCCAGCTGGCGTTCTTCAAAGTTGTTAAGTTTGTCTTTGCGCGCCAGTGCGTAATAACCAGACTTGTCTAAATGCGCGTCCTCAAGGCTGACTGCAGTCGGATGCGCATCAAGGTCTCCCGCGTAGAGATCGACAACATAGGTCAGCATTGCGTTACGGCGTTCTTCGGTATGAAAGGCTAGCATTTCACCAATAACGCGGTGCTCGCAAAACGGGAAAAAGATATATTCGGTATTATATCCGTAATAAATCCACTGTCCGTGAGCCTTTTCAATTACGCCGTTCACGACACCCAACAACGCATCGCGCTGGCTTAGGTCAAAATCAACTTTATGCACATTGTCAGGGGCATCGTCGGGCAGGGCGATATCGGCCAGCCCAAATGCGATCACCGATTTAAATCCCGCTTCAACATAATGCCGGATCGTGCTGCCCACTTCGACATCGTCCTCAAGCAAAATAAGCGCAATTGGCCCTTTCGCTAAGGTCGCGGTTCCATCGGTTAAAAAGGCGTCGAGGGTCGGAAAGTGCATAACGGCCTACTTGATCTCTCACATTTGGGGCTGATCCCTCAATATTGTGCAAATTGCGTGAACGCCACCTCCATTGCAAGCCCGCGCTATCACGGCTAAACCTCCAACTTGTCCGAAATTGCCTCCGAATGGTGCCACATGTCCGATCCAAAGAAGCTGTTTATCAAGACTTATGGCTGTCAGATGAACGTTTATGATAGCGAACGCATGGCCGAGGCGCTGGGCGGAAATGGGTATGTGCAGACAGATACGCCTGATGATGCGGATATGATCTTGCTCAATACCTGCCACATTCGCGAGAAAGCCGCTGAAAAAGTCTATTCAGATTTGGGACGCCTGAAACCGTACAAGGACGCAAACCCCAACGTAAAAATCGGCGTTGCGGGCTGTGTCGCTCAGGCCGAGGGCAACGAGATTATGCGCCGTGCGCCGATGGTCGATCTTGTTGTAGGGCCGCAATCCTACCACCGCCTGCCTGCGATGGATACGGCCGTGCAATCAGGGGTCAAGGCGCTTGATACTGATTTCCCCGACGACGACAAATTTCTTGCCCTTAAGTCGCGTAGTAAGGCCAAGCGCGGGCCAACAGCGTTTTTGACTGTGCAAGAAGGTTGCGACAAATTCTGCGCCTTCTGCGTTGTGCCCTACACGCGTGGCTCCGAGGTCAGCCGCCCCGCTGACCGCGTGATCCGCGAAGCGCAAGAACTGGTCGAGGCTGGCGTGCGCGAGATCACTCTGCTTGGCCAAAACGTTAACGCCTACCACGGCCACAAGGACGGGCTTGCGGGCTTGATCTGGGCGCTTAACGAGGTAGACGGGCTAGAGCGCGTGCGATTTACCACCAGCCACCCCAACGACATGGATGATGCGCTGATCGAAGCCCACGCGACCTGTCCGAAACTGATGCCTTATCTTCATTTGCCCGTGCAATCGGGCTCCGACCGCATCCTCAAGGCGATGAACCGTAAACATACGGCGGCGGGTTATATCAAGCTTATCGAACGCATTCGTGCCGCGCGCGCCGACATCTTGCTGTCTGGCGACTTTATCGTCGGATTCCCGGGCGAGACCGAAGAAGATTTCGAGGCGACTTTGGAATTGATCCGCACCGTGCAATATGGCCAAGCCTATTCGTTCAAATATTCTACGCGCCCTGGCACGCCAGCCGCAGAAAAGCCGCAATTGCCCGATGCCGTGATGGACGTGCGGTTGCAGCGATTGCAGGCATTGCTCACCGAACAGCAGCGCACGATCCAGCAATCGATGGTTGGGCGAGTGGTGAAGGTTCTTTTCGAAAAAGAGGGCCGCACAGCGGGGCAAATGATTGGAAAGTCAGACTATTTGCACGCCGTCTTTGCCGATGCGCCACGCGAAGTCTTGGGCCAAGTGCACCGCGTCAGAATCATTCAGGCGAGCACAAACTCACTTGGTGGAGAACTAGTCGTCACGTAGAGCGTTCAGAACTCCAAACTCTTATAGGTTGTGCCTCATTTCTTTGGTGAAGCTAATTTTTGCTTTTGGAGTGCAATGTTGCGGATATAGACACAATATGTAGTGATTTGGGCTTTCAATATGGGCTATATTTGCTAATGTTAGCCAACAATTTAGTGTTTATCGTCCGTTACGTCTTTTGATGTGCGGAGATGACAGAGCGAGGGATGAAAAAGTGGCAGCATTTAATGATAAGTTGCGCGCGTTGACCGGAGGTTTTTTTTGCTGGTGCGGTGTCTTTGACGCTCGTGGCAAGCGGCGCACAGGCCCAAACAGGCACCGTAGTTGGTGAAGAGTATACCGCAACGATTTGGATCGATCCTGATGGCTGTGAGCATTGGGTTATGGACGATGGTGCTGAGGGCTACATGGATGCGCGTCGTACACGCGACGGCGGTGCCGTTTGTCACCGTTCCGAAATCTGTGGCGTGATCCCGACAGATCAACTCTTTGCCACAGATGAGGCATGGATTTCCGAGGCTGCAAAGTCCGATTTGATGAGCTTCTTTCAATCCGCAAATGCGTTTGGCTATTTGATCTACGGTCACACGGATGCGCGGGCGTCTGATGAATACAACATGGGTCTGTCCCAGCGTCGCGCCGATATGGTTGCGTCCGTTGCAAAGGCTTCTGGTGTCCGTGTCGTTGACGTTAAGGGTTTTGGCGAGCGTCAACCACGTGCGCAGGGGAATTCTGCAGATGCGCTGCAGCAGAACCGCCGCGTTGAAATTTATTGCATTCGTTAAGGAGCAGACAAGATGAAATCTATCAAAATCACTGCGCTGCTCATTGCTGGTCTTGGTCTGTCCGCTTGTGGCCTTGATCAAGGCATGCGCACAGGTACCGAGCGTTCTTATGATGCTGGCACCGACAGCAAGCACCTGAGCCAGCTTGTTGCAGGTATCTGGGTTGACCAAGATGGTTGCGACCACTGGATCGTTGATGACGGTATTGAGGGTTATCTGTCCGCACGTTTGACACCAGATGGGCGCCCTGTTTGCTCTGGCGTTGCTCCACCAAACACAGTTGTTGGCCCGTTCCGTGAAGGGTCCGACATTCCTGACCGGCTCTGAGGCATGGCAGACAACAATAATTTCGAGAGGTCGCAGTGCAAACTGCGGCCTTTTGCGTTTTTTAGACCTAGGGTGCTTGCCTCTGTCACATTGGCGGGCCACTTTAAGGGTAAGACTCAAACCAAAGGAGATTTGATTGGCCGTTGACCTTACCGATGTGTCGGAATCCACCTTGGAGTTCCCTGACAACTTTCTGCTGATCGATCTTTGTGGCGAATATGACCGCAACCTTGCTACGATTGAACAATCTTACGGCGTCCAAATTTTGCGACGCGGCAACCAGCTTTCGGTTGTCGGCGAAGAAGGGGCCAAGCAAGAGGCGCTCAATACGCTGAAAACGCTCTATCAACGATTGGAATCCGGCCGCACTCTGGAGGCGGGAGATATTGACCGCGAATTACGCATGGGCGCGCAAACGTCGGAATATGCGGCAGATTTAATCGATCAAAAGGAACTGTTCAAAGGCGGCGTCGCTGATCGTGTTGAGATCAAGACCCGTAAAAAGCTGGTTGAACCCCGCACCGATGCGCAAAAGGCTTATGTCAAAGCGCTCTTTGAAAAGGAACTCTCCTTTGGCATTGGTCCGGCGGGGACGGGCAAAACCTATCTCGCCGTCGCTGTCGGCGTGAATATGCTGATTACCGGTAAAGTCGATAAGATCATCCTGTCACGCCCTGCCGTTGAGGCGGGTGAGAAACTCGGGTATTTGCCCGGCGATATGAAAGACAAAGTCGATCCTTACATGCAGCCGCTCTATGACGCGCTCGGTGACTTCCTCCCGGGGAAACAAGCGGCCAAGATGATGGAGGAAAAGGTGATTGAAATCGCACCTTTGGCCTTTATGCGCGGGCGCACATTGTCGAATGCCTTTGTCGTTCTCGACGAGGCGCAGAACGCCACTTCAATGCAGATGAAAATGTTCTTGACCCGCCTTGGCCAAGGCTCGCGTATGGTCATCACAGGTGACCGCACGCAGATAGATTTGCCACGCGGGGTCTCGTCTGGCCTTTGGGATGCAGAGCGCCTGCTCAAACATATCCCTAAAATCAGCTTTAGCTATTTCACCGCCAAAGACGTCGTGCGCCACCCGTTGGTCGCCGCGATCATCGAGGCCTATGAAGCAGAGGACGCGAAAAAGGTATGAGCGTTGATTGTATGATCGAAGACAAGCGCTGGATCGCTGTCGATCTCGAGGGGCTGGCTGAGGCCGCATCCGAGGCCACTTTCGCGCAGCTTGGGCTTGTGGGTTTTGAGGTTAGCCTTTTGGGCTGCAACGACGCCCGCATCGCCGATCTGAATGCCGATTTTCGCGGCAAACCCACACCGACGAATGTGCTAAGCTGGCCATCGGACGAACGCGGCGCAGAAGCTGACGGCGGACAACCGCTGCCACCTGATCCTACCGATCCAGAGCTGGGCGACATCGCGATTGCCTATGAGACCTGCGCACAAGAGGCTGAAACGGCTGGAAAATCCCTCAATGACCATACGACACATTTGATCGTTCACGGTATTTTGCACCTTTTGGGTTATGATCACGAGCGTGACCAAGACGCCACCCTGATGGAGGGCTTGGAATCTGTGATACTTGGCAATATGGGGTTGGATGACCCATATAAGGGTGAGTGACGGCCCATTCGGGTCAAAGTATTGATTTTAGGTAAGGATAAAATGGGCGACAATAGCGACGGGTCCTCTATTGCAGCGCATAGCGCGCAAGACGACCCCACCGAACAACGTAACCGCGGCTTTATGGGCCGCTTGTTTGATGCGCTTAGCCCATCTGACACGTCCGACGAGGAAGGCACCGAACGGCAAGGGCCGATGATGCCATCACCAATGCAGGGTATGCTTAATTTGCGTCGTATGCGGGTCGAAGATGTCGCTGTGCCAAAAACAGATATCGTTGCTTGCCCCGTCACTGCGACCAAAGAGGATCTCGTCAAATCGTTTCGCGAAAGCGGTCTGACCCGTTTACCTGTATATGATGGCACGCTTGATACCCCGATCGGAATCGCAAACCTCAAGGATTTCGCTCTCAAATACGGCTTCAACGGCGACGTCGCTGATTTTAATCTGCGTGAAATGCTGCGACCTTTGATGTATGTTCCGCCTTCAATGCCGCTTGGCGTTTTGCTACAAAAGATGCAGTCAGAGCGGATTCACATGGCCTTGGTGATCGACGAATATGGCGGCACTGACGGGCTTGTGACGATTGAGGACCTCATTGAACAGGTCGTCGGCGCAATTGAAGACGAGCACGACATCGACGAGGCCAAAAGCTTCACCCGCGAAAGCGAAGGCGTCTACAACGCGCTTGCCCGCACCTCTCTTGAAGATTTTGAGGCCGAAGTCGGCGTTGATCTGACCGCGCACAGCGAAATCGACGAAGAAGAAGTCGATACGCTTGGCGGCTTGGTCTTTATGCTGTCTGGTGCGATCCCTGCACGTGGCGAAGTGATTTTTCACCCCGACGGTACCGAATTCGAGGTACTCGACGCCGACCCGCGCCGGATCAAACGCTTGCGGGTACGGATGCCTGGGTCTCGTGTTGACTAAACTGCGCGCTATGACGCCTGTAATCTTGGGCGTATTGGCGGCGTTGGGTCAAGCGCCACAAGGCTGGTGGTTTGTGACATTAATCGCTTTGGCAGTCTGGTTTGCATTGCCCACAACAACCCCCAAAGCCGCGTTTCGCTCAGGCTGGCTCTTTGGCTTTGGCTATTTCGCGGTCAGCCTGCACTGGATTGTCTCGCCCTTCCTAATCGAGCCTGACGTCACAGGCTGGATGGCACCCTTTGGCATCCTCTTTATGGCACTGGGCGGTGGCCTTTTCTGGGCTCTGGCACGCTGGGCCGCATATAGGATCGCACCCAACGAACTCAGTGTCGCAGCCCTCATGCTTATCGGTGCAGAGGTCACGCGCAGCTATATTTTTACAGGGTTTCCGTGGGCGCTTCTGGGGCACATCTGGATCGACACGCCACTTGCGCAACTCGCGGCCTTTGGTGGCCCGCATCTGTTGTCTGCGATCACAGTGGGCCTCGCTTTTTCGCTCACATTCATTTGGCGCCGCCACTATTTGGCGGCCATTCCGCCAAGCCTCGCAGCCATCGCATGGGTCACATTCGCACTCCCCGCAGCCCCTGCAACCGACGGCCCAATCGTGCGGCTAGTGCAACCGAACGCCCGACAAATCGAGAAATGGGACCCAGAGCACGCACAGAAATTCCTCAAACGCCTCGTCGACTTCACAGCACAAGGTGAGCGCCCCGACCTCGTGGTCTGGCCCGAAACGGCGATCTCCTATCTGCTTGAATACGCAGGCGATGCGCTGGATGAAGCATCTGACGCCGCACGCGGCGCGCCCATCGTACTGGGCATTAACCGTCGCGAAGGGTCCCGTTACTACAACGCACTGGTGACTTTGGAGCGCGGCGCAATTATTTCTTCCATCTACGACAAGGCGCATATCGTGCCCTTTGGTGAATTCATTCCAGGTGGGGAGTTACTGCGGAAAATCGGCATTGACCACTTCGCGGCCTCAACAGGCAATGCCTTCACATCGGGGCAGGGGCCGCGCACTATTGACATCACGGGCATCGGCCACGCGCGGCCGTTAATCTGCTACGAGGGAATTTTTGCCGAAGAAATCGGCACACACCTGCGGCCACGACTGATGATCCTCATCACCAACGACGCTTGGTTCGGACCGTCAGCAGGGCCTAAACAACACTTGGCCCAAGCCCGCCTGCGCGCCATTGAGCAAGGGCTTCCCATGGTGCGGGTCGCCAATACAGGCGTCAGCGCGATGATCGATGGCAAAGGTCGCATCACCGCCGAAATCGGCATGGACCAAGCTGCATATATCGACGCGCCCTTGCCTTTGGCGCTACCCGCCACACTTTACAGCAACCACGGCGATTGGCCCATTTTGCTTGTCTTACTTATGACACTGCTGGGTTGTGTCGCTGCGGCACGACGCAAATAGAATTGACCCGACAATAATGAACCCCTAAGCGGGGATAACGCTGCCACAACGGCTTCCTGACGTGGCGGATTATATGAAATGGAGCACGTCTCATGACACGTAAAGACTATGTTTTCACTTCGGAATCTGTTTCCGAAGGCCACCCCGATAAGGTCTGCGACCGGATTTCGGATGCGATTCTCGACGCGTTTTTGACGCAAGAGCCAGAGGCCCGCGTTGCTTGCGAAACCTTTGCCACCACAAACCGTGTTATAATTGGCGGTGAAGTGGGGCTGTCGGATCAGGAAAAACTCACCGAATATATGGGGCGTGTCGAAGGTATTGTGCGCGGCTGCATCAAAGATATCGGTTACGAGCAGGAGAAATTCCACCACGCAACTTGCGAAGTGTCGAACTACCTCCACGAGCAATCCGCACATATTGCCATGGGCGTGAATGCCAAAGAAGGCAAAGAAGAGGGCGCGGGCGACCAAGGGATCATGTTTGGTTTTGCGACCAACGAGACCGAAGCCTTGATGCCAGCGCCATTGCAATACGCGCATGCGATCTTGAAGCGCTTGGCCGAGGTGCGCAAAGACGGCACCGAGCCGACCTTGCGTCCGGATGCCAAGAGCCAGATTTCCCTACGCTATGTCGATGGCAAACCTGTCGAGGTGACCTCAATCGTGCTCTCGACGCAGCACGCCTTTGAAAGCCAAACCAGCGCCGACATCCGCGCGATCGTGGAGCCTTATATCCTCGAAGTCCTCCCAGATGGCCTGATCACGCCAAAGACACAGTGGTGGGTGAACCCGACTGGGACATTCGTGATTGGCGGTCCAGATGGTGACGCTGGCCTGACGGGTCGCAAGATCATTGTAGACACCTACGGCGGTGCAGCCCCGCACGGCGGCGGCGCGTTCTCCGGCAAAGACCCGACAAAAGTGGACCGCTCAGCAGCTTACGCTGCCCGCTACTTGGCGAAAAACGTGGTTGCGGCAGGCATCTCCGATAAATGCACAATCCAGCTTTCCTATGCGATTGGCGTGGCGCGTCCTTTGTCTATTTACGCGGATTTGCATGACGCCAGTGATGTCGATCCTGCGGCGGTAGAGCGGGCCATTGACCAAGCAATGGACCTAACCCCACGCGGCATCCGAGAACATCTGGGCCTGAACAAGCCAATCTATGAACGCACGGCTGCCTACGGTCACTTTGGCCGCGCACCAGAGGCCGACGGTGGCTTTAGCTGGGAACGCACTGATCTCGCCGAGGCTCTGCGCCGCGCCATTTAACGAGGATGGGTTAAAACCCATCCTACGACATTGCGCCCAAAACACATGAGGTCTGCCATGACTGAGACAAAACATCCCACAGGTGCGCCTTGGCGCAATTTCTACGGTCGCTTTCGTGGCAAGACTATCCGCCCTGCGCAGAACGATTACCTTGAGAATGACCTCGACGGGTTGTCACCCGGCTTGGTCGGGTGGGATGTAAATCCCGACCGTAATCACATTGATCTGGAGGCCTATTTCGGCAAACGCGAGATTTGGCTAGAGATCGGCTTTGGTGGCGGCGAGCATCTTGTGCATATGGCCAAAACCTATCCCGATGTGGGTATCATCGGATGCGAACCCTTTGTGAACGGTGTCGCGATGCTCTTGGGCAAAATCCGCAAGGCCGAGGTCACGAACCTTGCCGTGCATCCGGGCGATGCGCGCGATATGTTTGACGTGTTGCCTGCGGGCACGCTGACCAAAGTGTTCCTGAACTACCCCGACCCATGGCCCAAGAAACGCCATCATCGTCGTCGCTTTGTCACCCAAGAGCACTTGCAGCCCTTGTTCGACGTCATGGCCCCTAACGCCGAATTGCGCGTGGCGACCGATATCAAGGATTATGTGCGCCAGACCTTGGAGGAGGTTCCAAAGGCGGGTTTTGAGTGGCTGGCAGAAGGCCCAGAAGATTGGCGCAAAGCATGGCCCGATTGGATTTCGACGCGTTACGAGCAAAAGGCACTTCGCGAAGGCCGCACGCCCCATTATCTGACGTTCCGCCGTCCGTAACCTGATTTTGAGTATTTGAGACAAAGCGAGGCGGGGACGATGGACCCTGTCTCGCTGTTGGTTTATCAAGCTGTGGAATTTATGCAGAAGTGAGATCCCCATGTCTGGCCACGGCACTCCCATTCCTATGACCTCCCGCCCTTGTGGCCCGCTGAAAGGCGAGGCCCATGTACCTGGCGACAAGTCGATTTCGCACCGCTCTTTGATCTTGGGCGCGATGGCGATTGGTAAAACACATATCACCGGCCTGCTTGAGGGCGAGGATGTGCTTGATACCGCCAAGGCGATGCGTGCTTTTGGCGCGACGGTCACTGACCACGGCGGCGGCGAGTGGACAGTAGAAGGCGTCGGCGTCGGCGGTTTTGCCGAGCCCGAGGGTGTGATCGATTGCGGCAACTCTGGCACAGGCGTGCGCCTGATTATGGGTGCTATGGCGACCTCGCCTATTACGGCGACATTCACGGGTGACGCCTCGCTCAATGGCCGTCCCATGGGCCGCGTGACCGACCCGCTTGCACTTTTCGGTACGCAAGCCGTGGGCCGCAAAGGTGGCCGTTTGCCGATGACCTTGGTGGGGGCCGCAGACCCAGTGCCTGTGCGCTACACCGTGCCCGTGCCGTCTGCGCAGGTGAAGTCGGCAGTGTTGCTTGCGGGGCTGAATGCCCCCGGCCAGACCGTTGTGATCGAAAAAGAAGCGACCCGCGACCATACCGAACGGATGCTCGCAGGCTTTGGTGCGACGATCAGCGTTGAAGAGACCGACGAGGGCCGCGTGATTACCCTCACAGGTCAGCCAGAGCTCAAGCCACAAACAATCGTGGTCCCTCGCGACCCAAGCTCCGCCGCGTTCCCCGTGTGCGCCGCGATCATCACGCCCGGTTCTGACGTTTTGGTCCCCAATATTGGCCTAAACCCGACCCGTGCGGGCCTGTTCACAACACTCCAAGAAATGGGCGCGGACCTGACTTATGAGAACCTGCGCGAGGAGGGCGGTGAGCCTGTTGCTGACCTGCGGGCGAAATTCTCGCCTAATCTCAAAGGCATCCCCGTGCCACCAGCCCGTGCGGCCAGTATGATCGACGAATATCCGGTGCTATCTGTCGTGGCCTCTTTCGCGCAAGGCGTGACCGAAATGCAAGGCGTCAAGGAACTGCGCGTAAAAGAATCCGACCGTATCGACGCGATGGCCAGGGGGCTTCGTGCCGCTGGCGTGTCCGTCGAAGAGGGCGACGATTGGTGGCGCGTCACGGGGCTTGGCCATGGTAATGTCGCGGGCGGAGTGACGGTCGCTTCCGTCCTCGATCACCGCATCGCCATGGCGTTTATGGTCATGGGTATGGCCACACAAAAGCCGATGACGGTCGATGACGGCAGTCCCATCGCCACATCCTTCCCGATCTTCGAGAAACTCATGGGTGATCTGGGCGCGCAATTGGTGCGCAAAAACGCATGATCTTTACGGTCGCAATTGATGGGCCTGCGGCAGCGGGCAAGGGGACAATCTCCAAGGCCGTCGCCGCTCACTTCGGTTTTGCGCATCTCGACACAGGCCTGCTTTACCGCGCGGTCGGAGCGAAAGTCCTTGCAGGGGCCGACCCGCTCAAGGCCGCCCAAACCCTTGACCCGACCGACCTCGAAAACGACGCCCTGCGCACGCCGGAAGTGGCCCAAGCCGCCAGCCAAGTCGCCGTTATCCCCGACGTGCGCAGCGCTCTGATCGATTTTCAGCGTAGTTTTGCGAAACGTAAGGGCGGGGCGGTTTTGGATGGGCGCGACATCGGCACGGTGATCTGCCCAAACGCTGACGCCAAACTCTTCGTGACGGCCTCCCCCGAATGCCGCGCTGATCGCAGGTTCAAAGAGCTGCAAGGCAAAGGCATGGATGTGGATGCGACCCAAGTCCTCGCTGACGTTATCGAGCGCGACAAGCGCGACAGCGAACGGGCAACTGCCCCCCTCATCGCCGCCGCCGACGCGCAGCAAATCGACACCTCTGATCTGAGCATCGACGAGGCAGTGAGCGCCGCAATTGCCTATGTGCAAATCCGCATCAATTAATCACTGGCGCAAGGACCACGCCTTATACGTCAACCTGATCGACGAATAACGGTATGTGATGCTGGGATGGGTGGGCATATCTTCGGTGCTGGTCATAACCGCAGCCGGTAGGGTCCAATGTTGAAACGTGCTGGGCGAAGTGTGCGGATAGGTCACCCAATCGCGTAATGCCATACACCTAAAGCGGCCCCGCCAATTAAAGCTTTGGCATAACTTCGCGTGGGTCATATCCAAAATCGCGATAAAAACCTGATCTTGCTCTTCGTCGTAGCTATCCAGCGCACGCCCCTTGGCGAGCTCTTTTTCATAATACTGCGGGTTGCAGGCCTCGAAGATTTGCAGTGCCGTTGCACGGTCACATTTCGGATGGTTCAAAATCGCTTCAAAGATTTCAACCTCGGCAGCAACCCCGTGCACCATCGCAAATTCATGCAGGTCATCGGCGGTGCAATAGGTGATGAAGGCGATGATATCCGTAGGATCGTCGCGCAAAACGTCAAGCAATTCACTGGTGTTTTCCCAATCCGCGATCTGCGCGGCGGAGATGTCTTGTTGTAAGGTCATGGTGGCAGCCTCTGATCTAATGTGAAGCCTATTTGACGGGCAAACCCGCCAAAAACGGGGCAGGAATGTGAAGTTTTCGCAGTGAACTCTACGGCATTTGAATGACATGCCACTTGACCTGCTCGGCGAAATATAGCGAGCCTTACAAATAAGGGGGACAACACTTGCGAGCGCCGCATTTTGCGCCTATACGGCCCCTTGTCGAAGTGTCGAGACAGGCGCGAGCATGAGAGTTTGAGCGGGGTCGGTAATTATCGGCCCTGTTATTTCATATTCGTAATGGCGCAACGACCAATGGAAATTCAAAGACCGGCGGACACAACCGCTCGGCCCGTATAAAACAAACGATTAGGAAATAGACGCCACATGGCTAATACAATGGAAGAGTTTGAAGCACTCTTGAACGAAAGCTTCGAGATGGACACACCTGCAGAGGGTTCCGTCGTCAAAGGCAAGGTCATCGCTATCGAAGCTGGCCAAGCGATCATCGACGTTGGCTACAAGATGGAAGGCCGCATCGATCTTAAAGAATTTGCAAACCCAGGCGAAGAGCCAGAGTTGAACGTCGGCGATACCGTCGAAGTGTTCCTCCGTCAGGTTGAAAACGCACGCGGCGAAGCTGTGATCTCCCGTGAGATGGCACGCCGTGAAGAAGCATGGGATCGCCTTGAGAAGGCCTATGCAGACGAAATCCGCGTTGACGGTGCGATCTTCGGTCGCGTTAAAGGCGGCTTCACTGTTGATCTGGGCGGCGCAGTTGCGTTCCTTCCAGGCTCCCAAGTTGACGTGCGCCCAGTGCGCGATGCTGGCCCGTTGATGGGTCTCAAGCAGCCGTTCCAAATCCTCAAGATGGACCGTCGTCGTGGCAACATCGTTGTGTCCCGTCGCGCAATCCTCGAAGAATCACGTGCCGAACAGCTCGCTGAAGTCATCGGCGGCCTGACAGAAGGCCAAGAAGTTGACGGCGTCGTCAAGAACATCACCGAATACGGTGCGTTCGTTGACTTGGGCGGCGTTGATGGCTTGCTGCACGTGACAGACATGGCATGGCGCCGTGTGAACCACCCATCCGAGATCCTCACAATCGGTGAGACAATCAAGGTTCAGGTGATCAAGATCAACAAAGAGACACACCGTATCTCCCTCGGCATGAAGCAACTTCAGGACGATCCATGGGATGCAGTGGAAGCGAAATTCGCGCTTGGCACAGTGCACACTGGCCGCGTGACCAACATCACCGACTACGGCGCATTCGTTGAGCTGGAAGCTGGCGTTGAAGGTCTCGTTCACGTGTCCGAAATGTCTTGGACAAAGAAAAACGTACACCCAGGCAAGATCGTGTCTACTTCTCAGGAAGTTGAAGTCATGGTTCTGGAAATCGATTCTGCAAAGCGTCGCGTTTCCCTTGGCCTCAAGCAGACACAGCGTAACCCATGGGAAGTCTTCGCTGAGACTCACCCAGAAGGTACCGAAGTTGAAGGTGAAGTTAAGAACATCACTGAATTCGGTCTGTTCATCGGTCTCGAAGGCGACATCGACGGCATGGTTCACCTGTCCGACCTGACATGGGAAGGCCGTGGCGAAGACGTCATCGGTGATTTCCGTAAAGGCGACATCGTAAAAGCTAAAGTTGCTGAAGTTGACGTGGAGAAAGAGCGTATCTCTCTCTCCATCAAGGCACTCGACGGTGATCCGTTCGCAGATGCAATCGGCGGCGTGAAGCGTGGGTCTGTGATCACTGTTGAAGTGACCAAGATCGAAGATGGCGGCATTGAGGTTATCTACGAAGGCATGACATCGTTCATCCGTCGTTCCGACCTGTCCCGTGACCGTGCAGAGCAGCGTCCAGAGCGTTTCGGCGTTGGCGACAAGGTCGACGTGCGCGTCACCAACATCGACAGCAAAACACGCAAGCTGGGCCTCTCGATCAAGGCGCGCGAAATCGCTGAAGAAAAAGAAGCAGTTGAGCAGTTCGGTTCTTCCGACTCCGGTGCATCTTTGGGCGACATCTTGGGCAAAGCGCTCAAGGGCGACGAATAAGCCTCTTTCGCTAAGTAAATTTAAGGCCCCGCAGAGCAATCTGCGGGGCGTTTTTTAGTGAAGCGTGAAGGCCTCACTTTAATTCTCACCCTATGACGAATCCAACCCTGACCTGCGTCCTCCCTAGCGATCCGCGCTTGCCTGCGATCCCGTCCCCGACCCTTAGTCTCGCAGCCGTCGCACGCGACGTGCGGATTGCTCTCATGGAAAACCACGCTGAGTTCAAGAAATTGGGTTTGAAAATCATAAGCGCGGGTCGGCAAGCCGGCCAACTTGAACTCACTTATTTCGCGATGCGTCAAATTTCACCACTTCTGTAACGTCTTCGAGTTGTGCCATTAGCCACGCCGAATCGGTTTCGTCACATCCGTGAAATCACCAACAATTGGCGGCGCAGTGAATAATCACCCCTTATCAACGGCTTGCCGCAGGACATTATGTGCCAAAAACGGCATATTTCTCCTCAATAGCCTGCACGTCACTATTTCTTGAAAGGAAGTTAGCGCCTATAGTTCAGCTAGGCGTGACGACAAGTAGCGCATTTTGAGATGAAAACCTTTGGGGGGTTAACACCTATGATCCGGTCAGAACTTATTCAGAAGATCGCGGACGAAAATCCGCACCTGTATCAGCGTGATGTCGAGAATATCGTCAATACAATCTTCGAAGAAATCACAAGTGCTATGGCGAAAGGCGACCGTGTCGAGCTTCGCGGCTTTGGCGCATTCTCCGTCAAAAAGCGTGACGCCCGCGTGGGCCGAAACCCGCGCACAGGCGAAAGCGTCGCAGTTGAACAAAAACACGTTCCGTTCTTTAAGACAGGCAAGCTTCTACGCGATCGTCTGAACGGAAATTAAGAGGTATTACATGAAAACGCTCCGCTATGCCTTTTGGGCATTAGTTGCCCTATTGTTGATCCTCGTTGGATTGGCCAACCGTGGCATGGTCACATTGCGCGCAATGCCGACCGCGTTCAGCGATTTTCTTGGTATTTCCCCCGACATCCAAATGCCGCTTTTTGTTGCGATCTTTCTTGGCGTCGGTGTCGGTCTTTTGCTGGGGTTCATCTGGGAATGGATCCGCGAGTACAAAGAACGGGCCGAAGGGCGTGCCAAAGCGCGTGAAGTCGAGGCACTGCGCCGCGAATTGGCAAGCCTGAAGACGGCCAGTGCGCCAAAGGGCGACGATGTTCTGGCGCTTCTGAGCAAATAATGCCCGACAGTATCCGTGTAAAAATTTGCGGCCTCGCCACGCAGGAGGGGGTACAAGCCGTGGCCGATGCTGGCGCGGCTTATGTTGGTTTTGTGTTCTTCCCCAAATCTCCGCGCAATGTCTCGATTGAGCAGGCCCGCGAGCTGGCCCTCTCTGCCCCCGTTGGCCTCGCCAAAGTGGCGCTCGTCGTGGATGCGGACAACGCTTTACTCGATGCAATCACCAATGCCGTGCCGCTCGACATGCTGCAACTCCACGGCCACGAAAGCCCGGAGCGGGTGCTGGAGATTAGAGCGCGGTATGGCTTACCCGTGATGAAGGCCGTTGGCATTGCTGATGCCTCTGATGTTCCGGACATCGACGTCTATAATGCGGTCGCCGACCAAATCCTCATTGACGCGAAACCGCCGAAAAATGCGGACTTGCCTGGCGGTAACGGGCTGTCGTTCGACTGGACCCTGATCGCCAAGCGCCGCTGGCCCAAGCCGTGGATGTTGGCAGGTGGTCTGACGCCTGAAAATGTCTCCGAAGCGATTGCGCTGACGGGGGCGACGCAAGTCGATGTCTCGTCTGGCGTGGAAATGTCCGTTGGCATCAAGGACAGTGCAAAAATATCCGCTTTTGTCGCGGCGGCTTTGGCCGATTAGGCACTAGAACATCCGTCCACTTCGTCGTAGAAATTGCTGCGTATCAAAGGGGATGGATAAAATGGCAGACGATCTTTTCAACAGCTTTATGAATGGCCCCGACGAGAACGGCCGCTTTGGTGATTTTGGCGGGCGTTTTGTATCCGAAACCCTCATGCCGCTGATCCTGGAGCTTGAAGAGCAATACGAGATCGCCAAGACCGACGATAGCTTTTGGGCCGAGATGCACGATCTGTGGACCCACTACGTTGGCCGCCCGTCACCTCTCTACCATGCCGAGCGTCTGACAGAGCACTTAGGCGGCGCAAAAATCTACATGAAGCGCGACGAGCTGAACCACACTGGCGCGCATAAAATCAACAACGTGCTTGGCCAGATCATCCTTGCCCGTCGCATGGGAAAAACCCGCATCATCGCCGAAACTGGCGCGGGCCAGCACGGTGTTGCGACGGCTACCGTCTGCGCAAAATTCGGCCTCAAATGTATCGTCTACATGGGCGCCCATGACGTTGAACGCCAAGCGCCAAACGTCTTCCGGATGCGCCTGCTGGGTGCCGAAGTGGTGCCTGTGACCTCTGGTCGCGGCACACTCAAAGACGCGATGAACGATGCTCTGCGCGATTGGGTCACCAATGTGCGCGATACCTTCTACTGCATCGGCACCGTCGCAGGCCCGCACCCTTACCCCGCAATGGTCCGCGATTTTCAAGCAATCATCGGCAAGGAAACCCGCGAGCAAATGCACGCCGCCGAAGGGCGCCTGCCTGATACACTTGTGGCAGCCATCGGCGGTGGCTCCAATGCAATGGGTCTCTTCTTCCCATTCCTCGATGATCCAACCGTCAACATCGTCGGCGTCGAGGCGGGCGGCAAAGGTGTCAACGCCAAGATGGAACACTGCGCCTCGCTCACTGGTGGCCGCCCCGGCGTCCTCCACGGTAATCGCACCTATCTTTTGCAGGACGACGACGGTCAAATCCTCGAAGGTTTCTCAATCTCCGCAGGCCTCGACTATCCTGGTATCGGGCCAGAGCACGCATGGCTGCACGAAATCGGCCGTGCGAAATACGTCTCGATCACTGACGTGGAAGCACTCGAAGCCTTCCAGCTATCGTGCAAACTCGAAGGGATCATCCCAGCACTTGAGCCATCCCACGCATTGGCCCATGTCATGAAATTGGCACCAACCCTGCCAAAAGACCACCTCTTGGTCATGAACATGTGCGGACGCGGCGACAAAGATATTTTCACCGTCGCCAAGGCGCTCGGCTTTGATATGGCCGTCTAAACCTTTGGTTTAGGCCTATGCCCCTGCGGTTTAAGCAGGGGCATTTCAACTTCTGGTCAATTTAATGCTGACCCGCGACATGCTTTTGTGAGGTATGGGTCACTTGATGTGATCTCAACTTTACCTAAGGAACATGTCCATGAGAAAAGCACTCAAATCCTCCATCCTGTTTTTCGGTTTGGCCGCCAATATGGCGCATGCCGAATCCATCGCGGATCAAGTGATCGCCCAGCTGACTGAACAAGGTTATCAGCGGATCGAAATTTATAACGGCACAAAAGAAGTGCGTGTCGAAGCCACCAAAGACGGCCGCGTCCTTGAGGTTGTATATGATGCCACAACGGGAGAAATCCTGAGCCAAGAAGTCTCTCTGGCAGGTCAAAAGGATGACAGGTCAGACGACGATAGCAACGACGATAGCAACGACGACGATAGCAACGACGACGATAGCAACGACGACGACAGCAACGATGACGACAGCAACGATGACGACAGCAACGACGACGACAGCAACGACGACGACGGCAACGACGACCGCGGCAGCGACGACGACCGCGGCAGCGACGATGACAAGAGCGAAGACGACGACAACGAAGACGACGACCACGAAGACAACGACAAGGAAGATGATGGCGACGACGATCGTAACGATGATTAACGCGTATAACGCCGTTAACAAAGCTTAAGAAATCATATAAATGAAATCGCAACCATGGGCCTCATCCCTTGGTTGCGAAACAAATTGGAATGTCGAAATGATGAAAGTCCTTACCTTCGTCTGCATGTTGGCAGTCACGCCCGTATTGGCGGCGGCGCAATCTGTTCAAGATCAGGTTTTGACACAGCTAGCAGAGCAGGGCTTCCACGATTTTGAAGTCTCAACAACCTTGCTCGGGCGTATCCGCGTCACATCCAAAAGCGACACGCTCAAACGCGAACTGGTTTTCAATCCGGCGACGGGTGAAATACTGCGCGACTATTGGACGCCGCTTCCCTCCAGCTCCAGCCGCAGCCCGCGCATCATTCTGACTGACCCGTCAGACAAAAGCGGCACCACTTCGACAAACACACTGGACACCGACCGTGATGACGACAACAAAGATGATCATGACAATGTGGATGAAAGAGACGATAGTCGCGACGATCGCGATGATGACAACAATGATGATGACGACAAAGACGATGACAAGGACTGACGAGGCCGTTGGCTAGACCAAGGAAGCAAAACCAATGAAATCCCTTTCGCTCGTTGCTTCGCTTGTTGTCGTTGAGGTGCTTTGCGCTCTGTTCTTTGTCGCAAATATCCTATCCTCCGTCATTGGTTTCGCGCCGATCAATTGGCAGCTTTCGGAATTCATCGAGCTGGGCGCAGCCCTTGGGTTGTTGATCGGAATCGGTCTTAGCGTGTTTATGCTGATGACGACGCTCCGCAAAAATCACAAAATGACTGGGCAGCTGCGTGCCGCCTCTGGTGCCTTCATGGAGTTGCTGCATGACCGATTTGGCGAGTGGGGGCTGACGCCAGCAGAGGCAGATGTCGCACTTTTCGCGATTAAAGGCATGTCGACGGCGGAAATCGCCACGCTGCGCGGGGTCTCGGAAGGGACAATCAAGGCTCAGACCAACGCCATTTACCGCAAGGCTGGGGTCACAGGCCGACCGCAACTGCTAAGCCAATTTCTCGATGATCTGGTTGATGTGCCTAGTTAATCTGCACTGTGATTGCAGAACGCGCAGCCCTATTGATTTTCAGGCGCAACAGCTTCAATTTCTTGAGCGTCAGCGAGGGCAGGGCGCGTTAGATAAAGCACATCAAAATCGCTCTCCGTCACAGGGTCCGGAAACATAATACGTGCGGCCGTTGGCCCCGTTTGCTCCACGATTCCCACCTGAGGCTGATAGCTACCATCACCAAAGCTTTCGGCAGGCAACGCCGCATAATCCATGGGTTCTTCGTCCGCGATATAGCCGACACCAAGATAAACCATCGTGCGGCCTTGCATCGTCACGCGGCCCTGCGTGCGTTGCGATCCCGTAAACTTTTCAAACGTAAACGCCGTGCCGTCTGGGGCAAAAGCGCATTTGAACGGCGCATAAACCGTCAGCGGTGTTAATCCGCCCAACTTGATCGTGCGACAATCCCATTCCCCTGCCAGCGTGGTGGCCAACGGGGCCAGCGGCACGCCCGACATGGCCTCTTGCAGCAGGTCGACATCGCCCAGCGATCCCGCGGATAATGCCTGCAACAACGCCTTGCCCGCGCTCGCTTGAAATTCGTCCAAACGTGTCTGCTCTTGGGCGCGCATCGGCGTCTCTTCGGCCTGTGCTGCCCCTGCCATTGCCAGTGCGAAAACCAGCCCGCGGATCACAGCTCATCAACCCCATATTGGCGCAGTACATCAATCGGCACGATTTCCAACGCACGCACATGGGTCGATAATAGCTTCACATTCGGTGCACAGCCTTCGTCATGAGCCTGTAAAAAACGGCTCGCACAAAGACACCATCCATCGCCCGCCTTGAGGCCCGCGAAGCCAAACTCTCGGTGTGGCGTTGTCAAATCATTGCCCACATATTTAGAAAAAGCCAAAAATTCATCCGTCATCACCGCGCAAACTGTATGGCTGCCAGCATCTTCCGCACAGGTATCGCACGCCCCATTGCGGAAATATCCCGTCATCGGCGCGAGCGAGCAGCTCTGCAACGTTGATCCCAAGACGTTATACGAAGGGTCTTTTTCCATGTTAGTTCAAACTCTCTGCAATGGCGCGGAAGGCGGCAAGGTTTTGGGAAAATGCGCCGTCTTCGCGGAATTTACGGTCAGCAGCGTGGGTTGCGATTACCACATTGCGAGTGCGGTCAATATAGATGTATTGGCCGTAAATCCCCCGCGCCATGAATTGGCCCGTAACAGCGCCCTGCGGAATCCACCACTGATAGCCATAGCCAATCTCATCCGCCGCCGTCTTGGCCGAGGGGCGGGTGCTCTCAAGGATCCAGGCCTCAGGCACGATCCGCTGGCCTTCCCACACACCGCCGTCCGCCACCATTTGGCCAAAACGGGCATTGTCACGCGTCGTCGTGTTCATCCCGCCCAGAACAAACTCAACACCAAAACCGTCAGTTAAATAATAGGGATCGGCCTCTAGGCCAAGTGGCCCTATTACCTTTTCCGTCATCAAATCGGCGATGCTACGGCCAGCGGCCCCGCGGATCACCATGCCGATCACATGGGTATCAATCGAGACATATTGCCAATGATCACCCGGAATGTCATCGCGTTCCGTCAGGCCCGCCGCGAACTCATCCATCGAGCCGCCTACCGCAAGAATGCGTCCCATCTTATTGATATCAGATGATCTATCCAAATAATCCTCATCAAACGTCACGCCAGAGGACATCTGCAAGACATTGCGGATCGTGGCCCCATCATAGGCCGACCCGACCAACAATGGCGCGTATTTGGTCACAGGATCGTCGATGCTCTCAATCGTGCGTTCATCCAGCAAAATGCCAAACAGGATCGACAAAAAGGACTTCGAGACCGACCAACCGATGCGCAAGTCTTCGGGCTTGGTTCCTAGGAAATAGTCTTCATGCACCAACGCGCCATCCTTGAGCACCACAAGCGAGGTCACACTGCGAGCCTCAATCCAGTCATCGACAATCGCGGGCAAAGTCATCGGGCGGCCCTGTGGCAATGGTGACGGATCATCCACGGCGCGGGTCAAAGGCACGGTCAAAAAAGCCTGATCCATATGCGAGAAATTATGCACAATCTTATCGGCGGCAAACAGACTGTTGACCGCGATCAAGCGGCTGATCTCGTCGCGCTTCCAAATCCCGACAATCAGGGCGATCACCAACAGAGCAGCGCCACCGCGCAGCACCCATTTCCAAAACGTGTTCATGTCCAGCCCTTCCAATCGACCCAACGCCCGTGAAAATCGACGCGGCCCAAATCTACTGTGATGCCATCAGGCCAGATGCGCAATGTCATGGCAGCCCCTTTGTCGTTACCGTCGGGTTCCATCCCAAACCACGCGAGAGGCGCCTCTGTCGTGGCCTTTGCCCCCTCCGCCTCAATCATTGCTTTGCCGCGGGCTTGCACTTCGGCAGGGAAATATTGCCATGCAATCGTGTGGTAAATCAGGTGGCAAACGCCATCCTCTCCGTCCAATTGCGCTGCCAACCACTCAATCGCATCCCCACGGTCCACGGTTGCATCAAACCCCGCAATCGCTGCCTCGGTGCGCTGCAAACGGTCCGGCTGATCGGGCCAAAGATAGGCCCGCAAGCGCAAGGCATCCATCGCATCACGCGGGTTCAGCGGGTTCAAATCAACGCCGCGCCTATCTGCGACGACCACACCGGCGCGTGGGGGGGCAACACCGTTCCAATCAGGGGTGAGGACCACATTCGCGTCGGCACGCCCAAAGCGTGCACCGCACACGTCCAGCCCGTAGCGATCCCACATCAGGTTCAGCCCGCCACTCGCGCCCAGTTCAGATAACCGCAGCGGCATTCCAAATCGCGCCGCCAGAACGTGGCCCACGGCGATCAAAACCGCCGCACGGCGCACCTCGTTGGTCTGCGGCGGACTGTCCATCCACGCATCCAAAAACGCCTCCTCACTCACAAAGGCTGCACAAACCGCCGCCCATAGTTCATCGTCAGACGCATTCTGCGGAGGATAGACTGCGGCCAACCTATGCCCTTTTAAAACCAGCGCATGAAGCCCACCAGCGAGACGCAAAGGGATCGACTGCGCAGCGCCCGACAGATCGCCGTCCCACGCAAAGATGCGGCTTCGTAATGCATTTTTGGGCCAGTCGCGTCCTGCAAACAAGTGGCACAACTTGCCCATAAAAGGAGAGCCCAAAGCCTCGCAATGCCCCGCCTGCAGATCAAACGCATGGACAAGGCGCGCAGGGATCACTTGAACCGATCCGTTAATTTTTGCAGGGCGGTGCGATTATCCTCAGGTGCGGCCTCAACCTCGGCCGCTGGCTTCTCGGCCTTGGGCTTTGGTGTCGTCGTGCTGGAACGGGCAGGGGTCAACCGCAACCCAACTGCATTGAGAAACTTAGGCGCGTCACCCTCGACCAGATAGACAATCCCATCCGCAATCCCGCGCAACTCGTCATCAAGCCATTCCGCATCCGATTTCGGGAAATCGCGTAAGACAAAACCCGGAACCGCATCTTTATGCCCCGGATGGCCAACGCCCATCCGCACGCGGTCATACTCCGCACCAATATGGGCATGGATCGAGCGCAGCCCGTTATGCCCCGCATGCCCGCCGCCCGTTTTGCATCGGATCTTGGCAGGGGCCAAATCGATCTCGTCATGAAACACGATCACGTCAGCAGGGGTTAATTTATGAAACCGCATCGCCTCGCCTACCGCTTGACCTGACAGGTTCATAAATGTTTCGGGCTTGAGTAAGATCACCTTCTCACTGCCCAATCGGCCCTCCGACACTTGGCCCTGAAACTTCGCGCGCCAAGGGCTAAACCCGTGCGCGGATGCAATTTCATCCAAGGCCATAAAGCCGATGTTATGTCGATTATGCGCGTATTTCGCGCCAGGATTGCCGAGGCCAACGATGAGTTTCATGGCACCAGTTTAAGCGTTAAACCCCACGTCTGCCAACGAAAAAAGGCGCCCCAATCGGGACGCCCTTCAAATTCTTAAAAGTCGGGATTACTAAGCTTAAGCTTCGCTAGACGTTGTTGGTACTTCGTCTGCCGCAACTTCTGCGTCGTCTTCGTCATCCGTCGTCATAACGCGCGGTGCAGAGATAGATGCGATGTTGAAGTCGCGGTCTACAGTCACTTTTGCGCCTTCTGGCAGCTTAACCATGCTGATCGAGACGTGATCACCGATTTGCAAGTCAGCGATATCGATCTGAATGCTCTCTGGAATATCGCCAGCCAACACTTCAAGTTCGATTTCGTTACGAACGACAGTCAATGTGCCGCCCTTTTTGATGCCAACGCATGTGTCCTCGTTGAGGAACTCAACAGGGATTTCCAACTTCACGCGGCTTGTGCGCTTCAGGCGCATCAGGTCGATGTGTGTTGGCAGGTCTTTCACAACGTGACGCTCAACTTTACGGCAGATAACGCGAACGTCGTCGTGGCCTTCAATCTTGAGGTTCTGCAAAGTGGACATAAAGCCACCCTTGCGCAGACGTGTCAGAAGGTAGTTGAACGGAATGTTGATCGCGATAGGGTCTGCACCACCACCGTAAACCACACCCGGTACAAGTCCATCACGGCGTGCTTGACGGGCGGCCCCCTTGCCTGTCCCCGCGCGTACCGTGGCTTCTAGATCTGGAATCTTACCAGCCATTTGTATTCTCCAATAAATAAGGGGCCGTCCTCCAAGGGTGAGCGGCCCGGTTAGTAAGCGGTGCTATAGGGGGGAATCGGTGGCGTGAAAAGAGGTTTGTCGCCATCACATACCCCGTTTCTGTCCTTTTGGGGCTTCTGACATGATGATTCTGAATAAAATGGTCCGGAATCACGGGTCGGAGACTTAAGTTCTGGCATCCTTTAGACCCACATACCGGGCTGCAAGGAGCCAGCCATGTCTATTACTATTTCCGCATATGACAACGAATTTGCTGCCGCTTCTGGCAGCAATGTAAACTACGCTGTGGGCGACGTCGTGGGTAGACGAAGCGTCGCTCACTTGGATCAGGGCAAAGTGCAGCGCGCGCGGGACGGCAGGGATGAGCAGTCCGTGGGGTGCACGGATCCACTTATGCGCCGCCATCCGGGACCCGAATTACAGCAGCCCCAAGCCAAAGTTCCCGATTTGTGCCACTATTGATTGTGCGTAGGTGGCTCAAAATGTGGCCGCGACGACACTAAGGTCGAGTAATGCTCGCCACCATGTACGCGGTGCAAAACCGCTCCGTAGGGCAGGGCCGCAACCAGTGCCTCGGCCATCGCAATTGGTGCCCAAGTATCCGCCTCACCGTGCCAAATTTCGACAGGGCAGGTGACCTTCGGCAAAGCACCCGACCAATCGCCGACGTAGGCACACACCGCCTGCACATAGGCCGTCGGATGGTCGCGAAGACTATTGCGCAAGCCTGCCCGCAACACGCGGTGCACTTCGGGCTCCGCCATCAACCGCCGTTCTTGCTCACCCGCTTTGGCAAACAAGCGGTTCAGCACAAAATCTGGTGCAATCTTCACGCCCAAACCCTGCAAGCCCGTCAATGCCCGCAACGCCGCTGGCGCACGCATTGCCATCTTAAAAACAGACGCCCCCGCCATATCAGGCAAAAAATCCCCAAGGGCCAAAGGGGCGGCAGGTGAAATCAACGTGACCTTGCCCACGCGTTCGGGCCGAGACGCCGCCAACCGCAACGCCACCATCGCCCCTATCGAAAACCCCACCAAATGCACCGACCCATCTAGCTCATCCGCCGTGTCCACATCAAACTGCGCCAAAGGTGCCGCCGCAAACAAGTTTGGCGCAACCACGCCCTGAATGCTCAAAAGCGAAGCATCCGCAGGCCCACCCGGGGCCCCATGGCAAAAATAAATCATCCTCGAAAATCCTGTAACAGTTCGATTTTAAAACCCATTGGCCCAAAGTGTGTCGGATCAAGCCGCGCGGTAAAAGCCGCCTTGATAATAGAAAACCATGCGACGTGACGCTGCCAACCGTCAACAACAACCGCATTGCGCCAAGTGCCTTCATGGGTAACCCCGAGGCACATCAGCAAGAATATCGCCCCTCGTGCTGCACGCCTGCCCTGCAATGAAGGGGCCGCCCAGATGTTGCCAATCTCGAACGCGCCGTCGGTTTGAGAGACATCGCAAACTGACACCCAGCCCAGCGCTGCGTCATCCGCACCAATCACTGCCCAAAACGGTCGCTCCTCGCGAAACGACAAATCGGAGATTGGATCAGCAAGCGACGCGTAGGTATCAAACGATCCAAAGCGCAGATATGTGAAACTTTCAGCTGCGCCCTTTGCACGTGGCCAAAGTCCCGCGACATGATCCATGCCAAGCCGAACAAGGCGGCAATAGCGGCCATGAATACTGTCAGCCTTGGGAAACGCCCAATACGACTTGTCAATTCGGCTGCCCAACATTTCTTCACCCATTATGCGTAGGCCCAACTAGACGCAATTCTGCGAAAACCTCAAGCAAAGCCATTCAACAAACTTTGGAACTTGCTTTTGGAAAAAATCTGCGCCAGCACTCCCGCATGTCTATTATCAGCGCCCTCAAAATCTCTCGCCGTCCCGCCGCTGCTTTCGTGGTTGTGGGGCTTTTCTGGGGCTGCTTTGCCGCTTTCGTTCCCGTCATCAAGGGGCAGCTTGGTGCCAATGACGCGCTCTTTGGCACGCTCTTGCTTGGCTCTGCGACCGGTCTCGTGACGTCCATGTGGCTTGCCCCCAAAGCCGATAAAATCTTCGGCCCACATGCCATGCAATTCGGGATCGCGTTTTTGGCTTTGGCGTGGCTCGTCCCGCCAACCATGACCGTTCCACTGGTTTTCGCAGCAACTATGGCGCTTGTTGGCATGGCCTCGGGCTTGCTCGACGTGGTAATGAACGCGCGCGTGTCCGAGTTGGAAGGCATCCATGACCGTCCCCTGATGAACGCCAATCACGCTATGTTTTCCTTGGCTTACGCGATTTCAGCCACGATCACGGGTCTCGCCCGCGAGGCGCAAATTCCAACACTCTACGTCTTTGCAGGCTTCACCGTTGTCTCGCTCTTGCTCATACCTTTTCTGCGCATGCAACCCGTCGTAACAGACCCCGACGCCGACACTACAGGGCGCTATCCGCTTTGGCCGATCCTGCTCGCGGGCGGTATTGTTTTGGTGGCATTTATGTCGGAGGCAACGGTCGAGGGATGGTCCGCCTTGCACATCGAGCGCACACTTGGCGGGGGTGCTGCCGAGGGCGCACTTGGCCCCGCAATGCTTGGTTTCACCATGGCCTTCGGGCGGTTCTCGGGTCAGGCTCTCTCGGAACACATGCGCGACCTGCACGTCCTCATCACCGCAGCACTCATCGCGGCAACCGGCGCCATCGTCGCGGCTCTCGCACCTTCACCACTCTTCGCCTACATCGGATTTGGCACACTTGGGCTAGGCGTTTCGGTCATCGGACCAATTGGCCTCGCCATCGTCGGGCGGATCGTGCCCGCGCATCTGCGCACCGAGGCAATCAGCAAGGCCGCGGTCATCGGCTTCTCAGGCTTCTTTGTTGCTCCCGTTGCGATGGGACTAGTCTCCGAACACTTCGGTCTACGCGTCGCATTCGGGGGCGTCGCGGCCTTTCTGCTCTTGTCAATTCCACTGGCCCTGACAATCGCAAAAATGCCGCGCGCGGACGGGAGGGGCTAGACCCACTCCCCTTCAAAACCCTTGGGAACAAGGACAATATCGCGGTTCACGTCGTGAATGTCGCGCTTGCCACATAGTGCCATCGAGGTATCCAACTCCTTGTGAATAACCTCCAGCGCCTTAGTCACACCAGCCTCGCCCATAGCACCCAAGCCGTTCACAAAAGCGCGGCCGATATAGGTGCCCTTTGCACCCAACGCCATCGCCTTCAGCACGTCCTGACCAGAACGAATACCGCCATCCATATGGACCTCAACCTTGTCGCCCACAGCCTCGATAATCGCAGGCAACATACGGATCGAGGATAGCGCGCCATCCAGCTGTCGCCCGCCGTGGTTGGATACAATTATCGCATCCGCGCCAAGTTTTGCAGCCATTTTGGCGTCTTCCACGTCCAAAATACCCTTCAAAATCACCTTGCCGCCCCACATCTCCATGAGCTTGGCAACGCGGTTCCAATCCAGCGCATGGTCAAAGGCCTCTGCGGTCCAAGACGAGAGCGACGACGGGTCCGTGACCCCCTTCGCATGTCCTACGATATTGCCAAAGAAACGGCGTTTGGTTTGCAGCATCTCTAAGCCCCACGACCACTTTGTCGCGAGGTTCGCAACCGATGCCACGGTAAACTTGGGCGGCGCAGAAAGGCCGTTTTTCAAATCCTTGTGCCGTTGCCCCATGACCTGCAAATCCAGCGTAATCACAATTGCAGAGCAACCCGCAGCCCGCGCACGTTCAAACAAACGGCGCATGAAATCATCGTCTTTCAGCGTATAAACCTGAAACCAGAACGGCTTGGTTGTGTGTTCGGCCACATCCTCAATCGAACAAATCGACATGGTCGACAGCGTGAACGGCACGCCGAACTTTTCGGCCGCGCGCGCCGCCTTGATCTCACCATCGGCCGATTGCATCCCTGTCAACCCGACCGGGGCCAGCGCCACGGGCATTGCCACATCCTGACCGATCATCTGCGTTTGGGTCGTGCGGTTGGTCATATCGACGGCCACACGCTGGCGCAGACGGATTTGATCAAAGTCAGACGTGTTCTCGCGGAACGTTTGTTCCGTCCAGCTGCCGCTCTCGGCATAGTCATAGAACATCTTGGGCGTGCGGCGTTTATGGATGCGCTTGAGGTCGGCAATCGTGGTAATCACGGGCATGACGTTCACTTTCTGACTGAATTGGTATGTATCTTTTACCAATTCAGCAATGTTCACGCAAGCTGCAAAAAAAGAGCCTCCGGCGGGAGTATTGAGAGACATAGAAAATTGAGGCGCCTATGCCGAGTGCGTGCCGTCCGCGAGCGTTTTGACAAAGGCAAGCACGTCAGCGACGCTATCGCCGGCACCGACACGCTCCACAATCGCAGAGCCCACAACAGCGCCATCCGCAATCGCCGCTATATCGGCCGCGGCCTGTGGTGTTTTGATCCCGAAGCCTACAATCACCGGCAAATCCGTTTGTGATTTGATCCGCGCCACCTCTGGCCCGACATCTCCAGCTTGCGCCGCAGCCGTGCCAGTGATCCCTGTGACCGAGACGTAATAGACAAACCCCGAGGTGTTGGTCAGTACTTTTGGCAGACGCTTGTCGTCGGTCGTTGGCGTTGCCAAACGAATAAAGTTAATCCCCGCGGCCTGCGCAGGAATGCATAGCTCGGAATCTTCCTCAGGCGGCAAATCCACAACGATCAGCCCATCGATTCCCGCTTCTTTAGCATCGACCAGAAACTTATCCACGCCACGCGAATAGATCGGGTTGTAATAGCCCATCAGAACAATCGGCGTTGTATCGTCCACTTTGCGGAACTCACGCGCATATTGCAGCGTCTTCTCGAGGTTCTGACCCGCAGCCAAGGCACGCTGCCCCGCAAGCTGGATCGTGATGCCATCTGCCATCGGATCGGTGAACGGGATGCCCAGCTCGATGATATCCACGCCCGCTGCTGGCAGGCCCATCACGATCTCAAGACCTTTGTCATAGTTCGGATCGCCCGCCATCACATAGGTCACGAAGGCTTTTTTGCCCTTAGCGTTCAGGTCTGCGAATTTGGCGTCGATGCGGCTCATGGTCGTCCCCTTGGAAAATATCAATCGAGGTTTGAAACAAAGGGGCGCGGAAAGCAATCCCAATCAGGGCGCTTCGTCCGTACCAATCATCCAGCGAATGCCGAATTTATCCGTCAATGTGCCAAATCCGGCGCTCCAGAACGTTGGCTCCCACTTCATGCGGACCTCACCACCATTCGATAACGCGTCATAGATGCGCTTGGCCTCTTTCGCCGTGGGCAGGGTCACCATGACCGAGGCCCCGTCCATCGCAGCACTATTTGCCATGACGTCGTCTGACAGAAAAATCCCGCTGTTTCCGATCTTTAGGTCGCAATGCATGATCCAGTTTTTCCGCTCTTCGGGAATATCCATCCCCGCGGGCGCGTCTTTCATTGTCATCAACGGCGGTAACGGCACGCCAAAGACGTCAGCATACAGTGTCGCCGCTTCTCGTGCTTGGCCATTGAAAAAGAGATAAGGTCTGATGTCCATTCTCGATCCTCCACATCTCAGTCTAACACGGTTCAGCTTGCAGCAAAACAATTCTGACCATAGAAGGACCGCCAAGCAAATAGGAGTGCGCGTCATGGGTTTCAAAATGGGTATCGTGGGTCTGCCAAACGTTGGCAAATCGACCCTGTTCAATGCGCTGACAAAAACAGCCGCCGCACAAGCTGCGAACTTCCCGTTCTGCACCATCGAGCCGAATGTCGGCGACGTTGGCGTCCCTGATGCGCGCCTTGATAAACTGGCCGCAATCGCGGGCTCCAAGCAGATCATCCCTACGCGCATGACATTCGTTGACATCGCTGGTCTGGTCAAAGGCGCCTCCAAGGGCGAAGGCTTGGGTAACCAGTTCCTCGCGAACATCCGCGAATGCGACGCGATTGCTCATGTCGTGCGCTGCTTTGAAGATGACGACATCACCCACGTTGAGGGTCGCGTTGATCCTGTGACCGATGCGGAGGTTATCGAAACCGAACTGATGCTCGCCGACATGGAATCTATTGAAAAACGCCTGCAAGGCCTGCAACGCAAGGTGCGCGGCGGCGACAAAGATGCGGCCGATCAAGAGCGCCTTCTGAAAGCTGCCCTCGACGCGCTCAACGAGGGCCAACCCGCCCGTACGGTCAAGGTCGATGCCGACGACGCCAAACAGTGGCGCATGCTGCAACTGCTGACATCAAAACCCGTTCTCTACGTCTGTAACGTCGAAGAAGAGAGCGCAGGCAAGGGCAACGCCCAATCCGACGCTGTAGGCGTTATGGCCGCAGCACAAGGCAACTCCCACGTTGTGATCTCTGCACGTATCGAAGAAGAAATCAGCCAGTTAGAGCCCGAAGAAGCCGAGATGTTCCTTGGCGAAATGGGCTTGGAAGAAGCGGGCCTCGACCGCCTGATCCGCGCAGGCTACGAACTCCTGCACCTGCAAACCTACTTCACCGTCGGCCCCAAAGAGGCTCGCGCTTGGACAATCAAAGCAGGCACATCCGCGCCCCAAGCCGCAGGTGTCATCCACGGCGACTTCGAGCGCGGCTTCATCCGCGCAGAAACAATCGGCTATAACGACTTTGTGACTCTTGGGGGCGAACAAGGCGCAAAAGAAGCGGGCAAGATGAAAGCCGAAGGCAAAACCTATATCGTCAAAGACGGCGACGTGATGCACTTCTTGCTCAATACTTAACCTTGACGTGATGGTGAATCCTGCGACGCAATCGCGGGTTGAGGCTCGTGCTATTTTTATCGCGGCAATGCAATGAAAGCCATATCATTGTTCAATTTGGCCCTGTTCTTGGTGGAGTATGAACAACTTTTCGCCTTTATCGGTGCGGATATAGTCGCGCAGTGAAATAGGAAAAAAATATGTCATCTGCAACATTTACGGTCCTGGGGGACGTAAACGTTGAGATCACTGTTACAGAGGTTATTGACCCTGTAACTGGTCTCACAAACTTGGAATTTCAGGTCACAGTCCTGAATGAAACGGGTTCAATCGCGGATCTGAACGCCCTGTATTTTGACCTCGCGGACGATTCCCTGACCAGTAGCCTGTCGGTGGAGGGGAGCGATGTTACCGGGTCCGTCTTCAAGGTGGACGGTGTGTCCAAAGTCGATAACTACACCAATATGAATGGCGAAGTGTTGAATGACCTCGGGCGCTTTGACGGCGGTGTTCAATTCGGCACCGCGGGCATCGGCGAAGATGACATCCGCAGCACGACCTTCACCTTGTCGTCTGATAGCACGTCGCTTAGCCTTTCCGACTTCAGCTTGCAGGATTTCGGCATACGCCTGACATCCGTCGGCGAAGAAGACGGCAGCCGCAATGACTCGCTGAAGCTCGGTGCCACAGCCCCAGAGCTTGGTGGCCAAGATCTGTCGCCCGTGGCGTTTGATGACCATCTGACAGTGATGGAAAACGAAACTTTCGGCACAGACGGTTTTGACTTCCTCGACAGCGGCGAGGGCTCGTTGCTCGCCAATGATACAGCGGGCGGCGGTGCCTATACTGGCGAAGTTATTGGCCTGAACGGGGAATTGCTTCCGGGTCAGGTCATTGTCGGCAGCAACGGCGGCTACCTCTATGTTTCCGCAGCTGGCGATTTTGATTTCTCGGCCACCAACTTCTTGGGCGACAGCGATTTTGCTTATCTCAATGATGGCGAAGTAGCGCAGACCACGTTCGCCTACACAATTGAAGGCGGCTCGACCGCCTTGCTGACTGTCGATGTACTCGGGATCAGCGGTGATACGGATCCGGGTCCAGTTGGCTAAGGCTCTCACATAAACGTAAATGGCCCTCCGTTGTTCGGAGGGCCATTTATCTCTTGCCACTCATGTCAATTCAAAGTTACCGCTAACACGATGGCGAGGGCTGCGCACGGCACTCTCGCGCTCAAAACGCAACACGGTTATCGAAGATAACCAAACTTTGGACTGGCACATGCCCCTCACCATTCTCGCTCTCATCCACGTCACACCCGGACGCGAAGCCGATCTGATCGCCTCGCTCACGACCCTTGCCGAAGCTTCGCGCAAGGAGGAAGGCTGCATCCAATACGACATGCACCTCGACAACGAAGACCCGTCTTTCATCATGTTCTACGAGACTTGGGAAACGAAGGCGCTCTGGCTAGAGCACATGAAATCCGAACACCTCAAGGTCCACAACGCCGCCACCGAAGGCTGCATCGCCAAATTGAGCCTCCACGAGATGACCAAACAGGGTTAACGCGGGGCAGGGTGCCCTTGGCCCCAAACCCGCAGCGCCATGATCACGCAGCGCAGCTCTTGGCCCTTGGGCGTCAGGCTATAATCGACGCGGGGCGGCACCACGGCAAACACCTCGCGGTGTACGATTCCGGCCGCCTCCAACTCGCGCAACTGCTTGGTCAGACTGCGCTGGGTCACATTCCCTACGCGGCGGGCCAATTCGTTAAACCGTAGCGTGCCATCCAGAAGTTGATAAATAATCAACCCCTTCCACTTGCCCGCAATCTGCTCCAAGGCCGCCTCAACAGGGCAGCCCGCATGACAATCATAGCCCTCAAATTGGCTCCCGGATTTTACAGTATCCATAATGTACCTATAGACATAAAAGGTGCGTACTTGCGATTATGCTCCTGATGCCCGATATCAGGCCACAACGCAACATAGGACACGCACCATGAAAGCCATCGGTTACATCAAATCCCACCCCATCGATCACGCCGACGCGCTGGTTGATCTGACCCTAGAAAAGCCAACCGCCATAGGCCGCGATATTCTCGTGGCTGTGCAGGCGGTCTCGGTAAACCCCGTCGACACCAAAATCCGCCAACGCCGCGCCAATGAGGACGGCACGCCAAGCATTCTTGGTTGGGACGCATACGGCAAGGTCGTGGAAACCGGCGCAGACGTCACCATGTTCAAAACAGGCGACACCGTCTATTATGCAGGCGCCATCAACCGCACAGGCACGAACGCCGAATTCCACCTCGTGGACGAACGGATCGTGGGCCATGCCCCGAAATCCGCCAGCGCTTCCGAGGCCGCAGCCCTCCCGCTCACATCTCTCACCGCCTACGAGATGCTCTTTGACCGCTTGCGCGTTGATGCCCCCGTCGCTGGTGCGGCAAATGCGGTTCTCATCATCGGCGGGGCAGGCGGCGTCGGCTCCATCGCAATTCAGCTTTTGCGCGCAAAAACCGACCTGACCATTATCGCCACAGCATCGCGCGACGAGACCAAAGCATGGGTCAAATCGCTTGGCGCACACCACGTCATCGACCACAGCCAACCTATCGCCGCCCAAGTCGCAGCCTTGAACATCGGCCACCCCGCCTTCGTCTTCTCGACCACACACACCGACAGCTACATCGCTGACATCGCCGAACTAATAGCCCCCCAAGGCCGCTTCGGCTTGATCGACGATCCAGCGGACCTCAACATCGGCGCGTTTAAGCAAAAAAGTATCTCGACCCATTGGGAATTCATGTACACAAGATCGCTCTTCCAAACCGCCGACATGACCCGCCAACACGACATCCTGACCGAGATGGCAGCACTGCTCGACACCGGCAAAATCAAATCAACAGCCACCGAAAGCCTCGGCACCATCAACGCGGAAAACCTGCGCAAAGCCCACGCGCTGCTGGAAACGGGCAAAGCCAAAGGCAAACTGACGCTGGCTGGGTTTTAAGTGAAAGGGGTGCGCCTTCGGGCGCACCCTACGTTTGTTGTGTTTAGGCGGAGCTATCGCTTGATCGAGAACCTTTCAACTCCGTATAATCCCACCAAAGTGAAGGTAAGGTACATTGGTAGCGCTTGATTGAAACACGTCCAGATGGGACTTAGAAATGTCCACCCCAATGTTATGATCTGTCATATTTTCCATATCTTATGCTTGTCATACGTACTTGTTGCACGCGTATCCGTTTAGGCCTTTGGGGAAGACGGCGGTTGATCAAACTCTGGAGCGGTCCATCATGACCCAGCCATTTACGATCCAACCGTCGCCACTGCCTGTCACACATGACATGGCGGGCAGTGGCCCCATTATAAAGCAGGAGCCAAGTTCACTATAAGACAAGCCATTGTGTGGCGAAGTCTTGTGCGTCCTCGATGCTTTCATTGATGTATTGGTCGAGCTACGCATGCCTGACGGTGCGGTTTTAGCGCGCGATGTAGGCGTTCTGTTGCGGCTGGCCGGGTTGGATATGCTGGATGGTAACCCCATGTTTCTCAGCCCATTCTATCAGCTTTTCACTAATGTATTCAGGGCCGTAACACCTTCGGAATGATACTGGTTCAAAGGCTATGATCGCCTGCGCCGCCCTAATATAGCGTAGCGGGTGATCATAGCCGTGCCTCAAGTCTCTACAATGGTTTTGCATGAACCACACCGCAAAGGAGACCAACTATGACCGCAATTAGAATTGCACAGATCGCGCCTGTTTTGGTGGTTATCGACATTACCAAAGCGCGACATGAAGTTTTGATTGTAAGCGTTGCTTCAGCCTCTAAAATTCTACGGCAGCAGCTGTGGAATGCCCCCCTCTGAAGTGGTCCACCGACCGGGATATGTTTATCCCGATTTCAGGAGGACCTAAGGATGGCTGGAAAACGAGAGAAGACCCAAGATATCGTGCTGAAACTGAGACAAGTTGAAGTGCTGCAAGGGCAAGGAGGGTCGACGGCGGAAGCTGTGCGGCAGATCGGTGTGTCGGTTTAGAGCTATTAAAGAATATGGCGGTATGAGCCGCGATCAGCTCAAGCGCCTCAAAGATTAGGAGACTCAAAACACTCGGTTAAGACGCTCCGTCTCGGATTTGACGTTGGACAGTGAAACGGAAAAGCGAAAGATCCTGCGGATCATTTGCCCTTTGAATGATCGTCACCGAGGCTGCAGGGGACGAAGAACGGCTGACAGAGGTGGTCGCAGAATTTCGGACCATTAGTTAAGGTAGATCGACTAGCGAGAAAGACGATCTGAGATGACAAAGAGAAAGAACCATTCAGCCGAGTTCAAGGCGCGTGTTGCGCTTGAT
>Ga0181560_10000295_pt1 | contig 44103 bp, 38 predicted proteins | sample 011ome_20_FD_133751 | JGI IMG/M metagenome (GOLD analysis project Ga0181560, IMG submission 133751) | Coastal salt marsh microbial communities from the Groves Creek Marsh, Skidaway Island, Georgia - 011509CT metaG (megahit assembly) | ecosystem: Environmental > Aquatic > Marine > Intertidal... | reverse complement strand
GGACACTGTGACATTATCGAAGTGACCATTCACCTCGGTGAAACCATCACTGTTTCAGATAACGGCCGAGGTATCCCGACCGAGATGCACAAGGAAGGAGTCTCCGCGGCAGAGGTCATAATGACTGTTTTGCATGCGGGGGGCAAGTTTGATGACAACAGCTACAAGGTTTCGGGCGGCTTGCACGGGGTTGGCGTCTCTGTTGTTAACGCCCTGTCAGAGGAGTTAAAGCTTACTATCCGCCGAGAGGGCCAGGTTCACGAACAGTTATATGAGCATGGGGTCCCAAAAGCACCTCTGGGTGTGGTGGGTGAAACCCAGATCAGTGGGACAGAAGTCCACTTCAAGCCTGCCCAGGAGACATTTTCAAACATTGAGTTCCACTATGATATTCTCGCGAAAAAGCTACGCGAGTTAGCATTTCTTAATGCCGGAGTGGCCATTCACCTCAAAGACGAGCGCTCAGGTAAAGAAGATCTATATAAGTATGAAGGTGGACTTAAAGCCTTTGTCGACTATCTTAATACCAATAAATCCACAATCAATAAGCTATTCCACTTTACCTCAGAGCGTGAGGAAGATGGCATCACTGTTGAGGTTGCTTTGCAGTGGAACGACTCCTACCAGGAAAATATTTTCCCTTACACCAACAATATTCCCCAGCGGGACGGAGGCACCCACCTTGCTGGGTTCCGCGGCGCGTTGACCCGCGTACTTAAGAGCTATATCGACAAAGAGCTGGCCCAGAAAAAAGGTAAGGAAGTAGTTACTAGCGGCGATGACGCAAGAGAGGGGCTTACAGCGATAATCTCGGTAAAGGTTCCCGACCCGAAATTTTCCTCACAAACCAAAGACAAGCTGGTTTCCTCCGAAGTTAAGACTGTCGTGGAACAAGAAATGGCAGCCCACTTCAATGACTACTTGTTGGAAAATCCACAGGACGCCAAACAAATCGTCAACAAGATGATTGATGCGGCCCGCGCGAGGGAAGCAGCCAGAAAAGCCCGGGAAATGACCCGTCGTAAAGGGGCGCTCGATGTTGCCGGCTTACCCGGCAAACTGGCTGACTGTCAGGAAAAAGATCCGGCACTCTCTGAAATATACATCGTGGAGGGTGACTCGGCGGGGGGCTCTGCGAAGCAGGGCAGAAACCGCAAGAATCAGGCGATATTGCCCTTAAAAGGAAAGATTCTTAACGTAGAGAAAGCACGATTCGACAAGATGCTTAGCTCAGCAGAAATCGGTACATTGATTAAAGCCCTGGGCTGCGGCATTGGGAATGAGGAGTTTTCTCCGGAAAACCTCCGTTATCACAGCATCATAATAATGACGGATGCTGATGTTGATGGCTCACATATCCGAACTTTACTACTTACCTTCTTTTTTCGCCAAATGCGCGAACTAGTAGAAAGGGGCCACATTTTTATCGCACAACCACCTTTGTACAAAATCAGGAAAGGCAAGCAGGAGCAGTATCTAAAGGATGATATCGAGCTGGCAAGCTATCAAACCCAAATAGCTTTGGAGGGTGCCAGTCTGCACGTCAATGCAGATGCGCCCGGTATTGCAGAGGACTCTTTGGAAGCTTTGGTAAAACAATACCACGAGGCCTATGCAATAATCAGCCGGCTGGCTCGGATTTATCCGACTGAGGTACTGGAAGCCATGATATTTACCGACCTGCTGCCGGAAGCCGATCTCACCGATCAGACTAAAGTGCAGCATTGGGTAGACTCGCTGACCGCAAGCCTTCAGGCCAAACACCCCGGAGTAAGTGCAAACTATACACTTCGGATCAGTGAAGATCGGGAGAGGCATACTTACTTACCCGAAGCCGTTCTCAATCTTCATGGTCTTGAGCGAACTTACCCATTCAACGGAGACTTCTTCCACTCGGGCGAATATCGAACTTTGGCTGAGCTAGGCAAGACCCTCGACGGGCTGGTAGAAGAAGGCGCATTCGTCAAACGCGGCGAGAAAACCAAGGAAGTGAGCAGTTTCGGCGAAGCTATCGAGTGGTTGACGCAAGACGCAATGAAGGGCCACTACCTGCAGCGCTATAAAGGACTGGGCGAAATGAACCCGGATCAACTGTGGGATACGACCATGAACCCCGAAACCAGGCGCATGCTCCAGGTCACCATCGATGATGCCATAGGTGCGGATCAGTTGTTCAATACACTGATGGGAGATCAGGTTGATCCACGTCGGGAATTCATCGAGGACAATGCGCTCGCGGCAGAAAACCTGGACATCTAGTTCAACGCGAGACGAATTGTTCTCGCGTCCACTGTTCCACGGTTTCGGTTAGCTCATTAACTGAGCGGCCGTTAATCTGTATAGCCTGCCCGACCACGACCGAGACTGTGCCAGGATACTTAATGAACTGGCGGGCTGGCCACGTATACCCAGCGTTGTGGACGATCGGCACAATTGGAACGTCAGCCGCCACGGCCAGGCTTGCCCCGCCGCGAGAAAACTCTCTGATCGTCCCTGGCTCTGAGCGTGTACCCTCTGGAAATATAATTATTGAATTACCTTCCTTTAGTCTTTGCTCGCCCTGCAGCAAGAGAGACCGAGCGGCCTCGCGGGGTTTACTGCGATCTATAGCAATTGGCCTCAGCAGCCTGAGTGCCCAACCCCAAAAAGGTATCTTGAGTAACTCCATTTTGAGGATGGGTGAAATAGGAAAGATCAGCGTATAAAACAGTAGCGTCTCCCAACTGCTCTGGTGATTCGACAAATACACGGCGGGCTGTTCCAGTAAGTTATCTGTACCAGTTATTTCATAATTGACCCCACAGCTAAGGCGAAGCCAACCGAGAATAGACTTGCACCAGGCAGCGGCAAACCCATGACGCCGGCGTGGTGGCATTAAGGGAAACAGCAGAATAAAAATGAAAGACATGACGATAGTGGCAAGTACGTATCCAACATAGAACAGCGCCGAACGCAGGATAAGTATCAGCTGTTTAAACATGATTCCCTGATATAGTCCGCGGCAAACCAATTTCCACAAACTGGGCCAGATTGTCGAATACGGGTACCGGCTCCCCCTCAAGTTCATTTAATCGGCTTTCCGTTAGACGGCCTTTCCCTGTTCTGACTAACACTGGCTGCATGGAGAATGCCCGCGCCGCCTGCAAATCCTTAAGACTGTCTCCAACGAAATACTGGCCGGTCAGACTGGTAAGCAACTCGTCTTCTATGCGCTGCAACAGGCCGGTTTTGGGTTTCCTGCAATCGCAGCCAGCGTCTGGTGAATGTGGACAGTAAAACACGCCTTCTATGAAACCGCCGCAATCCTCTACCATAGAACACATTTTTTGATGTATGTTCGCAAGTGCGATTTCATCAAAAAGCATTCGGCCCAAACCAGACTGATTGGTGGCAACAGCGACTTTGTAACCATCCACATGTAATGCGGCTATGGCCTCAAGGCTACCTGGTACGGGCGACCACTCTTCAGGAGACTTAATGTAGTCGTCTGAGTCTTCATTTATTACACCATCTCTATCCAACACGATGATTTTCATAAATGAAAAGCTGCCCAGGGACTCAGGATTTATGCAGGTGGGAGATATCTGCAGACCTGAGAAACAGCGATTGTAGCTGCTTCAACAAAGCCAGTCTGTTATTTTTAACAGCGACATCATCGGTCATGACCATCACATCGTCGAAAAAAGTATCAACCGAAGTATTCAGTCCGGACAGTACTTTGAGCCCCTCCGTGTATTGGCCGTTAGCAAACAAAGGTGCCACCTCTAACTCTTTTTGTTGTACTTCGGTGGCAAGGGTTTTCTCGGCGGGCTCTGACAATAGGGATTCATCAAGCGCGAGAACAGAGTCGCTTGAATCCTGTTTGGCCAGTATGTTGGCTACACGTTTGTTTGCAGCGGCGAGAGGCTTCGCTTCAGGTAGTTGGTAGAATGCGTGCACAGCATTAATTCGTAGATGAAAGTCCAGCGGCCTGCTGGGTTTGAGCACGAACACCGATTGAAATTCCTCGCTGCTCATTCCTTTATCCAGGTACCAAGCGCGAAACCGTTCAAGTACGAAGTCAAAGACTTGCGTGCGGGTCTCAGCTTGAAGGAGATCGGCCGGATAGGTTTTTAGGGACACATCAATTAGCTCGCCTAAGTCCAGGCTCAGTTGCTTCTCAACAATAATTCGCAATAAACCGATAGCCGCGCGACGCAGGGCAAACGGATCCTTCGACCCGGTGGGGGGTTGGCCAATTCCGAATAGCCCGACCATAGAGTCTAGCTTATCCGCGATTGCCAGCACCGCTCCGGACAGTGTCTCCGGCACAGCATCACCCGCGAATCTGGGCTGATACTGTTCATAGATGGCTTTTGAAACATCACCCGGTTCGCCATCATGTTCAGCGTAATAAGAACCCATCAAACCCTGCAGGTCTGCAAACTCGCCAACCATATTAGTAAGCAAGTCACACTTGGAAAGCTGAGCAGCTCTTTGGCAATGCTCAGGATTAGCGTCTACCTGATTTGCAATCAGAGTCGCCAGTTCACCCACTCGCTGACACTTGTCCAGGACGGTGCCGAGCTTATCCTGAAAAATTAGCTTGCCGAGCGCAGCCTGACGGCTTTCCAGGGGGGATTCTTTGTCGGTGTCATAGAAAAACTGGGCATCTGCGAGGCGAGGTCGAATTACCCGCTCGTTACCTTTAATGACTTGCCCTGGATCCGTGCTTTCAATATTGCTTATCGTAATGAATTTGGGCAGTAGTTTGCCGTTGGAGTCCGTTAAATAGAAACATTTCTGGTGGGACTTCATGGCCAAAATTAATGCTTCCTGCGGGACGGCCAGAAACGCCTCTTCGAAACATCCGGTTAAGGCAACCGGAAACTCTACCAGGTTGGTAACCTCTTCTAGCAGGTCCGGGTCGATAACCGCAGTTGCATTGAGACGATCTCCTTCCTGCAGCACCTGTTCCCTGATCATCTCGCGGCGCTTATCGAGGGAAGCAATAACCTTGCCCTGATCTCGAAGGACTGCCTCATAGGCCCCAGCTTTACCCAGCGGGATGTCGCTGTTGTGATGGAATCTATGTCCTCTGGTTGCGGGGCCAGAGTCTACTCCTAATACCGATGCGGCCACGGCTTCGTTGCCGAACAGCACCACAAGCCAGTGTACCGGGCGCACGAATTCGTTGCGTGAGCTTCCCCAGCGCATTCGCTTGGGTATGGGCAGCTGTGACAGAGCGGGCTCCAGCAGATCAGGAATCAGCGCCGTGGTTGCCTGGCCCTTTTCAAGCACTGTGTACGCAAGCTTTTCAGTGCCGTCTTTATCCGACCGCGCGAGATCTGCTACGTCGACACCGCAAGAGCGAGCGAAACCGGCAGCTGCCTTGGTGGGCTGCCCAGCCTGATCAAAGGCTGCCTTTACTGCAGGGCCAAGCCTGGTTTTTTCGTTATCCTGCTGCGCCTCTTCGAGATCGCGAACCAATACTGCCAGACGCCGTGGCGTCGCAAAGCGTTCCACATCCCCAAACCCCAGATTCAGGTCCTGTAGCTGTTTGGCAATTTGATCAGCAAAAGCAGAAGACAGAAGGGACAAAGCCTTGGGCGGCAATTCCTCGGTGCCAATTTCAATGAGTAAATCTCGAGTCGCCATGCTGATTATTCTTCCAGGAATTCTTTTTTCAATGCATCCGGCGCCAGCGGAAAGCCCAGGCGCTTCCGGCTGGCATAGTATTCTTCGGCCACGCCTCTGGCCAGGCTGCGCACGCGCAGGATGAAACGCTGTCGTTCAGTAACGGAAACGGCATTCCGGGCATCCAGCAGATTAAAGTAATGGGATGCTTTTAAAACCTGTTCATAAGCGGGAAGCGCCAGCTGCCGTTCGAGCAGGATCTGGCACTGCCCCTCGCACTCATCAAAATAGCGGAACAACAGCGAGGTATCGGCATGTTCAAAATTGTAGGCTGACATTTCTACTTCATTTTGTTTAAACACATCGCCGTAAGTGACCTTGCCATTCGGCCCCTCTGTCCAGACGATGTCGTAGATGCTATCTACACCCTGCAGGTACATTGCGATTCGCTCAATACCGTAAGTTATCTCCCCGCTTACGGGATAGCATTCCAAGCCACCCACCTGCTGGAAATAGGTGAACTGGGTAACTTCCATGCCGTTAAGCCAGACTTCCCAACCCAAGCCCCAGGCGCCTAGGGTAGGAGACTCCCAGTTATCCTCAACGAATCGAATATCATGAACCGCCATGTCGATACCGAGATAGCGCAGTGAATCCAGATATAGCTCCTGAATCTCCTTGGGCGACGGCTTAAGAATTACCTGAAACTGGTAATAGTGCTGCAAACGATTAGGGTTCTTACCGTAGCGACCATCAGTCGGGCGGCGGCATGGTTGCACATAGGCAGTGTTCCAACTCTCCGGGCCAATTGCACGCAGGAAAGTGGCCGGATGAAATGTGCCAGCACCAACCTCCATATCCAGAGGTTGCAGTACCACACAGCCCTTATCCGCCCAAAATTGCTGGAGCGCCAAAACCAACCCCTGAAAGGTTGATAGGTCGTTGTTAGTTTTCACGATGTTCTTGATTTTTCTAGATTTTGCGGGGCACTAATTATCCTCGATTATCTCCAACTAATCTAGACATGGGGCCCTATCAGACTACTGAGGTGCGCCCGGGAAGGGCAGCGCGCTAAAGAAAAGAACTCGGGGACCAGAGTTATGATAATTTATGGCTGACGCATAAGCCCGTGTAAGCCAATCAAGCCTAGAATCGGTAAAACCTTATCCAAACCTTCGCCTACTTAATCATCAGAACGATTCTCACGATGTGTTCATGGCTACCTCTTCCGGTGCTCCATGGGATTGGCGGGATCTGGGGATCCTTGCTGTATTTAATTCCGAACCGAACCCAGGAAACCACACGCAAGAATCTGCAGACCTGTTTCCCTGAAATGCCCTCCACACAGATCAATCAACTGGTGAAAGAGAGCTTGATCAATACTGCATGTACCGCCTTGGAAATGGGAAAGGCCTGGGTCTCACCCATCACAAGCACCCTCAATCTGGTTAAAGACTCAGACGGGTTAGAAGAATTTGCGGCCGCCGCAGCCGGGCCTCGAGGCGTCATTCTTCTGGCCCCACATCTTAGCAACTGGGAGATTTTTGGTTTCTATGCCAGCGAAGGTCGTCGCGCCAATTTCATGTATCAACCGCCCCGTATAGAGGGGCTGGACAGATTGCTGCGCAGAGTTCGAGCACGCAATGGTGTCAGTCTTGCGCCAACTAATCGCAAAGGAGTGGCGCAGCTTTTAACAGCCCTGAAGAGAGGTGAGATCGTAGGCATATTGCCAGACCAGGTGCCTGCGGACGAGAGTGGGGAGTTTGCCAATTTTTTTGGCGAGCCAGCACTAACAATGACCTTGGTCAGTAAGCTCATACAGCGCACTGACGCTCGGGTATTTTGTGGCTTCGCCAAGCGTTTGCCCAGAGGTAAAGGCTTTGTCGCAATATTCGAGCCGGCCGACGAGAAAATTTATAGCAGCGATATTAAGGAATCAACTGAAGGGCTTAACAGGACAGTAGAATCTGCTGTGCTAAAAGCGGTTTCGCAATATCAATGGGAATACAAGAGATTCCGGCGTCGGCCCGACAATTCAGAATTCTATAGAACTCACTCGAATTAGGCGCCAGGTCGCTCACAAGTAATATATAGAGGAAGCAATCTCGCGATCGAAACTAGCGTTTCCAGAACATGGGCGTAAAGAGCACCAACAAGGTAAAAACTTCCAGTCGACCGAGCAGCATAGCAAGGCACAAGATCCATTTTGCAGGGCCGGGCAATGCGCCATAGGTTTCCGCAACACCAGACAGCCCGGGCCCAAGATTGTTTATGCAGGCGCCCACGGCACTAAACGCAGTGATGATATCCAGCCCGGTAGCAAGCAATGCCAGCAGCATCACCATGTAGGCCATTACGTAAACAGCGAAGAATCCCCACACTGATTCGACAACCCGATCGGACATGACTTTCTTTCCCAGCTTGATCGGGATAACAGCACGGGGATGAATCAGTCTTTGCACTTCCCGGAAACCCTGCTTAAAAATAAGCAGGATGCGGATGACTTTCATGCCGCCCCCGGTGGAACCAGCGCAAGCACCAATAATGGCTGCATACAAAAGCACATAGGGAAGAAAAAGCGGCCAGGAGTTAAAATCGGCTGTCGCGAAGCCAGTGGTAGTTGCGAATGAAACCACTTGAAATACACCGCGTCTCAGCGCTTCCCAGAAAGAATCGTAAGTCCCGTTAAAAGTCAGGACCAGCACCGTGACGATTGAAACGCTACACAAGATAAAGGCATAAAACTTGAATTCGGGATCATGCAGATAGTGCCGGAACTGCTTTTTCTGAAACGCGAAAAAGTGCAGGGCGAAATTGATTCCAGCAATAACCATGAATACGATGGCGATAGATTCCACCAGCGGGCTATCGAAGTAGGCCAGGCTGCTGTCATGGGTTGAGAAGCCTCCGATCGCTACAGTGCTGAAACTATGGGAGACAGCATCGAACAGGCTCATGCCAACGGCCCAATAGGCCAGTGCACAAACCAGGGTAAGGGTGAGGTAGATTAACCAGAGCGACTTGGCTGTCTCGGCCAGACGCGGGACTAACTTGGTGTCTTTTACCGGACCGGGGCTTTCCGCGCGATAGAGCTGCATGCCGCCAATACCGAGCATTGGTAAAAGTGCTACGGCAAGAACGATGATCCCCATACCGCCTAGCCACTGCAAAAGCTGCCGGTAGAACAATATAGACTCCGGCAATTCATCGAGGCCAGAAATCACGGTAGCCCCAGTAGTGGTTAGCCCGGATATAGATTCGAAAACCGCATCCGTTAAGCTGAGTTCGGTGGCAGGGGAGAATAGCAACGGCAGGCAGCCTGCAGTACCAAGCACCGCCCAGAATAAAGTGACAACCATAAAGCCGTCGCGATTGCTCAATTCCTTGTGTTGGCTGGAGGTGATTAGCCAGAGCATCAGGCCAGTGGAAAATAAAATGCCGATAGAATAAAGAAAGGCGGCCGCTGAACCGTCACTATAGATAAGTGATACCAGCAGTGGTGGCAGGTTGCCTAGTAAGCTGAAGAGCATCAGCAGCAAGCCAAGTATCTTTACAATGGTGGCGGGGTGCATAGGGCCCTAGAAAAAGCTAAAACCGACCTGGAACAACCGTTCCACTTCTGGAATGGTCTTGCGGTCAACCAAAAAGAGTATAACGTGATCATCTGATTCGATAACGGTGTCGTCGTGTGCGATAAGCACTTCATTATTGCGGACGATGGCACCTATGGTGGTGCCCTCCGGCAGCTCTATATCCTCGATTGCACGCTTCACGACTTTTGAATTGGTTTCATCACCGTGGGCAATTGCTTCCATTGCCTCGGCAGCACCACGCCGCAGCGAATGTACCGCAACCACATCACCGCGCCGCACGTGGGCCAATAAAATGCCTATTGTTGCGAGCTGGGGAGAGATCGCGATATCGATTTCGCCCCCCTGCACCAGGTCGACATAAGCAGGGTTGTTGATAATCGCCATGACCTTCTTGGCACCCAGTCGCTTCGCGAGCAACGAGGACATGATGTTCGCTTCGTCATCATTGGTAAGCGCAAGAAACACATCGGTTTCTTCGATATTTTCTTCTATCAGCAGATCCTTGTCAGACCCTTCGCCATGGAGAACGATAGAGTCGTGCAGATTCTCGGACAGGTAGGCACATCGCTCAGTGTCTGTTTCGATTAATTTCACCTGATAGCGTTCTTCAATATTGCTCGCTAGCCGGTGTCCGATTTTGCCACCGCCAGCAATCATGATGCGCTTGTATGGCCTGTCCAATCTTCGAAGTTCGCCCATACAGGCACGAATGTTTTCCTGCGCGGCGACGAAGAAGACTTCATCATCAGCCTCAATCACAGTAGACCCTTCTGGGGTAATCGGGCGGTCCTTGCGGAATATTGCCGCGACCCTGGTGTCCACCCCCGGCATATGCTGACGAATCAAGCGAATTTCCTGGCCGACTAGAGGGCCGCCATAGAATGCTTTCACAGCAACCAACTGCACACGCCCGTCGGCGAAATCCAGAACCTGTAATGAGCCAGGTAAATCGATCAGACGCGTAATATAGTCAGAGACAATCTCTTCTGGACTGATAATCTCAATGTCGGGCATTCCCTCGACCCGAAAGAGCTTTTCGCTTTTGGTATAAGAGCCGGCGCGTATGCGGCAAATTCTGCGATGCACTTTGTAAAGCGTGAGAGCAACATGGCAGGCAACCATGTTGGTTTCATCACTGTCGGTGACGGCTATGAGCATCTCTGCGTCGTCTGCGCCAGCCTGCAATAGAGTGGAAGGGTGGGACGGCGCGCCAGCCACAACCCGGGCGTCAATGTGATCGTTAAGCTCCTGCAGGCGCTCACTATCCTCATCCACGATCGTGATGTCGTTTTTCTCATTGGAAAGGGTTTCAGCGAGGGCGCTGCCCACCTGATTGGCACCGAGGATGATAATTTTCATGGGTTGCGTGTTTTCTGAAGTGTAATCGCGAGCTGTCCTAGAATTCCCTTAGCATTTGCGCAGCAAGGAAAAGAAGAACCCATCGGTACCGCTGCTGGTACTGGGTAGCAGCTGCCTTCCTGTCTCGCATTCTACTCCCCAATCGGCCGCGATGCCTTCATATTTAGCATCGTTATGGCTGTCGAGGAATTGCCGAATCTGGGCCTGATTTTCCTCAGGCAGAATCGAGCAAGTGGTATACAGAAACAGGCCGCCGGGCTTTAGACATTGCCACAGATTTCGCAACAGCTCCTGCTGTGTGGCCAGCAGCTCAGTGATTTGTTTCGGTGTCCGCAGTAGCTTGATGTCAGGGTGTCGTCTTATGACTCCAGTAGCGCTACAAGGCGCATCTAACAGGACGCGATCAAACGCTTCACCATCCCACCAGGACGCAAGCACAGCGGCGTCAGCACAGACTAAATTCGCCTCCAGCTTTAGTCTTTGCAGGTTCTCTTCAATCCTGAGTAGCCTGGACTTTTCTCTATCTATTGCAACCAAGCGGGTAAGTGAGTGCTCACTTTCTAGAACATGAGAGGTTTTTCCACCCGGTGCGGCACAGGCATCCAGTAGCTGTAAACCTGGCTCCAAACGCAGGCTGCCAGCAACAAGTTGCGAGGCCTCATCCTGAACGCTTACCTCTCCCTCAGCGAAGCCCGGAATGTCTTGCACGGGCATGGGTTCCGATAGATAGATTGCAGAATTCGCCAGCAAGCCAGGCGTCGCCTGAATCCCCAGAGAGGACAATTTTTGCAAATATTGCTCCCGGCTCTGGCGCGCGAGGTTGACTCTGAGTGTCAGTGGCGGCCTGGCGTTGCCCGCATCAAGAATATCTTCAAGCTGGTCTGGCCATGCTGTGGCGACAGCCTCCACCAGCCACTCAGGGTGCGATGCGCGGCTGGCCAAGCCGGCGCGGTCCAGCGTGGCTTGCAGCGTGTCTGCCTGGCGCTGGAAATTTCGCAAGACGGCATTCACCAAGCCCCTGGCCCAGCGCTGTTTGAGATCAGACGTCGCACTAACGGTCTCATTAATCGCCGCATGGTCTGGAACCCGCATGAATTTGAGCTGGTAGAGCCCAATCAGCATTAGCGCGCGAACATCACGATCTTTTGACTTGAGTGGCTTGCTTAACAATTCCTGCAGTAGAAAATCTAGCTGATGGAACCACCGGCACGTGCCAAAGCACAGCTCCTGAATAAACTGGAACTCAGCGTCGTCGCGGAATGGGTCTAGCTGGTTAGAGAGGGAGCCTTGCTTTTTCAGTAAGCTCCCAAGAATCTTGGCGGCGATCGCCCGGCTATTGCTAGCCATTGCTATCGCCATTATCGAAACGTTTGCCAGTCTCCACTATTGTGGTCCCGGAATTCATCAGATCGCGTATCGACCATTGCTTCTTTCCAGCAAGCTGAATCCTGGTAACCAATAGTGATGAGTTGCTACAGGAGACTTCTACGCCGGTTGAATCAATGCCTAAAATAGTGCCAGCCGGCACATCTTTATCTGCAGCAAGTGGCGATTGTTCAAGAGGGCTCGCTTCAAGAATTCGAAGCCGCTCACCCCCCATAAAACTGTAAGCAGGCACCCTGCCAACACCTGCTCTAACGACTCGGCAAAGCTGCTCTGCCGGAAGTTGCCACTGAAGTAATGATTCTGACTTATCGATCTTGGCCGCATAGGTGCTCAGTGTATCATCTTGCAATTCAGCACTTTCACTCAAGGCAGTGAAGTTATCCAGAGTATGTAGTAGCGCAGAAGTGCCGGCATTACAGAGCTTTTCTGTTAGGGATTCTCGGCCATCGCTTGGCGCAATTGTGACTTTGGACTTATAAAGCATGGGGCCAGTGTCTAGGCCAGCATCCATTTTCATGATAGTGACACCTGACTCTTTATCTCCAGCAAGTATGGCTCGCTCAATAGGCGCCGCACCGCGCCAGCGTGGTAATAAAGAGGCATGCACGTTGATACAGCCAAGCTGGGGAATATCGAGAATCTCCTGTGGCAGGATCAGACCATAAGCAACCACGATTAAGAGATCGGGTGAAAACGCCGCCAGTTCTTGCTGTGCATCGGCTAGCTTGAGGGACTTTGGTTGCTTGAGAATAAGACCGTTATCAAGAGCGACCTGTTTTACCGGGCTGGGTTGCAGTTTTTTGCCGCGGCCCGATGGCCGATCAGGTTGTGTATAGACGGCAACGATATTGTGTTTCGCAGCGATGAGCGCGGCAAGGTGCTCAGCCGCGAAGCTGGGTGTCCCCGCAAAACAGATTTTTAGAGGGGTCATGAAATCAGGCGGAATTCTTGTGTTCTTTTTCGAGTTTACTGCGAATACGTTGGCGCTTAAGAGCGCTGATGTAATCCACAAACAGTTTGCCATCCAGGTGGTCGATTTCATGCTGGATGCAGGTAGCCAGGATACCCTCTGCTTCGATCTCAAACTTTTCGCCCTTGCGGTCCTGTGCCTGCACTTTGATACCTTTCGGGCGTGAAACCGTTTCGTAAAACCCAGGAACTGACAGGCAGCCTTCGTCATATTCAGAAAGCTCATCCTCAATTATCTCAAAACTTGGATTGATGAAGACAAGAGGACTATCCTTGCTCTCTGAGACATCGATGACCAGCAAGCGTTTATGGACGTCAATCTGAGTCGCCGCAAGCCCAATACCTTGAGAGTCGTACATGGTCTCGAACATATCGTCGATCAAGACTTCCAGCTTTGCGTCGAAAACAGTTACGGGACTGGCTACTTTGCGTAGCCTGGGATCTGGAAATTCCAATATGGGTAGCAGCGCCATAAGTCTTTATATGGGGTAATTCAACGGGATAAAACTGAGAGCAGTGTGAACTGCTTCTAGTGCTAATTATACCGTATTGCTAACATGACCGTGCCACTAGGTGCAGAATTTAATTGATGAAAATACTATTTAACAGGCTCTTTAACAATCTGGCTCTGGGATTGGCTGTGCTGATGTTTACCAGTCCAGTTTACGCCCAAACCAGCCTGTTAAAGAACGGCATGCCGGAACGCTATATTGTGCAAGATAGCGACAACTTGTGGGACATAGCCGGCCAGTTCTTGAATGATCCTGAAAGATGGCCTGAGGTATGGCTACCGGACCCCTATCTGGACAAGGCCGACTTTATCTATCCCGGCGACGAACTGCGGATCAGCTACGTCGACGGCGCGCCCAGGATACTGGTGCTGCGAGGGGGTCGTGAAGTTGAGGAACTGGGGCCGGAAATGCGAGAGCAAGCGCTTTCCAGTGCGATTCCCGCCATTCCCCGGGAAGCGATCGAGAATAGCTTTACGCGCAACCGCATCGTCAGCCAGACCTTGCTGGAAGATGCCCCTTATATTGTGAGTAACATAGGTGATGCCCTCGCAATCGCCACCGGAGATGAAGTTCACGCCCGTGGCGAATGACCTGCCGGGACGACCTTATTCGAAGTTTACCGCCCATTCCGTGAACATTATGACGACGATGATGATGACATCCTGATTGGCATTGAAGTCGAATATGTCGGCTTTGCCAGCATCGTCGCAGTGGAATCAGCCGAACTGCGCCGACTATTGATTAACAACAGTGCCAAGGAGATCCGGGTTGGTGACCGCTTACTTGTCCGGGAAGAGTCGACAATTGGGGCGACAATTTTCCCGACCGAGCCTGCTTTAGACATAGAAGGCCGTATCGTCGCATTTCTGGGGAACGAGCAGATGGTTTCCCAGCTGGACACGGTGGTGATAAACCTCGGTGCTGGCGACAATTTAGCGATTGGTGATGTGCTGGCCATATCGAAAGAAGATTCCATGATGGTAGATGGGACGGAGCGGGACCGCATGAGTTTTCGTCAGCGCATGCGAGCACTGTTTAGTCGAGACCGGCTACAACTTCCTGGCGATGAGATTGGCACTCTGTTGGTCTATCGCACATTCGACTCAATGAGCTATGCCGTGGTGCTTAGCAGCCTCGAGCCCATCGAAAGCAATAGCAGGGTGCTCAGTCCATAGTTAGACCCTAAAAGACTTAAAACAACCCAAACAATTCATATTGTTCCAATGCTCAAGGATGATCAATGGAACCCACCGAAACTCTTGCGACGCTAAGACTCCTGATTAGCGGCATAGTCACCAACGCCAGGCTGGGGCGATTGCTTGCTGGCGGGCAATTGCGGGTCGCAGACTTGCCGTCGGTTTCCCATCAGTCGCTGCTAGATTCTGGTTTTAGCCGCGCGGGTGCCACAGAAATTCAGCGAATTGCCGCTGGGCAATGTGTCGAGCGGCTTTCCAATGCAGCGGCAGAAATTTTCGCCGCCACTCTCGACGAGGGCGCGAAACCCATTACTCTTGCCGACCCCGCCTATCCTGTTCTGCTCAAGCAGATTTATGACCCCCCTGCTCTGCTTTTTGTTAAAGGTCGCGTCGAGCTGTTAGGCGAGTTTTGTGTGGCGATGGTGGGTAGCCGAAAAGCCAGCACCCAGGCCAAGCGCTTCACGCGCTGGCTAGCGGCAGAACTGGCAGGCCAGGGATTAACGGTCGTGAGCGGTCTGGCCAGGGGCGTTGACTGCAATGCGCACACCGGTGCGTTAGAAACGGGCAATACCATTGCGGTTATTGGCACTGGTATTGACGTGTATTACCCGAAGGCAAACCGGGCGTTACAGCAACAGTTGGAGAATGAAGCGCTGGTCATCACTGAGTTTTTTCCTGGCGCACCACCCCGTGCAGCCCAGTTTCCGCAACGAAATCGCCTCATTAGCGGTTTGAGCCTCGGCACGATTGTCGTGGAAGCAACCGTGCGGTCGGGCTCATTAATTACTGCGCGATTTGCGGCGGAACAGGGTCGCGAAGTCTTCGCTGTCCCGGGCCAGGTAGATAGAGAGCAGTCTCGCGGCGGTCACCAACTCCTTAGAGACGGGGCAACCCTGGTGGAATCTGCGGATGATGTCATAGCGGGACTACCGATCAGCGGTCTGATGAAACTTCATGAATCGACGAGGCCTGATGTTTCTCCCAAACTGTCTCAGCCGAACAATACTCGGACAGCGAAGCTAGAGCGGTCACTGCTGAGGCGAATCGCCGCGTTTGAAAACCTACCACAAGACCTGATGAGAAGCGAAAACCTCACAGCCGGAGAACTCAATACGGTGCTGTTGAAACTGGAATTGGCGGGAAAAGTTGAAAACAGGGACGGGCGCATACATTTGCGCGATTGAGTAAGATCCCGGTTTCAATTCAATGGGCTACCTGCTTGATGTCGCGAAACCGCCACGAAATTAGATCTAGATTAATACTGGCACGGGCGTACTTCTCTAACATAGACTTCCATTACAGTGCTGTGCCGACAGGCGAAAGAATAAATTAGGAAACTCAATACCGGACCATGAATGATCGCTCCGGTTCATGCTCTTGGGAGAATTAGAAAATTGAAGACTGAAAACATTGCCGCGGTCAGAGAATTTCTGCTGCAACTGCAGACCAATATCTGTTCGGGCATTGAAGACCTGGATGGCTCCGCAAGCTTTATTACTGACCAGTGGGACCGGGAAGAGGGTGGCATGGGTATAACCCGTGTTATAAGCGATGGAGCGGTGATTGAAAAAGGCGGCGTTAACTTTTCTCATGTATTCGGCAAATCTATGCCCGCCTCGGCTACCGCGCAGAGGCCGGAATTAGCGGGTCGCGCATTTCAGGCTATGGGGGTTTCACTGGTGATGCATCCAGAGAACCCTTATGTGCCCACCTCCCATGCAAATTTCCGACTGTTTGTAGCGGAAAAGGAAGGCGAGGAACCCGTATGGTGGTTTGGCGGCGGCTACGACCTGACCCCCTATTATGGTTTTGAAGAGGACTGTGTTCACTGGCACACCACAGCGAAAGAGGCATGCGCAGACTTTGGGGAAGGCTATTACAATAAGTTTAAAAACTGGTGTGATGATTATTTTCACCTAAAGCACCGCGACGAACCGAGAGGCGTCGGAGGTCTTTTCTTCGATGATTTTAACGAGATGGAGTTTGATGGGGCTTTTGCCTTTGTTCAATCCATGGCTAGCAGCTATTTGAAAGCCTACAGCCCAATAGTAGAAAGACGAAAAAACCTGCCGTTCGGTGAGAAAGAAAGGAGTTTTCAAGAATATCGTCGCGGTCGATATGCGGAGTTCAATCTTGTTTACGATAGAGGTACAGTGTTTGGGCTACAGTCTGGCGTCGGTCGTATTGAATCGATTCTTATGTCACTGCCCCCGGTCGTTCGTTGGGTCTATGATTGGAAACCAGAGCCTGGTTCTGCCGAGGAAAAGCTCTACACTAATTTCCTGAAATCCCGCGAGTGGGTATAGTGATCAAACCCATGTCTCAATTGAGGTCATCATGACGCGTTATGCTGTTATGGGTGATCCCATCGCCCAAAGTAAATCACCACAAATTCACTCGCAGTTTGCCAGCCTAACCAAGCAGGATGTGGCCTATGAAAAGCTGCGGGTAGAAGCGCATGAATTTCCCGCTCGGGTAAAAGCCTTTTTCAACGGTGGCGGCGGTGGACTAAATGTGACGGTGCCTTATAAAGAGGCTGCATTCGCGCTCGCGGACACCGCGAGCCCGCGGGCGGCTCTGGCCAAAGCAGCGAACACGCTGGGCATGGACGTTGATGGCAAGCTGTGGGCCGACAATACCGACGGCATAGGTCTGGTGCGGGATTTGGAAAACAATAACCACTGCACTATAAAAGGTAAGAACATCCTGATCCTGGGAGCAGGCGGCGCGGCAAGAGGTGCCATGGCCGAGCTGATTCACCGACAGCCTGCATCTCTTACGATCATGAACCGAACGACTTCACGGGCAGACGCGCTGCGAGAGGATTTCAGTGGCGAGTTTGCAATCGAGGTGAGGGAGCTCAACCACCCCGATGAATTACTATTTGATCTGGTCATCAATGCCACAAGTATGGGGTTGCAGAATCAAACCCTGGAACTCTCCAGCGAATTATTTGCACGAAATTTCACCGCTTATGACATGATGTATGGCGCCACCGATACTGCATTTATGCTGTGGGCGAAATCAAAAGAAGCCGGATTGGTCCTGGATGGGCTTGGCATGCTGGTGGAGCAGGCCGCAGAGTCATTTGCATTATGGCGAGGGGTGAGGCCGCAGACACAGGATGTCATGTTAAAGCTGCGAGATGAGCTTTAAGTTCCAAGCTTTACCTGGGCCTTTACGTGCTCAAAACCCAGCGAACTGGCCATTGACCACCTAAATTCCTCAAGGCTGGGCTCAGTGGATTCCTTGTTCACGGGTTCCAGGCAGACGTTTTTGGCAACCTCAAGAATAGGTTCAATTTAGTCATTGATGCCGGCTTTTTGGCTACGGTAACAAGCAGCACTGTTGCCTTGGCTTTCGCGCTGACAATTTCTGATTAAGGCTGGTAAATTCCGGTCAAGAAAAAAGGGGCTATAGTTAGACTATAGCCCCTTTTGTAAGTTTCGAAAAAACTAGTGAGCTTCTTCTTCATGATGGATATCGCTAGGCCCTAAAGCCACAGCATCGCGATCATGACCACGATAGTTGAAACGCGTTTCCTCGGTGTAAGCACCTTCAACTGCCATGAGGCCAATCAACAGTAGCAACACTACCGGCGGTCCTAAAATAGTCAGTACGAGAGCCATCCTTTCCCAGACCACGTGCATGAAGATGGCCACAATAAAACCAGCTTTCAATACCATGAATAGGAGGACCAGTGTCCAGCGCAGGGCACCCTGCACCTCGAAATAATCGACGGCGTATGAGAATGCACTGAGAACAAATAGCAGTCCCCAAATTTTGTAATAAATACCCAGAGGGTGTTGTTGTCCTTCAGCCGAAGCCATTGTAGTCCTCTCTTACAATAAGTAGAAAAATGCAAAGATAAATACCCAAACGAGGTCAACGAAGTGCCAGTACAGACCCGCGATCTCTACGATCTCAAAGCCCTTGTCATCGTAATATCCTCGCTTAACCCGCTGAGCGACCCAGAGTAGATAGATCACCCCGCCGGTTACGTGCAAACCATGGAATCCAGTCACCATAAAAAAGACGGAGCCAAACTGTGTCGCGCCGAATGGGTTTGTCCAAGGGCGCACGCCCTCAGCAATCAGCTTTGACCACTCAAACGCCTGCATACTGACGAAGGTGGCGCCAAACGCTGCAGTGGCGCAGATCAGCCAGAACGTTTTGGTCTTGTCCCTGCGATAGCCGTAATTCACTGCCATTGCCATGGTGCCCGAGCTCGTAATGAGCACGAAGGTCATGATCGCAATGAGAATCAGGGGAATCGGTGCGCCGCCAAAAGACAGTGCAAAAATTTCACTCTGCGGAGGCCAGGGCTGGGTTGTCGTGACTCGAGCGTGCAAATATCCCACCAGAAAGCAGGAGAAGATAAATGTATCCGAGACCAAGAAAATCCACATCATGGCCTTGCCCCAAGGCACATGATAAGCCTGTTTGTCGGCACTCCAGTCGTCTACGAAACCATCCATCCCGTCATGGCCGACCGCGCCAGCTGTTGCTGCTTCACTCATCTAGTTTTCCCTTAAGTACAGTTAAAGCGTATATCAATTCTTCTTATGTATTGGACAGAACCGCGAACATCACTATCCAAACCAGCAGCAAGAAGTGCCAGTAGACGGTGCAGAGTTCGATGCTGAGCTTGATGTCTTCAGGCTCGCCACCCGAAACCAGGCGGATCGCACTTTTGCTCCAAACCCACAGCCCACCGGCTAGATGCAGCGCGTGCAGGCCTGTCAGCAAGTAGTAGAAAGCATTAGCGGGATTCGAGCTTAAATAGAAACCGCCTGCTTGCAGGTGATTCCAGGTGACTAATTGGGCCACGATAAAAAGTATGGCAAGAACACCAGCGCCGAAAAACGACGTGTATAAGTTCTTACTATCGCCGCGAGCCACAATATTTCTTGCCCACTGAAAAAACGCACTGCTGGCTACCAATAATCCGGTGTTAAACCATAGCTGCGCTGGCTCAGACAGCGGCTCCCAGTCAGGCAGCTCCATGCGGATGTAATAGCTGACCATAAAGAGGGAGAATATAACGGTTGCGATGACGAGGAAAAACGTCAGCGCAACACGTTCCGCTTCAGTGTCGAATGTTCCCTCGGGCTCCATTCCACCGATGACGCCCTTGCGTTCCCAGGGCTTTTCCGTAACTGTCTTTATCAGGCTCATACGTCTGCCAATGTCGAATCTTTGTCCGTATCAATGTGCTCATCGCTGGCAGCAGGCGTCACACTCTCAGGTGTGTTTTGAGGAATGAAATCCTCGGGTGCACCCGGCACGCTGTAGTCATAAGCCCAGCGGTAGACGGTAGGCAGTTCATCGCCCCAGTTACCGTGTTTCGGTGGCGTGTCAGGGGTTTGCCACTCTAGAGACGCTGCCCCCCAAGGGTTTGGATCAGCCTTCTTACCCCACTTCAAACTGCCAATTATGTTAATGAAGAACAGAATTTGAGCAGTTCCCACGATCAGCGCTGCGATGGTTATCGAGGAATTCAATTCCTGTGCAGATGCGGGGATGAAGTCTGTGCTTCCAAGCGCATAGTAACGACGGGGTACACCTAAAAATCCAAGATAGTGCATCGGTAGGTAAATCGCGTAGGCACCCAAGAAAGTAATCCAAAAATGCGCTTTGGCCATTGTTTCGTTGTACATCCGTCCGCTGAGCTTTGGATACCAATGATAGATCGCTGCAAATAGTACCAAGATAGGTGAAACGCCCATGACCAGGTGAAAATGCGCGACAACGAAGTAAGTGTCGGATAACGGCAAATCGATTACGACGTTCCCGAGAAATAAACCGGTCAAGCCACCGTGAATGAAAGTGAAGATAAAGCCAATGGCGAAGTACATTGGCGCATTTAACCTGATATCGCCTTCCCAAAGCGTCAGTAACCAGTTGTAGACCTTTAGAGCCGTCGGAACCGCAATGATGAGAGTTGTTGTCGCGAAGAAGAAACCAAAATAAGGGTTCATGCCACTCACATACATGTGGTGTGCCCAAACAATAAAACTTAAGCCGCCGATTGCGATAATCGCCCAAACCATCATGCGGTAACCGAAGATGTTCTTGCGCGCGTGCACGCTCAGCACATCTGAAACCAGTCCGAACGCAGGTAGCGCGACGATATAAACCTCAGGGTGCCCAAAGAACCAAAATAAATGCTGGAATAGAATCGGGCTACCACCCTCATAATCAAGAGGGCTTCCTGACTCGATAACGGCCGGCATAAAGAAGCTTGTACCCAGCAAGGTATCGAACATCATCATAATGCAAGCAACCAGGAGTGCCGGGAAAGCAAACAAACCCAGAACCGTTGCGACAAATATTCCCCATATTGTGAGGGGCATCCGCATCAGGGTCATGCCGCGACAGCGATACTGTAAAATCGTGACCACATAGTTGAGGCCGCCCATGGTAAAAGCCACGACGAAGACAGCAAGCGAAACCAGCATTAAAATGATGCCGGCGTCATGCCCTGGCGTACCTGCCATTGTGGTTTGCGGTGGGTAAAGTGTCCAACCGGCGCCTGTGGGACCGCCGCCGACAAAGAAGCTGGCCATTAAAATGATCACAGAGATCAAAAATGTCCAGACTGACATCATGTTCAGGAAAGGAAAGACCATGTCCCTGGCGCCCAGCATGAGCGGAACCATGTAATTGCCAAAGCCTCCCAAGAACAGGGCAGTTAGAAAGTAAACCACCATGATCATGCCGTGCATGGTCACCGCTTGGTAATAAAAATTCGGGTCCACAAAATCGATTGATTCAGGAAATCCCAGCTGCAATCGGAACAGAAGGGAGAGGACCAAGCCGACGATCCCTGTCAGTACTGCGAGGCCACCATACTGAATGGCAATTACTTTGTGATCTTGGCTCCAAACGTATTTTTCGACCCAGCTATGAGGATGATGCATCTCCATTTCTTGGTCTTGGTCAGCTAATGGTACGTAGGCCATTGTTTACTCCTAAACGATATACTTTTGCCTTATGGCACTAATTTCAAAATCTCTGATTACTTCTTGGGCTAGCGCAATGTGTTGATGTAGGCAGCCACGTCTTCGATCTCGTCCAGGTCCCCCATGGCTGTTGCCATTTGAACCATTTGTTCGCCGTAGTCATCATCGGCATGCAAGCCGCGGATTCCAGCGCGGAAGTTGCTTATCTGGGTCACGAAGTACCAATCGCTCATGCCCGCGAGCTTTGGAGCGTCCGTATACCAGACGCCAGCTCCATTATCCAAATGGCAAGCAGCGCAGTTTCGATCGTAAATATCGTAGCCATTCGCTATGTCGCCTGAGATGGTCGTGGGTGCCGGATTATCCGGGAAAGTTGCAATGTAAGCCGAGATGTTTCGAACGGCTTCGTCCGTTGTCAGCATGCTGGCAAAAGCGGTCATCTGCGCCCCGTTAGTATCACCGTCGCCACCTCGCGCACCTTGCTTGAAGTGGTTCAATTGTCTCTCGATGTACCAGGGTTGCTGGCCGGCGATCTTGGGTGCGTTTAACGCCTGATTGCCTTCTCCATTAGCGCCGTGGCAGGCGGCGCAAGCGGCATACTGAGCCTGGCCGGCTGCGATGTCGGGCCCAGCAGCATTCTGTGTCTCGGCAAATGTTGGCTGAGATGCGAGCCATGAGTCGAACGCCGCCTGTGATTCAACTGTTACAGAGCCGCGCATGACGAAGTGGCCAATACCACATAACTCCTCACACATGATGTCGTAGGTTCCCTCTTTGGTTGGGTCAAACCAGAGGTAGGAAACCAGACCCGGCACTAGGTCCATCTTCACGCGGAACTGAGGAACTGTGTAGTTGTGTAATACGTCGTTTGAGCGCAGCAGCGCTTTCACAGGTTGATTCACTGCCAGGTGCATATCGGGGTCATTAACGACGACATCATCCATGCCGTTGGGGTCTTCGGGATTGACGCCGAAGGGGTTAGATTCGGAGACAAAACCGGTATCGGCGGTGCCCAGAATACCGTCGGCGCCCGGATAGCGGAACTGCCACTGCCACTGCTGGCCGAGCACCTCATATTCAAGCGCATTGTCTGGTGGGGTGACGAACGTCGCCCAGACGAAAAGGCCCGGCGCCAGCATCGCAACGACCCCGACTGTAGTAAAAACAGACAGCCACGCCTCTAATTTGGTGTTTTCAGGCTCATAAACGGCCTTGTGGCCTGGCTTCTTCCGGAACTTCCAGATGCAATACGCTAGGAACACGTTGCAAGCGACAAACACGAAACCAGTAACCCAAAAAGTCACATTAATGGTGAAATCGATAGAACCCCAATCGGTAGCAATATCGGTGAACCACCAGGGGCTCGCGAAATGAAAAATGATCGATCCGACGACCAGAAGAAAGATGACGACCGCTAAAGTCATAAACCGAATTTCCTTCTAAAAAAATTAATCCTGCTCCCAACATCGCGCCCACTGATGAATACACCGGTGGATCTCGAGTCAGAGGCAGGGTCTACTTGTTTTCTTAATAACGCCACTCGAAAACGTTTTGCAATTTCCACGAGCGAGCTTCAAGCAAGCCCAATCATTGACTAAATTTCCCGAGCGTTCGTCCTAATTATTATTGTTCTCTGGATGGGGTAATTGCCTCACTAAGCTCTTCTCAATCAAGCCCTGAAAGCCTTGAAAAGTTTAGCAAAATTACACGCCTCACGCGGGACGAAATGCTATAGAAAATTGCCTTTTCTCGCAAGTGATTATAGCCAAGAAAGCGGGTAATCATGCGGAAAAACTGGCAGTTATGACAGGAAACTGTCAGCTTCAATTTATAATGAAGAAATTCACTAACAATCGTTTAGAAAATCTGTGAAAATCCGTCCCGCTGTCGAGAAGCGAGCTTAAATGAAGAGCGATAAATGGGTAGAATCCTGCTTCGCTGCTAAGTGCGACTTGGCAATGCGACAGCAAATCGAAATGTAGTCGTTTGGACGGACCACGCCTCGGGTTTTACACCCGTTGATTAGTGATCAGCGATTTCTTACGACACCTAAACTCGCTGCGAAATTGAGCAATGACTGATATCACCACCAATTCAGCCGCCACCTGGCGTGACTACTATGAAATGTGCAAACCCCGTGTGGTTATGCTCATGATTCTGACGTCTTTGGTGGGCATGTTCTTGGCAGTACCCGGCATGGTGCCGGTCGACGTGCTTGTGCTGGGTAACCTGGGCATCGCATTGGTCGCTGGCTCGGGCGCGGTGGTTAATCACCTGATCGATCGAAAAATCGATGTGGTAATGAAACGAACCCACAATCGTCCAATTCCCCAGGGCCGAGTCGATCCCCTGCAGGCCGGTATATTTGCCGCGGTAATTGGGCTCGCCGGCATGGCGATCCTGCTGCTCTGGGTCAATCCACTCTCAGCCTGGCTGACCCTGGCATCATTTATCGGCTATGCCTTTATCTACACGGGTTATCTCAAACACGCGACACCGCAGAATATTGTCATCGGCGGGCTCGCTGGGGCCATGCCGCCATTGCTGGGCTGGTCTGCAGTTACCGGCACGATCGAAGCAGATGCCGTCGTTTTAGTGCTAATTATCTTCGCCTGGACGCCTCCACATTTCTGGGCGCTGGCGATCCACCGTAAGGAAGAATACGCGAAATCAGGCGTGCCAATGCTGCCGGTCACCCACGGCGAGCGAGTCACCAAGATTCACATCACGGTATACACGGCGATTCTGGTGGTAATTAGCGTCATTCCCTACTTCTCAGGCATGAGCAGCCTGCTGTACCTGACAGCGGCTCTGGCCCTCGGTGCCGGTTTCATGTTCTGGTCGCTAAAGCTGATGCGTAATCCAGTACCGAGCACGGCAATGGATACTTTCAAGTACTCAATTGTCTATCTGGCGCTTCTGTTTGTAGCCCTGGTCGTAGACCACTACCTGTTCTAAGTCCTGAGCTTTGCCACGTGCAGCTTTCACGTAACACCAAAATCTCCCTGGCGGCCTTCGTCGCATTCGACCTGCTGCTGATTTACTGGTTGGCGACCTTGTTTACGGCGCGCAGCGAAGTTGCTGTGGTTAATCAGTTAAATGAGCTCGGTGCTATCAAGTATCCAGAGCCGTTTGCATTGACCTCTTTTGAGCTAACAGACCAGGACAATAACGCCTTCACCAATGAAGACTTTCTCGGCCAATGGTCCCTGGTATTCTTTGGCTTTACTTCTTGCCCGGATGTCTGCCCGATCACCATGTCTGAGCTCGCTCAGACCTATAGGGCGCTACAGGCACAGCCAGACCAGGCCTTACCGCAAGTTGTATTTGTATCGGTCGATCCAGAACGTGACAGTATTGACGGGGTGAGGGAATACGTTCAGCGATTTGATTCAGAGTTTATTGGCTTGATCGGCTCGGAGGTTGAAACTGCGAATATCGCTGCGCAGTTTTTTGTTGCCTTCAGCAAGGTTGATGAGGGTATGGTAGACATGGGTCATGAGATGCCGTCTATGCCAGACATGCAAGTAGGTGAGTACATGATGAATCACAATATCCATGTCTCCCTGGTAAACCCGCAGGGTGAGCTGACTGCCGTGGTGAGGCCGCCGATTCGCCGCGAAGTTCTTGCGAGACTCTATCCGCTGTTGACCGGCCAATAGGAACAGTTAAGTTCGAGACCTGGAGCTGCCGGTCGTAATATGCCCTGTCTTCAGATAAGACAAAGCGAACAAGAAAGTTGCGCAAACGACAATAGTTGGTCCAACCGGCGTATCCAGTTCAAACGCTCCAACCAGCCCCGCGATCACCGCCAGAATTCCTATGATAATCGCGAAAAACGCCATTTTTTCCGGAGTTTTCGCGAATCTCCTCGCGGTCGCAGGCGGGATAATCAAGAGCGAAGTAATTAATAAAACCCCCACAATCTTAAGCGCTACTGAAATAGCCAGCGCTGTCAGGATGATGAGCAGTAAGCGCATTCGCTGGACATTGACGCCCTCGATCTCAGCCAGCTCAGCATGCACCGTAATCGAAAGAAAATCATTCCAAAACCTATAGAGCGTGAGTCCAACGGTGAGGGAAATACCGGCTATCCATAGAAGATTAGAGCGAGAGATTGTCAGCATATCGCCAAACAGATAGGCCTCAATATTGACCCGTATATTGTCTGTGAGCGCAAGAAAAACAACGCCAATCGCCAGCGTGCTATGAGCCAGGATACCGAGCAACGTATCTGTAGATACCAGAGAGTTTTTCTCCAGGATGCTTAATAGAAACGCCAGCAGCAGGCCGCTTATAACAATACTTAGCTGCGGGTCGCTGTTGGTAGCAAGGCCGAGGGCTATACCTAGCAAAGCTGAATGTGCCAGTGTATCTCCAAAAAAGGACATCCGGCGCCATATAATGAAACAACCAAGCGGCCCACAGACGCAAGCAAGCGCGATGCCTGCGCCTAGAGCCAGCAAAAAGAAGTCTGTAGTAAATAATTGCAGCAAGCTTGAGTCTCTTTTTTTGGCTATTGCTTAGGGAGTTTTATGTGTCCACTAATATCATGTTCGTGATTATGGTGGTGCGTATAGACGGCTAAGCCGTCGGAAACAGAAGCGCCGAACAATTCCAGAAAGGCTGGATCGTTAGAAACCTGCTCCGGTTTGCCGTGGCAACAGACATGATGATTCAGGCAGACAACCTCATCGGTAGCAGACATGACCAGATGCAGATCATGGGAAATCATGAGTACCCCACAGCCGTTCTGATCCCGGATTTGGCCTATAAGCTGATACAGCTCGGCCTGACCTGCCAGATCAACGCCCTGAGCGGGCTCATCAAGGATTAATAGCTTGGGGTTACCGAGCAGGGCGCGGGCCAGGAGAATGCGCTGCAGCTCCCCACCGGAAACCGTAGCGATCTGCTGCTCGCGCAGGTGCTCGATTTTCAGCAGTTCCAGCGCAGCCCTGATTGCTGCCTCGGTGCCCACCTTGCTCAGGCTCAGAAATCGCAGGACTGTAAGCGGCAGCGTCGGGTGGAGACTGATGCGCTGCGGCATGTAGCCTACACTCAGCCCGGGCTGACTGATCACAGAGCCCTGAGTCGCCGCTACCAGGCCCAGCAACACTCTCACCAGGGTAGTTTTGCCGGCACCGTTGGGGCCGATGAGAGAAACTACCTTGTTGGGTTCCACTTCAAGGTTTATGCCTTGCAGTACCGCCCGCCCAGAGAAACTGACGCCGACGTTTGCAGCGGTGATCAGGCTAGGCAAGCTTTCTGGTGAATCAGTCATTACACTATTTAGTCGAGGGAAACCGTTGGCCACGGCGCTTGCACGATTAATGGGTGCCAAAAGCGCCTCATCTGCCAGCCAAGAAGAGTATATTGTGATCTCCCTATGGGCGAATCACGGAAGCTGCGTGGTTATTGGGATACGGGACAATGGTATATCATAGTCGCGATGTCAAACGGCGGTTCAACCACTGCCCTGCCAGCCGTCTATTAACATCTACTAAAAGGGTCCCATGCTCACTCGAACACTCATGCTTGCAGTGCTTCTTAGCGGACTGTGCTGGACACAGGGTGCTTGGGCTCAGGGCAGCCCAACGGGCCCCGCCGTGGTCGCAACCATCAAACCTTTGCAATTTATTGCCCAGGCGATTCTCGATGGGGAAGGATCTGTGTCCGCGCTGATCGAGGGCAGTGACTCCCCGCATCATTTTAATTTGTCGCCAAATGACCGTTTACGTATTGAGCAGGCCGACGTGCTGCTCTGGATAGATCCAAAGTTTGAGGTTTACCTCGCGGCATTGTTTGCTGACATTGCAGCGAGTGAATCCAGCCTTATGGTCACCGTTTCCGCAATCTCAGGATTAACCCTGCATCGATACCCAGACGGAGAACTGGATCCTCATTTATGGCTTAGCCAAGGTAATGCGCTGTTAATCGCCCAGGCCTTAACCGAACAACTCGCGTCTATCTATCCCGACAAAGCACCGCATTTTCGCGCCGGCCTTGACCAGTTTCGCAGCGGGATTGATAAACAGGCGCAGGCTTTCCAGCGCCGCTTCAGTAACCAGCATGTTGCTGACTACCTGGTTTATCATGATGCCTACCGATACTTCGAACATGACTATGGGCTTACCCATAGTGCCAGCCTGGTGGCGGATCCAGATATCCAACCTGGTATGAGAGAAGTTCTTGAGCTGCGGGAAACGATCAGTGCTTCCAGTCCCGCGTGCATTTTATTAGAGCCCGATGCGTCTCCAGCATTGGTGAATACCATGGTGCAGAATGACGCTGTGAAAAGGATTACCATCGATTTATTAGGCAGCAGCCTTGAGTCCAGTGCGAACGCATACCGGCAGTTAATAGACCACGTGGCAACGGGGTTTTTATCCTGCTTGAATATTTAGAGAAGGCAATTGATTAGCTAATGACCTCGAACAAAGAACTCATCCTCGTAGACGGCTCGTCCTATCTTTTTCGTGCATTTCATGCCCTGCCGCCGCTGGTTAACAGCCGCGGCCAGCCGACCGGTGCGGTGAAAGGGGTCATTAACATGATTCGGGCTCTCATAAAGGGTCATCCTGATGCGAATATCGCCGTGGTATTTGACGCCAAGGGTAAAACCTTTCGAAGCGACATTTATGATGAGTACAAGGCCCATCGCCCGCCAATGCCGGATGATCTGCGCAGCCAGATCGAACCGATTCACGAGATCATTCGTGCCATGGGTTTGCCTCTGCTCATCGTGCCGGGTGTAGAAGCAGACGACGTCATTGGAACGCTGGCTGATCAAGCCACCTCGGTCGGGCAAAAAACCCTGATCTCCACTGGAGACAAAGACCTCGCGCAATTGGTCAATGACCACGTGACCCTCATGAATACCATGACCAATGAAGTATTGGACATCCCGGGCGTTGAGAAGAAGTTCGGTATTGGTCCTGGCCTTATTGTGGATTACCTGGCACTTATGGGAGACAAAGCGGACAACATACCAGGTGTGCCAGGAGTAGGACCGAAGACGGCGCTAAAGTGGCTGCTGGAATATGGTTCCATGGAAGGGATTATTGAAAACGCAGAAAAGATTGGCGGAAAGATAGGTGAGCGACTGAGGGAAAGTATAGACCTGCTGCGGCTCTCCTACGAGCTGGCAACTATTAAGCTGGACGTTGAGCTGGATGTAAAAATACCTGAATTAGTGCATGGCGCAGAAGATCAGGAGTCCTTGCACGATTTGTTTTCAAGCATGGAATTCAAAACCTGGATCAAGGAGCTGGAAGAGAAAGGGGTGTCCGGTTCCGGTAAGCTTGGCCTCGATGCTGGCCCTTCTGAGGCTGAAACAGACGTAGAGAAAGTCTCCGTTACACCAGCGGAAACCAGGTATCAATGTGTAACTACTGAAGGCGAACTACAGAAACTAGTTGAGCAACTCCAGAATACAAAACGCTTTGCGTTCAATGTTGAGTTCGAGAGCGATCACTTCCTGTCTGCTCGGCCTATTGGCATCGCCATTAGCCATGAACTGGGTGAGGCATTTTATATCCCGATTGGACACACTGAAGATTCGGGCCAGCAACTGAAAGCTGATAAGGTGCTGGCCGTTCTGAAACCAGTGCTTGAGAATCCGATAATCACCAAGTCTGGCTATGATCTGAAAACGCAGCGGCATGTACTGCAGAAATTAGATATCGATCTGCAACCGTTAAAATCGGACGTGTTGCTCGCTTCCTATGTGTTGAATTCCGTCGCGGTAAAACACCACCTATTCGATATTGCTAGATTCTATCTCGATCTTGATCCAGCTGATCTGGAATCACTGGTCGGCAAGGGCCGTAACAAGCTCACCCTGGCCGCGGTAAAAATAGCTGATTTCAGCGACTATGCCTGTCAGAGAGCAGACTTCATTAACCGGCTGGCGTTGAATCTGGAGCAGGACATGTCTGCTGAGGGTCATCTCGCTGGTCTGTACCGATATTACGAACTCCCCTTGATTGAAGTCCTGCAGCAGGTTGAACGCAATGGCATTCGCCTGGATGCAGAGGTGCTGAATATCCAGAGCAAGCAGCTGTCTAAGCAGTTGGATAAGTTACAGGCAGCAGTATTTGAGATTGCCGGCGAAGAATTTAATCTGGCTTCACCCAAGCAGCTGCAGAGTATTTTCTATGAGAAGCTTGAGCTTCCAATTCTTAAAAAAACCAAGACCGGCCAACCTTCAACCGCAGAGCCAGTTCTACAGGAATTAGCGCAGGACTATGAGTTACCGCGATTGATCCTTGAGCATCGATCATTGAACAAGCTCAAGTCTACTTACACAGACAAGCTTCCACTTGAAGTTAACGCCGATACCGGACGAATACATTCCTCCTTTCAGCAGGCTGTGGCGGCAACCGGCAGACTCTCCTCTACTGACCCTAACTTACAGAACATCCCCATCCGCACCGCAGAAGGCAGGCGAGTCCGCCAGGCCTTCGTAGCGAGCAAGGGCAACAAGCTGCTGGCTGCTGATTATTCTCAGGTCGAATTGAGAATCATGGCGCATCTGTCACAGGATGCTGGTCTGCTGTCCGCATTTTCCAGTGACCAGGACGTGCATCGCGCAACTGCAGCAGACGTATTTAATACCAGTCTCGACGAGGTAACAGCCGAGCAGCGGCGTTCGGCCAAGGCCATTAACTTTGGTTTGATTTACGGGATGTCAGCCTTTGGCCTTGCCAATCAACTTAATGTGAGTCGCGGCGAAGCGCAGGAATATGTTGACCGCTACTTCCATAAATATCCGGGTGTTCGTGACTACATGGAGCAGACCCAGGCGCTAGCAGATGAAAAGGGTTATGTGGAAACTATTTTTGGTCGTCGGCTCTATTTATCCGATATACACGCAGGCAATGCCATGATCCGCAAGGCGGCGCAGCGGACGGCCATTAACGCACCGATGCAAGGATCAGCAGCCGATATCATCAAGCAGGCCATGATCGATATAGCGAACTGGCTGGAACAGGACCCTATCGATGCACGCATGGTGCTGCAGGTTCACGATGAACTGGTGTTCGACGTAAAAGAAGAAGATGTGGATTTATTAAGCGCTGGCGTGAAGTTTCGAATGGCTAGCGCCGCTGCCTTGGATGTGCCTTTGATAGTTGATGTCGGTGTGGGCGACAACTGGGATCAGGCGCACTAAACCGTTAGCCACTCCGACAGTTGCTCGCGGGCGCTGTCTACCCCGGTGCCGTTCTGGGCTGAAAACAGCTCGACCCTGACCTGGGACTTGTCCTGCAGTGCTTTCCTGACTTTAAGCAGCGTGTTCTGAGCGGCTCCCCGCTTGAGCTTGTCAGCCTTGGTGAGCAGTAACAGCACCGGCAGATCTGACTGCACTGACCACTCCACCATCTGCTGATCGAACTCTTTCATCGGGTGGCGAATATCAGACAGCACCACGATGCCGCTCAGCACCTCACGCTCCCTGAGATATTTTTCCAACTCTCGCTGCCACTGATTTTTAACTGCGAGCGGCACTTTGGCAAAGCCGTAACCAGGCAGATCCACCAGGTAACGCCCGGCGTTGACCTCGAAGAAGTTAATTAGCTGGGTGCGCCCAGGGGTCTTGCTGATGCGCGCCAGCCGGGTTTGCCCGGTAATCGCATTAATCGCTGAGGATTTACCCGCATTGGAGCGGCCCGCGAAGGCGATCTCCGCCTCGCTGTCCGCTGGGCAACCGGCCAGTTTGGCGGCGCTGGTAGTGAAATGGGTCTGGTTAAAATTCATCAAAATTCAAGTATTTCCGGTGATCTGCTGCGTGGAGTCAACCCGTAAATTAGGCTATAATTCGCATCCATTTTTATTGGGCGGTGTGGAGACCGACTGTCTGTTTGCTCTGGATTGAGTAGAGAAACCTACTCAGGCCTGCGTGGACACAGCGCCCAAAGCAATGTTTAGTATTTGAGGTTATTTCAGGAAATTCCATGAAGAAACATGTCCTAGTTTTCGTTTCTGCGTTGTTTGCCACAACATTTGCCAGCATTGGTCTTGCCCAGGGTGATGCCGCTGCCGGTCAGGCGAAGTCCGCGCTATGCGCGACTTGCCATGGGGCTGACGGCAACAGTGCCTTAGCTGTAAATCCCAAGTTGGCCGGTCAGAATGCCAGCTACCTGATGAAACAGCTGGCGGATTATAAGTCCGGTGCCCGGGTTAATCCCACCATGGCGGCAATGGCCGCAGGCTTATCCGACGAGGATATCGCCGATATCTCCGCATGGTATGCCTCGCAGGAGCCTACACTACAGGGAGCCGACCCGGAATCCCTGGAACTGGGCAAGTCCCTGTATCGAGGGGGTAACAGTGAATTGTCGGTCGCAGCTTGCTCGGCCTGTCATTCGCCAAGCGGCAACGGCAACGGGCCCGCTGGGTTCCCTTCACTGGGTGGCCAGCACCCCGAGTATACGCTGATTCAGCTGAAAGCCTTCCGCGCGGGTGAACGCGCCAACGATGACAACGCCATGATGCGCAGTATCGTTGAACGTCTTACCGATAAAGAGCTCGAAGCACTGGCCAGCTATGTTTCGGGGCTGCACTAAACTGCATTTGAAGGGTTTTCACCTACAACTGGTCTCGCAATGAAACCGAGTCCATAGCGTGGCCACTTTGGCTATGCTAGGTTTGCCGAAAAGTTGTTAATGAATATGTGATTTTGCGGCCCGTCCGCAACTAAATCTGGATCAGAACTCTAAAAGGATTCGCAAAATGATCAAACGTACATTGCAAATCGCGCTAATTATCAGTCTGTTACCAATGGCTGTCTCCAGCTTCGCCCAAATTGAGCGCTATGTGGTTGGCACCCATTACACTGAGCTGCCTAACCCCGTTAACACCAACGATGCCTCCAAGGTCGAAGTGCTGGAAGCCTTCTGGTACGGCTGTTCCCACTGTTTCCGCTTCGAGCCTTTGTTGACGGCCTGGGAAGAAGCACAGGGTGACGACGTCGAGGTCGTTAGATTTCCAGCCCTGTGGAATAACCTGATGAAGATCCACGCGCAGGTTTACTACACGGCCGAAGCGATGGATAAGGTGGACGTGCTGCATGAGCCGGTATTTAACGCGATCAACCTGCAGGGCAATCGCCTGCAAAATGAGCGTCAAATTGCCGCTCTGTTTGCAGAACACGGCGTCAGCCAGGATGAATTCGAGTCCGCATTTAACTCTTTTTCAGTCCGTACCAAGGTCAATCAGGCCGAAAAGCGTATGGAGGACTACCAGATTCGCAGCACTCCCAACATGATTGTTAACGGTAAGTATCTTGTGACTACCGGTCAGAATGTACCAACCCAGGAAGAAATGCTGGAAGTCGTTGAATTTCTTGTACAAAAAGAACTTCAGAGCCTTCGCTCATCGGGTGACTAAGGGTTCAAACCCCAGCTCTGAATTGCACGCCAGTACAGCCCCGACATGTCGGGGCTGTTTTGTTTCCAGCCTTTTTCAATCTCTTTCGGCGTCTTCTAGCCCTTTACCCCCTTCTGTATCCTGTCTCCCATAGGGTCCCAGCCACTTTAAGCAACATCAGAAGATGATGCCTGCACAGTCGATACAGGGCGCAAGCTTAATTAGCCCTGGATTAAAACTATTTTCGCCCTTGCGCAGTCCTAATTCATAATAATTAGTCAATTTTTCAACGCCTTAGCCTCTGCCCCAAATACTTCATGGTCTGGGGCTAGAGCAGTCAGCGTCGATAATCAGGGAATGGGTTCAGCGCCTCCTCCGCAAAACCGGGAATTCGGGCGTAAAAAGCATGGCGGACTTTCTCAATCAGATTACTGCCCTGATTCCGCAAGGAGTCAGGGAAAAAGTTCTTGGCAATTCCGGCCGTGAACTGCTTGCTGCTGTCACCGATACCCTTGTGGTATTTGGCGATGAGCTGCTGCATCTCGAAACTGGTCAAAGCGAAAAACTGCTATACGCTGCCGAGGCGACCAATGTCGATACAACCAATGTCGAGACTAGCAATGCCGCTGCGATCTCAGCAGCGGCGAAGCGGTTGCTGAATAGCACCGACACACCCTGCACTATATTATTACTCTTGGCCCCTTCTGAGTTCGCCGCGACCCAGCAAGACATGCCTGGCATGACAGGAACGAACCTGCGCTCCGCCATCACGCTGCAAAGGGAATCCATTTTACCGGCCTGTGACGACACACTGGCTCTGGCCACCGCAAATGAAAACCCAACTGGGCGTGTAATTGCTCTCTGGACTCACGCGGATCAGCTTTCCGATTTGTTCGACGCATTCGCGCAGTATGGCCTGACCCTCGCAGCAATCGCTCCCCGCATCCTGGCATTATCTGCGAACACCAAGCCTGAAAACTTGTTGGACGACGATGGCTGTCACACCACCTTCGTGCGCAGCCGCCAGGGCGTATTGGAACAGTGGTTACAAATTAAAAATGATGAGCTGGAAGAAAAGGCATACGCAGAGCAGTGGCAAGCCGAGCTGGCGCAGTTTGAGAGCGAAGCGATGCAGCGCGCCGACAAGCTTTCCAGCTATACGCTCACAGGCTCTCGCTCAATCGAGCCGGACTACGCCTTTTTCCCCGCGGGTTCACTGGCCATCAGTCGGAAAGCGCAGAGAGGGCGCCAGTTTAAATTAGCGGCAGCGGTTTTGGTGGGGATACTGTTAGTCGCCGCCTTACCGTTTATTACCCAGACTCTGGAGCTACAGATGGCTACTGCCCGGCTTGATTCAAACCGCGCCATGTCAGTAGAGGCGCGCGAAGACCAGGCCGTCGTTGTAGATTTTGAGAATCGATGGGGCCCGATCAACGATTTCCCTGACCAGGACGTTGCGACAGCAATGTTTCGATTGCAGGAAGTATTGGCAGGTGAGCAACTGTCTTCCCTTGAACTGTCAGAGGGGCTTATTCGCATTCAGGGCACGAGCTCGGACCCCCAGGCCATACTGCAGCGACTGGAGCAGGATCCGATGTTTACCGAAGTCGTCTTCTCCCGTGCAACCAGCAACACCCGTTACTACATTGACCTGCGCCTGGCTACCGTGAACTTTGAAGCCTACATGGTGCGCTACTTCCCGGACGAGACTTAAGCCAGCATGGAAATTAGCTCAAGAGAAAGAAACATCCTGCTGCTGGCTGCCGTGGTTGCACTGATGTTCATGGCGACGCGAGTCGTGCCAGCAGTGGGGAATATTTATGACGGTCGAGAAGCGGATATCGAAGATGTGCTGCTGGCGATAGAGCGTGAAGAGCGTTTGATAGAAAACTCACTGGTCTGGCGCGAACGACGTATCGACGCTGAGGTCCAACAGGCGCAGATTGAAACGCAAATTTTTAGCGGCGACACGATCCCCTTGATCGAAGCGAATATACAGCGTGAATTGTCCCAACACGCGCGGGACTCAGGATTAAGCGTGAACTCAACGCGTCTGGCAGAAAGCGTTGAAGCAAATGACTGGTTAATGATTAGCCAGGAGATGGCGTTTCGCACCGGCGATGCCAGCAATACGGTCACCTTTCTCAGGCAGCTGGGAAACTCCCAGCCACGCCTGCGGGTGCGGGACTTCAGTCTGAATCGGAGTCGCAATCAATACAGTGGCTCAATCACCGTTGTTGGCTTCGCGCAGAATTCGACTACCCGTGGGGGTGACGAGCCATGAGCGCTGTCGTAAACGAGACTGAGCTCGAAGCGGAAATGGCCGAGGCTGCGACCCAAACACCGTCCCAGGCAATGACCCTACCAGTATTCAGCCAGCTGCTTGAGCCAGAGGGTATCGCGCCAGCGCAGGACTTCGCCGTCAGCGGTAAATTGCTCTGCAATCAGCTGCCTGGTATCGATCTGCGTGCAAAAATTAGATTTATTATCGGTGACCATATCCGCTTTCAACTCAGTGACGATAATGAAGTCAGGCGCCTGCTAAAGCACTGGCGTGCAGAACTGTCACCGCAGCTTGAAGGCTCCGACGAAGAAGACTTTGTTTCAGGCTTTGAGGATGATGAAGCGCTACTGGACCTGGCTTCCGATGCCCCAATTATTCGTCTGGTTAATCACCTGTTTGCGCGCGCGCTGGACCTGAGCGCCAGTGACATTCATTTCGAGCCTAACGAGCACTCTCTGGATGTGCGCTGTCGGGTAGATGGCATCATGACCCGTATCGAAAAACTGCCGGTGAAGATTCACACTGCAGTGGCATCCCGACTGAAACTGATGGCCAAGCTTGATATCGGTGAGAAGCGACTGCCACAGGATGGACGCATCGATTATCAGATCGGCAGTAATCAGCTCGACATGCGGGTATCAACCTTACCCGGTGTCCACGGCGAGTCGGTGGTGCTGCGAATTCTCGATCGCAGCGATACCGCAGTGGAACTGCAGGCACTTGGCATGCCGGTGGAGATTCTTCAAAACTATCAGAGCGTCATCACGCAGCCCCACGGCATGATCCTGATAACGGGTCCTACCGGTAGCGGCAAGACCACAACGCTTTATGCCACCCTGGAAAAGATCAACAGCGAAAAGCAGAAGATCATCACCGTGGAAGATCCGGTGGAATATCAGCTGGACGGCATTACCCAGATTCAGGCCAATGCCAGTATCGGACTGAGTTTTGCCGCTGGTCTGCGTTCCATCGTGCGCCAGGATCCGGACATACTCATGGTGGGTGAGATACGAGATCACGAGACGGCCGAAATTGCGATCGAGTCGGCGCTTACGGGACACCTGGTGTTTTCTACCCTGCACACCAACGATGCGGCAGGCGCAGTGACGCGTTTGCAGGACATGGGGGTAGAAGGCTATTTGATCAGTTCCAGCCTGCTTGCAATCCAGGCACAGCGACTGGTGCGCAGAGTGTGTACAGACTGCGCCGAGGAAGTGCCTATTACTACAGATGAACTGGCGGTGTTGCAGATCGAACAGAAAGAGTGCCCGACGCTCAAGCGTGGCCTCGGCTGCGAAGCCTGCGGTCAGACCGGTTATCGCGGTCGCGTGGGGCTCTATGAACTGCTAATGATGAGTGATGAGATTCGTCACCATATTGCTTCTGGCGCTGATGCCAACATCATTCGCGACGAGGCGATCAAGGCAGGCATGCGTACCCTGCGGCAGGATGCCCTGGAAAAACTCAAGGCCGGCATCACCACCCCGGAAGAAGTCGTGAGGGTGACCAGAGCCTTATGAGTGCGCTGTATTTCAAATATCAGGCTTTCGACAAGGCCGGCAAGGTTGAAAACGGTCAGCTTAACGCGGAATCGGAGCGCGAAGCCGTGCGAATCCTGCAGGGCCGTCACCTGACGCCGGTAAAGATCCAGCAAACCAGGCCCGGCGCCGAGCGCCTGCGTCGCAAGAAAATTTCTAATACCGATCTGCTGGACTTCACCAGCGGGCTTTGTACCTTGGTTGAAGCGAGAGTGCCAATCGACAAGGCATTGCGTCTGCTCGATGGCATCACTGAGTCCGCTGCCATGCGCGAGCTGGTGCTGCAGCTGCTGCGTGATGTGAAAGAAGGCAGAAGCCTGGCGGAAGCCATGGAATCGCACCCTCAGGTTTTCAACAAGATGTATGTGAATATTGTGCGGGCAGGCGAAGAGGGCGGTATTCTCCATGAGCTGCTGCCAGATCTTGCCGAGTTTCTGGAAACCTCGGCCCAGACCCGTCAGGCCGTAATCTCAGCCATGATTTACCCGACCGTACTTTTGATTACCGGGGTGATCTCTGTTTTTCTGTTATTGGTGTTTGTGGTGCCGCAGTTTGCAACAATGTTTGAAGACGCCGGCACCGACATTCCCCCATCCGCAGCTTTCCTGCTCGCACTCAGTGCTTTTCTGCAGAGCTATGGCTACCTGTTTATCGTGGCCGTGGTTGTCGCAGTAGTTGCCTGGCGCCGCCTCGATTACGATCGGGTTAATAAACTCAGAAAAGACCGATTCTTGTTGAGCCTGCCGATACTCGGCTCACTGATTCTCTACCGCGAATGTGCGGTGTTCTCGCGTACGCTTGGCGCACTTTTGGGGGCAGGTATCCCTCTTATTCGCGCGCTGCGCGTGGCCAGGGAAGTGGTTGCCAACGCGGTGCTTGGCACCAGCCTCGACCAGGTCGAGGAAGATGTGCGCGGCGGCGCAGGCCTTGGGCTGTCCCTGGAAAAAACTGGCCAGTTTCCTACGCTGCTACATCAGCTGGTTGCCGTTGGAGAAGAGTCGGGCAGAACTGCGGACATCCTGCTGAAGTCGGCTGTCACCTTCGACAACCAGGTGCGCAATCAGATGTCCTCACTGGTGGCGGCCCTGCAGCCCGCACTCATTATTTTCCTCGCCATCGCCGTTGGTGGCATCACTATTACCATGTTGTCCGCAGTATTCAGCATGAATGCTGTGGAGTTCTGATCATGAATCTGGAGAAAAACGTGAACTTCCCGAATCTGAGGCATCGCCTACCGGGCCTGTCATTCCTGACCCAGCCACAAGTCTCGGCAAATCGAGTCCTGCCAATGCTGGGTTTGGCGCTGTTGCTGGGGCTGAGTTCCTGTGCGGTGCTGGATCGAGAGCCTTCCCCAGGCGCACAAACAGGCAGCAGCCAACGCCAGGCCCCAGCGCCGAGCTCCGCGAGCACCCCGTCACCCGCGATTCCGGTACTGGAAGCCGCGAGCGCCGCCGAACAGCAGGCGCTCATCGATGCCATCAATCGCGACGGCCAGGCCTCCAACTACGACGGCTTTCGGGAGGACGTTCCAGCACCAGAGGTGACCGAAGGCGAAGATGTGGTTGAGCTCAACTACGAGCAGGCGGAACTGCGCCTGGTCCTTGAGGAGTTGGCAGATGCGCTGGACCTAACTCTGGTAATAGACCCCAGCATTGACAGCCAGATCAGCATTCGTACCTCCCCCAACCGACCGCTGCAAAGGGACGATATCTGGCCGCTTATCCGATTGCTGAGTCGTGATGCTGGCGTGATCCTGGAACAGGCCGGTGATGTCTTCAATGCGCGCCGTGTTGTATCCAATCTCACTGCAGAGATTGCCACGCCCGGCACATTAGGTGACGGCTCAGCCGCGCGCATCATGCAGGTTACCCCGTTAACGTTTGTCTCCACCGATGCCGTGATCCAGGCGGTGCAGCCTTTGCTCGAGCCTAACGGCGACGTCAGCCAGTTGGGCAATAGCAATATGCTGATTATCTCGGGCTCTGAATATGATCTGCAGCGCGTCAATCAGCTGCTGATGCTGATCGATGCCGACCCCTTTGCAAATCAGGGCATTCATCTGTATCAGATCAGCAACGCCAACGCCGGTGAAATCGCCACTGAGTTGACAGAAATTCTGGAGATCATCGAGGGTCCAAACCCGTCCTACCAGGTCAAGGGCATCGAGCGTATCAATGCCTTGTTGGTGACAGCGCCAGCCACCCGAGGATTTGAAGAAATCTCCCGCTGGGTACAGATACTGGATGCTGACAGTCAGGAGCAGGTGGAACAGCTTTTCATGTATCGGGTAAGAAACCTGCTCGCCGTGGAACTCGCCGATACCCTATCGGAAGTCTTCGAGGAAGAAGATGACCCGGTCGTCTCCCTGGTTGGTAATGACAGCGGCAATCAGCCACCGCAACTTTTTCCGGAAACTGGGGACGATGTACTGGGTGGCGAAAATCTGTCAGCAGGAGACACACCCGCATCCGCTTCAAACACCGCGGTGTCGGCCAACTTGTCGGTCAAGATTGTTGCCGACGAAGCGACCAACAGTCTGTTAATACGCAGCACTGCCCGTGACTACCGTCAGCTCCTGACTACGATTAGCCAGCTTGATGTAGTTCCCCTGCAGGTGATGGTGAACGCGGTCATCGCACAAATTACACTCAACGATGAGACCCGCTTTGGTGTGGACTGGAGCCGAATTGCCGACAACGCGGCCCTGGCCCCAATTTCCACTTCGACTTCAACCAACTTTGTGCCGAACCTGGGGGGCTTGATGTTCAGCAAGGGCTTTTTGGATGGGTCGGCTCGGGTTGAAGCAACCCTGGATGCCATCGCCGTGAACAACGATGTGCGTCTGTTGGCGCGACCTTCGCTCACCGTCAGCAATAATCAGGAAGGGGAAATTCAGATTGGCGCAGAAGTGCCGGTGGAAGCGGGTCAATCTATTGGCACGGGCGGTGTTTCAACCACGAACATACAGTATCGCCCAACGGGTATTGAGCTTTATATTACGCCGCAAATTAATGAAGACGGCGTGGTCAATCTCATAATCCGTCAGGTCTTGTCTTCGGTTGATAATAGTTCTGCGGGAGTGAACAACAACCCGGTTTTTAACAATCAGGAGATCAGCACCACGGTAGTCGTGCGCAACGGGGAGAACATCGTACTTGGCGGCCTGATTCAAACCGACACCGAACTGCTCAACACCGGTGTGCCGTTATTGAATCGTATCCCGGGAGTGGGAAATCTGTTCTCTTATCAGCAAGACAACACAGAACGGCGCGAGCTGTTTATCGTGCTGCGTCCGGAAATCATCAACCTGAATGCAGAGGGCGGTGTACAATATTCCGATATTCTTGATCGTTTCGAACTGGCTTCTGAATTGTTCGAAGATCTCAATGTGCAGTAGGCCCCCAGGTCTGCGAGTGATTTTCAATTTGACCGACATCGGCAAGCAGACAAGCACAGAGTGAGTAACAAAGCACAAAGGACACCCAACATGACAAAAGCTAAGCGTTATCAAGGCCAGACATTTTCAACAAACCCCGGTTTCACCCTGATCGAAATTCTGGTGGTCATGGCCATCATTGGGATGTTGGCGGTAATGGTGGCGCCCAATATTTTCAATCAACAGGCTGGCGCCCAGCGAGATGCCGCGCTGTCGCAAATCTCTTCCCTGGAAGCCGCGCTGGATACCTATCGACTGGATGTGGGTGAGTATCCCGATTCCCTGGAAGGTCTGATCGAAAATGACTCCGGTCGAGCCGCGTGGAATGGACCTTACCTTCGGCGCGAAGTGCCCATGGACCCCTGGGGTAATGAGTACATTTACGAGAGCGAGGGTCGCAGTTTCACGCTGGTATCCTATGGCCCTGACGGGGAGCGAGGCGGCGAAGGTGATGACGCCGATATCGGGCTCTAGTCCCCCGCATAAGGCTTTTCCCGCCAACATCCAGAGGGGGTTTACGCTTCTGGAGATCCTGCTGGTGTTCACCATCATCGCTATGGCCAGCATCCTCGTGGTTCCTAACGTGGGTAACATGGATACCCGCACCTTCAGTGTTCAGCTACGGCAGGTTAATTCAATTCTGCACTATGCCCGGCGTAATGCGGTGATCACTGGCTTGCCCAGCACTGCTCGCTTGTACGCCGCATCGAGGGACCCGCGCGACGAAATTGCAGCAGACCTTGCTCAGGAAGTTATCTGGGAGAGTGAAGGTATTGCGCTGCAGTTCGAAGACAGCACCGAGCGCGTGACGGATGTTGAAGACTTCGTTGAGTTTATCTTCTACCCGGAAGGCGGCAGTACCGGAGGCACCTTGATCCTGGCGCAGGATGAACGGGAAACCCGGATTGTTGTTGACCCCTTCACCGGGCGCATCAGCAGCGAGGAATCTGATGAAGCGATCTAGGCTCGCTGCAAGCGGGTTTACCCTGCTGGAAGTCATCGTGGCGCTGACCATCACGGGTTTCGTTTTGGGCGGCCTGTTCTCGTTGGTTGGCGGCAGCAAGCAGCTGACCTGGCGCTCCGAGGCTAGTCTGGTCCGTGCCACCGAGATTCGCGCCGCGACCAATTTCGCCCTGCTGCAAAATGAATTCAGCGATGTAGAAGAAATCCTCGAGCACGATAGCTACCGCATCGAGACAGGTGAAGTGCTAGAGCCGCCAGAGCGGAAAACCCAACCCATCCTGCATCAACTTCAGGCTTTTGACATCGTCAATCCCGATCGTGATGAAGTCATTTCCGGCACACGCTGGATCCAGCTTGAATTACCGCAATAGGGTCAGCCGATAATGACCAATCATCACAAATCTGGATTCACTCTGGTGGAGGTCATCCTGGCGCTGGCGCTAACTACGCTTCTGCTTGGTCTGCTGAGCTCTGGCGTATTCATCGTGGCGGGTGATTGGAATCGCAATGCCGATGTACTTGATGAAAGCCTGGATGAAGCCCTCGCGGTGCTGCAAATTGAACGGGCCCTGCACGGCGCCTTCCCCCATAGTTATACCAACACGGAAACACTGTCCCGACAGCTGTTTTTCAGCGGCGAGTCCGACTACCTCGGCTGGGTTTCAACTGTGTCTCCCCAACGCACGCCCGGGCTCACCGCCTGGGAGCTGTTCAATGTGGAAGACGAAGGGGTTTATCTCACCCTCGTGCCCGCGTTTAGCGACGACCCAAGCCTGCGCCTGCAGGAAGCTAAGCCGATGCTGATCTTCCCGGATTACCAGATAGAGTTTAGCTACCTGTATGAAGAGCTCGGCGAAAACCGGTTGTGGAGTGAGGAATGGGAGGCGGAGGAGCTCTTGAGTCTGCCGCTGGCTGTTTATGTTCGATTGGAGCCTTACGATGAGGATGAGGAGGTATTGGAGGTTCTGGCTAGAGTCCGCAACAACCTGCACCGAAGCATTCAGGCCAACACCGCGGGGCAAAGGGCTTTGTAACTATGCGCCAGGTTTTCTCAAAAACAGCACCCGCTAAAAAACTATCTGCCGAAAAAGGGTCAGTTCTCATTATTGTGCTGTGGACGGCGGTGCTGCTAACCGTGCTGGTCACCGCAATGGCGGGCAAGGTAAGGCTGTCAGCGCAAACCGTTCTCCATAACCAGGAAGTCAGTGCGACTTGGGCAGAGCTCATGGGAACTCTCCACCAGGCTGAAATGGAACTGATGTTGGAAATGATGGCTGCGCCGGTCGATCAGGAAGTAGAGCTGACTGATGAGGGCGAAGTGCGAAACCCGCGCTTTCGCTTTAATGGCCAGCCCTTAGCGCTTCACTATCCACAGTCTGAAGACTTCGTGGTGCGAGTCTATGACCATGCCGGCAAGATCAATCTTAATCGGATCCCACGCCGCAATATGCAGATGCTGATCGAGAAGCGCCTGGGCGGTCTGGATGCTGACCCCGAGGCAGTACAGGATCTGCTCAGCGCCTGGACTGACTGGACCGACCTCAATGACCTGGAGGGGTTGAATGGCGCGGAGGAAGAATATTACCAATCTCTGGAGCAAGGCTACGCGCCGCGCAATAATCCTGAGCTGGACACGGTGGAGGAGGTTTTACACATTCGGGGTTTTGCAGACCTGTTCGAGGGCGTGAACCTCGATGCTGCCTTCACCATTTACGGCAACAATCGTACCGTGAATCTCAACCTCGCTACCCGCGAGGCCATGGAACTGTTGCCCGGGCTTGATGAGGAGCTTATCGAGAATATTCTCGCGTTTCGCGAGCAGGAAGACATCGATAACCGAGCGGAAGTTGCGGAGGTCGTGCCCTTCGAGAATCTGCAGGAGCTGTCGGCCTGGATTGGTACCAATACCTCACAGATTTACTCCGTTTTCGTTTACCCGAGAGCTGATCTGGATGAGGAGACGCTGCTGGTGCTGGAAGAAACTCAGGATTTCATTAACCCCGATCCCGTAACCCAGGCTTACATGGAAATTGTTGAGGCGCGCTCGCACACCGCGCTACCACGGATCTACAAGATTGACCCTTATGGCTATCTGCCCGACACAGGGCCACCGCGGGTGCATCCTGAGGACTTTCTATTCGACGACTAGGCCTTGCTTTTCTTTGACATGTGCCAGGTGGATTTCATTATGATCGGACCAACGCCCTTGTTGGCCTTGACCGTTAACAGCTTGCTGAACTTGGTTTCATACCAGAGCAGCCCACTCTCATCGGCGAGGCCACACAACACGTAGAATTCTCCCACTCGCATGGCCAGGCTCTTGACCACCAGGGACACGGTGAAGCAATCGCCCTTTCGAAACGGCCCTTTCTCCACGCCTTCCACGCCGGGGGTCAGGAACGAAGCCAGGGGTTCTTCTGCGGACTTCATGAAGGCGAAACCAAAGTTGCCCATGATGCCATCCTTTAGCACCTCAACTTCCATCTCCAGCCGGATGTCGCTGAGAGCGTCGAGCTGATCAATCTCATTGCCATCCATATCCTTTATTGCCAATGAGTTGATGCGGCAGTCCTGCAGTGCCGGCTCGTCTTCGGCGGCCTGCTGCTCCAACTCGTCGGGCAGATCATCACGGATGGTGTTATAGCTCTTCTTGCTGTTACAGAAATCTTCGTAGTGGCCAACGACGTTGTCGCTGTCACCGATTTCGCGAATCTTGCCCTTGTCTATCCAGATTGCGGTATCGCAAAGCTCCTGAATGTGAAACATGGAGTGACTGCATAACACCATGGTTTTCTGTTCGGCACGAAACTCGTTCATGCGCTCCACACATTTGCGCTGAAACGCCATGTCGCCTACTGAGAGGGCTTCATCAATTACCAGGATGTCAGGCCTGACCATAGTGGCAATCGAAAATGCCAG
>Ga0181560_10000293_pt1 | contig 44131 bp, 30 predicted proteins | sample 011ome_20_FD_133751 | JGI IMG/M metagenome (GOLD analysis project Ga0181560, IMG submission 133751) | Coastal salt marsh microbial communities from the Groves Creek Marsh, Skidaway Island, Georgia - 011509CT metaG (megahit assembly) | ecosystem: Environmental > Aquatic > Marine > Intertidal... | reverse complement strand
TCCCCGGGTGCGCCCCCGCGAAGACGCAGCACGGCACGACGGCGAAATTTTTGTTCAACGCCAGCGCCGCGTCGACGAACGGCTCCGTCGCCTGGTCCGGGTGCATCGCGAGCACGACGGACGCGTCTCTGAACGCGATCGAGGCCTCCGTGGTGGCGGCGTTCGCGTCGCCGTCCACGCCGTGAAACATGCTCTGGACGTGACGCACCGGAGTCGGCGCGTCATCGGCGTGGTCGGCGGCGGCGGCAGCGCGTCTCGCCGCCCACTTTTTAATCCGTCTCCGATACGACTTGTTCAGACGCAACGGTTTCGGTTCTATCAACGTGACGTCTTCGACGCCGTGTTTCAGCGCGAGCTCGAGCGCGAGCATTCCTCGTCCTCCCGCGACGTCGACGACGCCGCCTCGTAACGCATCCAAACCGAACGTATCCACGATCCACGTCGCAAAAACCTCGTTGTGTTTCGTCTTCGCCGCGTCCCCGTGGACATCCTCCTCGCGATCCCCCCCCGTCGCGCTCGTCCGCCTCGACTCCGCGCGCTGACGTCGTCGCTCTTCCCATCGCGTGGACGCGCAGTGCCGCGCGACGCAGTTCGGGTCCGCGCACGTCCCGACGTCCGCCCAGGACAGGCACATCCCCGACGCCGCGCGGTTCGCGTTCGCGGCGTCGTCGCGCGTCGTCTCGCCGTCGACGGCGCCGAGGGCGCGCTCGTCGCGAACCCTCGCGCGCCACGCCGCCGCCTCCGCGGCGTTGTCCCAAGCGCTGAACGTCGCCGCGCGGTCTTCGATGATCTCGATGCCGTCCGCGCGCACCGCGAACCGCGTTTCGTTCGTCCGCCCCGGCGACGGCTCCCAGACTCCGGACGCTCGGATCGTCGTCGCCGCGACGACAGATTTCGCGCAGATCCATCCGTCGCACACGAGAGGCACCGACGGCTCCGACGGCGACACCTCGAGGTCGATGAACGTGAGCCTCTTCGACAGGCTCCTTCGCTTGCGCACGACCCCCGTCACGATGCGCATCGCGGCGGGGTCGGGGGCGCTCATGAGAGCGCCGCCGCTCCCCCCGCTTCTGCCGGGGCGCGCCTCTCGCGTCGGCACTCTGCTCGCGCTCGTCGCCGAGCCGAGCCGAGATCCGTCGCGCCCACCAGAGCGCGACAACTGTCGCACGTGCCGGGATCCACTTCGCGGACGCGCGCGCACGCACGCCCGCCGCATCGGAGATGTCCGCGCTGTCCGCCGGCGCGATTTCCGCGCCCGCGCGCGTCGCGTCCACCGCGCCGCTGCGCCGCCGCCGCCAAGGTGCGCGTCGGGGCAGGGCCCCGCCCCGCCGCGTCCGTCGGACGGTCCTGTCCCTTTTCCTCTCGCGCTCGAGGCTCGACCCGTCGACGCGACGCCGTCCGATCGCGCGTCTCGACTCACCCTCGCGCCTCGCCCCTCGTTCTCGCCACCACGGAACAGCCGCGCGCGCGGCGCGCCGCTCCGTCGCCGCGAACGCCTCCTCCGCGTCCTCGGTGCTCATCGCGGGCGCGACGACGCCCACCGGCCGCCTCGTCGCGAGCCTCGCGGTGCGAACCTTCGGAGGCGACAACGTCACGCTGGTCGTGTCGCAGGACAAGCAATCCGATTACTGGCCGGACGACATGCCTGACGACGTCGTCGAGCAGAGGATGTTCGCGACCGCGCAGGAGCTCATCAAAGCCACGCTCGTGGATCCTCGCGACGCGGGCGACGCGATGAAGGCGGCCACGAACGTGATATTCGCCGCGGAGTGGGGCGCGACGCAGAACGAGCTCGCGGAGGCGCTGCTGGCGCGAGCCGAGGGCGAAAAACTGCGACGCGTCGTGATGCTCTCGCGCGTCGGCGTCAACCGCCGGGATAAGGTCCCGTTCGAGAAGCAGAACGAGCCGCCGAAGCAGATGCAGAAGAACGCGCTCGGGTTGACCCTCCCCACGGGCGGCCCCACCGGTCAGCCCGGGTCGTTGGACGGGTTCGCACTCGCGGAAGCGACGCTCGCGAAGGCTGCGGCGAACGGCGGGTGGACCGCGCACATCGTTCGCTCGGGCGAACTCAGAGGGAACGGGCCGCTCTTGCTCGCGGACCTCTCCGCGAGGTTGGTGGATAACTTGTACGACGTGAAGTACCAAGACTTGTACTGGAAGCTCGGGGATCAAGGTCAGGGGTACACGAAGCGTCTGAACCTCGCGGCGACGTTGTTGCGGGCGGCGACGCGGGCGGAGGCGCCGCCCGCGGACGTCGCCGCGCTGAGCGTCGTGTGCGAGAACAACGATCCGTTCGGGCTGTTAGGGGAGAAGACGCTCACGGATCCGACGGACGTGGAGAGGAGGAAGGGGTACGACATGGCGAAGGGGCGCGCGCCGCCGCCGATCGCGGACGAGCTCATCGACCAAGGGCTCGCGAGCGTGTGAGACGTTCGATGTCTCGGTCGCAGCGCGCGCCCTTCTCGCGTCGTGATGCGTACTGTATCGATTATTCATTCGTCGACGCGTTCGCATCCCGACGACGCTCTGCTCAATCCTCGTCGCCGTCGCTGTCGTCGCCGTCGCTGTCGGACAACTCGCCGAGCATCGCGTCCATCATCCCCCCGCGCCAGACCGGTTTCGGCGCGGCGGCGGCGTCGACTTTCGCTCTTTTCCTCTCCGCCTCCGCCGCGGCCGCGATCCCGTCCGCGAGCGACCGCTTCAACCCCGCGCCCAACGCCGCGCTCTCCATGTCTAACCTCTTCTTCGTCTCCTCCTTGCTCTCCCCGCGCTCCTTCGCGGCTCGCGCCGCCGCCGCCGCCGCGTTCGCGGCTCTCGTCTCCGCGGCGAGAGACAAGGTCCCGCCGTCCGCGGCCGCCCACGTCGTGACCCCGCACGTCGTGACCATCACCTTACGCATCGGCTCCCACTGGTCGTCGACCTCGATCTCCGACAGCGTGCTCAAGTGATCGAGTCCCTTAACGACCCTGCCGACGACTTGCCTCGCTCCGTCGAGGTGGTGGCAGTGATGCAACGCGATCGTGTACTCCGGAGAGTCGCGCTTCAGCGAGACCACCCCCGCCTCGCAGTGCGTCAGCGTCTTCGCCTCCTCGATCGGGACGCCGCCGCCGCCGGTCGGCGGCTTCATCCCGGGCGCGCGTCCGCCGTCGATGTTCACGCCGTCCGCGATCATGTGTATCTCCGTGTTCGCGTACTTGACGTCCCCGGCGCGTCCGGCGCCGCCGTCGTCGGAGACGCGAAGGATGAACTCCCTCGCCGCTTTCGGGGCGATGTCGTCGAAGACTTCGATCACGAGCGTCCCGATCGGGTCCTTCCCGACCGCGATGTCCATGAAGGCGTGCGCTCGCCCGGGGTTATGCATGGGGAGGGAGGACGACGCGTCCGCGTTGCTCTCTTCCCTCGCCTTCAGCTCGGGATGGACGCCGGTGCGCTGGAACTCCATCATGTTCCTCCGCAGCTCCGCCGCGGTGTAGCTCTCGCCCTTCGACTTTTTCCTGTGCGAGATCGCGACATTGTCAAACTTCGTCATGGCCGCGCTCGCGCGACAGGGCTACACGTACTCGTATCGCTATCGCGCGCGTCGCTCGCTGCGCCGTCGTTTCTGACGAGAGGCCGCGGGCGATCGTCGAAAACAGTTTACGCGTCGCGTCGGCTCTCGGACCGCACAACACACACGCAACGGCTCACTACTCCGACGCGCGGGGGAGGAAGCTCGTCATGACCGCGACCGCGCGCAGAACACGCCGGGAGCCTTCGACGACGTCGTGAACGAACCGAAGCGGCGATGCCATCGCTCTCGTTCGTCCTCTTCGCGCTCCTCGGCGCGGTCGCGCTCCCGCGGACGCGCGGCATGGACCTCGGCCTGTTCGAGCCGAAACCGTTGACGCCGAAGACGCAGGGCGTGCAGCTCGCGGCGTACAAGTACTACGGCCCGCTGTACAGCGTCCCGAACCTCGACGCGAGAGCGCCGGACCTCGTGACGTTCATGCAGCAGGTGAACAAGCCGCAGGCGTTCGGGGACCAGCAGATCGCGTGGTCGGAGATTTACGCGATGTCCAGCAACCGCCCGAAAGGATTCGAACGCTACGACGGACGAACGTACACGAACCGATGGGCGGCTCGCATCACGACGCAAATTCTCGTCGACCACACGAACACGTTCACGTTCGAGCTCGACAACCGCGAGGGCGCGAAGATGTGGATCGACGGCGTGTTAGCCGTGGACAACGATTACAACGCGGAGAGAGACGGCGTCGTCGTCTCTCGGTCGTTGCACGCGCGCGCCCATCTCGAAGCGGGGTATCACGACATACGGATCGACTACTACGTCGGCGAGACGTGGAGCACGCTCGTGCTGTGGTGGTCCGCCCCGGGGGTGTCGCGGTCGATCGTCCCGAGGGACCGGTTCTTCCTCCCGGATGAGTCGTGTTGTCTGTGTCAGTGCAAGCGGGGGACGTGCCGCGTGGTGGACTACGGCACCGGCGAGGTCGACTGCCTGCCCCCTCAGGACGACGGCACGTTCGGGTTCGAGACGCCGTTGAACCCGTACGAGCGGTGCGAGCAGGAGCCGTGCGAGGACCCGACGACCGCGGGCGGAGCCGTGGACCCGCGAGTGGAGAGTCCGTTCAATTACTACGGGAACTGACTGGAGGACGATGAACTCGTCGCGGCGGCGGCGGCGCCGCATAGACACGCATAGCGTAGGCACGTAGCACGTTAACAGCGCTCTAGCTAGGCAGCGCGCGATCATTCATCTAACACGGTGACTCCTCTCTCGCCCGCCTCACGCGTCGTCGTCGTCGCCGTCGTCCTCGCCTTTCCCGCCTTTCCCCTCGAGCGCCTTTCGCTTCTTCGCGTCTTCTCTCTCCTCCGCGGCTTGCCTCCGCTCGCGTTTCAATCCTTTCATCTTCATGTACGCCATGTCCTCCAGCCCTTGCTGTTTCTCGACGTATATCCGCCCAACCTTCCCTTCCAACGAGTCCTGCGACACGTTCTTGATCTTCTTCCCCGACTTCGCCTTCGCGTACGCCTGCTTCTTGACGTCCGACGGCGCCTGTTGCGTGCGTCCCAGCGTGAAGTCAAACGACGGCCCCATCTCGTGAAGCTCCACCTTCGGCATCCGCGTCCCGGACTTCTTAAACTTGATCGCGCACTGACGGAACATCACCTTGTCCTCTAACGCGGTGAGCACGATGACGCGGTCCACGCCTTTCAGGTTGATCCTCGACGCCGGCCGCCCCCTGAAGACGTCCAGAAGGATGTTCTTCGCGAGCTTCAGCCCGGGCTCCGTCTCGAACCTGTCGCCGACGAACACCATGCACGGTCTCGACCCGGCGACGGCCTGGTTCCCGGTCGCGCCGAACTCTCGGATGCCTTTGTAGTCTTTCACCAGGAGTTCGACCATGTCGAAGAGGTGGTAATCGAAGAACCGTCCGACGGTGAGGCAGTCCGGCCTTTTCTTCTGATCGGTCCCGAGCACGAACGCGCCCGCGTCCGCTTTCTGCGCGTAAAACTCCAGAGACGTCTCCCCGCCGCCTTCGAACGGGCGGATGCCGTCGTTCTTCTTCGTCATCTTGTGGCACTCGCCTTTCTTCATGACCGCGAGGTCGGTCACGAGGTTCTTTAAGACCTGGCTGCTCTTCCCGCCGTGGAGCATGATGCACATCTTCCCGTCCTTCTCGACGAGTTTCGGCGCTTTCTTCATGAGCGTCCGCTTCCCCAGGTTCGTCTTCGCTTTCTTTAAGATCATGTTCACCGTCGAGGACGGGTCAGCGGACGCGAACTCGGACGGGGCGTCCATCTTGTGCGACGCGAACGCGGCGGGCGTCGACGCGCGGCGGTGAGAGAATGCGCGGCCGCCGCCGCCGGGAGTTTTCGCCCTTCGATCGAGTCTCTTCTGAGGCAAAAAGTGAATATCCCAGATCGGAATTTGGGCCCTTCCCCAGGTTATGGAGCCTAGTAGATGGGCAAACAGTCAGAGTCGCGTTCACGTGTTTTGACCTGTTTTGTTGAGTTCGTTGGTGACGCACGGCGTGACACACCGAGAAAAAATCGTTAGACTCGTCTTCCACGCGCTTCCAAAGCGACGCGCACGACGCTCGCCCGACGCCTCGCCCGCGCGCTACACAGCACCCGCATCAACCTAAACACCATGGTGAAGGTTCACATCACGTACTGCGGAGGCTGAGGTGCGCGCGCGCGACGTTCGCCCCCGTCCATCCCCGAACCCGACGACCACATGCGCGTTCTCTGTGCGGCCTCCTCCTCAACCCTAAATTTGACGCGCCCCCCGCTCTCCCGTCAGGCTACGCCCCGAAGTATAAGCAGGTGGAGAATGCTATCAAGGCGAAGTTCCCGAGCGTCGAATCCTCGGGCGAACCCACGCCGACGTCCAGCGGCGCGTTCGAGGTCGTCCTCGACGGCACCGACCTCGTGCACTCGAAGCTCAACGGCGACGGCCACGTCGACTCGATGGAAAAGCTCGAGAAGATCCTCGCCGCCATCGAGGCGAAGGGCGCGGGGGCCGCGTGAGCGAGTGAACACTCGCGAGAGCGCAGTTAAATGGAGAGAGAGTGTGTGAGAGGAGTGACGCGATATCGCCTCGCGTCGACCGCGCGCATCGCTCGCGAATGACGCGCGCCGCGCAAAGGGTACCTTCCCTGGCGGCGACGCTGAGATGTGGTCTCGTTCGAGCGTTTCTCCAACGCGCGAACGGCCACGAGCGATCGCGCGACCGCGCGAGGACGACGTCACGTCACTCTCGACACTTTGTATTAATGACACGAATCAAAGTTCTGGTTGTATCGTACTACTCACGACGACGACGACGACGACGACGCGCCGTCCTCGATCAAACGCGACGGCACGACAAAGTCGACGCGTCTTCTGAACGCGCCGACGACGCCGTCGTCGCCTCCCTCGTCGCCGCCGCCGCCGTGCACCCCTGCCTTGCCCGCGAACACGTCCGCGAGCGCGTCCTTCGCGCGCCTCGCGAACGTCCGCTCGCTCTCCATCCACGCGCGGACGCTCCGGCCCTCGACCCACTCCCTCTCCATCCACGCGCGGACGCTCTCTCCTCCTCCGCCGCCGCCGCCGGCTGTCGTCGTCATCGTCCACCGTCCCCCCAACGCGACGGTGACGACGTACGACGCCAAATCCGCGCGCACTTCCGCGCCGTCGCGCATGAACCGCCCGCCCTCGCTCAGCGCGGGAAGCAGCGCGGACAGCAGCGGCCTGTTCAGGCTCTCCGCGCCTTGAATCACGACGACGCCGCGCGGACACCGCATCAGAAACGTCGCCAACGACTTTTGCAACGCGCCCCGCGCGTCTTGCTCCGCGCGCTCGGACGCGGACCCGACCGCGCTCGACGCCGCGTACCACTCGCAGTCGATCAGAAGCACGCACTCCTCCGCGTCGCACGCGTCGAACGCAGCCTTGACGTCGCGCGCGACCGTCCGCGCGTCGTTCGGGCCGTCCGCGACGAGCATCAGCGAAGGGCCTTTCCCCGCCGCGCCGCCGCCCGCGTTCGAGGACGACGCGCGCGCGTCGTCGGTCTCGTCTCCGCTTCCGCCGCGACCGAGCCGCGACGTCTCTCGCACCGCGTCCATGAACATCCCGACCGTCTCCTCCCACCGCGCGGGCGCGAGCGCGACGACCGCGTCGTCCGCGCCCGCCGCCGCCGCGCAGCTCGGTCGACGAAACGACGACGCCACCGACGGCGGCGGCGACGGCGACGACGCGGTCCGAGCGCCGGTCCAGGTCCTTCCCCCGGGAGGCGCGATCGCGAGCGCGACGACGACGAAGAACAGCGCGAGCGCGAGCTGCGTCGTCCACCGCGCGCCGCCGCCCCCGCCGCGCGTCGGCTCCGTCTCTCCCGCGTCCGCCGAGCGTCGTCCCGCACGTCGCGGCGTCCTCGCCGCGCCTCTCGGGCTCGCGCTCGCGCCCCTCCCTCGCGTCGGCGTCGCGGCGTCGTCCTCGTCCTCGTCCACTCTGTCGCCGCCGCCGCCGCCGCCGCCGCCGCGCTCGCGCTCGCGCTCGTACGCCGCGCGGACGTCCACGGCTTCGTCGACGGTGTCGAACGTGCCGAGCGATTTGTCTTTGTACCTCGCGCGGTACCGCCCGCTCGGCGTGAGCGTCACCCCGACGTGGTGCGACGCGCCGTCGTCGAGGTCGGACGAACGTCGCCGCGGGGTGGACGTCTGCCGCGGCGACGCGCGCGCGCGCCGCGACGGCGTGTGCTCGGACATCGCCCTCCCGAGATGTTAGTTGCTCGCCTCCGATCGGATCTGTCCTCTCCGCGCTCACGACGAGAGGACGGAAGGGAGCCGCGGATCCAAGGGTTCGTGCGGCTCGCGGGGGGGTATCGGAGGGAACTCTTTCGGCTCCGGCGTCGGCTCGGGCTCGTCCGGGAGTCGAGTTTCGTCGTCGCTCATGAGGTTGCGCCGCTCGGAGTGCGCGGAGACGTCCTCGGCGGTTCGAAATCTCAGTCTTCTCTGCTGCTGGCGCGGGCGTCGTTTTTCCGCACGTCGTCATCAGTCATCAGTCTCGCGCCGTCACCGGCCGACCGCGCGCCACTCCCGCGCCGCACGACCCCGGAGTCGATATCGGCGGACGATCGATCGCGACGCCGCGCCGACGCGTGCGCCCTGGACCCGCGGCGGATAGGGTGTCCCGAATCTCAAGAAGCGGAAGCCACCGCGCGGCGCGGCGCTAACAACCCCGATTCTCGTCCTCGACGACCGTCGTCGCACCGGCGTCGTCGCAGCACTGCATGTCGTCGTTCGCCCCCACGGTGCTGAAGTTCGAGGCTTTCCCCGATAGAAACCTCACGGTCATCCTCTTCAAAGACGTCACGAACGCGAAGGACGTCCTGGACAAGCTCCTCGCGCGGACGCTCGAGCCCGAGGTGGCGCTCGTGAACCCTAGGCCGATCCAATCGCTCTTCGCGCTGCGGCTCGCCGCGCACAAGGCTCTGGCGTCGCGCGAGCGGAACGCGCTGACGACGCGGACGTTACACAGCGAGTTGGTGTACAACCTCTCCGCGTCGAAGCACATCACGGAAGGTCTCAGGAGGTTCGGCATGGACGACGCGTCGGACGTCGTGTTGGCGTGCAGGTTCGACGCGTCCGACGCCGACGCGGCGGCGATGCTCGCGATGTTTCCCGGCGCCGTCCCGGTGAACGACGTCGAGGACGGGATGGCCGCGCTCAGGGACGACGCGCTCGTGAAGAAGTACTACAAGCCCGGGGAGTTAGAGTGTAAGGAGGGGATCGGGAGCGTGGAGGACGCGGTCGTGTCTCGCATCGGCGCGAGGGACGTGTTGTAGCGTCTAGCTTCTACAGTCTACCTCTCCTAATTAGGCTAATTAGATTGACGATCGAGTCGTCGTCGACGCGCCCTCCCGGCGCGTCGCTCACACCATCTCCGCGACCGGCGGCGGCTTGTACGTCGTCCTCCACCGCCACCACTCCGCGATCGCATCGCCTATCTTCTTCTCCCGCCACGTGTCCACCGCCCATCTCCACGCGCGATTCGCAGCCTTGAGACTCGGCGTCAACCGCCGCTTCCAGTGCTCCAACCTCGGGTCGAGAATGTACATCGTCGTGAGGACGACCCAACCCGCGAACCCCCATATCACCCTCGTCCAGAACGGGTGTCTGCTTCCGTACCACTTGAACGTGCACCCGAGCACGAAGAACACGAACCCGAACGCGTACACGATGGCGAACAGGAGGACCCAGAACTCGTCCGCCATGATCGCGACGAGCGCGTCGTCGCGGCCGTCGTCATTGGATTCGTCGTCGCTGTCGTCGCCGTCGTCGTAGCGAGAGGCGCCGCCCGTCGCCTGCGCGCGCACCTCCGCGACGCGATTCGGAGCCCGCGCCTTCCCGCGGTGCTTCCGAGGCCCGCCCCCGGCCTCGTGGTACGCCCGCCGCTGCATCGCGCCCGCCTCGCGTGCGCCCCCGCGACTGAGCGGGAAATTCGCATTCATTGCCAAACAGTTCGTTGTTTTCGTTCGCCTCTCGGCGAGAAACGGGTCGTCTCGCACTTCGCCCCCGCGCGGCATGGCGTCCGCCGCGAGCGTCGCGACGGCGACGCCGCGGCTCGCATCGCGGCACCGCGCGCGAGCTCCGTCGAGAGCGATACGCCGCGCGGCCGCCATCGCGGCGTCGACGAACGCGAGCGACGACGACGTCGCGACGAGCGCTCGTCGCGACGATCCGACCGTCTCCCGCGAGGATCGCGCGCACGTCGTCCTCGGCGCGGGCGGCCGGACCGGCACCGAAATCGTCAAGCGGCTCGTGCGGAACGGCGCGAACGTCCGCGCGTGCACGCGCAGCGGCGCGTTCGACGCCGCCGCGGCCACCTCCGCGCCGTGGTCGTCGACGCTCGTGACCAGATGCGCGTGCGACGTCGCCGCCGGCGCCGCCGGCGTCGCGGCGGCGGTCGCGGGCGCGGACGTCGTGTACTTCGCGGCGACCGCGTCCGCGTCCGGGGACCCTGACGCGGTCGACAGAGACGGCGTCGTCGACGTCGCGCGCGCGTGCGTGGAGAACGACGTCCGAAGGCTCGTGCTCGTCTCCGGCGCGGGCGTCACGAAGCGCGAAGCGCCCGCATACGGTTTCTTAAACGCGTTCGGCGGGAGGATGGACGCGAAGGCCGCGGGCGAGGACGGGCTCAGGGCTGTGTACCAATCGACGGCTGCGGTCGAGCGCGGGTGCACGTACACGATCGTCCGCCCGAGCGGCTTACTCGACGGCGACGCGAAGGGCGCGGCTTCGCTCGCGGTGAACCAAGGCGACGAAGTCGCGGGGTTCATCACCCGCGCGGACGCCGCCGCCGCGTGCGTGGAAGCCGCGGAGAGCGCCAATTGCGCCAATCGCACGTTCGAGGTGTACGAGCGCGGCACCGCGGTCGCGACGGCGACGCTGTCGATCGCGGACATCCTGTCCGATAGAACGCTCGCGAAGGTCGTCGCCTTCGCGGAGGGCGTTTTCCGTCGACGCGGCGGCGGCGAGGGCGACGGCGTAGCCGCGGAGGTTCTCACCGCGCGAGAGGTCACCTCGGAGACGTGGGAGGGGTTGTTCCGGGGGTTGACGAGAGATGCGTAGACTAGCTAGCTAGCGGGGAGATAATCATAGGCGACTTAGACGACGACGACGACGACGACGACGACGCGTATGTAGGCACTCACGAGTGGTGTGGATTTTTTTCCCCGCTCGAAGCGAGAGCCGGCCGCGACTTAAGTCGCCCGAACTTGCCCTCGTCAGCAAGTGACGAAGCTGAATCAGATCGCTTCGAGCCGCGTCAGAAGCGCAGGCGCGCGGGTTGCGGCGGATCTGACCGTTCGCCGCGATCGAGTGCTTCTCGTGGACGCGATAGACCGGAGGATCGAACGCGCGGCGTCTCGGAGTCCGCGAACCGCGTCCGCGGTCGACGTCAGCGAAGCCGCGCCGCGTCAGCGAGCGAGGAATTTCCCATCGAACCGCCCCGTCCACCTCGCGGACCGAACCGCCGCGGCCCGTGCGTGATCTCGCGACGCGACGATGAGCTCTAGGTACGTCCTCGACCGCTTGCGATGCCGCGCGTCGATCGACGACGATCGCATCGCGTCGCTCGTCGCGCGCGCGCGATCTCGCGCGCGCCGCGGGTCCTCGCGCGCGCGGATCTCGCGACGCGTCGGCGTTCGCCGCGCTTTGCCCTAGACGCCGGCCGCGCTTTTTCCATCTCGCGCGCGCTCGCCCGCGCTCGCCCCCAACCCGCGCGCCCCTCGCCTGACGTTCCACCCCCTTTCCCACCTCGCCGACACCGACAGGACGACCGTCAACGGCCACAGGGTCGGGAGGATGGTCTCCCTCGGGCGCATCGCCGCGCCGAAACCGATCAACCTGCCGTCGCAGAGGAAAGAAAACAACATCGACAACCCGCGGCTGAACAACGACCCGAACGTCGTGCTCGTTCCGAAAGGGCATCACACGTGGGGGCACGGGGACGACGGCGGGGACGACGGCGGAGGGACGTGGGCGCCGCAAGGCGTCGGCGCCGCGTGGAGCTCGCCCGGGGGTGGCGGGCGAGACCAGGGGCGAGGGCCGCCCCCCGATCAACGTCGACGCGTGGACTCGTACCCGGACCTTCACGGAGGCGGAGGCGGAGGAGGCGGCGGCGGCGGCGGCGGCGAACGAGGCCACCCGCACAGACCGCACGACGGGTATGACGAGCGAGACGACCGCGGCCCGGGACCCGGGCGAGGGTACGGGGAGAGAGAGTACGGCGCGCGCGGGCCGCCGCAGTGGAGCGAACGCGGAGGAAGAGACGGGTGGGGACGAGACGTCAACGGCGGGTACGCGAGGGACGAGCGACGGTACGACGAGTCAGGCAGGGAACACCAGCACCACGACGACCGGGGAGGGTTCAGAGGCGGCGGCGGGGGAGGGTACCACGACCAACACGGGCAGTACGGGTACCGCGACCACCACCACCACCACCACCACCACCACCAGCGGCAGTACAGAGAGTACGACGACCGCGGCCCGCCGAGGCGGCGATCGTTCGAGCACGAGCGAGGCGGCGTCGCGCCGCCGATGCCGCCCGGACCGCCGCCCGGACCGCCGCCCGGACCGCCGCCGCTGCCGCCCGGACCGCCGCCGTCGAGCGCGATGAAGACGAGCGACGACGCGCCGCCGGCGTCGCCGCCGATCCGACGCTCGAGCGGGGGCGCGTCGCTCGGGATTGTGAACGAGTGGGGCTCGGACGATCCGGGGATGGATTACTCCGTGTTGCCCTCGCTCGATGACGGCGACGGGGGATCCCCGCCTCCGCCGCCGCCGCCGGGGCCTCCCCCCGGAGGGGGCGGGGTCGGTGTGGGGTCGCCCCCGAACGGCGGCGGCGGTCCCGTGCGGGTGTTGACGCGCGCGCAGGGTGCGCCGCCGCCGATCGCCGCGAAGTCGCCAAACTTCAGCAGCGCGAAGCTCCCTGAGCATCTCCGAGATTTGCGCCTGGCGGACCACGAGAAGAAGCTCTGGTCCCCGGGCGGGGCGGGCGGCGGCGGCGGGTCCACGTCGCGGTCGTCCTCGCACGGCGAACGACGACCGCCCGTGAGCAAAGAGACGCACGAGCCGAGCAAGGTTGTCATCGCGCGCAAGCCGGACGCCACGGTCGCGAAGGACCATAAGCCGAACAAAGGCTCGCCGAGGCAGCAGACCAAGGGCAAAAAGGGCGGCAAGGGTGGCGAGGACGCGAACGGCGCGACGCCGCCGACGTCCGCGGAGAAGTCACAGCGGCGAAAGGGCGGCGGCGGCGGCGCGGCCGCGGCGGTGCCTCCGTCGCCGCCTCCGCCTCCGGGCCCGCCGCCGCCGGGCACGCCGAAGAGCAGTTCAGGGGCGTCGGCCCCGCCAGTGCCCCCCGGGCCGCCCCCCGCGGCGGTCGTCAAGGCGGCGAAGAAGACCAATCAGGGCGGGAAGCACGGCGGCGGCGGCGGCGGCGGCGCGGGAAAGAAGGAGAAGGACAGCGGCTCCGGCGGGGACGGCAAGGCACAGGGCGCGGGGAAGTCGAAGGCGAAGAAGAGTTCGAAACCGACCGCGAGTCCCGCCGGCGGCGACGGCGAGCCCGCCGCGGCTTCGGGGAAAGACGCGGTGAAGAAGCCGCCGCCGCCGAAGAGGAACGGCAAAAAGCCGCCGCAGCCGAAAGAGAAGCCCGCCGGCGACGTCGCTAAGGCGAAGACGAAGGCGCCCGAGCCCTCCACGCAGGCGGCGGCGTGAGCGACGCCGCGCGCGAGCGCCGCGGACATCCCCCGACGGCTCGATCGAAATCGATGCATTATGAGCGCAGGGGTGTGTGTTCGACTACTTTGTCGATGACGTTGTAATCGCATAAATTTTCTTACTCGCACACGCGGGGGCCGCCGACGTGGACCGCGTCGCGTCGCCGCCTGTGGACCTCACAGAGGCGTTCACGGAGACGCGTTATCCCAACCGGCGCGCTTTACCTTACGCTCTCACTCCACGCGCACCCCGCACGCCAAGATGATGACCATTGCCTCCGCTTCCGTCTCCTCCCGCGTCTCCGTGCGCCTCCCCGCGCGCTCCGCGCGTGTGGCCACCGCGCGCTCCACGCGCGCCGCCGTCGTCCGCGTCTCCGCGGACGCGGAGGAATCCAAAGGCTGGAAGTCCGTGAACGTCACGAAGCCGAACCTCGTGAACAACCTCGACGGCACGACGACGAGGAACATCGACGGCAAGGTGTACACCGTGTCATGCGTCGGCGACGAGGTCACCGTGAAGGACAAGTTCGGGCAGATGTACCCCGCGCGCGTGAACAAGGCGTCCATCATCGAGGCCGATCTCTCCAACTCCGTCGCCGGCGCCGCGAGCACGTCCATCGCCGGGTTCAACCTCGCGCTCACGCCGGACATGGTGACCGGGATGCAGACGAGGACGGAGATCATCAACGGTCGCGCCGCGATGGTCGGCATCGTCGCCGCCCTCGGCGCGGAGCTCACCGGGCACTCGGTGCGCGACCAGGTCTTCAGCCCCGGCGGGTTCTTCTCGCTCCTTCTCATCGCCGCGCTCACGGTGGCGGCGTCGTGTGCGCCCGCGGCGCTGAATAAGGTGACGATCGACGAGTGCTTCCCGGACGAGAACGCGGCGTACCCGGACGAGCTCCTGCCGACGACGTGGACGCCGATCGCGGAGAAGCTCAACGGTCGCGTCGCGATGGTCGCGTTCGCGTTCATGCTCCTGTTCGGGCAGTGATCGCGACGCGGCGCCGTCGGCCATTCTTTACGATTCTTTCTTATTATTAGCACAGCTCGCGAGGCGCGAGGGCTGTTTACGCGTGTAATACGAAGCGGCTCTTTCCCTCTAACTATCATAATATTATCTATCGCTCTATAGCTTCGCCCGCGGCGTCGTCTTCGCATCCCGCGCCTGGACGTCCGCGCACTTCGCGCGCAGCGTCCGCCGGAGGATCTTATTCGACGCGTTCCGCGGCAACCCGCCGGGCTCGAGAAGCACCCTGTGCACCTTGAACAGCGGGTTCAACGCGCGCTTGATCGCGTCGTTGAACAGTTTCACCAACGCCTCTTCGCGGGCGGCGTCCTTCGTCTTCTCTTCCTCGCCCTCAAAGAGGGGGACGAGAACGATCCACAGCCGGTCCGGCCCGCCGCCGATGGGCGGCACCGCGACGGCGGCGGTTTCCGCGCCCGCGTTCGCCGCCGCCGCGGCTCGGTCGCACGCGCGCTCAATCTCCACGGACGAGGTCTTGATCCCGCCGAGGTTGAACGTGTCGTCCGTCCTTCCGTGCGCGCGGTAGAACCCTCCGCGTAATCGCTCGAACCGGTCGCCGTGGCGTCGCAGCGGCGCGCCATTCACGACCGACCTCGGCATCCCGTCGTAGTACGTCGCGCGGTTATCGCCGTTCAGAAGCGAGGTCGAAGACCCTATGAACGGCGTCCTGACCGCGACTTCGCCTATCACGTTGACGTCCTCTTCGTCGTTCGTTTCCTCGCCCTCGTCGTTCAAGAGCGCGAACGACCCTCCCAACGACGCGGACGAGAAGCACGACGGCGCGTTCGGGAGCACGACGGCGCTCAACGCGTACCCGGACGCGAGCTCGGTGCCGCCGCAATATTCCAGCACGGGGGCGACGTAGCCTCTCACCCTGGACGCGAGCCACAGGACGTCGGTCGGCGAGCTCGCCTCGCCGGTGAGCGCGAACGCGCGAAGGTGCGCGGACCAGTCGTGACGATTCGCGTCGAACGCGCCGCTCTTCCTCCAGGAGGACACGATCGACGGCACGAGGCCGAGGTGCGTGACGTTCGCGTCGGAGACGAAATCGCAAAACCCTCTCGTCGTCGGCGCGCCCTCGTACACGCCCAGGCACGCGCCGTTCGCGAGCTGGTAGATCAGCCAGCTCCCCATCATCCACCCCAAGTTCGTCGGCCAACTCACGACGTCGCCGTGCTTGATGTCCATGTGCAACCGACCGTCGGATACGCCGTGCAGCGGCGCCGAGTGGTCCCACGGAATCGCCTTCGGCGCTCCCGTCGTGCCGCTGCTGAACAATACCGCGGTCGGTTTCGACGACGGCATCACGACCGGTTGAAACTCCATCCCCGTGACCATCCCCTGGGCATACGCGACGCGCAGAAAGTCGCAGTACGTCTCGTCGTTCGCTCGAAGCGCCGGCGCGCGTAATTCCGCGGATTCAAACTCATCCGAGAACGCATCCGCGAACGACGCCGCCGCGGACGCGAGGACGACGACCGGGACGTCCCTCCCCGCGGCCGACGCCACCTTCGCGTACAGTGGCAGAGCGCTCCCCGCGCGCGCGACCACGTCCATGGTGATGACCACGTCCGCGCGGCCAATCTCGAGCCTGGTTTTAATCTCCTCGCTCGAGAACGAGTCCGCGACGCACACCGCGGCGGCGCCGGCGAGCACGACGCCGAGGTATATCGCGACGCACTCTGCCGTGAACGGGAGGATGATGGCGACGCGCGCGTCCTCGCCCCAGCCTCTTATGGACAGCGCGTTGGCGACCGCGTCCGCGCGGGCTCTGAGCTCGCCCCGGGTGATCGACCGCGTGCGCGTCTCGCCCGCCGCGTCGTCGTCGAGCTCGCCGCGCCAACGAATCGCGACGTCCTCGTCCGCTTTCCCCGGTCCCTCGAAGCACGCGAGCGCGGCGTTCATCGCGAGACGCGGGAACCACCGCTCGGAGCCGCCGGGTCTGGACGCGTCGTGATCGAGGATCACGCTCGGGTTCGGGTACCCGACCGTCGACGCGACGTGCGACCAGAACGAGGGCTGGTCCGCGACCGAGGCGCGGTGCAACGCGCGGAACCTTCTCCTCGCACCGTCGACGTCGTCCGCGTCGTCCGCGTTCGCGTCCCGTCCAACCTCCGCGCGCGCGCGTTCCGCCGTCCACGCCGGGCTCGTCCACGACCTCATGAACGCCGTCACCGCGGCGTTTCGAACGACGTCGCGCGAAGGGAACGTGCACGGCGCCGGTCCGTGGTCGCGCTCGCGCCACGACGAGTAGTTCGCCGCGTAGACGAGCTCGTGCGCGCGGAACGGCGCGGACGGGGTCAGCGCGCTCGCGATGACGCTCCACGCGCGATCCGCCGGGAGCGACGCCGCGGAGGCTATCGCTTTCGCGAGCTCGGACGCCTGCGACGACGGCGAGGGGGAGGGCGGAGGACGGGGCGTCAGAGGAGGGGGAGACGAACGGTGGATGGGACGAGCGCGAGACGAGCGTCACTACTGCGAATCTCATTCATCTGTCGACGACGCGAAGGACGCGCGAAGCGTCGGCGCACCGTCGCGTCGTCGCACCCCGCGCGACGCAGCTCGTCGACCCCGACCGCGCCCGCGCCGCTCGGGGGAGCCGCCATGGCGTCCGGGCCCCGCGCGCGCGACGGTGGCGGCGACGCGCCAGGTCGACGACGACCTCGTCCCGTCCCGTGACGACTGGACACCCGATACCCGACTGGAAAAGCGGAGCCGCGACCAGACCGACGTGTGCGACGCGTCGACGTTCGTTTCGACGCGCGGCGCGACGCGCCGCACTCCCCGACGCGCTCGGCACGATCCCGAACACGACCATGGCCGCCACGCTCGCGACGCTCCCCGCGTCCTCCTCCGCGCTCGCCGCCCGCCGCGGCGGCGCGAGCGTGACGACGCGCCGCGCGAGCGCTCACCCCGCGCGCGCGACGCCCTCATCACGATCGCGATCGGCGGCTCTCGTCGCGCGCGCGTCCGTCGTGCGCGTCGAGTTCACGCCCTCGGACGGCGGCGACGTCATCGTGACGGACGTCACCAAGGCGAGCGTCCTGCGCGACGTCGCGCTCGGGGACAAAGTCCAGCTGTACGAGGGCATGGCGAAGCTCCTGAACTGCGGTGGGATGGGCAACTGCGGGACGTGCAAGGTGCGGGTGACGGAAGGGATGGAGCTGCTCTCCCCGCGCACGGACGCGGAGAACGGGAAGCTGAAAGGTTTGGGCGAGGACTGGAGGTTAGCGTGCCAGTGCCTGGTCGGCGGCGACACCGCGCCGGAGGGGGCGGTGCTCAAGGTCGTGAACAAGCCGAAGAAGTAGACGGACGCGCGCTCTGTGCGCGCGCGCGCGGTGGTGAAACGCCACTCATCGAAAGCTGAGCGCGAATTATTTGTGTCCTCGTCCTGTCCAGTCTCTTCTTCTGTCGTTCTCGCGCGCGAAGTAGACTGTCATAGTCTGTAGTCTATGCGCGTCATCACTCGTCGACGTCGATGTTCAACCCCCACGCCTCCTCGCCGGTGACGTCCGCGAGCCTCGGGAGCGCGACGAACGTCCCGTCCTGCTTCATCTGCTCGACGTCGTACCCGCCGACGAGTTTCATGCGCTCGACGAGTGGAATCTCCAGCGTCTTGTCCACGTCTTCCTTCTCGGCCCTTCGTCCGAGGATCGCCTCCATGTCCACTCGGCGAACGCCGTTCTCGAGCACGTCCCGCGTCTCGACGCCGGACTCGTACCTGTCCAGCTCGTATCTTTGGGTTATCTCGTCGTGCATCGCGTTCGCGCTCTCTTGCGCGCGCAGGCACGCGCGCTGCGTCACCCCGAGGTCCGCGAGTAACTCCGAAGACGTTTTCCCTTCGAGGTCGTCGACGTCCACGCCGAGCTCGTCGAAGAACGCTTCGCCGCCGTCGGTTACCTGTTTTTCCTTCTCCACGCTGTTGACCTCCCCGTCCACGGTGTGCTTCACCTGCTGCACGATCGCGGTGGCTTTCAGGACGCGCACCATCTCCTCGGTGACGACCTCGTTCGCGTTCCCGAGGCCTTTGCGTAACTCGCGGATGAACCCCGCGCGCGCTCGCAACGCGTGGAGTTTTTTGAGCTTCGCGTTTATCTTCGCTCGCAACGGGCCGCACCAATCCCTCCCGTCGCGTTCGTGCCGCTCCGCCATCTGCCGCGTCTCAAAGAGAAGCTCTTCGATGCGGTCTTTACCCCGCGGGTCGTACGCGATCTTCTCCGGGTTTCTCTCGTCGTATCCTTCGTCGTCGGGTTTCAGTTTTCGCGGAAGCCAAATCTCCTCGGAGCGCGCCGTTCGCGCCGTCGGCTGCGGGAGCGCCGCGGCGTCCCTCGCGCTCGTCGCGGCGACCTCCCCCGCGGCGTGGAGGGCGTCGATGCCTTCCATCGTGAGCTCGTCCGCGGTGAACGCGCCGTCGATGATCTCGTACTCGAACGTGGTCGTCGTCGTCGTCGTCGTCGTCGAACGCGCGCCGCCGTCGTCGCCCGCCTCCGTCTCCCCCGCCGCGTCGTCTCGTCGTCGACGCGCGAATCGCAGCTGGACCGCGACGCCGTACGCTTTCAGGGACCCGAGCTGCCTCTCGATCGGCGGGTCGTCCGCGCGATGATCCGTCGGCAGCGGCGGCTTGATCTCAGCTCTCAAGCTCAAGTCGCCGACGCGCACGAGCGCGACGACGTCTCGTCGAGCGATCGAGACGGACGCGACGCGACCGCCGGACGGCGGGATCCGCAGCCGAACGCGCCTCCCCGCCTGCGGCCCGACGGAGGATCGCACGCACCGTCGCTCGCGCTTCGTCGGGTCGCGCTCGAGGTCGGTCACGCCGAGGATCTCCTCGACGTCGTCCCCGCCGGTCGGGGACGGCGCGACGGCGAGGAGCGTCACCTCGACCTCGCGGCGGGTCGCGTCCTCCTCGGAATCCATCATCGACGGACGAGGGGACGGGACGGATCGCGCGAAGACAGGACGCGCGCGGCGGGAGGGGGGGGACGAAGCGCGGTGAAGCGAGCGGCGCGCGGGGGATGAAGCGCGAGGCGAGGCGAGCGTCGAACGACGCGCGATACGACGCGAGCGATCGAAGCGCGCGCGACGGAGTGAGACGACGGACGAGGACGTCGCGAGGACGCGCGGGGGAGGCGAAGAGGCGTTTCTTCAGGCGTTTCGCGGGTTTCGCCCGTCCAGACGTCGCGATTTCGATTTCGATTTCGATTTCGATTTCGATTTCGATTTCGATTTCGATTTCGATTTCGATTTCGATTTCGATTCCTAAACCCACCGACCCTCTCGAGTCCGTCCCGTCCCGTCCGTCTACAGATCCCCGCCGCCGACGATCGCGGAGAGCTCGAGGACCATCCCCGCGTCCGTCACGGAATCGAAGCTCGCGCGCACGACGGGAACGACGACGACCCGAACCCCGAACGGGTTCACGCCTTTCCCGTAACTCAGCGCGCTGTTCCTGATCAACGCGTCGAGCGCGTCCGCCAACGCCGCCGCCCCGTCGCGGTCCTCGCGCTCGCCGAACGCCTCCAGCCACTCCGTCGTGGCGTAGCACTTGATCATGCACACGTGGCGCCATCTGACGTCCTCGACCTCGTCCAGGGCGATCGCGACGCACATGACGATGGACTTGAGCGCGATCGTGGCGTCCGCGTCGGACGGCGTCGCCGCCGTCGCGCGGCAGAACCGGCCCTCGCGCGACAGCGAGACGCAGCGGCAGAACCCGACGTCGTGCGACTCCATCACGATCTCCGCGCGGGATTGGTCGACGTCGCCGTCCCACGGGTCCACGAGTTTCTGGTACCTCGTCGAGAAGTTCGGACCGTCGCCGTCGAGTAACACGGGCTGCACCTCGCACGACGCGTCCTTCGGGAGTTTCGGGACGACGACCGCGGTGACGAGCGGCCGCCACTCCCACGGCCACGACGACGCGGCGGCGGCGGCGCTGCCGTCGCCGCCGACAGCCTTGGACGCGGACGCGACTTCTTCGTGATCGTCTTCTCCTTCATCGCCGCCGCGCACATCGCCGCGTCCGTCGTCGCCTTCCTCGTCGTCCGCGCTCGAGTCGTCGCGTCGCCTCCCCGCCGGCACGCCCGCGGCGACGTGCAAATCCCCCCCCGGCACGTCGACGTCGTCCTGCCACTTCGCGCCGGCTAATACCTCCTCGAACGCCCGCATCGTGGACGTCATCGCGTCGTCGCCGCCGACCACGGAGACGTACACCGTGGTGCAGAGGCAATCGCGCCACAGCGGCGACCCCATCACGCGCGCGACGGCGGCGGCGGTCCGCCACGACCGCCGCGCCTCCGACGCGGCGTCGACGACGTTCAACGTCGCGGGCTCCATCCCGATGCATCCGGCGAGGTACGTGAGACCGTGCGCGGATACAGCCTGACCGTACGGCCCGATGCACGGCGGCGCCCAGCACGAGATGCCTTGCACGTGCAGCGACCTCGACGGCGCGGGGTCCGCGACGGAGACGTGGACGTCCAACGCGACGACGACGCCCTCGGGGAGCGGGAGCTCCACGCACGCCCTCGCGGGGGGTTTGCACGAGGGCACGACGCGCGCGTACGCCGCGTTCACGCTCGAGAAGTAGTCCATGTTGTTCACGTATAAGTGCACGAACGCGACCGCGGACCAGTCGAGTCTTTCCTTGCACCTCCGCAGCCGCGTTTGGACGGCGAGAAGTAAGGCCTCCGCGCTCGCCGCCGCCGCCGCCGGGGTGTTTCTCGCTTCTTCGTTCATCACCACGACGCGCGCGGATATCGAGCGATTCGTGATGCCCCAGGTCTCGCGCACGTCCACCTCGCTGAGCAAGACGTCCGCGGCGGCCGCGGCGACGGCGGCTTCTTCGTGGCTCACGCCGACTCTTCGCGGCGGCGGCGCGTCGGTGTCAACCTCGACAACCTTACCTTCCACCATCCAGTCCATCCCCTGTTTTACCTCGACGGCGTGCTGCACGATCGCGAGGTGCCCCGCGGGCGCGAGCGTATCCTCCGACGTGATGATGACCTCCGGCGCGCTCGTCAGCAAGCTCTGCTCGTTCGGCGCGATGTGCAGCCGCCCGCGCGTGAACAACGGGCAATCGAGCGCGAGCGTCTCGAACTCGCCGCCTTCGCCCGCGCAGTGCGAGCCGTACTTCTTCTCGATCTCGTACAGCGTCGGCAGCATCTCTTTGATCGTCTTTCCGAGGTCGCGCGTCGGCTGCAGACCCATCGCCGCGGTCTTGATGAGCACGGCTTCGACGTTCGAGTCGCACATCCGCTCGAGGAGGGACGACTGCGGCTGCCGCCAAAGGTACGACAGCGACACGAGACCGAGATCCGCGCAGACGGCTTCCATGCGCAGGCGCTGGTAATCGCTCAAGATTGCGCCGGAGCAGACCGCCTTGACGTTCGGCATCGCCCTCACGACCCCCGCGAGCAACGCGCGGAGGTCCTCGACCTCGTCGACGCCCCCGTCCACGGCGCCGTGGACGTCGTACGCCATGTCCGTGTTCACGGACGCGCCGCGGATTTTCCTTCGAAACAACGGCAGCCCCGTGAGCGCGCCGTACGAAGCGACGCAGCGATGCCCGACGGTCTGGAAGCAGTGCGAGTCGAGCTCCTCGACGCCGTTATTCGCGGGGTACAGATTCGCCATCGCGACGATCCGGTGCCCGTGCGACTGCGCCATCATCGCGGCGAAGACGCTGTCTTTCCCGCCGGAGACGAGGGCGACGCATTCGTATCCGCCGCCCGACCGCGCGGCGCGGAAGGGGCCGTACCGCGCGATCTTCCCGGCGACGAGGTCAAACGTCACCTTCAGCTCCGTCGCGACGGCGGCGACGGCGCTGAAGAACGTGCCGTCGTCCCACTTCAGCGTCTTCACCGTGTCGTGGAACGTGGGACCGAAAGCCTTGTTGAAGATCAGCTCCGCGCCCTCCTCGTCAAACGTGCGGTCGCGTTTGAACAACACCCGGGTCTCTTTCAGGAGCTCCGCCCACGCCGCGGACGCGACCCCGGTCTGATCCGCCTCCACGAACGAGTCGAACGTCTTCTTGAGCGCGATCGCGAACGGCGTGGACGCGAACCCGGGGGGAACCGTCGCGTCGCCGACGTCGCCGCCGCTCTCTGCCGCGGCTTTCGCGCGTTTCTTCTTGATCTCCTCCACCCTGCCGCAAAGAGATTTGAACTCGCCAAAGTCGATGTCCCCGCTCTCGTCCGCGTCGAACTCTTTGAACAAGTTACGAACAGAGCGCACGTCCACGTTCTGCATCGCGCCCATGTCCGCGAGCGCGGCGCCCATCTCCTGGAGATCCAGCGTCCCGTTGCCGTCGACGTCGTAACGACTGAACGCCTCCATCAATTTCGCGTCCAACGCCTCTTGTCTCCTCTGTTCGCGCATCTTCGCCGCCTCGGTGTCTCTCGATTTTGACTTGAGCTCGGGGGACCCTAACGGCGCGGAGTCCGCGACGCGATCGGCGACGGAGGCCCACCCGACCTTGTGTTCCGTCGCGAGCGCGGCGAGGGCGTTGAGAAACGTCCCGTCTTTCCAATTCAACATCCGCTTGCCCTTCTTGCACGCCCGGGCGAATATGATGCCGGTCGTCATCTCGTCCACGACGTCGTCCACCAGTTTGCTCGCGGTCATCATCTCGTTCCACTCGTCCAACGACAGCGAGCCGTTGCTGCCGGCGAATCCCATGAAGGCGGACTTGGTCGGAAGCGAGCCGTCCCAGGATTTGTACCCGTACGGCACCTCGACCTCTTTGATCGCTTCCTTCTTCTTCTTCCCCGGGGTGCCCCCGATCATCTCCACTTTCGCGAGAAGGAGCTTGAACTCGTCCATGTCCAGACCGGAGCCCTCGGGTTTGTCCGCGAACGCCTCGCGGCAGATCGTCGCGGCCTCGCCCGCGGTCGTCTTGCGAAGCGCCCCCATCTCCGCGAGACCGAATTTCACCTCGTCCACCTCCAGGGTTCCGCTCTTGTCCGTGTCGAAGCGGATGAACATCTCCCCGGGGGTCTCGGGGGCGGTGAAGATCCCCATCGTGCGGCGTGACCGTGCGTGATTCGCGTCGTGCCGGTCTCAGTGCGGCCGAACCGACGACGTCAAATCCAAATCTTGACAACGCAGATTTTTTTTTCCCGATCACGCAATCGCGTTCGCGTTCGCGCGTGAAAGGAGGCCTCGACCGGGACCCCTGGTCACCAGTCTCGGCTCATCGGCGGGTTCGGCAGGTTCGACCGCGACCGCGACTGCTGCACTTTTTTTGCGCCGAGTTTTTTTCTCCGCCGCCGCCGCCCGGCTCTACTCTCCCGCGCGCTGCGCCGTGTAGGAGAGGACCGGACCGAGCGCGATGGGCGGCGGCGCGCGAAGCGGCCTCGAGCTGCATCGAAGCCGGTTCGTGGAGTGGCAGCCCGCGGCCGTCGTCGCGATCGCGGTCGCCCCCGGCGGGAGCACAGTCGCGCTCGCGAGGGAATCGGGGGACTTGGAAATCTACGACACCGCGGACTGGCGATGCGTCGCGCGCGTGCCCGGGAAAGAAGGCGCCGCGATCTCGTGCCTGACCTGGGTCGCGCCGTTCATCGGGGACTGGGTCGACGCGGACAACGCGGCGGCCGCGGACGACGTGCCGTGCCGCCTCCTCTCCGCGGGCCTCGACGGCGTCGTCACGGAGTGGGATCTGAGCGCGCTGAGGGCGAGGAGCACGACGGACTCGCACGGCGGCGCCGTGTGGGCGATGGCCGCGGAGCCGCGACCGACGGACGGCGAGCCGCAGCGGGTCGCGATCGCGTGCGACGACGGGTGCATTCGACTCTTGACGCTCCTCGGCGGCGACGGCGTCGGCTCGGGGCTGAGCCATCGACGATCCTTCCTGCGATTGCAGGGGCGGCTCCTGAGCCTCGCGTGGGGCGTCGGCGGCACGCAGATCGCGGTCGGGACGTCCGTGGGGACGATACACATCATGCAAGTCGCGACGTTATCCGAAGTCATGCGCATCACGGTCGGGAGCGGGGACAAACCGAAAGAGAGCGACGAGCGGTGCACGTGGGCGCTGACGTATCTCCCTGACGGCACCCTCGTCTCCGGCGGTCAGGACGGCGACGTCACATTCTGGGACAAGCGGTTCGGGACGCAGCTGTACACGTTCCGGCAGCACGGCGCGGACGTCACGTGCCTCGCGTCGAACCCAGCCGGGACGTGCGTGTTCGCGTCCGGGATCGACTCGCAAGTGTGCGTGTTCAACCGCATCGAGGACGGCGCCGGCCCCGGGTTGGAGAAGTGGACCTTCGGCAGCACCAAACGGCCGCACACGCACGACGTCAGGGCGCTCGCGATGGCGCACGCCCCGGGCGGGGGGGGCGACCGCGATGGTAAGGGCGAGAGGGGTAAAGACGGCGACGGCGGGAGGGGCGGCGGCGGCGGGCCGATCTTGTTGTCCGGGGGGAACGACGCGCAACTGCTCGCGTACCCGGCGAATCACTTCCAACGAAGGCACCCCGTGCGCGTGGTGAGCGTGCCGCAGCGGACGCCGTGTTCGATGACCGGCGGGGGGCTGTGGACCGCGCCGCCGGCGCCGAAGGGGAAGAAACAGAAAGGAGGAAAAGGACAGGGGAACAGAGGCGGAGACGGCGGCGGCGCGGACGATGAACCGGTCGCGCCGAAACCGACGCTCGCGAACGCGCCGACGCCGCCTTTGTTGTTGTGCGACCACGGAAGGTGCGTCGACCTCTGGCGCCTCGGCGAAGGGCTCGGCGGCGGGCCGGGTCGCCCGTCCGAGGAGGTGATCGAAGCGAGCAAGGCGAACAACGGGATGATGAAGCTCGCGTCCGCGCCGACGCACGTCTTGAGGGCGAAACTGAGCGGCAAGAGACGGACGCTGAGCAGCGCGATATCCCCCGACGGAGCGCTCGTCGCCATCTCCGACGCGCACTCGCTGCGGTTGTTCGAGGTGAACAAGACGGAGGAGACGCCGGGGGTGAAACGCGAGGAGTGGACGCTTCGGAAGCAAGACTCGCCGGTTGGCGGGGTGACGTCCGCGAACTGCCTCTTGTTCACGCCCGACGGGAAAGTTCTCGTCGCCGTCGGCGTCAACGGCGCCGTGCACGTCGTCGACTTGGAGAGCTGGGAGGTGATGCGGACGCTGCGAGCGCACCTGCCAAAAATTTCCGCGGCGACCACGGCGCTGGATAAAGCCACCAGCGGCAGCGGGAGCGGTAAGCGAAGGAAGGCGATGGATCCCGTGAGCGCGTGCGACGTCGGGTGCCCCGCGGTGTCGCACGCGTGCGCGAGCGCGGACGGGCAGTGGCTCGCCGTCGTGACGACCAAAGGCGGGACCGCCTCGAGACGCGCGGCCGGGGTGCACGTATACAACCTCGACGCGCTGAAGCTTCACAAGAGCCTCCCGCCGCCGCCCGGGTTGGCGTCCTGGCCCCCCGTCGCCGCGATGGCGCTGTCCGCGGCCGGGGTTCTCGCGCTCGCGGTCAGGGACAACGCGATCGTGATGTACGACGTCGAAGCCGGGACGCTCACGCCGTGGTCCGCCGCGATGGCGACGGCGAAGAGCGTCGCGACGGCGCCGCCGAAGCTGAAGACCTTGCCGGGGCAGATTTGCGGTCTGTCGTTCGATCCGACCCCGGGGAGTCAGCTTCTGCTCGCGCACACGCCGAGCGCGATCGCGCGGGTGAACCTCGCGGTCGTGCCGACGTTTACGCCCGCGCCCATAACGAAAAAACGGAGGCGGAAAGGGTATCGAGGCGACAAAGGCGGTTTCGGCGCGATCGAGAAGCAGGGAGGGAAGACGAGCGGCGAGGAAGGCGGCGGGGACATCAAGGTCGTGAACTTGAGCGATCCGTGCCTGTTCTTGGGGTATTTCGCCCCGGGGCAGGCGCTCATGGTGGAGAGGCCGTGGGACGACGTCCTGAATGCGATCGAGAAGCCGCCGTACCAGAGGCACCTGTTTGGGACGTAGACCGACGACTAGCGCGAAGAACTCGTCGCACGCGGTCCGATGCTCGTAACGAAGATTTATTCACAAACCACCAAACAAGCCGTCGTTAACTCGCGCGCATTACGATAAAAGAGGCGCCGCTCTTTCTTTCCGCTCACCCACCCACCGTCGCCGTCGCGGCGCCTCCTCACGGGTTCAGACCGAGGAGCATGTTCGAGTTCCCGCCCGGGAGGTACATCACGTTCCTGCTCTTCGACAACGTCTGCGCGACCTCCCTCGCGGCCTCGATCCTTCTGAGCTCCACGAGCGCCGGGCCCGCGCTGCGCGTGGCCTGCGAGATCAACCGCGCGGACTCGGACTCGCCCTCCGCGCGGATGACCGCGGCTTCGCGCTCTTGCTCAGACTTGAGCACGATGAATTTCGATCGCTCCGCGTCCTGCTGCGACACCTGCTTCGCCTCGATCGCCCTGCTGTACTCCGCGGAGAACGACAAGTGCGTCAGCGCGATGTCCTCCAACACGATGTTGAAGTCCTTCGCGCGGAGACGCAGCGCCGCGGCGACTCTCTTCGAGACTTCGTCGCGTTGCGTCAGGAGCTGGTCCGCGTTGAACTGCGCGACGGTCGCCTTCAAGACCTCGTTCCCGATCGACGGCAGCACGCGCTCGTCGTAGTCCTGCCCGAGGTTCTTGTGGATCTCCGAGAGGTTTTCGACGTCCGGGCGGCACAGCACGCGGAGCGTCAGGTTCACCTGCTGCAGATCCTTCGTCCCGGTCACGGAGCTGATCGACTTCGGTCGCGTCCGGATGTCGTAGACGGTCGGGTTCTGGATGAACGGCACGAGGAAGTGCGTGCCCTCGCCGACGGCCTTCGGGAGGACGCCGCGGAAGCGGTCGAACATCACCGCGGCCTTGCCTCCGTCGACTGTGTTGGCGGGAATTACGGACGGGGGGGAGAAACGCGGTCAGCGGGAGCGCGATCTCGCGAGATCAGTCGTCGACGCGTCGGCGGCGAATCGTTCGTTTCGTGGGGAGAGGGCGGCGATTAAGCGAGAGGGCGACGATCGAACGATCGGATCGCGCACGCACCGTCGTACATGGACGCGTTAAGCGCGGTCCCGGTGACGCCGAGGCCGATCGCGGCCTTGGCGAGGTTGCCGAGCGCATTTGCCGCCGCGTTTGCCATCGCGAGCGCGGTGCTACGTGCAGTGACAAGCCGCGATCCGTCGACGCGCTCTCGGAAGAAGCGAGCGACGTCACAGCACGCGAGGAAAAAATTTCGGCGCGGCGCGGGCAAAAGAAGATTCTGAGAAGGCGAAGAGGGCTCGCGAGAATTTCCTTCGTCAGTCAGCAGTCGGTTTCTTATCAACGCCTAAGGTGGATCACTTCTTCTTGTGCTTCTTCTTCGAAGCTTTATCGCCCCCGGACTCGCCCTTGCGCTTCTTGTCCCCCTTCTCCTTCTTCGCGTCCTTCTTGCCCCCCTTCGCGCCGCCCTTGTTCCCCTCGGCGCGGTCCCTCTTCTTCTCGCCGCCGCCGCCGGCCGCGGGTTCCTCCGCCGGCGTCGCCTCCGGGGCGGTCTTCCCCACGAGCGTGCACGCCCTCGTGAGTGCGTTGACACCCTTTTGGGGCATCCCAGGAACAGAAAACTGCGCCGCGACCGCGTCCACCACCGCGTTCGGGTCCATCAGCGTCGACAGCGGCGCGTCCGACAACGCCCGCGCGAACGCCTCGCAGCACTGCGTCAACGTCTTCGCGACGTCCGCCCTCGCGCCGCGGTTCCTACACGGCGCCGCGATCGCGGCCACGATCGCGGCCGCGATGACTTTTTTGTGCTTCGCCGCGGACTTGCACACCGCGGGGGAGCGCTTCTTACCCAACGAGAGGACGACGTTGAGGAGCTTCGCGCCCTCGGCGCGGAGGTACTCTGCCCGCGACGACGCCTTGTCCCCGCCGGCGGTGAGCAACCCGGCGACGGCGGATAACAACTCCGCCGCGAGCGCGGGGTGCCTCTCGAACGCAGCCTGGAAGAACGGCGTCTTGAGTCGGCAGTTCTTGTTGCTCTTGAACATCTCCAGTGCGTCGCCGTAGGCTTCGACAGCCTCCGCGCACGCGACGTCCGCGGCAGCGTCCGCGCCGCTCTCTTTCCTCGACGTCGCCTCCAAGACCCTCAACAAGTACATCGCCACCGCGGTCGCGGGCTTTGCGAACCCTTTGCTTCCCTCGGCTCCGCCGCCGGATGGTTTCGCCGCCGCTCGCACCGCGGCGTTCAACGACGCCGACAGCGATTTCACCGTGATCGGCTCCGTCCCCGCGTCGTTCGGGAGGTCCCTCGCGTGGCAGACGTGTTTCGTCAAGACGCCGCCGATGCGCTCCGCGAGCGCGGAGGCCTGCGGCGTCCCCGCCGCGAGCGCGGTCTGCATCGCGCCGAGCAACGGCAGCGCGGTCCCGGGGAGCCACTGCGAGCCCGGCTGCGCGCGCGCGTAGAGCTCGAGGAGGGCCAACACGCGGAATTTAAAGTCCCGCGTCGCGCGCACGAGCGACTTTTTTCGCGTGATGTCCTCCCGTCGGCTCTTAAACGCCTGGCCCAGGAGCTTGTCGATCCTGAACATCGCGTCGTCGTCCATCGCGTCGTCGTCGGAGTCGGAGTCGTCAGAACCGGAGTCCGCGGCGGCGCCGGACCTCGCGAGCGCGGCCGCGATCGCGTCGGCTTTGGCCTTATCCATCGGCGCGTCGTCGTCTTCGGAGTCGTCGTCGGAATCGTCGTCGGAATCGCCGCCGCCAACCTCCTCCTCCTCTTCCGAGTCGTCGTCTTCGTCGTCCTCCTCCGCAAGAGGCGCGCCGTCTTCGGAATCGGAGTCGTCCCCGCCCGCCGCGTTCCTGTTGTCCGCGTCCGGGGCTAACACGACGCGGAGCATGTCCCCGACGCCGGCGCCGGTGACGGACGGCGATAACGATTTAAACGAGTGCTCGACGACGTCTCGCAACAGCGCAGACGGCTGCGCGAGGAGACTCAGGAGGACGTCCACGAGGACGTCCATCGGGTTCGGTGGCTCGTCTGCCTCGACATCGTCCTCTGCGTCCGCCGTTTTCTTGCTCTTCTTCGCGGCTTTCTTCTTCGCGGAGGGTTTCGGAGAAGAGATGAGGTCGTCCACGCACCGCGGGAGGTCCTCGATCGAAGGCGTGAACTCCCTCCAGTCGCCGAGCTGCAACACCGCGAGGACGCGCAACAACGGCGCGACCGCCGCCGCGGACGCGTTCGCGGACGCCTGGGTCGTCTTATCCAGCGCCGCGAACAGCGACGCGCGCACGGCCGCGCAGTCTTCGGGCATGTCGTCGACGAGGGACACCGCGTCGTCGGCGTCCAACTTTCGGCAAATATCCGCGGCGACGAGAAGGAGATCCGCGGGCGGTTCCTTAGGGTCCGGCTTAGGGTCCGCGGCGGCTTTCGCGTCGTCGTCCTTCTTCTTCTCGCCGCCTTTCTTGCCTCCTTTCTCTTTCTTCCCGTTCTTATTCGCGTCGTCGTCGCTCTCTTTCCTCGCGCTCGCCGCGCGCTGCGCTTTCAAGTTGGACGCGAGCAACGCGGCGAGTCGCGTCGCGCACGCTTCGCGTAAACCATCCTCCGGCGCGCCGAGAGGTGCGACGCCGACGTCTTCGACGAGCGACCCGCCGCCGCCTTTTTTCGCCGCCGATTTCGATTTCTTCGACTTTGACGCCGGCTTCGCGTCCGACGCGTTCGCGCGGTAGTGCGCGTGGAGAGTGAGAAACTCCACGAGCTCTCTCTGCGCCGCTCGCGGCAGGCGCGGGAAGAGCCCCGCGGCTTGTTCCAACGCCCACAGGCGTCGTTTGCTCCCTAGGAGGTGCCCGCCCGGTTGGTCCGTTCCACCGCCCGCCATCGCGCTCGCGTCGTCGTCTGACGACGGCGACGCGACGAAGATGCCCATGAGCTCGCGCATGTACCCGGACGCGTCGTCCACGGACAGTGACTGTATGAGCTCGCGCACCGCGTTTTTCTTGGAAATCTTATCGAACCGGTTCGGCCCGAGGCGTTGAAGCGCCGCGATGACGGACAGCTTCACGTCCTGCTTCGTGTCCGCCGACTTCGCGAACGCGACGATCTGATCGAGGCAGTCCGCGGCCGCGGCGTGCAGGTAGTTATCCGGTTTCGCGAGGTTATTGAGCAGACACCGCGTGAACCCCGGAGAGAACAACGCGGGAACGCTCTGGGCAGACGCGAGCGGCAACATCGACGCGAACAGACGGAACCCCAAGTACCGACGCTGATGCGACCCGCTCACGAGCAGGCCGTCCTCCACGAGGACGTCCCACGTCGCCTCTAGCCCCCCGGGCACCGACGCGACTCTCGAGAGGAACCACGCCCACACCGAGTGCATCTGCGGGTGCGTGTACGACGCTTCCATCAACGCGTCTCGGACGGCGCTCAAGTGCTCTCGGTCGAACACCGCGGCGACGTGCGACGAGCTCTCCTTCTCCTTCCCTCCTCCCTTTCCTCCTTTCTTCCCTCCCTTCTTTCCATCGCCGCTCCCTCCGACCACGACCGGGTCCACGCCGCGCGGTAGCGCCGCGCAGTTCGCGCGCACGCTCGGCGGCAGCGCCGGCCACAGCTCCAACGCGAGAAGAATCGTCTCCGGCCCCGCGTCCGCGATCGGCGTCGTGAGCCACTTCGTCAGCGCGCTCGACGCCTCGATCACCCGCGTCATCGACGCGTTACTTTTTGCGTTGTCGTTGTTTGCGTTTCCATCCCCCTCTCCCAGCGCGTGCGAGAGCTCCAGGATCACCGCGGCCGCGGACTCCGCGAGGTACGCCTTGGACGTCGCCAGCGCCGACGTCTCCTCCGCGACGACGGCGCCGAACGCTTCGGCGTCTTCGGCCGTCATCGTCCCGGTCGCGAGGCGCGCGCGCATCGCGCGCACGAGCGCGGCGACGCCGAAGAGCTGCCCCATCAGGATGTCCCTCGCCTCCGAGCCTTTCGTGCTCTGCGTGATCGGCTCGAGCGACGACTTCAAGAGCTGGAGGCCGTCGTCCAGGCTCGCGATCGGAATCTCCGAGAAGGCGGCGGTCAGCGCGAGCGCGAACCCTTGCCTCGCGCCGGAGCGACCGGAGCCGAGCCCGCGCGCTAGGCGCTTCAGCGCGTACACGACGACCGGAGAGCACGCCCGGAGGGATGGACCGAGCTCTGAGGTGGCGTCGTCGCGGGCGGTCGCGCTCGCGCCGCCGCCTTCGGCGTGATTCGATTGCGCCGTCGCGAGCTCGCTCACGAGGTCGACCGCGGACCGCCTCCTGACCTCGGCCTCGACGTTCGCGAGGTCCCAGAAGTGCTGAAGCACGTGCCCCGGCACCTCCAGCCGTTGCACCATCGCGCGAGCGCGCGTGCCTCTCTCTCTCCGCGCGCGTCGATGATGATGATGAGAGGGCCCCGAACTTCCCGTGCTGTCTTCACGCCCAGCCGCCGTTTCGCGAGATGGCGACCGACCGCACATGTCGGCGGAAGGTTGTCGAAGCCCGACTGATGTCGACGTCGACCGCGACGACCGCGGCGATGCAGTACGTCGTCGCACGCGACAGGTGACGAAGAGCGAGTCGTAAGATGCTTCAGGGTATTCTCCGAAGCGCGCGCCGCGGCAATGCGCTGGTGCGTCCCCCCGCGCGCCCCGAACGACGCGATCGCGCGCGGACGATCCATCCGATCGCGTCCGTCCGCCAAGCGCCGCGCTCGCGTCGGAAATGCGGCGGATCGTCCGCCGACGCGAGATCCGCGTCCGCGACGCGACCTGACCACCCCCTCCGTCCTCCCGCCCGTTCCGTTCCCCCCTCCACTCCACAGCGCGCGTCCCGCGCGAACGTGAACGCCGCGTTCGCGGCCGCGGACGCGAGGTTCTCGACCTCCGCCCACCGCGCGGCCGGGAACGAGGTGATCGGCATCGATCTCGGGACGACCAACTCGTGCGTCGCGGTGATGGACGGAAAGAACGCGAAGGTGATCGAGAACGCGGAGGGCGCGAGGACGACCCCCTCCATGGTCGCGTTCACGGAGAAGGGCGAGCGCCTCGTCGGACAGCCCGCGAAGAGACAGGCGGTGACGAACCCGACCAACACGCTCTACGCGTGCAAGCGTCTCATCGGCCGCCGGTTCGACGACGAGCACACGCGGAAAGAAGCGCAGATGGTGCCGTACGAGATCATCAAGGCGTCCAACGGCGACGCGTGGGTCCAGGCGGGGGACAAGCAGTACTCCCCGTCCCAGGTGGGCGCGTTCGTCTTGCAGAAGATGAAAGAAACCGCGGAGTCGTACCTCGGGCACCCGATCACGCAGGCGGTGGTGACGGTGCCGGCGTACTTCAACGACGCGCAACGGCAGGCGACGAAGGACGCGGGGAAGATCGCCGGTCTGGACGTCCTGCGGATCATCAACGAGCCCACGGCCGCGGCGCTGTCGTACGGCGTGGACAAGAAGGAAGGCCTCGTCGCGGTGTACGATCTCGGCGGAGGGACGTTTGACGTCTCCATCCTCGAGATCTCCGGCGGCGTCTTTGAGGTGAAGGCGACCAACGGCGACACGTTCCTCGGCGGCGAGGACTTCGACACCGCGCTTCTGGACATGTTCACGTCGAACTTTAAGAAGGAGCAGGGGATCGACCTGAAGAGCGACAAGCTCGCGGTGCAGCGCCTGCGCGAGGCTGCGGAGAAGGCGAAGATTGAGCTCTCGTCCGCGAAGAGCACGGATATCAACCTTCCGTTCATCACCGCGGACGCGTCAGGGCCGAAGCACATGGCGATGTCCATGACGCGCTCGCAGCTCCAGGAGCTCGTGCAGCCGCTTCTCGACAGGACGAAGGACCCGTGCCGGTCGTGCCTCAAGGACGCGGGCGTCTCCGCGAGCGAGATCAACGAAGTTCTTCTCGTCGGCGGGATGTCGCGCATGCCGAAGGTGCACGAGATTGTCAAGGACCTCTTCGCCGGGAAGGAGCCGAACAAGGGCGTGAACCCGGACGAGGTCGTCGCCATGGGCGCGGCGATCCAGGGCGGCGTCCTCCGCGGTGACGTCAAGGATATCCTCCTCCTCGACGTCACGCCGCTGTCGCTCGGGATCGAGACCCTCGGCGGCGTCTTCACGCGTCTCATCAACCGCAACACGACGATTCCGACGAAAAAGTCGCAGACGTTTTCAACCGCGGCGGACAACCAGACCCAGGTCGGGATCAAGGTTCTGCAAGGCGAGCGCGAGATGGCCGCGGACAACAAGATCCTCGGGAACTTTGACCTCATGGGCATCCCCCCCGCGCCGAGAGGGTCCCCCCAGATCGAGGTCACGTTCGACATCGACGCGAACGGCATCGTGAACGTCAGCGCGCGCGACAAGGCGACGAACAAGGAGCAGCAGATCACGATCCAGTCCTCCGGCGGTCTGTCCGACGCGCAGGTCGAGCAGATGGTCCGCGACGCCGAGTCGCACGCGGACGCGGACAAGCAGCGGAAGGAGCTCATCGAAGCGAAGAACGAGGCGGACACGTTGATTTACAGCGCGGACAAGAACCTCTCGGAGCACGGGGACAAAGTCCCCGCGGAGGTGAAGGACGGCATCAAGGAGGCGCAAGGGAACCTGCGCTCCGCGATCGAGGCGGAGGACCTGGAGCAGGTCCGGGAGAAGATCAACGAGCTGCAGCAGGCGGTCATGAAGATCGGCGAGGCGATCAACAAGGGCGCGGCCGGCGGCGGCGACGAGCAGCCCGCCGCGGAGGAGGAGGAGCCGAAGAAGGAGGAAGAGAGCGGCGAGGAGAAAAAGTGAAAGTGACGAGAGCCGTCGCGCGCGCGGCGTGGGAAGGAGGGAGGGAGGGAGTGGATTTTTTGATATCGCAGAGCTCGTCGCTTGTTTAATAAGCATCGCCGTTCGAGCCAAAGAGCGATACCCTTGTGCTGTGCTCGCGCACGCGTTCGCGCTCTTCTATAAGACGACGGATTCGATCCTAACCTAAGGCGATATAATTCAGTTCGTCAACTACTCGACAGCTTCCCGCCCTGTTCGAGGTACCGGACGGACTCTAACAGCGTCCCGGTGCTCCCGCCGCCTCCCCCGGACGAGCTCTTCTTCAACCCCCCTAGCCCCCTCCCCGCGCCGCCCTCTTCCATGCGCTGCAGCGGCCGCGTCGGGTCGAGTCCTCGCCCTCGCCCCGCCATCTTCGATCGCATCGCCGCCAGACCGGCGACGCCCCCACCCTCCATGACGCCGCTCACCGCGAGCTTGTTCCTCAACCGATGGCGTTCGGCTCGTTTATTACGAAGGTATATCGACTGCGGGGAGGACGGGAGGGGAGGAAACGTCAGGCGTCATCGGGCGACGGCGCGCGCGATCGAACCGAACCGAACCGAACGATCGCGCACGTGGATCAGTCGTCGTTCGACAGTCGAACGACGCGACGGCGGCGAGGAGAGCGCGCGAAGGCGGGGTCACGCACGATGTACGCCAAGAACGCGCACGCGCAGAACAGAAAAAACCCGAAGAGCTGGACCCCCATCTCTATGTGGTGGGACCATTGCGACGTCCCGCTCGCCGGGGTGCCCATGTCGCGCCGTCTAGTGGCGCTCGGGTTGCCAAAAAAAATGGTAAAAGGTGTGTTCGTCGAGAGAGATGTATGGGCCCACCACGCTTCCACTGCGCCAAGCCGATGAAGAGGAGACCGCGGGTTTCGAACCCGCGACCTCCGCTTTCAGTTTTATCGGCTCGAGGTTTCGATCCTCGGACCTGTGGGTCGCTCAGTTTCAACGAGACTGTGTCAGTCTCAGCGAAAGCAAAAAATATAAACCTTTCGTCCGTTCGGTCAATCGCTGTCGCGCCTTCGCACCGAACGAAAACCGCACCGCCGACGCGCGCTCCGCGTCGCTCGATAGACGCGGGAATCGCACCCGCGGGCGAGACGTCACGCGCCCGACGCCAAATACACGCGCGCGTCGTACATCACGTATGCGCTCCTATATTATTAGAACATCTCCTACCGCGGCGTCGCGTCCGTCGGAGGCGGAGCAAAAATTCACCGGGTCTCATCACCGGTCCCCGCGCACCTTTTGCGCGAACTTCGACGACCCGAGGTCGCTCGACCCCGGGAACGCCCCGAACGTCGTCACGCGAGGGATCTCCCCGCCACCGCGGATGTACGCGTACTCTACGTACGGCGGGTCCCTCACGCCGCCGACGTACTTGTTCCCGCCCGGGATGCAGTTGTCCACGGTGATCTTGTAGTTCTTGATGATCGTCACCGCGGGGCCGGGCGCGCGCTTGCCCAGCTTCCTCTGACTCGCGTACTGGTTCAACACCGCCTCGTTCGTGCCGTCCTGGACGACGAGGTCCAAACCTTTCTGCGGGTCCTCGTACAGGTACGGCGCGAACATGCAGAGCTGGTTCGGACCGAGACCCATCCTCTTGAACCACGCCGAGAGCTCGTCGCACGTCGCGTCTTCGCCGGGGACGAGCCCCGCCGGGTCCGCCGCGTCCGCGTCGGGGCGCCCGATCCTCACTTTCGCGCCGAGATACGGGTTCGTCCCGATGAAGAGGAACTCAAAGTTCGGGTCGTCGGCGCCCATCTCTTCGTAGTACTCCTCCTTGAACGTGATGCGCGCGGCAAACTGCGGGACGATCGCGATGACGTCCGCCCACGAGATCGGCTGGTCCACCTTGGCGTCGATCGCAGCCTTGATCTTCTTGACGGACTCGAACGCCCTCTTGCAGATCTGGTTCTCCGGGCGGTCGAGCTCGAAGCGGATCGAACCGTTCGCACCGTTCTTCTTACCGACCACCTCGAACGTCCCGGCGTCGTGAAGCGCGAGCCTCATGTACTCGCTGAACGGCAGGTCGATGTTCTCCACGATGATCGGCTCGATGAACTTGATGTACTGCCCCTGCGCCCTGGTCTTCTCGCCGCCGTTCGCGAGCGGGTAGCCTTCCTCGCGCGGGATGGGCTCGATCACGAGCTCTGGAAGGTTGACCTCGCGCTTCGCTTTCACGTCGCCGCCGCCGAGGTCGGGCATCTCCATGCCGTCGAACATCCCGGCGAACGCGGGGGACGCCGCCGCGAGGGACGCGAGGGACGCCGCGCCCGCGGTGAGCGCCGCGCGGCGGTTCACGACCGGCGACGCGGCGTCGACGACGACGGATTGCACGTCATCGACATTTGACGACGACGATTCCGATCGCGCGCGCGCGACCGCCGCGGAGCGGCGCGGGGCGGAGCTCGCGACGCGCGCGGCGGCGACGGACTTGAGCCCGAGCGCGGAGGATGACGCGAGGGAGGATGCCATTTCGTTCGTACCGACGTGCGTCGAGGTGTGCGCCGTGGATCTGTCGGCGCGCGCGCGACACGACACGTCCGCTCCGCGTATCCAGCGTGGCGAAAAGATCCACCAGGAAATCGCGGCCAGCTGTCCCGCAGACTGTCTCAGTTGATCGTGATGCATCGGTCAATTGAAAGGCGTCTCGATCGGAGCGTGACACCGAGAGGTGGGTGAAAAACGGATCGGCGAAGCCGCTCAAGTTCCAGTGCGACCCACTGCAGAAGGTCACTGCAGATGCAGTGCCATGATAACAGAAAGTTCGGTGGAAAGCCGGTTGGAAAGCGGACGGCGGACGACGCCGGAGACACAGCTCCACGCGCGAGCGACGACGTGCAGGCTCGCGCCGCGCACGGGACGGATTCGGTCGTCCGCACACGCGACGTGAAAGCCAGCTTCACGAACGATGGCGTCCACATCGCGCGCGTTCTCGCTCGCGTCCGCGGTGCCGTCGCGCGCGAAATCGAACGCCGCGAAGCGATGCGCGCGAGCGGGAGCGGCCCCGGCGGGGAAACCTCGCGGGATGCGCGGGTCCACGACCGGCGCGCCGCGACACGCGGGCGTGGAGACGATGAACGACGATGTTGGAGTCCCGAGCGGCGTCTCGATGGCTCGTAAGACGCGAAGGGGGACGGTGCGTCGCGCGTCTCCGTCGCGCATTTGCTCCGGTAACCTAGGGTTAATCGTTACTCGCGCGAGGAGGGTGTGCATCTCGCTGACGCCTCCATCCGTCCGTCCCCTCTGCTTCTCAGGTCGTCGCGCAGGTCGGCGACATCCCCCCGGGCATGCCGCGGTTCCAGGAAGACCCCAAAGGTTTCTGGGAGATCTTCTTCGGGAAGAACCCGAACAAGGGCAAGGTGCGTCTCGAGGCGCCTCTCGCGCTCGAGTTTCGTCGAACCCGCGAAGCTCCCGGACGAGCGAACTTTCGCCGGCGCCGATGCCGACGACGACTGACCCGCGCGCGTCCCCTTCCTCGCACAGATCCACGCGCAACTGAAGCACCGCGCGCTATCGCTGCTGCCGTACCTCATCCCGTGCATGGGCGCGATCGCGTTCACGGGCGAGGCGTTCATGGCGTACCCGGTTTGCATCAACATAGCGCTCGCCATCTCGCCGCTGCTCCAGATCTTCTACAGCAACTCGTTCATCCCGTTCGTGACGTTCTTCACCCTGTTCCTGACCGTGGTGAGGAACACGACGATGCCGCACTTCGTGCGGTACAACACCATGCAGGCGATCCTGCTCGACATCTGCGTCATGCTCGCCGGGCTCATCATGCAGTACCTCCCCATGTACATCACGACGTCGTTCATCGGCGACATCCTGGAGCTCGGGACGCTCACGAACGCGCTCCTCGCGATCGGGTACTGCATGTGGAACGTGATTCAGGGTATTTACCCGGAGATTCCGATCATCACCGAGGCGGTGTACGCGCAGGTGCGGGATCAGTGAGCGAGCGGCGGGCGACGCGACGCGACGCGACGAACGCGGACGCGGACGCGGACGCGAACGAGGCGAGCGGAGGGGCGGACGCGGCGGCGGACGGAGGAGAGACGCGTGCCGTGGCGCGGAGGAGCGAGAGGCGTTCGGTCGGCGAAGACTCGAGCCAAACGCGGAGTAATAAACCTCGCACGACGACGGCGGCGACTTAGTAGAGAGACATAGACACCGATGCAATCGACGCGCGTGCGAGGTTGCGAAACGAACGACGCGTCGCGATGATGCTAAACACTCTTGCGTTCGCGTCACAAATCCAATCCGCTATGAAACTCGCCCCCCCGCGCTTCCCCCCACACCCACTACTGTATGATATCACGCGATCGGATACTTCGCCGCCTGCTGCCTCACCCTGATCTTGTACTGCTTCTCGTCCGTCGTGAACATCATGTACGCCTCGCTCTGCGCGGGCGACGCGCTGTTGGGCGTGCTCAGGAGCTCTTGAATACCGAGCAAGATCTGTTTCAGCGTGATCGACGGCCGCCATCCGTCGTCCTCGTTCAAGATCGACAAGCACACGGTCCCGCTCGGGTAGATGTTCGGGTGGAAGAACTTCTCCGGGAACTTGCACTTCGGCGGCTTGGACGGGTAGTCCTCGGAGAACTCCATCGTGAGCGGGTAGTACCCGCCGTGCCAGTCCGTGTCTTTCTTGCCCGGAATCTGGCACTCCCACTTCAAGATGTCGACGCTGCCGTCCCCGACAGTGACCGGCCGCGCGTAGAAACCGTGCGGCTTGTCCTTCCTCCACACCTTCCGCTCCTCCATGAGCCTGCTGCGCGCGATGCCGCTCATGGCGCGAGGTCCCGCGCGCCCAGATCTCTGAGATTTCGCGCGCTTTTGAACTTGCTTCACGTGATGAGGCGCGACTGCGATTTTTATCGCGCGATGAAACGAAGCGTCGTGCCACAGCGCATCGGCGCGCCGCCGCCGCCGCGATGACGTCGCGGTCGGCTTCGACGCCGCTCGCGACGCTCGTCCTCCTCCTCCTCGGGATCTCGTCCGTCGCGAACGCGCAGCTGTCGCGGCCGATCGCGAGGGACGACCACCTCGCGCGCGACGCCGACGCGAACAAGTACCTCGATCGCGAGGCGAAGCCGGACGCGCACGACGACGAGCTCGCGGCGATCCCGCGGGACGTCTGCCCGGCGAACCTCCGCCTTCGATGGCAGACCGAGGTGAGCAGCTCCGTGTACGCGACGCCGGTCGTCACGGACCTGTTCGACGACGGCCACAAGGAGATCGTCGTCCCGTCGTTCGTGCACTACCTCGAGGTGCTCGAGGGCGAGGACGGCGCTCGCGCGGGGGGGCGATGGCCGTCGTTCCACGAGAGCACCGCGCACGCGTCGCCGCTCGTGCATCACTCGTCCTCAGCAGGGACGACGATCCTGCTGCCGACGTACGACGGCGAGGTGCGGTTCTACGACCACGCGGGGGAGAGGCTGGAGAAGACGCTGCGCGTGCCGCGATTGCGGGTGAGGAGGGACTGGCACGTCGGCCTCGCCGCGGACCACGTCGACCACGCGCGCGCGGACGTCGGCGCGGAGGACGACGAGCGCTTCGAGAGCGGGTTTAAAGCCCCGGAGAAGAAGAAGGACGCGGGAACGCGCGCGCCGCCGCACGAAGCGCGACGCCGCCGCGCGAGGGCAATGCTGCAAACGAACGGAGGAGGAGGAGGAGGAGGAGGAGGAGGAGGAGGAGGACCGGGCGCGGACGACGGCGGGCGGCGGCTCACGCGAAACGCCGCGGCGTCCTTTAAAGTGTTCGACAACGCGGACGCCGGCGACGACGCGGACGAGGAGCGCGTGGAGCCGGAAGGTTTGGGAGGGACGGGCGAGGACGACGACGCGCCGAGCGCGCACAGCACGTCGTTCGGGTACGACCGCGACCAGCTCTCGGAGATTGTCGGCGGCGGGGACGAGGAAAACGACGCGTTTTGGGACGGCACCGACGGCGACGGCGACGGCGACGACGCGGACGCGAGCTCGAGCTCCAACTCCGACTCGGAGTCGAACGCGGCGCCGTCGAAGCCGGGGACGCGTCGCAGAGCGGGGTGGGACGACGAGGCGTTCGTTCAACCCGCGCACAGGCACGAACACGAGGACGAGTACGTGTTCGTGGACGCGCACCTGTTGTGCACGCCCGCCATCGCGGACCTCGACGGCGACGGGCGAGATGAGATCATCCTCAGCGTGTCGTACTTTTACGACAAGGAATACTACGATAACCCCGCGCACGCGGCGGAGCTCGGCGTGAACGTGGACATCGGGAAGTACGTCGCGGGAGGGGTCTACGTCGCGGATTTGGAAACCCTGGAGATGAGATGGCAGACGCACTTGGATCTGTCCACGGACGCGGTGTCGTACCGCGCGTACATGTACAGCGCCCCCACGGTGGTCGACATAGATCGCGACGGGTACTTGGAGATCGCGCTCGGGACCTCGGTTGGTTTTCTGTACGTCCTGAGGCACGACGGCACGACGCAGAAACGCTGGCCGATTCTGATGGGGGAGATTCAAGGCCAAGTGGCCGCCGCGGACGTGGACGGCGACGGATACCTAGAGCTCGTCGCCGCGGACACGCGAGGGAGCGTCGCCGCGTTTCGAAGGGACGCCACGGAGGTGTGGGAGACGCACCTCGCGTCGCTCATATCCCAGGGCGTGACCTTCGGGGACGTCGACGGCGACGGCGAGCTCGAACTCGCGGTCGGCACCTCGAGCGGGGCGGTGCACGTGTTGTCCGCGGCGACCGGCAAACCGAAGCCGCCGTTTCCGTTTTACACGAGGGGACGCGTGATGTCCCCGGTGCTGCTCGCGAAGTTAGGATCCGCGTCCGCATCCGACCCGGCGCGCGCGCGCGGCTCGCCCGGCGGTCTATCCCTCGTCGTGAACTCGTTCGACGGGTACGTGTACGTCATCGACGGCGCGCGCGCGTGCGTCGACGTGATCGACGTCGGGGAGACGTCGTACGCGATGCCTCTCCTCGACGACCTCACCGGCGACGGAAAGAACGATCTGATCATCGCGTCCATGAACGGCGTGGTGTACGCGTACGAGAGTTTGAACTCGCCGTACGACCCGATGAACGCGTGGCCGTCGCAAGTGCACGCGGGGAATAACATGGTCGCCAGGGCGGGGTGGTACGGCGTGCGGGCGTTGGACCGAGGGTACCACGACGTTCGAGGGAAAGCGATGGACGTCGCGTTTGAGATCGTGGACGTCCGCGAGGGCCGGGGGCGCGGAGGTCGGAAGGCCAGGACCCCGGCCGTGTATAAGTACGGGCCGTACGCCGTCGTCGTGTCGATCACGGCGCCAAACTTTTCGCGTCGCGTCGCCGCGACGTTCGAGACCCCGGGGACGTATTCGCTGCGCGTGGACGTCCCGAACGCGCGCGGGCGCGGGAGGGTCACTGTGCGCGTCGCGGACGCCACGCGACTCAACGCGGAGGACTCGTACTCGGTGTCGTTCCACATGCGGTATTACCGCGTGCTGAAGTGGATCGTGGTTTTGCCGTTCGCGTTCATGGTCGGCGCGTTTTCGGCGTTGACGGCGAGCTCTCCGGGGGCGATGCCGACGTTCTCGAGCGCGAGCGGGTTCAACACGCGAGACGGATTGGGGAAGCTCGCGTGAGTGAACGACTGTCGTAGTTTAGATTACAGTAGAACAGAACGCTCAGGATGTGTTTAGTTTGTTTTTCTGCGACTTTCGACGCGCGATCCTCCGGGACGCGACGCGCTTCTCCAATTGGAATCGCCCTTACACCGCGGGCGTGTGCCCTTTTGAAGGTGTCGGGTTCATAGTGGAGTCGCGCGCGGAGCGCCAAACGCCCGAACAGATGGTCAGGATACCAGGCCGTATCATCTGTCGATGCGTCCGTTTCGCGGGGACGCGCACGCGTCGTCGCGCGCTAGCGGTGACGGAACGCGCTCGCTCGACGCGCTCACAGGAGCGACGTCAGCTTGGCTTTGGAATCCCCCGCGCCGGAGCCGTTCCTCTCGACGACGTTCCCGTCCTTGTCGATGATGAACTTCGCGGCGAAGTTCCACGACACGTCCCCGGGCTGTTGCTCTTTGAGCCACTTCCACACCGGGGACGTGTTCGCGCCGTTCACGTCGATCTTATCCATCATGTTCACTCCGGGGCCGCTGAAGTCGAACTTCTCCTCGACGAATTTCTTTATCTCCTCGTTGCTCCCGGGCTCTTGCCTCCCGAACTGATTGCACGGGAAGCAGATGATCTCGAGACCTTTCGGTCCGAGCTCTTTCGCCATCGCAGACATCTCCTGGTAGTTGCTGCGGGTCGCGCCTCACTTACACGCGACGTTCGTGACGAGGCACACCTTGCCCTTGAACTTTGCGAAATCGACGTCGTTCCCGTCGATATCTTTCGCGCTGAGGGAATGGAAGTTGGCCATGGCGGCGGTGCTGACGCGGCGGGCGACGGCGCGGCGCGCGGTGGATACCGGGCGAGCGGCGAGGGTCACGCGCGCGGAAAGTGCGGCGGCGTGCATAAACCGAGACGATACGCGTCAACGCGTGTGCGCGCGACGACGCGTCCTCTCGCCTCCTACTTCTTTCACGCGTTTCGTCATCGTCAGCACCGATAAATTATTTTAGGGTAACAACGCGACAGCGCGCTGTGGGCATTCCCCGCGCGGCGGTCGTCTCGCCGCGATGGGGATGCGAGCCATCATCGACGCGCTGAAGGCGAACGGCACGTACGGCGTCGCGCAGTGTCTCTTCATCACGATCGCGTTCGTCGGGGGCCTGTACATTTGGCCGCCGTCGCCGCATCCGCGCGATTCCCCGCACACGATCAAAAGACGATTCTTGAGCCTCGCGATGACGCTCGCGATGTGTTGGGTGCCCACGTACGTCTGCATCAGGGACGAGCACTCGCGAGGGAGCCGCGCGGCGAACCTCGCCGGGACTTTCCACGTCCTGGGGCTGGGGCGCCCGGACGCGGACGCCATCGACGCCGTCGTGGACGCGGTGCTCAGCGTCGCGTGCGTGATGTACCTCACCGCCGCGCTCTTCTTGGGGCCGCTGACGCACCTGGCGCTGGACGGGAAGCTCGTCTCCACCTTCGCCGACGCGTTCAGAATCGACACGGTGTTGAAACTGAGGAACTACGTCGTCGCCCCGGTGTCGGAGGAGTTCGCGTTCAGAGCGTGCATGGCGCCGCTGTTGATCCTGTGCGGCCGCTGGTCGGCGCCGGCGGCGCGGATCTTCACGCCGATGCGCGCGACGTGGACGTGCCCGGTGTTCTTCGGGCTCGCGCATCTGCACCACTTCGGCGAGGCGTGCGCGCGCTTCGGTGTCCTCGTCGCGGTGGTGAGCGTCGTCGCGCAGTTCACGTACACCGTCGTCTTCGGGTGGTTCGCCGCGTTCACGCTGTTGCGCACGGGGAGCATCGCGGGGGCGATGGCGTCTCACGCGTTTTGCAACGTGGTGGGTTTTCCCGACGTCGAAGGGGCCGTAGCGCACGAGAGGAAGGCGGTCGTGCTCGCCGCGTACGCGTGCGGGATCGCGCTGTTCACCGCGGGGTTGTGGAGGGTCACGGACCCGGACTTGCACCACGCGAGCTTGTGGGAGG
>Ga0181560_10000284_pt1 | contig 44558 bp, 34 predicted proteins | sample 011ome_20_FD_133751 | JGI IMG/M metagenome (GOLD analysis project Ga0181560, IMG submission 133751) | Coastal salt marsh microbial communities from the Groves Creek Marsh, Skidaway Island, Georgia - 011509CT metaG (megahit assembly) | ecosystem: Environmental > Aquatic > Marine > Intertidal... | reverse complement strand
GATGGCAATTCTTGAGGTCGTAGAGGCAGGGCACGAGCACGTAGAGGACCTTCGGCACGAGCTCGGTGTCGTGCGAGGAGCCTTGGATCGCACCGACGCCATCCTGGGCGTCACCGATGAGGCGCTTGAACGGGCCGAGCAGGCCATTGAGTCTTCGCGCCGCGTGGCCCCTGTGGTGCTCGCCGTTGTTGGCGTCGCCGCCATTGCCGTGACAGCGGCCATCGTCTGGCGGTCACGCCGGCGGCGCGAGGAGTAGCGACAAGAGACGGTTGTGATGGGCGGAGCGTGTCAGAGCATGTGCGGTCACTCGCTCGCCCCGCATGGGGGATAACCACTCCTGGCCCGGATGGGTCGTTGACGCGAGCCGACGGTTGCTGAAAGCGTAGTCTCGGGGCTTCTGAACCGTACACCGCGGCGGCTCGCGCCGACGGAGACTCGGGCATGGCCTAGGGGGGCGGCCACGTGCTCATCCGTCCCGTGTCCATGTCCGGAGATGGGACAGCGCCGGACCTCATTTGCGGCTGAATAATTGCGCCCGAGGGTTCCAAGGCCCCAGCTGATCACCGAGAGGACGAGTCGTCATGCCCGAAGCCATTGTCAAGGAAGTTGATGTTGCCGTCATCGGAACGGGCTTCGGAGGGACCTACTCCCTCTACAAGTTCGGCGTCGAGATGGGACTGAGCGTCCAAGGCTTCGATGATGCAGGCGATGTGGGTGGCACGTGGTTCTGGAACCGCTACCCCGGAGCGCGGTCGGACACCGAGGTCACTGCTTACTGCTACGCGTTCGACAAGGATCTTTTCCGCGACTGGCAGTGGTCGATGCGCTATCCCGATCACTGGGAGATCCGTGACTACCTCAACACCGTGGCCACGAAGTACGACCTCAAGAAGTTTGTGAAGTTTAACACTCGGGTCGTTGCCATGGAGTGGGACGACGAGATCCATCGATGGACACTGACGACGGACGCCGGCGAGAAGTACCGGGCTCAGTTCGTCGTTGAAGGCGTCGGCCTCCTCTCGGCCACGAACTACCCTCAGATCAAGGGGCAGGAAAGTTTCACTGGCGATCTCTACCACACGGCTCGCTGGCCGCACGAAGACGTCCAGATCGCCGGAAAGCGGATCGCCGTCATCGGAACGGGCTCGTCCGGGGTCCAAGTGGTCGGGGCCGTTGCCCCCTTGGCTGACGAGACATACGTATTCCAGCGTCGCCCCCAGTACATCGTTCCTGCGGCGAACAGGCCTATCGACAAGGATCACAAGGACTGGATCCTGGACAACTGGGACGAGTACTGGCGCAGCGTCCTATGGTCCATCACTGCATTCGGCTTCCCGGAGAGCCCCACCCCGGCCATGGACGTCACGCCTGAGGAGCGTGAGCGCGTCTTTGAGGAGGCGTGGGAGGCGGGCAACGGTTTCCGATTCATGTTCGCGACCTTCGGGGACATCGGGGTCAGCCCGGATTCGAACAGGGCGGCAACGGACTTCCTTGAGAAGAAGATCCGCGAGATCGTGAAGGACCAGGCCCTTGCGGACAAACTGATCCCCGATGACTACTGGGCACGTCGACCGCTCTGCTCTGATGGCTACCTTGAGACCTTCAATCAGGACAACGTCCACCTCATAGACGTCAATGAGACCCCCATCGTCGAGATCACCCAGAAGGGTATCCTCACGACTGCAGGGGAGATTGAACTCGACATAATCGTCCTTGCCACCGGCTTCGACAGCGTGTCGGGGCAGTACCTCAAGATCGATCAGATCGGGCGCAACGGGCGCAAGTTGGGAGAGCACTGGAAGGAGCGCCCGCGAACGGCGCTCGGTCTGATGGTCTCCGGCTTTCCGAACATGTTCATGGTCTACGGGCCCATGGGGCCCTTCACGAACCAGCCGCCCGCACACGAGGCCCAGGTGAACTGGATGGCTGATGTCGTGAAGTACGTACGGGACAATGACCTTGAGTTCCTGGATCCGAGCGACGAGACTGAGGCATCGTGGATGGTGACATGCGATGACATCGCCTACCAGACCCTCTTCATGAAGGTGAACTCGTGGATCAACGGTTCCAACGTTCCCGGCAAGCCGGTCACGAACTACTTCTTCATGGGTGGTATGGGCGCCTACATGGACCTCATCCTCGATGTCCGCGACCGGGGATTCCCGGGATTTGAGTCCGGTAAGGGCCTGACGCCGGCTTAGCCCGCGGGGGGCGAAGATATGGGAGTTGCAGGAAGGAGGTGACATGAGTACCGTCATGGATCCCGACCGCCTGCGGCGGACGGCCAAGGCTCGCGATCGCTTCCTTGGCGGTGATCACGAGTTGCCCAATGAGGACGACTCGAAAGGGGTCCGCAGCGTAATCGCAAAGAGTTGGATGCGCAGTGCCCAATTCGGGGTCGATCCAACCCGACGCGAGCTGCCTCTGAAATCGTCGATCGGGTCGCGGACCAAGCTGCTCCGGTGCGCCCAGCCCATCCTGGAAGACATGTCGCGGCACCTGGCAGACATGTCGACCGCGCTTCTTCTCGCCGACCGCGATGGAATCATCATCGGCCGTTGGGTCGGGCAACAGGGCTTGAGTAGGTTGATGGACCGGACCAACTCCGCGCCAGGCTTCTCGCTGAGCGAGGAGGTCATCGGCACGAACGGTCTCGGTAGCGTGATCGAGGAACTTCGTCCATACGCCGTGATCGGGCCCGAGCACTATGCGGACCTGTTCGTGGACTATGCGTGCTTTGGAGCCCCGATCGTTCACCCTCGGACGGGGCGAATGGAGGGGGTGCTCACGTTCGTCTGCCGGGTGAAGGATTCCAGTCCGCTCATGCTCCCCTTTGTCGCGACAACCTCCGCTCAGGTCGCCGAACGGATTACGAGCGCGAGTGAGCGACACGACAAGCGGGCCATCCATGAGTTCCGAGCCGCGACCCGGAACTCGAGCCAGCCGACGCTGATGTTCGGTGACAACTACGTCATCGCCAATGCGCAGGGCGCAGACCTCCTCAGCGAGGCTGACCCGGAGGTCCTATGGAACCTCGCCCATCGAGAGAATGCCGGATCGGTGGGCAACCCAGTCGAACTCTCTAGAGGCCGTCAGGCCTTCGCAACCTACCAGCCTGTGGTGGATGAGGACCTCGAGGTGGGTACCCTCGTCTGTCTCGTGCTGGCGGAGAGTTCTGAGCCTGGCCCCGATCGGCCAGATATGCGGACGGAGCTCCTGGGAGAACTGCGCGACCGTGTCTGCGCGCACGACAGCGTCTGGGATCCACTGCTCGATCCGGTGTTGAATGCCGTAGACCTTCAGGTTCCGGTCCTCATTGCGGGCGAGCGGGGCACGGGCAAGGCCGAGTTCGCTCGAACGCTCCATGAGTGCACGACTGCATCAGATCCCCTCATCATCCTCAATGCCGACCTCGCCGACATCTCGGGCACGCGTCGGTGGCTTGCCTCAGCCCGTGAGTCGCTCCAGGAGCGGGGGACCATCCTGATCGAGCATGTGAATGCCCTTGACGAGCATTCCGCCGAGATATTGGCAACGCTCATCGAGGAGGCGGTCCGTGAAGATCCGCGACAGGTGCTCTCCACACTGGCAGGCGACCCCGATGTCGTTGAGATTCATCAGAACCTGCAGGACATCCTGGCAGGGCATGTCATCACTCTCCCGCGTATGCAGGAGCGCACAGGGGATCTCTCCTGCCTCATGTACCGATTCGCTGAGCAACTAGGTGTTCCGCCGCTCCAGCTGACCCCTTATGCGATGCAGACGCTGCATGCCTACTCATGGCCAGGCAATCTCAAGCAGTTGAAGCGCTTCGTCCAGACCACGAGGACAGCGAATCCTCACGGGGCCACTGATTTGGCGGACCTGCCCTCGGACATGCAAATGCGCGAGTGTCGCAGGCTCGGCGAGATCGAGCGACTGGAGCGGCAGGCAATCGTCAACGCCCTTGCTAGGTGTCACGGCAACAAGAGCACGGCTGCCGAGGAGTTGGGTGTGTCCCGTGCCACCCTGTACCGGAAGATCAAGTCATACCGCTTGGCCTGAGCGTCCGCTCGGTTCGCTTGGGCTGCCGAGCCCGTCAGCGTGCCCGCCTGCCGTCACCTCCTCGTCATGTCCGTGACCTGATCGTTATCCGAACGTCTCAGGCTGAGATCGCTGCGTCCGCAGGACGTCTCAAAGTGCGAACCGCATTCCACCCCGAGACGGAGCATTGTTGACCAACAGGACCACCGGGTCAGGTTCCCGGAGTCAGATGCGAAGGGATGAGCATGAGTCGTCTGGAGGGCAAAGTCGCAATCGTCACGGGTGCGGCCCGCGGAATCGGATACGCCGTCGCCCAACTGTTCGCCGATCACGGCGCAACGGTCGTCGCCACCGGCCCACGGCAGCGAGATCCGTACCGTGGCACCGTCCACTTCGAAGAGCTGGATGTTGCTGATCCCGAGGGATGGAGTCAGGTCGTCGGTTCGACCGTGGATCGGTTCGGCTCCGTCGACATCCTCGTCAACAACGCTGGAATCATCGTGTACGAGCCCGTCCATGAACTCACCCAGGAGGGATGGGACCGGGTGGTCGCGGTGAACCAGACCGGCACATGGCTCGGAATGAAGGCCGTGATCCCACACATGCTGGAGCAGGGTGGAGGCTCCATCATCAACATCTCGTCGATCTGGGGAAACGTCGCTGTGGCCGGGGCGCACGCTTACCACGCTACGAAGGGAGCTGTTCGCAACATGTCGAAGAACGTGGCCATCACGTTCGCGGAGCAGGGCATTCGGTGCAACTCCGTGCATCCGGGCTTCATCGACACGCCGCTGACGCAGTCCCAGGATCCCGATATCAATGCATGGGTCGTCAATGCCACCCCGATGAAGCGTGCCGGGCGCCCCGTCGAGATCGCCTACGGCTGCCTCTACCTCGCGTCGGATGAGGCAAAGTTCGTAACGGGATCTGAATTGGTCATCGACGGCGGCTATCTCGCCCAGTAAGTCGTCCGTCTCCCCACCCGGGAGTACGGCTGAACCACACACCGCCAAGGGACGGGCTTCCGACCCGGGCACAATCAGGAGGTACGAGTGAAGACAAGTACGAAGGGATTGGTAGTGGCACTCGCCGCTGGTGCGATGCTCGTCGCGAGCTGCGCCACACCGAGTGCAGAGTCCGAAGGTGATGCGTCCTCGGAGGCCGTAGCTTCGGCGGAGGAGGCGCCAGAGGAAGAGGCGCCAGAGGAAGAGGCGCCAGAGGAGGAGGCCGCAGTAGCCGGTCCAACGACCGGAACTACAGACGACCTTCTTCCTGACATCACTTCCCTGTGCGGAGACCAGGAGATGGTCGTGGCCCTCGCGGACGGGTTCGGCGGCAACTCCTGGCGGAAGATCACCCGCGCGGAATTCGAGGATGAGGCCGCGAAGTGCCCCAACATCACCAAGGTCCTCTACACAGACGGCCAAGCTGACCCGCAGAAGGCCATCGCCGACATGAACGGCCTTGTGGCTCAGGGCGCGAACGTCATCATCACGTTCGCAGATGCCTCCGAGGCACTGCTGCCGGCCGTCAAGGCAGCAACGGAGGCCGGCGTCGCAGTCGTGCCCTACGTTGCAGGCCCCGGTGGCACCGCAGGAGAGGATTACGCGGGCTTCGTCGCGGAGGACGTCAATGCCTACGGCAAGGCGCTCGCTGAGTGGACCATCAAGCAGATGGGCGGCGAGGGCAATCTGGTCATGCTCGGCGGAACGGCCGGTAATGGCTACTCGCAGGCGGTCTTCGACGGCGTCCTCGAAGCGGTCGACGCCAATCAAGGCGTGACTCTGCTGAACCGTGACGAGGGCTTCGCTGTTACCAACTGGGAGCCGGGCGAGACTCAGAAGGTTGTTGCCGGCCTCATCACGAAGTACGGCGACATCGACGGGATCGTGTCCGACTACGGAGGCGGCTCCGTCGGTGGCATCCGTGCCTTCCAGGCGGCAGGCAAGCCGATTCCGCCGTGGTCGGCCAATGACTCCAACGAGTTCGCGTGCCTCTGGTATGAGAACAAGGGTGCGGACAACCCGAACTACGAGATCGCGACGATCTCCTCCCGCACCTGGATCTCTCGAGTAGCCCTTCGCCGTGCTGTGGCGGCCTTCCAGGGAATCGACAACCCGGAGCCCTCGATCATCAGCCTCCCGCTGAGCGAGGACTCCACCGAAGAGGATGCCCCGGCGCCGGTCTGCAACGAGGATCTTCCTCCGGATGGCATCCTCTCGTCGCAGCTCACCCCGGATCAGCTGACTGCGCTGTTCCAATAGGGAATCTGAGCAAAGGAAGGTGAATCCAAGATGACGGATCCTGTGTCCGGGGAGCTCTTGCTGTCGCTCAAGGGGGTGTCAAAGTCGTTCCCGGGCGTCCGCGCCCTGTCCGACGTGACTCTCGATGTGCGCAGGGGCGAGGTTCATGCCCTGGTGGGCGAGAACGGTGCTGGGAAGTCCACGCTGATGGCGGTGGCTTCTGGAGCGCTGACCCCGGACGCAGGGTCCGTTGTCATCTGCGGTCGTGGGCTGGAGGTGGCCGATCCGATGCTCGCACAGCAGTACGGGCTGGCCATCGTTCGCCAGACGCCGGCACTCCTGCCTCAGCTCACCGTCCTGGAGAACATGGAGCTCTCGCGCGGGACGCGGTGGATCTCCAGTGCCGCGCGTGCTCGGTCGTGGGCGCGCGAATGGCTGGATCCCTGGGAGCTCGATGTGGATCCCGCGTCTCGCGTGGAGGACCTCACGGTCGAGCAGAAGCAGATCGTCGAGATGACTCGTGCGCTCGCCGCCTCGCCCAGTGTCCTCATCCTCGACGAGCCTACGGAGCACCTCAACCTAGAGGAGTCCGAGCGCCTCTTCGCCAAGGTCCGCGACCTGGTCGCTGCGGGCGGTTCGGTCGTCTACATATCGCACCGGATCCACGAAGTTAAGGCGATCGCTGATCGCATCACCGTCCTGCGCGACGGCAAGGTCAGGGGGACCTTCGAGGCCGCTGATGTCGACGAGCACCAGATCATCTCGCTTGTGATCGGTCGGGAGCTCGATGCCGTGTTTCCCCCGAAGGTTGATGCGTCGTCGATCACCGGGGGCGGTATCGAGGTCAAGAACTTCCGCGGCGAGGGGTTCGGTTCCGTCGACTTCCATGCGCGGAGCGGAGAGGTGGTCGGCATAGCTGGTGTGCAGGGTGAAGGCCAAGACGAGTTCCTTCGTGCCCTCTGCGGTCTACATGAGTCCTCGGGCAGCCTGCGCATCAATGATCGCGCGGTGCGCACCCGTTCTGCGGCCTCGCTGTCATCAGCCGGTCTCGCATTCATCCCCGCTGACCGCCACACTGAGGGCGTCTTCATGCCGCTCAGCGTCGCGGACAACCTTGCCCTCGGGGACATCTCCGCTGCAGCCAGTGGAGGAGTTGTGCGTGGTGGGAAGGTGCGCAGCATCGCATCGACCGCGGTCGATCGCTTCGATATCAAGACACCGAGCCTGACGACGACCGTGTCCTCCCTGTCCGGTGGCAACCAGCAGAAGATCCTTATGGCTCGTACATCGGGGACGAAGTCTGTTCTCGTCGCTGATGAGCCCACTCAGGGAGTGGATGCGGGCGCGAGAGTGGAGATTTACAACATCATCCGTCAGGCTGCCGACGACGGTGCAGCTGTGGTTGTGAAGTCCTCGGACAACCTCGAACTGGCGGGACTGTGCGATCGGGTCGTCATCTTCTCCCGCGGCCGGATCGTGAGCGAGCTCACGGGGGACGACATCAGCGAGACCGCGATCACCACAGCGGCGCTCGTGTCGACGTCCGTCCGCGAGAGAGTGGCCTCCACGCGGCAGCGTCTCAGGATGCCCTCTTGGCTCCGAGGGGACTATGCAGCCTCGATCGTCCTGGCCTTCCTGATTGTTGCGCTCGGGGCCTTCGTGGCCTACCAGAACGAGTTCTACCTGACTGCGCGAAACTTCACCGGGCTCCTCGCCCTACTTGCGCCTCTGGCGGTCGTGGCGATGGCCCAGCAGACTGCCATGCTCGGGGGAGGCTTCGACCTCTCTGTCGGACCGCTGTCCGGATTCATGCTCGTTGTCGGATCCTTCTACATCATCGAGGGAGTCGCCTCCTTCTGGATAGCGGTCGGGTTCCTTCTCGTGATCATCGTGGGCCTCGCGGTTGGAGCCATCAACGGCGGCATCATCCAAGGGCTCAACGTCAACGCGGTGATCGTCACCCTTGCGATGTTCATGCTTCTCCGAGGACTCTCACTCACCCTGCGCGACAGACCGCAGGGTTCGATCGACGAGCGAGTGACTGATGTCATCAGCGCGAAGATCGGACCAATTCCGGTGGCGATCATCGTCGTGGTCATCGGCATGCTCGTCCTCGAAGTCGTGCTTCGGCGCTCTCGTGCGGGCCTGGCCCTTCGAGCGATCGGATCCAATCCGGAGGCTGCTGCTCGTATCGGCGTGCGTGTCGGCCGGGTGCGCTTCTGGTCCTACGTGGCCACATCTGCCCTCGTCATCCCCGCGGGAGTCCTCCTGATGGCACAGGTGGGCATCGGCGACCCCTCGTCTGGTATCACCTACACCCTCGCGAGCATCACAGCTGTTGTCCTCGGGGGAGCCAGGGTGATGGGTGGCCGGGGCTCCTACATCGGTGCCTTCTTCGGTGCCTTCCTGATTGTCCAGGTCCAGACCGTGACCACATTCCTCCAGCTCGGCCAGTCATGGCAGTACTGGCTGATGGGCATCCTGCTGCTGGGCTCCACCATCCTGTTCGCCGCGACGCGACGGGGGAAGGCCTGACATGGACGAGAACGCGGGACGACCCCGAGGGTTCAATATCTGGAGCCTCTTCTACGGCAGCACGGCATCCATCGTGATAGCGACGGTGGCTCTGTTCCTCATAAGTCCCCTGCTGGCACCCGGCAGCACCTCGTGGGCCGCCATCAATGGAATGCTCCCGTTCGCCGCCGTCCTGGCGCTTGTGGCCATCGGCCAGACATTGGTTGTGCAGCAGCGGGGCTTCGATCTCTCAGTCCCCGGGATGATGTCCCTCGCCGCAGTGCTCGTCACGGCGCTGCCCAACAATGACGACAGCAGGCTGTGGCTCGGAGTCCTCGCCGCGATCCTGATTCCCGCCGCGTTCGGGCTCATCTCAGGTATCACGGTGTCCTGGCTGAAGGCGACGTCACTCATCGTGACGTTGGGCATGAATGCCGTCCTCTACGGCTTCGTCCTATGGCTTACACAGGGCACGCCGTACGGTGCAACGGATGCGCTGAAGTCCTTCACTCTTGAGCGAGCCTTGGGCATCCCCAACACCTTGGCAATCGCGCTCGTCGTGATCATCGTGATCGCCTTCATCACGAAGCGGACGACCGTGGGTTGGCGGCTGACCGCGATGGGCGTCAGCCCGCCGGCGGCAGAGGTCCTCGGCCTGCGGGTAGTGCGCTACGAGACCTTGGCCTACGGCGCAGCTGGAGCGTGCTACGGAATCGCGGGTGCCCTCCTCGCTGGATACGTACAGACCCCGAACATCTTCATCGGTGATCCCTACCTGCTGCCCTCGATCGCTGCCGTGGTTCTCGGGGGCACCGCCCTGAGCGGTGGTATCGCGTCGGTGATCGCCAGCGGTGTGGCCGCGCTCTTCCTCACGCAGTTGAACCAGATCGTTCTCGCCGCGGGTTGGCCGACATCGACCCAGTTCATCGTGCAGTCTCTGGTGATTCTCGTCGTCGTGATCATTCGCGAGACGGTCTATCGGCTGCTGGCCGCACGGGCCAGGAAGAGAACAGCGTCGGCCGCCGCGACGAGACCGCGAGATGATGCGGGTGTTCACGCCTGACGCCACCATGCGTGGAGCGCCGTGACGGGAGCAGGGTGTTGGTGACTACATGCGCAGGTGCGAAGCTCCATTGAGGTCAAGGATCGCCCCTGATGCCCATTCGGCTGACGGGCTCGCAAGGTAGACGATCGCCTGCGCAATCTCCTCAGGCGTCGCAACACGGTGGAAGGGACTCTGCTGGCGAATCGCCTCGCCGTCCGGGCCATCAAGGACGAGTCGTCCCATGTCGGTCTCGACGTAGCCCGGCGCCACGGCGGTGACAGCGATACCCCGTGAGGCCACCGCCTGAGCGAGCGACTGCGACAACGCAGCGATCGCGGCCTTGCTGGCTGCATACGGAATGCTGTCAGGCATGCCGCGGAATGCGGCGCGGGAGGAGATGTTCACGATCCTGCCCCCAGGACCCATCAGTCGCAGGGCGTGCCACGTGAGGACAACGGGGCCGAGCACGTTCACCTGAAAGGTGTCCTCCCAGGCCCGAGTCCAGTCCATCGGGTCCTCGCAGGTCGGCTCGACCCGATGGACGACGCCGGCATTGTTGACGAGAACATCGAGGCCTCCCCACGCCCCCTCAATCTCCTCCATGAGGACCGGGATCGCCTCATTGCCCCTGAGGTCGGCACCGAGGGCAAGGTGGCCCTCGCCCGGCAATGAGTCCCGAACGGCTAGCGCGTCATCTCTCCTCGTTGCATAGTGGACAGCGACTCGGTCGCCTTCTGCCGCGAAGGCCGCTGCCATTGCGGCGCCCATGCCCCGGGACGCCCCTGTGATAAGGACCCTGCGCCGCTCCACGCAAAGGATTATTCCACTGCGCTGTCGCTCGGGTGCCGCAATGCGAGACTGTCTCAAAATGTGATGGTTGATTCCTCATGCTGGCGGTGTCATGCGTGTTGGGATGGCCCTGTGCTCAGCATCTCGGTCGATACGGGTGGAACCTTCACGGACGTCGCTGTGGCCGATGAGGGTGGGGGACTCCAGATCGCCAAGGCCCTGACATCCAGCGATCGTGCCTACGGGGCGATCGCGGAGGCGCTCGACACGATAGCCCAGCGACTGTCATCAACCCGGCAGGAACTGTTGAGCAAGACGGTGCGCTTCAACTACGGCACGACACGATCGACGAACGCGGTCGTCGAGGGCAAGGCGAGCCGGACCGCCTTCTTCACCACCATGGGATTTCCGGACGTCCTCCTGCTTCGCGAAGGGGGCAAGCCGGACCCATTTCGGCAGATCTCCTACGGCCAGCCCTATGTCCCACGGCACCTCACGTTTGAGATCGATGAACGCATGGATGCCGAGGGGACGGTCTTCCGTCCGCTGGAGGAGGCATCCGTCGTCACGGCCATCAGATCAGCGCAGGATCAGGGGGTTGAGGCGATCGGCGCCTGTCTCCTCTGGTCGATCGCCAATCCTGAGCATGAACTGCGTGTCGGCGAACTGATCGAGCAGCACGCCCCCGGCTTGGCCTTCACCCTGTCTCATCAGCTCAATCCCGTCGTGCGCGAGTACCGGCGAGCCTCGGCGACCGTGATCGACGCGTCGCTGAAGCCCCTGATGCAGCAGTTCATCACCACGCTGGAGGAGGATCTGCGCGCCGAGGGTTTCACCGGAAACCTCTACATCTCAACCTCTTACGGTGGTTCTTGGTCGCCACATGATGTTGCCCAGCGCCCGGTCTACTCCATCGGGTCCGGACCTTCCATGGCACCGGTGAGCGCCGTCCATGAGGCGAACCGGGACCTTGAGGGTGGGGCGGCCGAGTTCGACCTGCTGGTAGCGGACACCGGGGGGACCACATTCGACATTGGCATCGTGCGCTCCGGCCGTATTGAGTACACGAACGAGACGTGGCTCGGCGGCCGTTGGATCGGGAACATCACGGGGACACGGGCAGTCGACGTCAAGAGCATTGGGGCCGGAGGCGGGTCGATCGCCTGGATCGACTCCGGGGGCCTCCTGAAGGTCGGACCCCAGAGCGCAGGAAGCAGTCCGGGGCCGGCCTGCTACGGACTTGGCGGCGTCGAGCCGACCGTCACGGATGCGGCCCTGATCCTGGGGTACCTCGACTCGAGCAACTTCATGGACGGCGCTCTGCACCTTGATCGCGCGGCCGCCGAGCAGGCATTCGCTCCTGTTGCGGGGGCGCTCGGCATGTCTGTTGTTCAGCTCGCCCATGCGACCCTCACGATCGCTTCGGACAACATCGCGGCCTCCTCGCGCGAGGCCACGGTCGCGAGGGGCATCGACCCGCGGGAAGTGGTGATCGTCGCCGGTGGTGGTGGATCGGGTATGAACATCGGTCGCATCGCGGAGGAGCTTGGCACGCGTGGTGTACTTATTCCGCAGACAGCGGGTGCTATGAGCGCGTGTGGTGCACTTTTTGCCGACGTCATCCACGAGTTCACGTGTGTCTCCTATGTCGAGACAGCCTCGTTCGACCCCAACACCGCAAATGCGGCCCTTGCGCAGGTGAGCGCCTCAGCTGATCACTTTCTGGCGGATCTGAACCCCGGCCTTGCCGTGGAGGTATCGGTGCAGTTCGCTGCCGAAGCCCGGTACCGGCAGCAGGCCTGGGAACTCACGATCCCCCTTCCCTCAGACGTCTTGCGGAACAGCGACGTACAGCTGATCGAGGAGACTTTCCACGACACGCACGAACGGATCTTCGGTGTGCGTGAACCGAACCAGACCCTGGAGATCCTGTCGTGGACAGCGCGAGCCACAGCACGGCTGCGGCACCCGGAGCTATCGGTCTCGTCTGCGGGTCGCAGCGTCACGGCCGACCCCGTGCGCTTTCAAGAAGCCAGTTTCGACGGTCTTGCATGGACGACCACCCCGGTGTTCTGGGGGCCGCACCTTCCTGTCGGATCCGCGCTGGTCGGCCCGGCCATCGTCCAGGAGCCGACGACGACGATCGTCCTGTATCCCGGGCACAACATCTCGGTGCTCAGAAGCGGCAACTACTACATGGAGACCTCACATGAGCGTGCTTGACATCGATCTCGTGCAGATGACGGTCATCGCCAACCGACTCGACGGCATTGTCCGCGAGATGGAGAACACGCTGTTGCGCAGCGGCCGCTCCGCGGTGCTCAACATGGCAAGGGACTTCTCTTGTTCAATCATCACCGCCGACCATCGTCTCCTCGCCACCGCAGAGGGCCTGCCGGTCCACGTCATTGGTGGGGAAAGACTCGGCGCCGCAGTGGCAGAGTTCCACGATGACATATCCGAGGGCGATGCCTTCCTCCACAATGATCCCTACTTGGGCAACACGCACGCGGCCGACCACACTATCCTCGTCCCCGTCTTCTACGAGGGAGAGCACATCTTCACGGCGCTTGCCAAGGCGCATCAGGCTGACATTGGAAACTCCCAGCCGACGACATACATGCCCTTTGCCAAGGACATATACGAAGAGGGAGCGCTCATCTTTCCTGCGGTCCGTGTGCAGCGGGACAGACGCGACATCGACGACATCATTCGAATGTGCAAGAGGCGTATTCGCGTGCCCGAGCAGTGGTACGGGGACTATCTTGCGATGATTGGCGCTGCACGAATTGGCGAGGCGGCGCTCAAGGACGTGTGTAAGCGTCACGGCAAGGACACGGTCAAGGCGTTCATCGAGCAGTGGTTCGACTACTCAGAACGCAAGATGGCGCACGCCATCGGGCAGCTCGCGGCCGGCACGGTGACAGGTCATGGGATGGCAGATCCGCTCGATCCCGTGATGCCTGACGGGATCCCCCTTCAGGTGACCATCAGTGTCGATCCGGCCGAACAGCGCATCACCCTCGACCTTCGTGACAACATCGACTGCCTTGAGGCGGGCCTCAACGAGTCCGAGACCTGCTCCCGGAACAACGTGATGACAGGGCTCCTCAACAGTCTTGATGCGGACATCCCCCGCAACAGCGGGAGCTTCAGACGCATCGAGATCCTGCTTCGTGAAGGCTGTGTAGTCGGCATACCCACGTTTCCGCACTCGACGTCGGTTGCCACCACAAATCTCGGTGAGCGACTGGTCACCATCACGCAGAAGACCTTCGCAGACCACTGGGCTGGGATGGGGCTGGCCGAGGGGGCGTGCAGCGTCGGGACGGGCTTCTCCGTCATCTCGGGCATGGACGAGAGGCACCAGCCCGCTCGTCCCTACGTGAACCAGGTGTTCCTCGGATCACAAGGGGGGCCGGGTGGGCCGGAAGTCGACGGCTGGTTGACCTACGGGAACGCGGTGACCAACGGCCTGATGTTCCGGGACAGCATCGAGATCGACGAGCAGAAGTATCCGATCCGCATTGAAGAGCTTCGGATCAGGACCGATTCCGAGGGGGCCGGGAGACGGCGGGGTGCACCAGGCGCGGTGCTTCGGTTCGGCCCCAAGGCAGGGACGATGCAGGCCTTCTATGCGAACGACGGGGTCGTGTATCCGCCTCGGGGTGCACAGGGAGGCGGGGATGCGGCACCGCAGGAGCCCTTCCTCCGTGATCCCGCGGGCCACGATCACCCCGTGCCTGCCGTTGGGGGCGTCACCATGTCGGTGGGCGAGACACTTGGGCACCGCCTCAGTGGGGGTGGTGGCTACGGTGATCCCCTGGAGCGAGAGCCTGTATTGGTCCGCCAAGACGTCCTCTCAATGTTCGTCAGTCTCGAGCGAGCCCGAGACACCTACGGCGTGGTGTTCACGGGGACGGTCCTTGACGACGGCCTTGAGGTCGACGAGGTGGCGACTCGACGTCACCGGGAGAGCCTCCGTGCCGCAGGCACGGGCTGATCGTGGCAGGAATACCACTTGCGCTGATTGGTGAGCACCTGCGCTCCGCCTACGGGCTCGTGGGAAGGGTTTCTCGGCTTCCTGGTGAGCATGACGAGAACTTCCTCGTCAGTTCTGGCGAGGGCACGCTTGTACTCCGCGTGGTGGCGCCGGATCAGGGTGAGGATCGCGATCGATTCATCCTCTCGCTCCTCGACAAGCTGCAGGGCGCGGACGTCATCTGTCCTGTCCTGATATCGGCCACCGACGGAAGCGTCGTTCCGCTCCTGCGCCTGGGTGCCCATGAGCCAAGGAGGAGCTGGCTGACGACTTTCGTCCCGGGGACACCCTGGGTCGAGAGACTCGACGATCCTGCGGTGGCTTTCGCCGTGGGACGTGGGCTGGCGCACCTTGACGAGGGGCTCGATTGCCCGTCTGAGCCCGCGTCATGCGGTCAGACACCGTGGGACCTGACACGGCCGCAGGGCGCCCTCGCTCTCATCGAGGGGGTGCCACTGGGTGCTGATGGACCGCGCATCCGGGACGGGCTGAGGGAACTCGAGGAGAGCGTTCTTCCAGCCCTGGGCGACACGCCTCGGCAGCCGATCCACAATGACGCCAATCCCGACAACGTGCTGCTCACCGCACAGGGAGAAGTCGGCTTCATCGACTTCGGTGATGCCGTCTTGGCGCCTCGTACTGTCGAACTGGCCGTGACCGGGTCGTATCTGGCCGACATCGGCACGCCGTCCTCGCTGGAATCCCCGCTCACCTCGCTCATCCGCGGCTTCCGGAGCGTTGTGCCGCTGGGTCGTAACGACCTGAGCGCCCTTCCCGGACTCATGCGAGGGCGCCTCGCGCTCGCCTTGGGCAACGCGCTCGCTCGGGCGCACCACCACCCGCAGAGAGCACGCTATGTCCTCAGGCACGCCGAACGTGCCCGTCGGAGAATGGAGGCACTCGATGCACTGGACATGGATGCTGCCTTGAAGTCGTGGGAGACGACAGGAAGAGGACGATGACATCGCTGCCCGAAAGACGACCCGCTGCCGATCCCGGCGACCTCCTGAGCCGGCGGCAGGAGGTCCTCGGTCAGGCGTATCGACTCTTCTACCAGACCCCGGTTGCCCCCGTACGCGCCGTCGGGGTCGAGATCTTCGAGGCGAACGGGAATCGGATCCTCGATGCCTACAACAATGTGCCGATAGTCGGCCACTGCCATCCCCGTGTCCTGGAGGCTCAGTGCCGGCAGGCGGCGATCCTCAACACGCACACGCGCTACCTGACCGAACCCGTTGTCCGATACGCAGAGAAGCTGCTCCGTACGATGGATGACCACCTCGGGCGCGCAATGTTCACCTGCACGGGGAGCGAGGCGATCGACCTTGCCCTGCGAATAGCGCGCATGTCAGGTCGCCCTCAGGGTGTCGTCGTCTCATCCAACGCCTATCACGGCATCACGGCACTTGCGGCCTCTGTGACTCCCTCCCTCGGACCTGCGTGGAGGCAGGAGCCATGGGTCCGGACCGTCGAGATCCCTAGGGAGGTGGAGGATCATCGGCGTGGTGAGGCGTTCGCTCACCGTGTCCAGGAGGCGATCGATGAGCTCCAGCGCACGGAATTCGGGTTCTCCGCGCTCCTGATCGACATGGCTCTGGCCTCTGATGGCCTGTGGTTGGAGCCAGCGGGTTGGTTGGGCATGGCGTGCCAGATGGCTCAGGAGGCGGGCGGCATCGTCATCGCTGATGAGGTGCAGGCGGGCTTCTGTCGAACGGGCGCATACTTCTGGGGGCACCAGTTCCATGATGTTGAGCCCGACTTGGTCGTTATGGGCAAGTCGATGGCAAACGGCCTGCCTGTGGGGGGCGTCGTAGGGAGACCTGAACTGGTCGACGGCTTCGGAGAGCAGGGCCGCTATTTCAACACGTACGGAGGGAACCCGGTCTGCATGGCAGCGGCAGAGGCGGTTCTCGACGTCATCGAGGAGGAGGCCCTCCTTTCGCACGCCGGTGACGTCGGCCGGACCCTTCAGTGCGGCCTGCGCGGACTAGCCGGTGATCACGGTTCGTGGGTGCGGGTGCGGGGGGTTGGTCTGTTTGCTGCGATGGAGTTCCTCACAACTGCGGGGGAGGGCGACTCCGCTGCCTCGTCGCGGGCTTTGAACGCGTTCCGGGATGCCGGCGTGCTCGTTGGGCAGTGCGGGCCCGGGAACACGGCGATCAAGATCCGGCCTCCTCTTCCTTTCTCGCGGGAGAACGTCGAGGAGCTCCTTGACGTGACCCGCGCCGTGCTCGAGGCCGACTCCCGGGATTGAGGCGCGACGGCGCTGCTCAGGAGCCCACCGATGTCTGGGTGGGACGGTCGCCACTGGCGACCCACTCGCTCCAGGACCCGACGTAGAGGCGCGCGCCTGCTATGCCGGCGTGAGTCATCGCCAGCACGTGCTGCGCTGCCCAGACGCCACTTCCGCAGTAGGCGATCCGGGTGTCGACGGGCGCGTCGAGAGCCCCGAGCGATTGGTACCGCATGACGAGGGTCCGGGTCGGCGCAAGCCGGCTGTCGGATGCCTTGATGGCATCGAGGGGGAGGCACCGTGCACCCGGGATGTGACCGGCCACCGGATCGAGCGAGGTCCGGGTCCCGCGGTACACCTCGGTAGGCCGCGCGTCGATAAGAACAGCATGCGGATCATTCAGTATCGCCCGCACGTGCTGTGTGTCAACGAGCCAGTTCGGTTGGATTCGAGGCTCGAATGTGCCATGTGCGGGGCGAGGCACGGACCTGGACAGGGGGAGTCCGGCCGCCTCCCACGCGCGCAGGCCACCGTCGAGGACCGCCACGTTCTCATGGCCGAGCCAGTGCAGCAGAACCCAGAGGCGGGCCGCGGCCATCGATCCGGCATCGTTGTCGTACACGACCACCTGAGTCGTCGGACTGATTCCCCATCGTCGAGCCGTTGCGGTCAAGCTGCGAACACTGGGAGCAGGTCGTCGGCCCGTCTCGCCGGGTATCGGAGTCCCTGCGAGATCACGATCGAGGTGGGCGAACACCGCGCCGGGCAGGTGACCGCCCTCGTAGGCGGCGTGGCCCGCGCGGGAGTCCGTGAGGTCGTGACGAGCGTCGATCAGGACCCACGTGGCATTTCGCTGCTCCCGCAGTTCCGTGATGCTGATGAGGGTCTGGAAGGGCCCCTGATGGCTTGCCTCTTCCTCCATAGCACGCTCCATCTCACCCCCATGCGGGGTGGCGCCGCGAGGGTGGCAAGCCCGCGATTCTCACTGCTCGTCTCGGCATCACCGCCATGCTCAGCATCCATGCCTTCGCGATCCATGCCGTCGCGAGGCAGCCGCTCGAACCAGCGACTCCAGAGCCGATCACAACCACCTCCCCGACAACTGCTTCCTCACTCGCATCCGCCACGCCGCTGATCGATCCGAGGCGAAGCACCGCACAATGTGGGTCGTTCTCATCTTGAGGCCGCCCCGTCGTGACAGGTGTGTCATCTCAGGACAGGTGTTCGGCCTGGTGCTCTTCGTCCCATTCTGAGTCAGCATCGGAGAGTCGAGCAGTGTAAGCGTGGTGCCGTGCACAGGGTCGCGCTCGTCACGGGAGGCGCTCAGGGGCTCGGCGCAGCCGTGGCACGTCGCCTGCGCCGCGACGGACTCGCGGTCGCGGTAGCCGATGTGAACTCCGCAGGCGCACTCGCCCTCGCTCAGGAGATCGGCACCGCTGAAGAGGCGATGGGCCTCACCGTGGATGTGGCGGTCGACGAGAGCGTCGATGCCGCCGTGGCGGCCGTCGAGGAGCGTTTCGGGCGACTCGACGTTCTCGTGAACAGCGCTGGCATCATCAGCAGGCGACCTGCCGAGGAGACTCTCACCTCAGCATGGAACCACGAGCTCGACGTCAACCTCGGCGGCACGATGCGGTGCTGCCGATCATCCTTCAGGCTGCTTCGCAGCGGCGACAACGCCGTGATCATCAACTTTGCATCGGTGGCATCTACGTTCGGACTGCCGCTGAGGCTCGCCTACAGCACGACCAAGTCTGGGATCGTAGGCATGACGCGGACCCTCGCCGCCGAGTGGGGTGGGGAGGGAATTCGAGTAGTTGCCATCGCACCCGGCTACATCGACACGAGCCTCATGAGGTCGGGCTTCGACCAAGGGGTGCTCGATGAGCAGTCGATCCTTCGCCGGACTCCGCTGCGTCGCCTCGGCGAAGCCGACGAGATCGCGAGCGTGGCATCCTTCCTCGCCTCGTCAGATGCCTCCTTCGTCACCGGGATCATGATTCCTGCCGACGGCGGGGTGACGATATCGGGGGACTTCCGTCCCGACTAGGCCCTCAATCCCTCGAAGGTCCCCCGCCTGATCACCTCAACACCCATTGCGGCGAGCCCCTCCGCGGCTGCTCCCATGTCCTCCCCGAGCTCGGCCGCAGCGCCCCTCTGCTGTCCGGCGAGGCTCCGGAAGTGGATCGATTCCATGATGACGGCCAGCTTGTAGCAGGCGAGCACAACGCCGAACTGCAGGTGGTCGAGGTCAGCCCCCGTCAATGTCTGGTACTCCGCCACAACGCGCTCCCGGTCCCAGAACCCGGGGCCAGACGTCACGTCCTGAGCCACAGGCACGGTCCTGCGCAAACCGTCGCCCGCCTCAGTCCAGTAGACAAGGGTGATGGCGAGATCAGCGACTGGGTCCCCGAGGGTCGACATCTCCCAGTCGAGCACCGCTCTCAGACTCCGCAGGCTCGGGTCAACAATGACGTTGTCCAAGCGGTAGTCCCCGTGGACGAGCGAGGACTTGGCAGGCGACGGCTGCTGCCGGGCGCGCTCGTGCAGCCACTGGGCGATCACCTGGACATCGGCGAGGTCCCGGGTCCGGGTGATCTGCCACTGGCGACCCCACAGCGTCACCTGCCTTGCGAGGAACCCCTGAGTCCGCCCGAAGTCCGCGAGTCCTGCGGCCGCGACGTCGACACCGTGGAGCGAGGCCAGGCCCTGAACGAGGGTGCGGGACAGTTCGTCGGCCTGCTCGGCCGACAGCGGCCGTGCGTCATCGCTATCAGCGATCACCCGGCCTTCGACGAAGTCCATGAGCAGGAAGGGTGCACCGATAACCCCCGGGTCCTCGCATAGGGCATGAACCCCCGGCACGGGAAAGTCGGTGGTGCCCAGCCCCACCAGGACCCGGTACTCGCGGGCCATGTCGTGAGCTTTGGGCATGACATGGCCGAGAGGCGGCCGGCGGAGCGCAAATCGGCGACCGGATGCATCGATGAGCTCGTAGGTGAGGTTCGACCGACCGCCGGTCAGGAGCCGCGCACTCAAGCCGATCGAGAAGTCCAGGGCGGGCACATTGGCTGACAGCCAGGCCCTGAGGGGTCCGAGCGGGAGGCCGGGTAGCTCAGCCGAGTCCGACGACCCGCCTTGCCGCAGCAGCCTGACCCAGCGGTCGACTTCACCCGGGGTCACGGCACGACCGATGCGACCCACGCCTCAGCCGGTTCGGCCTCCGTTCGCCCGCCGATACCGCGGACGAGGTAGTCCCAGAAGTGGACCGCGATCTGTCTGGACATCAGTGGGCCACCGCGGCGGTACCACTGGTACGACCAGTTGGCCATCCCAAACAGGGCGAGGGTGACCAGCCGGGGATTCACCTCGCGGAAGGCCCCTGAGGCGTTCCCGGATCGCACCGTGTTCTCGACCCAGGACTCGTAGTCGTCGCGCTTGGCCCGGATGACCCGCTGCTGCTCCACAGGCAACTCGCGATAGTGCTCGAAGAAGACCCGCACGTGACCGCGGTGGGAATCCATGAGCTCGAAGACATCGACGAACACCTCGCGGAGCTCCTGCTCAGGGTCCAAGCTCGTCGCGGCCCGCTGGTCTCGGCGGGCGATCAGCAGGTCGATGAACTCGTCATGAATCGCGAAGAGGATCTCGTGCTTGCTGGCGAAGTAGTGGTAGAGACTCGCCTTGGCCAGACCTGATGCGCGCGCGATCGCCGCCATTGTGGTGACGGCATAGCCTTCGGTCTCGAAGAGTGCCGCCGCTGAGTCCACGATCTGCTTGCGCTTGTCCGTTGCGCGCTCGTGCATGCGTCCTCCCCTGATGGCCGGGAAATCAATTCTGCTGTTTCGCAGCACTTCCCGTGCAGGACAACTTAGGTTAGCGTCAACCGAACGGTCGGTCGGATTTTGGGACACTTCCCAATCTGGCCCTCGAGCCTCGGCGGGAGGTGGGCATGGCCAAGCTGACCATGGAACGTGCGCGCGAAATCGTGCTGTCGGAGGGTGACATCCCGGAGGCGGTCGCCCGGATGATTCGACCCGAGGTGGTGACGTCGTGGCGACGGTCACTCCTCAGTGGCGCAGAGGTGAACCGGCCTGAACTGCCGTTCGTGGGCCAGCTCGACACAGAGAATGCACTGTGCGCTGCTGCCGAACCGGTCCTGAGCAAACTGGCAGACCGATTGTCGGGCCTGGGTGCAGGCGTCCTCCTTGCCGACCGCAACGCGAGGATCCTGCGCCGCTGGGTCTCTGACCAGAACATCCTGCCGCTGCTCGACACCCTGCGCTCGGACGCTGGGTTCACCGGTTCTGAGGAGATCGTGGGTACCAACGGTATCGGCACGGTGGCGGAGACGGGCCGACCGGTGCAGATCGTCGGTCACGAGCACCTGATGGAATCGATGATCCCTTTCGCATGTGTGGGCGTGCCCGTCTTCCATCCGATATCGCACCGGCCCGAAGGCATCATCACCATGTCCTGCAGGGCGGAGGCTGGTAGTGCCCTCCTCACCCCGCTGATGATGAGTGCGGCTGCAGACGTCGAGCATCGAATGCTGGAGCAGGCCTCGCTTCGCGAGCGGATGGTCCTCGACGCCTATCTCGAAGCGAGCCGCGGGGGCAGTCGCCGGGTGGCGGGCGTCGGACAGGGGATCTTCATCGCAGGTCCAAGGGTCACGGCGCTCCTCGGCGGTCTCCATGAAGTCGTGCTGTGGGAGACGGTCCGGGAGGCGCTCGGTGGTCGCTCGTCCGCGACCGCCGAGTTGCGCGTGGATGACGACCAGGTCGTGCCGATCAGCTGCACGCCGATCACTAGTCAGGGCCAGGTCGTCGGAGGACTTGTCGACTTCGGCAATCCCCTCGCGCGCAGAGTCACGACGGGGGTCACGGGTCGCGCAGCCCAGAGGTCCCCCGGCATGCCGGGACTCGCGGGGACGTCCGTCGTCTGGCTTGAGGTTGTGGCCTCGGTGCGGTCTGCCGTCGCTTCGGGTTCGCCTGTCCTCGTCTCCGGAGAGATGGGGCTTGGAAAGGCTTCCGTGCTGACATGCGCCCTGGCGGAGAATGACGAGCAGGCCATCGTCGAGGTAGTCGAGCTCGCCAGCGCTGGGTGGAGCGATCTGGCTGATGCCATGGCGTCACTGGATGCGATCCTGGGCCGAGGGCCTGATGTGGTCCTGCTCAAGCACATCGAGGCGCTCTCCTCGCAGGTGGCGATGGCGCTAGCGTCGAGAGTCTTGGAAGGCTATGGTGACGCGCGATTCGCGGCCACGCTCACCTCGGCCACCGGCACCACATCCACGCCGGAGCTCGCAAGGCTGGTAACGGCGCTCGGTGGGCACGCCATCCACATACTGCCCCTCCGCGAGCGCGCGGAGGACATCCCGCACATCGCGCATGCGTTGCTCGCCGAGCGCTCCTCGGGGCGCCTCGCCATCTCGTCGGGCGCCTTGCGCGCACTTGTTCGGGCGCCATGGCCAGGCAATGTCATGCAGATGAAGACGATGCTCCACGCCCTTGGCACTGGCATCAAGGGTGAGGTCCAGGCCTCGGACCTGCCACCGGAGATCCAGGCGTGCGCGACACGTCGCCAGCTGTCCACCCTCGAGCATGTCGAACTGCGGGCAATCCTCGATGCCCTGAAGCAGGCCCAAGGAAACAAGGTGCTCGCGGCGAAGATCGTCGGTGTCTCCCGTTCGACCCTCTATCGGAAGTTGAACTCCTATCGCATCGACCCGGACGCCGACTACTTCTAGTGTCGTCTCGGACTGAGGCGGGGGTCGATCAGGCTTCTACAGTCGTCCCCCGAGCGTGAGACCACCATCGATGACGAGGGTCTGGCCGGTGATCCATGACGCATCGTCCGATGCAAGGAAGGCGACTGTGCCGGCCACATCCTGTGGAGCTCCGAGGCGCCGCAGAGGGTACGTGGCCACCACTTCGTCTTCGCTGCTCTCGTACAGTGCCCGGGAGAACTCCGTCCTGACCACCCCCGGTGCGACCGCATTGACCCTGACGTCAGGACCGAGCTCCTCCCCGAGCTGCCGAGTAAGGGCGATGAGCGCCGCTTTGCTGGTGCCGTAGACCCCGAGGCCACTCGCCGCGGTCAGCCCTGTCACGGAAGCAACATTCACGATGCAGCCACCATTGGCCTGCATCCACCCGTGGTAGACCAATTGACTCCAACGCAGACTGGACAGCACGTTGACTTCGAGCACCTTTCGCGCTGCGGCAAGGTCGACGTCCATCATCGGTCCGAACACGGGGTTGATGCCGGCATTGTTGACGAGCAGGTCCACGCGCCCCCAGTGCCTGAGCGTCGCGGCCACCGCCTCCTCCTGGTGTGCCGGATCGTCCGCTTTCCCTGCGCAGCCGATTGCCCCGGATCCGAGGTGCGAGACGGAAGCATCGAGGGTGTCCCGGTTGCGCCCGGTGATCGTCACCTGCCAGCCCTCCTTGACGAGGCGCTCGGCGACGCTGAAGCCGATTCCTCGGCTGCTGCCGGTGATCAGGGCGACACGATGTGACATGGGCCCTCCTAGGGCCAATTCTGCTTGGCGGTCTGCATGGTCGACCATTGCGGGCCGCTGCGGTGGTCAGTCGAGCAGGTAGTCCTGTGCACGCTCCGCGATCTCATCAAGGCGCCTCAGGTCGTCGTCCCGTGAGGCGGTGACCAGCCCGATGTTGACGTAGGACACTCCGTTGGCGGCATAGGCGTCTAGATCCTCACGCGATGCGTCGCCCGGGGCGCAGCCGATGGCCACGGAGTCGGGATCCCGGCCCGCCTCCTGCACCAGGGACCTGAAGGCGGGGGCCGAGCGGGTGAGCCGAGGATCGTCGCCGGGAGGCGTTGGGTACCAGACGTCCGCCCACTCAGCCGCATGCTTCATGGTCAACGGTCCGTTACCACCGAGGAAGATCGGAGGGCCGTCGATCGGCTTCGGCCACGACCAGCTCGGTTGGAGTGACACGAGGTCACCCTCGTAGCTGGCAACGTCGTCCTCCCAGAGCCGCTTCATGAGTTCGACCTTTTGCTTGACGAGTTGGTGGCGACCCTTGAAGGGCACTCCGAGATTGTCGAACTCGTCGGCATTCCAGCCGAATCCCACCCCGAAGTTGAACCGCCCTCCAGAGAGGTAGCTGACGGAGGCGACTTCCTTCGCCGTGTTTACGGGCTCTCGAAGTGCCATGAGCGCGATCCCGGTGCCGACACGGATGCGCGAGGTTGCCGAGGCGGCGAGGGTGCAGCTGACGAAGGGATCGAAGGTTCGCATGTAGAAGTCGGGAAGCTTACCCCCGCCATACACGTCGGGGTAACTCGTTGCACGGGAGACAGGGATGTGTGAATGCTCGGGGAACATCAGTGCAGCCAAGTTGCGGGCTTCGATCTCGTGGGCCAGCTCGTCTGGCCGCAATCCGTCTTGGGTGGCGAAGGCGAATACACCAACCTGCATGTGGACCTCCTTTGGTCGTCTCTATGGGACCGCACGACCGGTACTGGTGGATGTCCCATAACGGTACGGCGGCCGAACAGTCTCAGCGCCGTAACGATTTGCTCGCTCTCGGGCGGCCCAACGAGCGGCCCATTTCCTCGTCCCACAATGACACAGTTGCCGGTCTGGCGTTTGTGACACGTTCCGGGAGGCTTTTTGCATCAGGCGCAGCCGGAGAGGAAGGTCTGGGTGCATCGACCGGCCCGCGGGTTCATCACTCCACTCACCGTGATCTCCATCGGTGTCATCGTGATGTTGCTGCTTGCCGCCCTCCAGACGGAGGGAGCGGTCTTCTCGCAGAGCGTCCTCTCTGCGCTCACTCCTCTGATCGGCGTCATGATTTTGGCCGCCGCGGGACAGGCGCTCGTGATTGGAACTGGCGGGATCGACCTCAGCGTTCCCGCGGCGATCACCGTGACGGGGATCATCCTCACGACCTATACCGACGGCGAGGCCGGTCGTCTGGCGCCGGCCATCGTCATTGTCCTGATCGCGGTCGTCATCATGGGCCTCGTGAACGGCATCCTCGTGGAGGTCTTCGGCCTCAACTCCTTGGTCGTCACCCTGGCCGTCGGCCTTCTCGCGATCGGGTTCGGGCGCCTCTACCGGGGGAAGTTACTCTCGGTGGTCGGGGTTCCCGAGCCACTTGTACAGTTCAGCGGAAGCAATGTGGGAGGCATCAGCTTCCTCCTGATTGCGAGCGTTGCCCTTGCGGCCATCGCGACTTTCTTCGTGTGGCTGACTGTTCCGGGTCGGCGTCTGGTCGCAAGCAGTGCGTCGGCAGCGGCGGGGTTTCTGGTGGGCCTGCAGGCCTCGCTGTACCGAATCTCGGCCTATGCCGTGGCAGGGGTCCTCTACGGCATCGCCGGCATCATGCTCGCCGGGCTGCTAACGACACCGGACTTGGCCATCGGCGAACCATATCTCTTGGCGCCGATCGTCGCCGTCGTGCTCGGCGGAGCCGTGCTCTCCGGGGGACGCGTAAGTTTCGTGGCCACGTTGTTGGGGGCGCTGTTCGTGTCACTGCTGAACCTCAACTTGGCGGTCGCCGGATTCACCGGCGGGATGCCCGCCCTCGTCCAGGGTCTCGTTCTGGCTCTTGGACTCACATTGGTCTTTCTCCTTCGCGACAAGCGGTTTCTGAGCCGCATCTTTTCCCGTCGCCCCGGAGGAGAAGGAGCCCTTCAGGGTTCAACTCACTAGGAAAGGAAGTACTCCATGGTCCACAGCACATCCCTTTTGGGTCGCCCAACGAAACGTCGAAGCCATAAGATTGCTGCCGCTCTAGCGTTGAGCGCAGCGGCTTCTCTCGTGCTTGCGGCATGTGGTTCCAGCGATTCCGCTTCGGAGGCTCCTGCGGAGGCTCCTGCGGAGGCTCCTGCGGAGGCTCCTGCGGAGGCACCTGCTGTCGACTCCGGCGCTCTTCAGGCCATCGTCAACCAGGCTCTTCGCACGGAGTCCATCACCGCGGACAGCCTTGATCCCACAATCCAGTCTGCTCTCACGCGTGCATCTGATCCGCTGTCGCCCGAGCTGCTCGACCAAGCGCTCGAATGCTGGACAAGCATGGATTGTGAGATTTCCGGAGGCGGAGACGTGACGGTGGGCTACATCTCGCCGGAGGTCAACACTTGGCGCAAGGTGAGCCGAATGGAGGCCATTCTCCAGGCGCTCACCTATCCTGAAGTCGGCCGAATCATCTCGGTGACTCCGGAGTTCGACCTCGCGCAGATGCAGGCCGGTGTCCGTAGTCTTGCGGCCGATGGGGCGCAGGTCATCGTGGGCTACAACGACTTCGGTGCGGCGCTGGCGCCCGCCTTCAAGCAGGCGCAAGACGGTGGTGCTCTCGTCTCTACCTTCGTGGGCCCTGCTCCCGATGCCCCCCCTGGCTCAATCACCACTCAGGTTACGGGTGACGTGTGTGCTATCGGCGTTGAGATGGCGCAAAAGGCCGCCGAACTAGTGAACGGCGCCGGCGACATCGTGTTCTTCAACGGCACTCCCGGCAATCCGCAGGGCGCCACGTGGAACAAGTGTGCCGAGGACGAGTTGGCGGCCAGCTTCCCCGACGTGAAGGTCGTGGGCAAGTACGACACTGGCTGGACGCTGCAGGGTGCCTTCGAGGCAGCCACCGCATTGCTGGCATCCGGTCAGGACCCGAAGGTCGTTCTCTATGACTACGCCGATCCGATGCCGCAGATCGTCAAGGCGTATGAGCAGGCCGGGAAGGGTTCGCCTGACATGGTCACGTGGACGAGCAATAATGACTTGTACCGCGTCTGGGAAGAGAATCAGGGTAAGGACACGGAGTTCTCGCTCGCTGACACCAACTCCATCAACTGGCCGGCCCGTGTGTCAGTCACGGCTCTGATGGATCAGATTGTCAACGGCACGCCTGCTCCTGAGCTGGTCATCTACCCGCTGCCGTTCGTTAACGCAGCTGTCGGTCTGTATGACTCGAACTACGGTGCGGACTACCCGGGCCCGACCCTGGTGCCTGGCTCCGTGATGTCGGGGATGCTCAGCGGCTCCTGATGAACGACGCTGCGTGCCGGTCCCTCGGGGCCGGCACGCAGCGACATCCTTCCTGCCCGCCCGGTTCATGTAACGAAGGGTCATCGCGTGTCGACGCAAACGAGTGGCGAGCACCTGCCGGCAATGTCAAGTTCACCGACGGTCCTCGACGTCGCTGGTGCGTCGAAGAGTTACGGGGTCGTTCAGGCGCTTCAGGACATGAGCCTGACGCTACCCCGCGGTCAGATCCACGCGCTGGTCGGAGAGAATGGCTCCGGGAAGTCCACATTCGTGGGGATTGTGTCGGGCACTGTGAAGCCTGACACGGGCACGGTCGCCGTCGAGGGTCACCTCATCCATACTGGTGCCCCGCGCAACTCGCAGGCCGCTGGCGTCCTGACGGTCTTCCAAGACGGATCTCTCGTGCCCGGTCTGTCCGTGGCGAACAACCTGTTCGTCGGCACCCCGCAGCACCTTCGCCCGCGGTATCGGGACATGGTGAGTTGGGCACGTGAACTCCTCGATTCCTTCGGGCTAGGCAGCATCGATCCTGAGGTCAAGACGGGCACTGTCGCCCCCGGTGATCGGCAGCTGATCGAGATCGTTCGTGCAATTTCGGCACAGCCACGAATGCTGATACTGGACGAGGCCACGTCCGCGCTCGACGCAGCTGGCGTGGATCGTGTCCTTTCCCTAGTCGAACAGGTGGCCGCCTCCGGGGCGGCGGTGCTCCTCGTAACCCACCGACTCGGTGAGGTCTTCCGTGTAGCCCAGCAGATCACCGTTCTGCGTGACGGCATCGTGCGTGGTTCTATGCCAACGTCTGACACCGACTACAAGGCCTTGGTCGAGCTCATGGCGGGCAGTTCGGTGGAGCTTGAGTTCCCCGAACGCCACATGCTTCCTGTCGACGCGCCCGTGCTCCTTTCGGCCACAGGGCTGGTCGGCGATGGGTTCGGCCCCGCGGACTTCAAAGTTCGGGCGGGAGAGATTGTCGGGATCGCTGGGGCAGACGGCAATGGTCAACGCCAGTTCATGCGTGGCTTGGCGGGAATCGGGGATCCACAAGGAGACCTTGAGTCAAAGGGCAGGCCCATCCGCTCGTACGGCGAGGCGGTTCGCAGGGGAGTGCTCTTCCTCAGCGGTGACCGTCGACGCGAGTCACTCTTCCAGTCCCTGTCCATCCGTGAGAACCTCATGGTCGGCGTGCTCCGAAGGATCTCCACCGCCGGCGTGGTAGGCCCGGCACGGCAGAACGAGGCCGTGCGCGAGGAGATCGACTCGTTCGGCATCAAGGTGGGCAGTCCTGCGCTGCCGATCACCTCCCTGTCAGGGGGCAACCAGCAGAAGGTTGCCCTCAGCCGTGCCCTCGCTACAGACCCCAGCGTCATCCTCATCGAAGAACCCACCCAGGGCGTTGATGTCCGCTCCCGTATGGACATCTACCGCATGCTTCGCACTGCTGCCGACCGTGGCATCGGGATCGTGGTGGAGTCGTCAGATGCAGGGGAGCTGGCTGGGCTCGCCGACCGCATTGCGGTGATGTCGCGTGGACGGGTCATCCACGAGATGCCTGGAGTGGGTTCGTCGGAGGAGAGCATCGTCGGCAGCTTCGCGGTGGCCTCCCAGGCTGAGGACGCTGAGGAGATCATGGCTTCGGAGGATGCGGCGAGCCCGCGGCGCCGACTGCGGAAGATCCTGGGGGGGACGGAGGACTTCGTTCGTCTTGGGATCCTCACTCTTATCGTCCTGACGATCTGGGGTGGAGCTATCCTCATCGAACCCAATTTTGGATCTATGATCAATATCTACAACGTATTTCTGCTTGCCCTTCCTCTCGCGGTGCTCGCAGTTGCGCAGTTCTGCGTGCTGCTGCTCGGAGGGATTGATGTGTCAGTCGGTGCCGTGGTCAGCTTGACCGTGGTGGTCATGTCATTCTTCATTACTGAAGGGGGGATGTGGCCCCTCGTGCTGTTCTCTTTGCTAGTAGCCGTCATCGTGGGGCTCGTGATCGGTGGACTCAATGCGCTGCTGACTGAGGGGGCCAAGCTCTCGCCGGTCATCGCGACCATAGCAACCCTCGGCATCGCTGGGGGCTTGGCTCTTCTGCTGAGGCCAACGGCGGGTGGCCTCATCAACTTTGACGTCATGAACCTGATGACTCAGAAGGTCGGCTTCCTGCCACTGCCATTCTTCGTCATCGTCCCCTTGTTGATCATTGGCGACTTGCTTCTCTGGCGCAGTCGTTTCGGTCTGGTGGTTCGCACTGCAGGGCTTGAGCCGAATTACGCGACCCGACTGGGACTGAGCGTGCGACGGATGCGGATCCTCTCCTACCTCGCCTGTTCCGGCATCGCAGGCATTGCCGGCATCCTGGTCGCGGGCCAAGTAGGAACCGGTGACGGAACGGTCGGGGCGGGCTACACCCTGCTGGCCATTGCTGCCCCCGTGCTCGGTGGAGCAAGTCTCCTCGGCGGGCGTGGTTCATTCATCGGATGCCTTGTAGGAGCGGTCATGCTCGCGCTGGCCACGGCTGTCGTGCCGGCGCTAAAGTTATCGGATGCGATCAGTTTCCTCATCATCGGAAGCCTCACATTGATTGCCTTGCTCGCGTACTCCAGTGGTGGAGGAGTCTTCAAGCGGCGTCATCGCCGCGCAGCAGCCTGAACTTTCATGGTCCCTCAAGGTCGCCTCTTTGCGAGTCCAGCCCGGTACGTACAAGGCCCGGGTGTTCTCGAAACCCTTGGCTCCCAGCTCTCGCGGTTTGGGAGCAGACCGATTCTTGTCGTCGATGCCGCTGTCCGTGACCTGATTGGTGATCGTGTGCTGGCCTCCTGCGCGCAGGACGGCCTTGAGGCTTTGCTGGTGGAGGCCACTGGCGAGATCACCTATGCCGCCGTCGCAGAACTGGCCGAGCGCTGCTCCTCTGAGGACGTGTCAGTCGTCGTTGGCCTCGGCGGCGGCAAGGTCCTCGACACCGCCAAAGCCCTCTCGGGCCATCTGCGAGTCCCCGTGGTCACCGTGCCCACGATCGCCTCCAATGACAGCCCCACCAGCAGCGCGATCGCCATGTACGACGACGAGCACCACCTCGTCGCTGTCGACATGCTGCCGGCGAACCCGGCGCTCGTGCTCGTCGACACCCAACTCATCGCCAGTGCTCCAGCGAGCTTCCTTCGTTCTGGCATCGGGGATGCGGTGGCCAAAGTCTTCGAGGCGGAAGGGTGTGCTCGGGGAACGGGCGTGACACCGCTGGGCACCCGACCGCTGGGGATGGCATTGGCGATAGGTCGGGCGTGCTTCGACACCCTCTGGGCAGACGCAGTACAGGCTTTGGCCGACTGCGAGGCTGGCCGAGTGTCGGAGCCCCTTGAGCGCGTGGTTGAGGCCGTCATCCTGATGAGCGGCCTAGCATTCGAGAACGGGGGACTGTCGCTCGCCCATTCGCTCACGCGTGGACTCATGCGTGTCGACGGTGCTCGGACGCTCATGCACGGCTATCACGTCGGTTGGGGGGCCCTCGTGCAGGTCGTGGCCGAGGGTCGGCCGGATGAAGAGGTGAGGCAACTCGTCGACTTCCTTACCTCGGTCGGCCTTCCGGTCTCGTCTGCCGACCTGGCACTTGCCGAACCGTGGCGTGATCAGCACGCCGTCATCGCGGAGGCCACGATGACGGCACCCCATCTAGCCAATCTCCCGATGCGGATCTCTTCCGAGGACATCATGGGCGCGATCGCAGAGGTGGACCGTCTGGCCGGTCTTCGCTCCTCCTAGGAGAGGATGGCGCGCAGGAATCGCGGTAGGTCGACCTCGTAGCGAGCCTCAAGGTACTCATGGGAGCCGCATTCGAAGAAGGAATCCGCGAGGCCGATCCTCTCCACCGGCCTCAGTACGCCGGCATCGAACATGGCCTCGATCACCAGCGTTGCCAGGCCGCCCGTCGTCTTGTGATTCTCGGCGACGATGATGCGGTCGTAGCGCGCCACAAAGTCAAGGACGCCCTCGGTGTCGAATGGCTTGATGGTCGGCACGTGCAGCACGCCCACCTGGACGCCGCTCGATGAGACCTCGTTGGCGGCGTCCAGTGCTCGTCCGGTCATGTAGCCAGTCGACACGATGCCGATGCTGCCACCCGGGCGAAGCACAGTCGCCTTGCCCGGCACGAAGCGATAGGTCCTGTCCAGCTCGACTGGCACGTTTCCACGAAGCAGTCGCACATAGACCGTTCCCTCGATGTCCGCAGCCGCTCGCACCACCTGCCTCAGCTCGACAGCGTCGCACGGGTCGATGATGGTCAGGTCGGCAATCCCTCGCATCATGTTCAGGTCCTCTGTGGCCTGATGCGTGGCCCCGTAGCCGTTCATCAGGCCGGGCATGCCGGCGAAGATCTTGACGTTCGCCTTGGAATGGGCGCCAGCGATGGCGACGAAGTCATAGGCGCGACGTGTGACGAACACGGAATAGGTCGTGCAGTAGGCGATCTTGCCGGTCTTGGCAAGCCCGGCGGAAACGGCAATCAGGTTCTGCTCGGCCATGCCTACGTTGAAGAAGCGGTCCGGATGCTCGTCCCTGAAGGGGAGGATGTCGCTGTAGCGACCCATGTCCGCGGTCAGCCCCACGATGTCGTCGCGCTCCCGAGCCAGGGCCGCCAGTTCGCGCCCGAATGGGGCAGTGTCGGTGGCCTTGCCGTCGATATCGATCAGCTCGCCCATGCCGCGCGTTCGGCCCAGCACCTCAGCCATGGTTCCCTCCCGGACGTCCCGCCTCGAGTTCATCGCGCATGGCCTGCCACTCCTCGTCCGGGATCCGCACGAAGTGCGCCCGCTCCCTCTTCTCCAATGTCGAAATGCCCCTGCCGGGCTGCGTGCGCATGATGATCGCCTTCGGTCTGCCATCCCTCGCGCGGCTGGCCTCGAGAGCCTCGACCAGGGCTTGCATGTCGTTGCCGTCGATCTCGATCGCCGACCAGCCGAAGGCCGCGATCTTCTCCAGGACCGGCTCCAACTGGACGTGAACTGCACCGTCTGCCTGAACGCCGTTGCAGTCGAAGAGGGCTACGAGGTTGTCGCATCCGAAGGTGGCACCTGACATGAGAGCCTCCCACGTCGAACCCTCCTGGAGTTCGCCATCGGACACCTCGCAGAAGACTCGCGATCCTCGTCCGTCGATCCTCAGGCCCAGTGCCATGCCGACGGCCTGACCGAGACCCTGGCCGAGCGAGCCGCCGACGATCTCCATGCCCGGAAGGTCGTCGAAGGTGCTCATCGGCAGGCGTGAGCCGTTGAGGCCGTAGGTGGGAAGTTCGCTGCTGTCGATGTAGCCCGCTTCCGCGAGCACTGCGTACATCGCGATGGAGTAGTGCCCGGTGGAAAGGAGGAACCGGTCCCGATCGGGCCACTGCGGATCCGCGGGGTCATGTCGCATCTCGTGGAAGTAGAGGGCCGCGAGGCAGTCGGCCATGCCGAGCCCCTGAGCAACGTAGCCCTCGCCCTTGCCTGCCGCCATCTCAAGCATGGCCACGCGCAGTACGAAAGCTCGCTCACGAAGTCGGTCGATGTCTGCCGCTGCTGGGGCGACACCACTGGTCGTCGTCACGGGAGGGACTCCTTCCGATGCATGAGGGGAATTCTTCCCTACGACGAGGGGTCGAGCGTGTCCCAAACTGGCACGGCCAGGGAGCTTTGGGGATCACGATGCTGACAGTGTCGGTACTCACGGAAGGACCTGGGATGTCTGTTGGATTCGCGCGCAGGATGTGGGCCTTGGACTGCCCCACGCTCACGGTCGACGCGGTCACGTTGATGTACGGGCTCACGGGCAAGATGACTATCCCTATGCCTGCCTTCCTGATCGAGCACCCGAAGGGCCTGGTCCTGTTTGATACGGGAATCCACCCAGATGCCATCGAGGATCCCGTTGCCATCTACGGCCAGGAGCTCGCTGACGGGCTCGGAATCGCCGGAACGATCGACCAGAGGGTCGATCGTCAGATCGAGGCCCTCGGCTACAAGACGTCTGATGTCACCCACGTCATCTCCTCGCACCTGCACTTCGACCATGCCGGCGGCCACTTCCTCTTCCCAAACGCGACGTTCTACGCGGGACAGGGGGAACTCGCCTTCGCGCACTATCCGGCGAAGCTCGGTGACTTCTGCTTCATCCCCGAGCATGTGGCCCAGTACAAGAACTGGACGTGGCGCGAAGTGGCCTCGCAGACGGATCTGGACCTCTTCGGTGACGGAAGCATGATCATCATGTCCACGCCGGGCCACACCCCCGGTGAGGTCAGCCTGAAGGTGCGGTTGGCGAATCGTACGTTCCTGCTCACCGGAGATGCCATCCACCTGCGTGCGGCACTTGAGTTGGAGTGGCCCTTCCCGCTGGACTACGACACCTTGTCCGCCGTCCACAGCCTTCTTCGGATCAAGCGGATGGCCGAGTCGGAGGAGCTCAGCCTGTGGATCAACCACGACCCGGACGACTGGGCGCATTATCAGCATGCTCCCTACTGCTATGAGTGACATGGGCATCCTGAACGACTACCGCTGTGCGGACTGCGGCGTCCGGGCTGAGTACTGGACCGAACGCCCTGCTCCTTCCTCCTTGAGCTGCGAGGCCTGCGGGGGAGAGACGCGCAGACTCTTCTCCGGGGTTCGGCTCGGGGGCCGGGCCCAGGCACCCGAGCCCCCCCGGGCGGCAGCGAAGCCCTCGATGTGCAGCCGCTACCCGATGGTCCCCGGTCTGTGCCATATGTCCGAGGACGCGGGTCGAATGTGGGTCGCCAAGTACACAGGCGACAGCCGGGCAATCGATCGGGAGGCCGAGCAGCAAGAGGTCAAGGCCAAGGAGAAGCCGTTCGTCCTAGAGGATGCCATCTCGCACAACCACCATCATGAGCCCAGCCCGGTGATGACTGAGCCAGCGGCCTGAAGGACGCGGTCAGGTCGTCATGCTGGTCTGACGATGGGCATCGCCCGTCCAGCGATCTCGCCGAGGGTCAGCCCCACTTGCATGCCGGGCGAGAGGGCGGCCGGCGGCAGGGCCGGATCCACCCGTGCCTCGAGGAGCGCCGCGTCCCCGATGCTCACGATCGCGACTGTGTAGGGCACGTCCCCTGCGAACGCGGGCGCTGGCGCTCGGTGGACGGTGGACCACGAGACAAGGGTGGCGCAGGGAGCGACGTCGACGAGGGACCAGTGGGTCGAGTGGCATTCGGGGCACAGTTGCGAGGGGGGATGCCTGAGCCGGCTGCAGTCAGTGCAGCCCTGCAGGCACAGATGTCCTGCGGCCCATGCCTGCCACAACGCGACGCTGGGATCTGTCGTGCTCGGAGCCATGCCTACCTCCTGCCGAGGATCAGGGTCGTCTGCGCGCCCAGGATGCCGCCGTTCCCATGCACGAGTGCTGACTGAGGTCGGCGCTCGAGCTGGTGCCCACCTGCGGTTCCGCGCATCTGCCTCACTGCCTCGGTGACATGGAGAATGCCGCCGGATCCGCAGGACAGCAGGCCGCCATGAGTGTTCGAGGGCAGGCTCCCATCGCGGTCAAGGAAGCCCTCGCGCACGGCGACTCCGGCCTGGCCCCGCTCGCAGAGACCGAGATCCTCCATCAACAGGAGGACCGTGATCGTGAAGCAGTCGTAGATCTGGGCCATCTGAAGGTCGCCGGGACCCAGCCCCGCCATCTCGTAGGCCTGGCGAGAGGATTCGGCCGCAGCCGTACGTCCGGTGAAGAAGAGGTCGCGATTGCGGAGAATCGACGAATGGGACAGTGCCTCGCCGAAGCCAAGTAGATCCACAGCACGGGCATCTGCGCGATCCGCACGCGTCACGACAACGGCACCGCCGTAGTCGGTGACCAGTGCGCACTCCAGTCGATGAAGAGGCGAGGACGCCATTGGGGACTCGAGTACGTCGTCAACCGTGATCGGCGTGCGGTACTTGGCGCGATCGTTCAGGGCCGCGTGCTTGCGGAACTGTACGGCCACCGAGGCTAGGTCCTCGACAGTGGCGCCAGTCCGGTTGAGATACGCCTGCGCAATGAGCGCGTATTGGGTCGTGATCAGCGGCCCGCTGGCGAGTTCGAACGCGCTGAGCGATGCGGCAAGGACTCCCGCCATGTCCTCAGGCTGGCCGGAGACCCGATTGTCGGCCCAGACTGCGAGAGCCGTGGTGCAGGCACCCGCCAGCACAGCGAGGGCAGCGTCGACAACTACAGACGCACCCGTGGCGCCGCTGCGCGAGATCGTCTGGGACCAGTGGGGCTGCAGTCCGAGCGCCTCGCTCAGACTGGCACTGAAGTCGAGGTGCCTCTCGGCGAGGGAGTAGCCCGTGACCAGCCCGTCGATCTCCGCCCACTCGATGCCCGCATCGGCGACGGCCTGGAGCGATGACTCCACGGCCATGTCGATCGCGGTGCGGCCAGGCTTTGGCGTGCGATCTGACTCACCGGCCCCGATGATGGCGGCTCTCACGAGTCACCCGCTCGATCAGCCGACATGGCCGATCGAGATGAACTTGTACTCCATGAACTCGTCGAGCCCGAGGAATCCCCCCTCGCGCCCGAGGCCGCTCTCCTTGTAGCCGCCAAAGGGTGCCTGGACAGCGGAGAAGGTCGAGTCGTTGATGCCTACGGTGCCGAAATCGAGAGCCTCGCTCACACGAATCGCCCGGTTGATGTCACGCGTGAACACGTAGGCAGACAGACCGAAGGGCGTCCCGTTCGCCCGTGCGACAACGTCTGCCTCATCCGAGAAAGGCACGAGTGGTGCGACCGGGCCGAACGTCTCCTCCTGCATGACCTGCATCGACTCGTCGACGCCCACGAGGAGGGTCGGCTCGAAGAACTGGTCGGACTTCAGGTGCGGCGCACTTGCCGGGTTTCCACCGGCGATGACCTTGGCGCCCTTCGCAACGGCGTCCGACACGTGTCTCTGCACCTTCTCCATCGCTGCGGGCTCGACGAGGGGTCCGACCGCGGTGCTCGGGTCAAGGCCGTCACCCAACGGCATCTCCGCCATGGCCACCTTGAGCCGCTCGGCCAGCTGGTCGATGATTGACTCGTGCACGTAGATCCTGTTGACGGATACGCACGTCTGGCCCATGTTGCGGAACTTCGAGGCCATGGTCTCGACCACCACCGCGTCGAGGTCCGCGTCCTCGAAGACGATCGTGGGTGCCTGTCCGCCGAGTTCCAGCGAGACCTTCTTGACATGGTCGGCGCCTCGACGCATCAGGAGCTTCCCCACCTCGGTGGACCCGGTGAAGGAGACGGCCCGGACTCGGGGGTCTTCCATGATCACGTCGGTGAACTCGTAGGGCTCCGGAGCGCACACCACGGACAGCAGGCCCTTGGGAAGGCCTGCCTCGTCGAAGGCGCGGGCGATCTCGAGCGCCGACAGCGGCGTGAGCTCCGCCGGCTTGGCAATCATCGGGCATCCGGCACCCAGCGCGGCGCCCAGCTTGCGAAGCAACTGCAGTGACGGGAAGTTCCAGGGGGTGATCGCGACGCTGATCCCGATCGGCTGGCGAATGATGACGATTCGCTTGTCGGGAACACTCGCGGGGATCGTCGTCCCATAGGCGCGGCGACCCTCCTCGGCAAACCAGTCGATGAATCCGCAGCCATAGGTGATCTCGCCCTTGGCCTGCGCCAGGGGCTTGCCCTGCTCCCGAACGAGAATCTCGGCGAGATCGTCAATTCGATCCATCATGATCTGCGCGGCGCGCCGCATGATCACCGAGCGCTCTATCGCGGGCGTGGCCGCCCAGCCCGCGCGCGCCGCCTCCGCTCCATCGATCGCCCGACGAACGTCGTCTGCCGTTGCCGATGACACCTCGGCGAAGACCTCCCCCGTGGCGGGATTGACCACGGGGAACTTCCCCGATTCTCCCGGGGCCTGCCACTCGCCTGCGATGTAATTGCTGTAGATCATCATGCCTTCTTCCGATAAGGGTGTGCAGGTCAGGGAATAATCGCTGCACGAGAGACGACGCGAGCCTCGCTGAGTTCGAGCGCTTCGGTGATCTCGTCCATTCGGAACACGCGGTCACTGAGGTCATCGAAGGGGAAGTCCTCGCGGTACTCGTCTAGGAAATTGAGGGCTTCTTTCAGGTACCAAGGGTCGTACCGAAGAATTCCGACGATGGTCACCTGCTTACGGGTGATCAGAGCGGGGGCGAAACTCACCTCGAAGTCCTTGCCTATGTTCAGGTTGCCGATGGAGGCGATACTTGCGCCGATCCGTGCATAGTCGATGGCCTCGGTGAACGCGGACGGACGTCCCGTCACCTCGATCACTGCATCGGCCCCGATGCCTTGCGTGAGCTCGAGAATGCGGGCAGTGCGTGACTCAACTGTGGGGAAGTCCGAGATGTCGACCACATGCTGCGCGCCGAACTCGCGAGCCAGGGCGATCCTCACCGGCTCCTTCTCCACGACGATCACCCGCGCGCCGCATGTGCTCGCCACGGCCGCGGCGTAAAGTCCGAGACCGCCCGCGCCCTGCACGACCACACTCTGGCCCCGGCGGATGCCCAGCTTGTCGATGCTGTAGAGCATCTGGGCCAGCCCGCAGTTCGCGCCTGCAGCTGCTGCATCGCTGACTCGGTCAGGAACCTTGTAGAAGAACTGGCCTGGGCTCACGTAGTAGTGGGTGGCAAAGCCGCCATTGAAGTGGGGAGGAGTCGTCGGGGGCAGGCCCATGTTCCGACCGGAGTTGTGGCACATGGCGAAATCGCCTCGTCCGCACGCCGGGCACTTCAGGCAGGTGTGGTAGTACACGGCGGCGACTCGATCTCCCACGGATACCGGCTGCCCGGCAGAGTCGGTCGTCACGCCCGGGCCCAACTCGGCGATCTCGGCCACGAACTCGTGACCCATGGCCACGTCACGCATGGCGACGCTGAGGAAGTGCCAGATGTGCAGATCCGAGCCGCATACGTTGGCGCGCCGTACCTTGAGCAGTACCGCACCGGGAGGAAGCTCCGGGAGGTCGTACTCGTGGATCTCCACCTGGTCCGGACCGACCAATGCGACAAGACGACCCTTCACCGTGTGCTCCTCCGCGTTCAAAAGGCCCTCATTGGGCACTTCGATCACACCATCGATTGCTCATCGACCGTTGTTCTAGATTGGAACAGCACCTCATTGCCGGATTTCGACGACAGCGTCGACTGCGAGGGCCCCGAAATCGAGGCTTCCCCCAGCGGCACTCAGCAGCAGGGGATTGACATCGACGCTTGTCACGGCGGGGTTCTCCAGCATCAGATCGGCGAGCCTGAGGGTCGCGTCGACCCATGCCGCCACGTTCGTCGGCGGCTCCCCGCGTACTCCGGCCAGAAGCGGGGCGATCCTCAGTCGGCCGATGGCAGCCTGTACATCGTCAGCGCTGAATGGGGGGACGAGGGCCTGCACGTCATCAAGGGCCTCGACGTACTTGCCGCCGGCGCCGACGAGCACGACCGGCCCGAACACCGGATCCACGTGCGCCCCGATCAGACCCTCGATGACGCCTGTGATCATCGGAGAGACCAGAACGCCCTCTGCGTCGAGGTCGAGGGCCGCCATGGTGACCATCAGAGCCTCAGCTGCCTCCTCGACCGCGACGGCGGAGTCGAGCCCGAGGTGGACAAGGCCCAGCTCGCTCTTGTGCGTCGCCCTGCGTGGGCAGCCCTTGACCGCGACAGGAACACCCCCGAGTCGGTCAAAGGCGGCTCGCGCCTCATCGACGGTGGCGCACACGATGGATTCGACGGCGGGAATCCGCGCACCTCGCAGGAAGGACAGGGCTGCCACCTCACTCAGCATGGTCACCTGGCCACCGGCGGACCGGCGACGAGGCAGAGGTCCGTTCCTCCGCGCGTTCGCCATGAGTTCGCGATGGTGCAGGTACTGGCCGAGTGCGGCGAGGGCACTCGCCTCGTCATCGAAGACAACGAGGCCGTGAGAGCGGAACTCGTCGGCCACCGCTTCCTGGGGCACCGCCACTACGACCGGCTTGTTGTCGCGTTGGGCGAACTCTGCAGTGTCCTCCGCGAAACGCGGAAAGTCGTAGCCCTTCCCCGAGACCGGAATGCCGATGAAGGCGGCATCGACTCCCGGGTCCGTCCCGAGGATCGGGAGCACCTTGCTGAAGAGACTGCTGTCCGTCAGCAGCGCGGCCGTGATGTCGACAGGGTTGGTCTTGGTCGCGAAGGCCGGGAGGACATGGTCGAGTGCTGTCGTCGTCTCAGCCGTGAAGGTGCTGAGTTCGAGGCCATTGTCCGCGGCGGCGTCGGCGCCCAGAACGCAGATTGCTCCAGAATTACTCACAATGGCGAGACGCCGGCCCCTGGGTTGCCAGTCCTGGAGGTAGAGAGCGGCGGTGTCGACCATCCCGGAGAGGGTGTGGGCGCGCCAGATACCCACACGGGCCAGGAAGGCGTCCACGACCCGTTGCTCGTTGGCCAGCGCCCCTGTGTGGGAGGACGCCGCACGTCGTCCGTCGGCGCTGCGTCCTCCCATCATGGCGACGATGGGCACGTCGCGCTCGAGTGCGAGCGCGGCAGCCCTCTCCAGAGCTGTCGGGTCGCGGATGTCCTCGAGGTAGAGCAGGACAAGGCGGATCTCGGGATCCGTGATGACCGCCTCCGCCAGGTCGCCCACTCCCAGGTCGGCATCGTTGCCCGTGCCGTGCACGTAGCGCACACCGAGGCCCCGACGGCGCAGCAGCCCGTATGGCACGGAGGCCATGGCTCCGCTCTGGCTGACAACAGCGATGGGTCCGTCCAGGGGTTCCTGCTCGACGAACATGGTTGAGAAGCTCAGGATGGTGCCCGTTCCGAAGTTCGCCAGGCCTTGGGAGTTGGGGCCGACCAGGCGCATCCCGCAAGATCTGGCCCGGTTGACCAGGTCCTGCTGGCGCTCGAGGTCCTCGGGTCGTCCGGTCTCCCCGAAGCCTGAGGCCATCACGACGCCGCCTCGAACCCCCATGGCTGCGCAGGCGTCGACGGCGTCCACTGCCGCCTGTCCCGGAAGTGCCACGATCACCGCGTCGGGCACAGCTGGCAGGGAAGCGACATCGGGGTAGGCCGGAAGGCCCTGAACCGTGTGGCGCGAGGGATTGACCGGCATGATCGAGCCGCGAAAGCCGAAGCGCTTCATGAAGTCAATCGGACGGCCGCCGATCTTGTCGGGGTCGTCTGATGCACCGATAACGGCCACGCTCGACGGGTTGTGCAGGAACTCTAGGGCCGCCGAGTTCATGTTTGGCACTCCTCACGGTTTGGGTCCACGGTTGTACTCGATCGATGTCCGGTCGCCTGAGCGTCCTGCATGCTCCTCGGGCCCGGGTGTCCCATTCCGACACGAGGGAACCGCGTTGGTCCTGAGTCACACTGAGAATGCGGGTACGGCCCGGGGGCGGCGCGTAGAAGGCTCGCGACTGGGTGAGGGGCAGATGAACGGCAGTCTGGACGTTCCTCAGGTCGCGTGGAACGCGGAACTCACCCCGGTGGACCATCTCATCCGCGGGGCTACTGTCCACGGTCAGCATCTCGCTGTGGTCGATGGCGACCTGCGGCAGACCTACGATGAGCTCCTCGATGAGTGCGGTCGACAGGCAGGTGCCCTCGCGTCGCTGGGCGTTGAAGCGGGCGATCGGGTGGCGGTGCTCGCGCCGAACACCTCGATCCTTCTGCAGGCCCATTACAGCGTTCCCATGGCGGGAGCGGTTCTGGTGGCGCTGAACACCCGTCTGGCTGCCCATGAGATCGCGGCGATCGTCGAGCACAGCGGAGCCGAGCTCGTCATCATAGACGAGGAACTGCTGCCGAAGGCGCAGGAGGTGCAGGTGCGCGTCATGCCAGCTGGGGAGTTCCGGGAGTTGGCGAGCCGTGCTCCCTTTCTGCAGCGTCCTGTCACGGACGAGCGATCGCTGGTGAGCATGAACTACACCAGCGGCACCACCGGACGGCCCAAGGGCGTCATGTACCACCATCGTGGCGCGTACCTCCAGTCGGTGGCCATGGCTTATCACATGGGGATGGGCGTAGACACTGTGTACCTCTGGACCCTCCCGATGTTTCACTGCAACGGATGGACGTTCCCTTGGGCCGTTGTGGCAGCCGGGGGAACGCAGGTGTGCCTACGCAAGGTCGTGCCTGAGGAGAGCTGGCGCCTGATCCGCGAGGAGGGTGTCAATCGCCTCTGTGCGGCACCGGTCGTGCTGGCCGATCTCGCTCGGGCCCCGGACGCCGCACCTCTCGACAACCGGGTGAGGGTGGCCACGGGAGGGTCGCCCCCATCGCCTACGTTGCTCTCCGAGATGGACCGGCTCGGCTTCGACGTCACCCACCTCTATGGCCTTACCGAGACCTTCGGGCCCGTGATCGTCTCGCCCTGGTATCCCGAATGGGACGAGCTTCCTGAAGAGGAGCGGGCTCGTCTGCGAGCGCGGCAGGGCGCTCCGAACATCATCTCCCAGCCCCTGTGCGTGGTGGCTCCCGATGGGAGCATCGTTGAGCGGGATGGCGCCACCATGGGGGAACTGTGGTTGCGGGGCAACAATGTCACTCTCGGCTACTTCCGGGATGAGGAGCAGACTGCTATCTCGTACGCGGACGGCTGGTTCCGCACGGGGGACCTTGCGGTGTGGCACCCCGACGGGATGGTCGAGCTGCGCGATCGCTCGAAGGACATCATCATCAGCGGTGGCGAGAACATCAGTTCCATCGAGGTCGAGCAGGTGCTCGCGGCCCATCCCTCGGTCGCCGAGGCCGCGGTTATTGCAGGAGCGCATCCGCGATGGGGCGAGGTGCCTGTTGCCTTCGTGACCCTCCGCGCGGGAGTCGAGAGCACGGAGGAGGAGCTGATCGCCTGGTGCCGGGATCGCCTGGCTCACTTCAAGGCCCCTAAGAGGATTCTCTTCTCCGACCTTCCCAAGACCAGCACGGGGAAGATCGAGAAGTTCGCGCTGCGTGAGCGACTGCGGACCGAGGGTGCGTAGGAAGGCGAGACTCACATGTAGCGGCCGCCGGTTACCTCGATGACGGTGCCGGTCAGGTAGCTGCTCAGATCGCTCGCCAGGAAGAGCGCCACACTCGCGACCTCCTCCGGCTCCCCAGCGCGGCGCATGGGAACTTCCGCCAGCTTGGCATCCCAGATGTCTTGGGGCATCGCCTCGGTCATGGCCGTGCGGATTAGGCCGGGCTGAATAGCATTCACCCGGACGCCCGCCCCCGCCACCTCCTTCGCCGCCGCCTTGGTGAGCCCGATGATTCCTGCCTTTGCTGCGGAGTAGTTCGTCTGGCCGAAGAAGCCCACCTTCCCGGAGATGGACGACAGATTGATGATCGAACCGGCGCCGTTCTCTCGCATGATGGCGGCGGCCAGACGCGTGCCGTTCCAGCAGCCCTTGAGGTGCACGTCGATCACGGTGTCGAAGTCGGCTTCGGTCATCTTGCGCATGGTCGCATCGCGTGTGATCCCTGCGTTGTTCACCATGATGTCTAGGGAACCGAATCGATCGACGGTTCGATGGAGGAGGCGCTGGACCGCATCGGCGTCCGTTACGTCGCAGGCCTCCGGCAGGCACGCCTCTTCCCCGACCTCCTGCGCTGCCTTGCTGACAGCGTCCACGTTGATATCACCGATGGCGACGCGCGCCCCTTCTGCTACGAAGGACCTGGCTATGGCCAGACCGATGCCCTGCGCAGCGCCGGTGACCACTGCCACACGTCCGTCAAGTAGTCCCACCATCGTTCCTTTCACTGTCTGCTGGGCTTTCAACTGTCCCATCGTGGCGGCTCTGGTTCTCGCGCGAGTGCGTCACGATGGGACGTTCCTAGGCTTGGACGCGCGCCTAGCGTAGGGTTCCTCGGCTCAGGAGCGGAATGGGTGACCACGTGGCAGGAGCAGCATTTCTTGTAGGCGGGGTTCGGACGCCCGTCGGCCGGTACGGAGGGGCCCTCTCCGAAGTCCGGGCGGACGATCTCGCCGCCCTGGTCGTGGGAGAGGCTGTCGCGCGCACCTCGATCCCGACCGATGCGATCGATGATGTGATCCTGGGAGCGGCCAACCAGGCGGGCGACGACAACAGGAACGTGGCGAGGATGGCAGGCCTCTTGGCGGGACTGCCGGACACCGTGCCGGGCTTCACGGTCAACCGCCTGTGTGCGTCGGGCCTACAGGCGGTGGCATCGGCAGCTCAGGCCATCAGGGCCGGCGACATCGATCTCGCGGTCGCCGGCGGCGTCGAGTCCATGACTCGGGCTCCATGGGTGACCGGGAAGCCCAGCCGGGCGTGGGCGAAGCCTGACCGCATGTTCGACACCGCGCTCGGGTGGCGGTTCGTCAACCCGCGCATGGAGGTGCTCGAAGGCGGTGACGCGACCCTCAGCCTGGGGGAGTGCACTGAGAAGTTGGCTCGCCTTGCCGGAGTGAGTCGCGAGGATTCAGACGCCTACGCGCTGCGATCGCAGACGCTTGCCTCGCAGGCATGGGAACAGGGCTGGTTCGACGATGAGATCGTGCCTGTTCAGACGCGAAAGGGCGACGTCACCGTGGACGAGACCGTCCGCAACGGCACTTCCTTGGAATCCCTCGCCTCACTCGCGCCGGCCTTCACGGAGGACGGCGTGTGCACCGCCGGGAACTCATCGCCGCTGTCGGATGGCGCGTCGGCTTTAATTGTGGCTGGTGAGGAGTCGATCAAGCGTCATGGACTGCAGCCTCGGGCTCGTGTGCTGAGCTATGCCGTCGCCGGCGTCGCCCCGAGTCTCTTCGGCCTCGGTCCGGTCCCGGCCATCAGGTCAGCCATTGGCAGGGCGGGTCTCACACTCGACGACATCGACTGCATAGATATCAACGAGGCATTCGCCGCCCAGGTAATCGCATGCGAGCTAGAACTAGGTATCCCGCGGGAGCGATTGAATCCTGCTGGCGGCGCCATTGCTCTCGGACATCCCCTCGGATCAAGCGGCTCTCGGATGTTGCTCACGCTGTTGGGGCACCTAGAGCGAACCGGTGGTCGATTTGGGGTGGCCGCACTTTGCATCGGGGTCGGTCAAGGCGCCGCCATGGTCGTGGACCGGCATTGGTGAACATTGCCGTGAGCGGTTCCCGAGTTGGATGACTCACGGTGCGGGCTCGCACGTGTACGCGAAGCTAGGAGGAATCTCCCGGGTCATTCAATTGATGAGGGTTCCACACGCATCCTGCGCCACCTGTAGGCACTCCGTTCGGCGTTGACTCCCGTCGCCAGTACACCGCTCGCTGCAACCTTGACCATGCCTTGCCAAGAAGTGAGTCAGATTGCACTCGTGGCATGACTGATGTCGCGAACTGGACCGCGGCTCGGACGGAAACTCCTGATTGCCGTGCCTCGCGGTGAGTCGAGTCAGATGCCCATCGGGTGCCAGACCGTCTTGATCTCGACGAATGTGCGCAGTCGGTCCATGCCCGGATCGGCGTCCCAGTCGGCCTCAGGGCCGGGGCGCAGGACGCGCTTGATCGTTCCAGCGGCTTCGCGTTCCGCTGAGATGGCGAGGTCGCGGTCGGTGACCCCGGTGAGATCGACGGCATTCACATCCGCGTGGCTGGCCAGCCACGGCAGCATCTCAGCAGGATCCCCGGTGAGCAGGTTCACGACGCCAGCGGGGACGTCCGCTGTGGCCATGACCTCCGCCAGG
>Ga0181560_10000283_pt1 | contig 44595 bp, 28 predicted proteins | sample 011ome_20_FD_133751 | JGI IMG/M metagenome (GOLD analysis project Ga0181560, IMG submission 133751) | Coastal salt marsh microbial communities from the Groves Creek Marsh, Skidaway Island, Georgia - 011509CT metaG (megahit assembly) | ecosystem: Environmental > Aquatic > Marine > Intertidal... | reverse complement strand
GCCGCGCGTCTCCCGCCGCCGCCGCCGCCGCTCGCGTCGTCGCGCGGGTCGCGCGTCGCCGCGCCCGGCCCGACCGCCGGGTCCGGGGCGACGATCACCACGGAGGCGCCGCCGGCGGCGTCGCCGAGGATGGAGATCGCGGGGAACGCCGACGCGCGGTTCGTGGGGCCGTGCGCGGCGCCGGCGTCGCGAAGCGCGGTCGGCGCGCGAATAAACGGCGAGTCGGGCGCGAGCGCGAGGTTCGGCCCCGGAGCCTCCGGCGCGGCGATGAGGACGACGTCCGGGACCCTCACCTCGTGCGAGCCGCCGTTCAGGACGACGGTCACGATCGCGGAGATCCTGGAGCCGGTCGGTAAGAACGCCGCGGGAAACGCGGGAAGCTCGCACGTCACCGTCGCGCCGTTGACGACCGTCGCCGTCGTCGTGAGCCGCCCCGTCCCCCTCGGCGGCGGCGCTCTGTTCCTCCCCGCCTTTCGAAGCGCCTCGGCCGCTTCCGTGGACGACAGCTTCGACGCCGTCTCGCGCGCGAGCGACGCCGATGCCGACGGCGGCGGCGGCGGCGGCGGCGGCGCGGGCGTAACGCTCGAGCTCCCGGCGTTTTGTCTCGTGTTGTCCACCATCCCGCCGCCGACGCCGGGCGCGCCGCCGCCGAAGACGGTGAACCGACAATACGTCTCCCCAGACTGGCCAACCTCCCCGCCGGCGTCGCCCTCGACGCCGGCGCCGCCGCGATTGAACGCGCGTCCGGAGCCGCGCGTCCCGGGCTCCGCGCCGTCGCCGCTCACGAACCCGCGGCCGCGGATGGTGAGCAACGCGCCGGATCGCGCGCCCGCGTGCGACGGCGACATCGACGTCGCGACGGCCGTTCGGTACGTGATCGCCGCGTGGTCGCTCGGGTCGGCGAACGCGCTCGGCGGCGTGTAATTCGCGGGCGACATCCGCTTGACGTGCGGCGCGCTGAGAGACGACGGCGCGGAGCAGCACCCGAACGCGGGGTTGCAGAACTCCACGGTGGACGCGCCGGACGGGTACCACTCGACGTCGCTGACGTTGTCGCGTCTCGCGTCGAGCGCGGGCGGGACTTCGCACATCACGACGTCGTCGGATTTGACGAAGGCGCGCGTCCAACGCGTGACGTTCGGCGAGTCTTCGCCTCGGTACGAGAACCGGCACTCCGCGGCGACGTTCGTGTGGTTCTCCAGGACCGGGCCCGGGGTCGCGTTCAGATGCAACGCCAGGGGCGGTCCCGGGCGCTCGAAACCGGAGCCGTAGAGCGTCACGATCGTCCCGCCCTGCGGCGGGACGACCGAGGGGAACACCGCCGCGAGCTTCGCGCACTTGAACGTCGGATCCACGGTGGGGTACCGCGTCCCTCGCGCCGGGTACCAGTCCCCGTTCGGTTTGTTCAGGCGCCACACGCCGCGACCGGCGGTCTTCGCCGCGTCGGCGCGATCCGCGGTGGTGTTCCCGCAGCCCTCCTCCAGCGGCAGGTACGATACCAAATCCGGCTCGTATCCGCCGAGGTACTCGTCCTTTTCCAGCCAAATCTCCGCGGGCGTCTTGGCGACGCGCCAAAACTTCACCTCGTCGATCCCGAACGCGCTGCGATTCGGGCCGCCGATGACGCCGATGGGCAGCGGCATCCCGCTGAGGGGAATCTCCTCTTCGTACTTCCCGTCGACGTACAGACGCGTGGACGCGTACCCGTCCACGTACGGCAGCCCGTCCGGCACGGCGACGAGCGTCAGGTGGACCCACTGGCGAATCGGCGCGGAGAAGGAAAACGTTTTTATCAGAGACTCCGCGCGCGTGAGCCGCGTCGCCGCGTCCTCCATCGCGGTGTTGTTCTCCGCGCCGTAAAAGTCCGCGAACGCGGACGCGCGCGCCGCCGCGACGGCTCGGCTCACGAGCCCCATCTTCCCCGTCGCCGGCGACGCGTCGAGGTAGACGCCGTGACCGCCGGGCCCGGTGAACAGCGCCTGAGAGGACAGCCACGCGTCGCGTCGGACGTACGCCTGGATCGTCCACGGCGGATCGATCGTCGGCATCGCGCCGTCGCACGTCAACGCTAAATCCTCATCCGCGGGCTCCAAGGACAGCTCCACGCTGAACGGCGGCGGGCAGTCCGCGCGTCCCGCTTTGACCCTCGCCTTCTCCAACAGCGTATCGCGCAGATTCCCTCGGATGTACGTCAGACGCTCGAGCCCGTACGCCTCCACGACCGCGGTCGCGCGCTCCAACGACACCGCGCCCGTGGTGCTGAACTCCGTGACGTTGTAAAAGGTCCACGTCGCGTTGACGCAGAGGTTCGACTCCGTCTTCAGCTCCTCGCGCGTGCAGTTCGTCGTCAGACCACCCACCATCGAGCCGTCCATCGCGCGCGATGCGTTCACTCGCACGTACATCCCGTCGCTCCCGGTGGCGTGCCCGGTGCTGTTGTCCCACGCGCGGAACGTGAACGACGCGCTGCTGTAAATTTCCTGCGGCGGGATCCCCCCCGGCCCGAGGTTCTCCAAATCCGGCTCGTCCCGCGGGACGTACCGCACGTAATCCGTCTCTCTGGCTTGAATGATGAACGGCCGCTCCGGGGTGATGACCGCGGGCCAGTTCGTCCAGTTGTACGCGCCGTCCGTGCTCAGCTGCCACGTCCCGCGGCTCGAGTCTGCGTGGATGATCGCGACGCCGAGGCCGCTGTGATGGTCCCACCCTTCGGGGTCGTCGAACCCGAGACGTATGATGGAGTAAATCTTATCCCCGAAGTTCACCGTCGTGTTGCGATCGTGGTAATACACCCCGGTCATCCTGAAGTAGTGCCCGACGTCGAGCGTGGGCGGGTCGTTCGTGTTGATCACCCTCACGTACGCCTTCACGGGCGAGTCCGCGAGGTACGTGTCGTCGAAAGACCCGGACGGACGAATCACGAACGAGAACGTGTCGTCCACGGGAGGCTCCTGCGGGATCGAGTACATATCTTTCTTCGGAAGGAACCGCAGCCCAGCGGTCGCGTTCGCCGCGTCGACGTAGTCGCCGTCGCGCACCTCCGTGACGCCGTCCGGGTAAAACACCTGCCCGTTCTTTATGTCCGTGACTTGGTACGCCACCGCGAGCGCGCTTCGGTTGTTCGGATAACTCGTCGTTATCGCAAACTGCGTGACGTTGAGACCGGAGACGTCGTCGATCGTCGTCGTCGGCGTCAGCGTGTCTTCCATCGTCGTCGCGTTTCCTATCGTCACCGCCTCCGGGACTTGGTCCGTCACGAGGACGTAATACCGGTCCGGGCCCGTCGCGTTCGTCGTCAAATTCGCCACGTTCCCCGCGTTGTCCCTCGCGCGCACCCACAGCGAGTACATCCCGTTCGTGAGGTTGTCCATCCCGTCGATGGTGAACCGCGCCGAGTTGCCGCTGAAGCCGTCCACAGCGGTGAAATCCCGCAGCGGCGACGTGAAGTTTGACCCTGTGGCGTCGGTGAAGCGCAGCAAGATGGCGCCGACGCCGCTGGGTGTGTTTCCGTACGCGTCCGTGTCGTTTCCCTTCGCGACGAACGCCACGCTGCTGTACTTGTTCACCGCGCTGCCGTTTCGAAGTTGATTGGACGTGATGGACGTCGTCGGCGCCCAGGTATCGTAGATCCACGCGTGCCGCGCGGTTCCGAGCGACGAAAAGCCCTCCGCGATCGCGCGCGCGAAGAATTCGTTCTTCCCTATAACGCTCGTCACCGTGACGTTATTTATCCCGCGCGCGAGCTGCGTGTACTCCAACGGGTAGGTATTCCCCGGGTTGAACACGTACTCGAACCTCGCGCGGTCTTTGTTCGACGTCAGCGAGAACGTCTGGCTCGCCCCGGACCCGAACGGCGCGGGCGGCGTGGCGAAAAAAACCTCGGGCGCGAACCGAATCGTCCACGTGAATCGCAACGGCGACGCGTCCGGGGTCGCGTCGCCGCCTAACCCTCTCACGTAGAAATTATGCTCCCCCTCCGGGAGCCCGTGGTACTGATACGGCGACGCGCACGACGTCCAGTTCCCTCCCAAATCCGCGCCGCTCGACATCGAAGTATGTCGCGCCAACACCAACCGACACTCGGACCGGCACCCCGTGCACTCGGTGTCGTTGAACCAAATCTTCCACCCGAACCTCGCCGCGTTCGACGGACTCGGCGCCTGGTTCGGCCACAGCGACCCGGGGACGTGCCCGTCGTCCGTGATAGGTATCGTCCGCCCGTGCGGTCGAATCGTCGGCATCCACTTCGTGTCCGGCTCGCCGTTTAAGACGACGCTCCCGACGCTCGGATTCCCGCCGAGCGAATCCGGCAGCGTCACGCCGCCGGCTAGAAACGCGCTCACCAGCGCCGCGGTGTTCGCGTCGCTCGCGCTCGTCGGCACGACCCTGATCTCGACGGTCAGCAGCCCCTGCGTCGTCGCGGACGGCGCCGTCCCGAGCACGGCCACCTGGTTCGCGTTCACGCCAATCTGCGACGCGATCGTCGATCGAAACAGCTCCTTCTTCGCGGCGAACGCCGCCGGGGAGAGGTTCACGTCCAGGGTGAACACGAGCGGGATCACGCAGTCGCACACGGTGCCCGCGGGCATCTTTCCCGCCGGACACGCCGCGCACGCCAACGTCGACATCGCGACCGCGGCGACGCTCTGCGCGACGTTCGGCGTCGGCGCGACGTCTCTCAGCGCTACGTACGCGACGTATTCGACGCCCGGCGACATGTCGCCGCTGAAGTTGTGCGCGCGCGCCACCCCGAGACCCCCAACCGTCGCGTTCACGCTCCCGGAGTACGCGAGCGTCGCGCCCGGGGGCGTCGCGCCGTTCACGACCGCCGTCGCGCTCTCCGGGGGGTCGCCGTCCGCGGTGAGGATCATCACGTGCGCCGTCGCGTTTTCGTTCGCCGCGATCGCGATCGTCAGATACGTCGGCCCGTGCCCCACCGCGTGCGGCGTGGACGCCGCGAACGCCGGCGGCGTGACGTCCTGGATCGTCGCCGCGGCGAGCGCGCTCGTCGTGGTCGGCGACGGCGTCCCGGAGGGCGCGGCGTCGGCGTCCGTGTGCGTGGCGACGTAGACGTCAAACACGGAGGCGTCCGGGAGGCGTTCGATCACCGCGCTTCGCTCCACGTTCGCGGACGCAAAAGTCAGCTTCCCGCTCGCGGTCGCGACGCCGCTGCCGCTCAGCGTCCCCGCGAAGACCTCCGTTGGGGTGGGCGCGGTCGTGCCGCCGCCGTCGAGGCCGTTCGGTTGCGTCGCGACGACGTAGAAGACCGTGCCCGCGCGATCGAGGGAGGCGGCGAACGTGAGCGCGTTCGTCCCCGCGGCGTGCGTTATCGTCGGGTACGGCGACGGCATGACCGGGTGGCCGGTGCCGCCCGCGGGGTGGACGCCGAACGCGGCGAGGAGGAGGAAGAGGAGGAGGGGGAGGAGGAGGGGTCGCCGCTGCATCGTGGCTTCCGATTCCTCCCGCGCCCCCGCGCTGCTCGCTCGCTCGCTCGCTCGCTCGCTCGATCTTTCTGCGGTCGCTCCGCGTTACCGCCGCGGGTTTCCGCGCGCGAGACGCATGGTGTCTGACGTATCCGCCGCGCGCTCGCGACTCGGAAGCGCGCGCGCGCGTCCGTCGACTCTCGCGCGCGTCGACGCGCCACCCCGCGCGCGTCGTCGTTGTGAACGAGGCACGAATAATGCTGTGCAGAAAATATTTGTCCTGTCCGAGTCATCAGGAATCTCAACTCACTTCGCCTTCCCTCGCCGCGTCCGCTCGCCGTCGCATGCTCAAACTCGCGCTCGCGACGACCGCCATTTCCATGTGCGTGAGACGCGGCGTCGGCGCGAAGAAGAAAAAGCAGCAGAAGATGGACCCTTTCGACGACATCAGCGGCATCCCCGCGCTTCGCCCGAGCAAATCCGATCGCGCCGTCTCGCTCGACCCGAAGACGCCGCGCCTGCGGCACCCCGTCGGCGGCGCGAACACGAACGCGAACGCGAGCGCGAACGCGAGCGCGAAGAAGATCAAGACGATCCTCCTCGTCCTGCACGGCGTCAAGAGCAAAGAGAGGAAAGGCGAGCGGCAGGTGAACAACGTCCGCGCGCGCGCGCTGCTTCAGGACATCGCGCTGATCGAAGTCGTCACGGAGCGCGCGGGCCACTGCGAGGAGCTCGTGCGCGACGCGTCGCTGCGCGGCGTCGACGCCGTCGGCGTCATGGGCGGCGACGGCAGCCTGCGAGAGGGCGTGTGCGGGATGCTCGCGCGGCCCGCGAGCGACCGACGCCCGGTCTTCGTCTTCCCCGTCGGCACCGGGAACAACTTCGCGCGGGATCTCGGGCACCGCGACGTGAAGGACGCGTTCGACGCCATCGGCCGGGGCGTCGAACGCGCGGTGGACGTCGTCAAGGTGACGCACCCGGGCGGGAGCACGTACAGCGTGAACTGCGTGACGTGGGGGATGGCGCGCGACGCCGCGGAGACCGCGGAGAAGATGCGGTGGATGGGGCCGGTCAGATACGACGTCGCGGGGTTTTATCACATCGCGAAAGGGAAGGCGAACCTCGCGAAGATAACCGCGAGCGACGACGGCGACGGCGGCGGCGACGCGGCGGCGGCCGCGGGGAAGGGCGGCGGCGAGGGAGACGGGGCGTACGACGATTACATGATGATGTTCGCGCAAAACACGCGGTGCAGCGGGAGAAATTTCAAGTTTACCCCGAGCGCGGAGCTTGACGACGGCAAATTCGACGTCGTCGCCGTTCGAAAGTGCGGGATGTTCAAGACGATCGGTCTGTTCGATAAGGTCAAAGCCGACGGCGCGCACGTGGAGGACCCGGACGTGTGTTACGTGAAAGCGACGCGCGCGACGTTGGACGCGAAGGACGCGAGCGACTTGGTCGGGATCGACGGCGAGGTGAACGTGAAGTCGCCGGTGACGCTGGAGGCGATAAAACACGCGTTCACCACGCTCGTTTGACGAGTCTCGCGAGGTACCTTCGTAGAGACTACGTATGGATCTCCTAAGTTGACTAGTAGTCTATTTACTTCTGTTACCACTCGCGGCGAGTCCTTCGTTCGCGTCGCGCGATTCCGGCGTGCATCGGACGCGCCCGAGCCTCGGACAGAGAGGCGTTGCGGGAGGGTCTTCACGTGGCCGAAACAGCGCGCGCGTCGAGTCGTCGAACCGACGAGCGACCGACGAAAAAATCATCATCATCATCCGTCATCGTTCGTATTCACACTGGTCCCCATACGACCGCGTCCGCGTTGTGAACTTCATTCCTTAAGGACTTTCCTTCCCGCTCGCTTCGTACGCTTCCTCGAACAACGCCTCGAACGCGGCCGCGCTCCCGCTGCCGTTGTGCGTGAAGCTCTTCCCGACGCGCTGACGGAACGGCCCGCCGTCCTTCTCCAGACTGAATATAAACAACGGGATCGAGTGAATCCCGAGCTCGCGGATCGCGTCGCCGTACGACGCCCACACTTCGTCCCCGAGCTCGTCCCCGTCCAGCCACGCGTCCATCGCGTCTCGATCCATCCCGACCGCCTCGCACGCGTCGAGCAGCGTCCCTCGCTCGCTCGCGGACTTCGCGCGCTCGAAGTGCATCCCTCCCAGCGCGTCCATGAACACTTCGGCCTTCCCGTAACGAGACGCGTACAGCTGCGCGCGTTGACTCTCCACCGGCTGCCAGTGCGTCTTGACGCTGAAGTCGAACGTCACGCCGCCGGGCGTTCGCGCGCCGAGCGCGTTCATCGACCGCTCGAACTTAAGCGCGGTCGCCTCCGTGCCGTCCGTGTAGTCGATCAGCGACTCGTGCCACGTCGTGTTGCGTATGCGCCCCTTCCCGCCCGGGGCGTCGCTCAGGAACGAGTACGGGCGACGCCAGACATCGATCGCGAGCGCGACGTCGTCCGCGTGGCGCGCGTTGAACGACTCGAGCGCGGCCTGGACGTTCTTCTTGCCCAGGTACCCGTGCGGTCACTGCGTGCACGTGACCCAGTCCGCGTGGAGGATCAGCTGCGGGACTACCGGCGAGGTCGCCGCGTCGACCACGCGCGAGCCGAGGGCGTAGTTGTGGACGCGCGTGGACGCGACGGTCGCGATGGCGGGGGTGTCGCCGTCGTCGACGCCCCCCATCTGGGACGCGGAGAAGGCGCCGCGGCGCGACGCCGCCGATGCGCGCGAGGAGGACGAGCGCGCGACGCGGCGCCACGCGGAGGCGGTGACGAGTCGAGCACACGCGACGCGCGCGTGTGGCATCGCTCGGCGCGCGCGCGCGAGTGATGAAAGCGACGACGTCGATCTGACTCGGACTCGACTCGTCCACTTTTCCGAGAGTCGACGACGCGACGTCATCACTTCGTTTCGCGCGCGCCGCCGCCGCTCGGACGCTCGCGATACCAATGGTTTCGGCCGAGCCGCTCGTCCCCGTGACCACCACGGTGTGGGGCATGGAGTACTCCGTCCACGGTGCGCGCGCTCCCGTCGCCGTCGCGGGAGATGGACGGACCTGTTGTCGATACCCTAGCGCTTTTTCTTTTTCCGCCACGTCGACGCTTTCTCGACGCAGCCCTCATCCCCTCCCCTCCCCGCTCTCCTCGCAGCGTGCCCGAAGCGGCACAAGGCCGAGGCGGAGGCGATGTTCCCCGGTATGGACGTCTCCGACCTCCTCGTCGTCCCGACGTGCCAGAAGACCAAGATGGACCTCGTGAAGACGGGCGAGATGGTCGATGAGGAGAAAGATTTCTGCTTGGAGCGCTTCCTCCTCTTCGCGAAGCGCGTCACGGACAAGCTCGCGTCTCGCGGGCACTGGGCGGACTACATCGACCCGTGCAGCGGCCTGAGCATGGTGAACAAATGCTCGCAGCAGGTATACGGCGAGGTCGACGCGCTCGTGACGCTTCTGAACTACCAGGTCACGAACAGCGGGTGCTGCAAGGTGGTGTTGCATCCGAAGTGGGGGTCCGCGGTGTACCCGGCGAGCGTGTTCGCGAAGGCGCCGAGGGAGGTCTTCGTCGAGGTCGTCGCGGAGGCGGAGGCGGAGATACGCGCCGAGGACCCGGCGGCGGCGTGACGATGTCGTTCGTTTTAAACCGTCGTGCGTCTCTGCTTCCTAGCTACTTTCGTACGAAAGTACCTTCGAAGGTACGTTCGTACAGCTGGTGTCTACAGACATGAGCCTCGCTCCAGTCTGCTAGCTAGATAACGCTCGCAATGTCGTCGTATGATACAGCTGCTTCTACCTAATCGTTCGAAAGAATACAGTACGTGTACGATACCGTACCTCGAGGGTGACCCTCCGCCCCCCCCGCCCCCGTCCTCCGTCACACCATCACAACTCCCCCGCGATCGGCTGCCCCAGCGGCAAGTCCGGGTGCGCCAAGCAGAGCATCAGCTTCACCACCGCGCACTCCGGCGTCATCATCGGCCCCGACGTCACGCCCATCTCCACCACGGAACTCCCCGTCGCGTACAACTCCGGGTGCAGATCCCCGCTCTCGCACTGCGACGTGAGCACCAGCCGCATCCCTCGCCTGTGCTGCCCGCGCAGCCACGAGACCCAGTGCGTCCCCTTCCCGGGACCCGGCATGTTCCCGACGCCGAACGCCTCCAACACGATCCCGCGGACGCCGCGCGCGTACAGATCCCCGTACGCCTTCCTCGGGTCGCACCCGGGGACGATAGGGACGCGTATCACGTTCGTCTCGAGCTTCATGCGCGGCGTGTACGCCGTCGTCGACGATCCGCCGCCGTTGCCGTTGCCGAACTGAAGCAACGCGTCGCGTTTCCACTCCACGCCGACGCCGAGCCTCGCGAGCGCGGGATACTCCGGGGAATCGAACGCGGAGTATATCGTCGCGGACGTCTTCCTCGTTCGATTCGCTCGCAGCAGCTTCCCGCCGAAGCACACGGCGACCTCTTCGAGCTGGACGTGCGGCGGCGAGAACCCCGCGGTGGCGCACGTGATGGCGTCGAGCAAGTTTTGCCGCGCGTCCGACCTCGGCATCGCGAGCGGGAGCTGCGACCCGGTCAGTATGATCGGCTTCCTGAACCCCGCGAGCATCAGCGATAGCGCGGTGCCGGTGTACGCCATCGTGTCCGTGCCGTGGACGACGATGAACGCGTCGAAGCGATCGCGCTGCGCGTCGAGCTCGCGCGCGATTCCGATCCACTCCCTCGGGCCGACGTTGCAGCTGTCTTTGTTGAACAGCACCTTCACCTCGAGGTTCGCGAACGTTCGCAGCTCCGGGACCGCGGTCACGAGGTTCATGAGGAGGCTGCCCGGCTGCAGCGTCTTCGCGTAGTCGCCCCCGGTGCCCTCGTTGAAGACTTTCGCGCCCGCGAGCGCGCCGTCCTCGACGTCGTGGAACGCGTCGCCGGACATCCCGAGCGTCCCTCCCGTGTGTATCACGAGGACCGATGGGAGCGGGCGCGTCTGGTACAGCGTCGGCGCGCGCGCGGGGACCGTGCACGCGTCGCCGGTCGGGGCGGGCGGTCCGGCGCCGTCGGACGCGGCCGCGCGGCGGCGTCTCGCCGCGGCGAAGCACGCGAGGGACGGCGCGCGGGCGGCGCGCGCGGACGACGACGTGGCTTTGGATTTGGATTTCAAACGCGCGCGGATGTCCATATTCGCAAGATGATGGCGCGCGCTCGCGGCGGCGTCGCGCGAGCGCGGAAGCGCCGCCGCCGCGCTCGCGGCGGCGGCGACCATCGCGGACGCTCTCGACGACGCGCGGGGTGCGCGACGGCGACGCGGCGCGAGGCGGAGTGCGCGTCGCTTCGTCGCGAACTCGATGACTGACGCGTTTTATTATCATATTCTCGGGGCTCGCCCAAAACGCGCCAGCTCGACGGGATGTCTCGCACACTACCCACCCTCGCGCGGCCCCTCGAGGCGCTCGCCGTCGACATGCCGACGTCCGTCGTCGCGCCAGCGGCCGCGCTCGCTTCCGCGGCGCTCGCCCGCCGCGGCGGCTCGCGCGCCGCGCGCGTCTCAGGACGCCCGACGCGAGCCGCCGCGTCGGCCGCGCGTCCCCGTCGCGACGACGCGGGCGGCGTCGACGTCGTCTCCGTCGAGATCGAGCGCGCCGCGCGTTCTTCGTTCGCGCGCGGCGGCTCGTCGCGTCTCATCCGCCAGAGTCAGGCGTCCCGCGGCCGCCGCCGCCGCCGCGCGACGACCGCGACGCGCGCGATGGCCGGGGGGGAGACGGACTACTACGCCCTCCTCGGCGTCTCGAAGACCGCGGACGCGAAGGAGATAAAGCGAGCGTTCCGCAAAGCCGCGCTGAAGTACCATCCCGACGTGAACAAGGCCGCGGACGCGACGACGCGGTTCAACGAATACAAGACCGCGTACAACACGCTGTCGAACCCGGACGAGCGACGGAAGTACGACATCCTCCGCGCGGGGGGCGGGTTCGGCGCGGCGTGGGGAGGCGGCGCGTCGAGGTCGAGTTGGGGCGCCGGGACGTCGTCGTCGTCGTCGCCGCCGCGGGGGTACAAACCCAAAGAAGAGGAGGAGTTCTACGGCTTCGGGCAGTTCTTCGAGGACATGGAGAAAGAGTGGAGAGAGTTCGAGAAGTCGCGACCGGACCCGGGGCGGCCGCGGACGCTGTGGGAGGAGCTCAGCGCGCTCGGGGAGGAGTTCGTGGACTTTTTAGAAGAGGCGACGCCCGAGGTGGCGGAAGCGGTGAAGGACGCGCGCGCGAGAGACCCGTTCGACGCGTACGAGGCGACGTTCCGCGATGACGAGAAGCGGGCGGAGGGGTACGCGCGTCGCGGGGGCGCGGCGTCGAGCGCGTCGCCGAAGAAGGAGGACACCGTCGACGATATGCTCGACGCGTTGAAGCGAAAGATGGGGAAAAAGTAGCCGAGTAGAGATTTTTTTGGCGCGAGCGATGTTCTGCCTACACGACGACCCCTGGCGCGTTCACGACGCCCGCGAACAGCAGCGCGCGCGACCGCGCGTCCTCGATGAAGAACAAGAACGGCCGGTCGAAGACGACGCGCGTCCGCGGCGTCCTCGACGGCTTCGATTCGCCCGCCGCCGCCGCGTGGGAATCGTCGTCAGGCTCCTCGCCCTCGTCCACGTCGACCACGACCTCGTGTATCACCTCGCGTATCGTCATCTCTTCGTCGTCGCTCAGCGCGGTCAACCCGCCCGGTCGATCGAACACCGCGTTCAGACCGATCGACCGCAGCGCCGGTTCCAAACTCATCGGCCCCGCGGACACCGTAAACTTGGGCACCGACACGTCGACGTCGCGACGCGCGTCCGGCTGCGACACCCGCGCGGATATCGAGCTCCACTTCCCGGGCGTCATCGCGCGCGCGGCGTCGATCGCGGACGACCAATCGCCGCCTCCGTCGCCTTCGATGACGTGCGACGCCTCGTTCGTGGGGGGGAGGTAGAGGACCGCGCGCGTCGACGTCGCCGCGGAGGTCGCCGAGCCTCCGTCTCCGCCGCCGCCGTATTCGAGGGCGACGGCTTCGCTCTTGTCCCACATCACGACGTGCGGCGTCTTGAGCTTCGCGCGCATCATCACGCACGCTTGGATGTCTTCGTCGTTCGGCCCGGTCCTAAAAACGCCCGGTTTTGATGCGTTTTTATGAAACCCCGGGACGCGCCAGCGAACGCCTCGAACGCAGGCGGCGACGAGGAGCAGAATTCGACCGTCGGCGTCGTTTAAGACGTCGTCGTCCACGATTCGATTCACGCGTCCGTCCGTCCGCGACGCGATGAACGCGTTGACCGCGACCGCGTTGTGCCCGAGCGTCTTCGATCGCGCGCCGAGGCGTTCGCTCAGCGCGCGCACGTACGTCGGTTTGATGATGTCTATCGACGACGCGACGGAGTCGACGTCGCCGTCGTCGTCGTCGTCGTCGTCGTCGTCGTCGTCGTCGTCGAGGACGTCGGCGTCGTGTTCTTCCACCGCGTCTTGATACGCCTCCGCGGACGACGCGCTCGACGCGTCGTCGTCGTCGTCGTCATCGTCGTCGTTCACCAAGCGCGGAACGCTCCGCGCGAAGACCGAGCTCGCGACGAGCAGCCTCACCCCGTCGGACGCTTTCACGCGCTCGTGCAGCTCGCGCACGTCGCCGCGCTCGTCCTCTTCCGCGCCCGCGCCGAGGACGCGCGCGAACTCTCTCGCGTGCACGCTGCCCGGGGTGACCCCTTGCGCGATCTGCGCGAGGGCGACGTACACCGCGTGCGGGGATACGCCGTACGAGGAGGAGGAGGACGACGACGAGGGTTGGACGCGCGCGAGGAGGTCCGTGCCGAGGCGCGCGACCTCGGGGCCCGGCGCGAGCGGCGAGGACGCGACGTCGTCGAACGCGTCCGCGGCCTTGGCGGCGTCCACGCTCCAGCACCGCAACGCGGAGAATGTCTGTCCCATGTGTATCGGACGCGGCGGCGGCGGCGGCGGCGAGCGCGAGCGCTCGTCGTTGTCTCGCGACGAAGCGGACGAGTCTTTCTGGGATAAACAAAAAACTGAAACGAACTGAAACTCGAGGAGCGCGCGCGATATCATAGACGACGGCGAATCGTTCAAAGAATGAATGTGTACATATTATCAGATCAACGAATCAACGAACCAATGAACCACGTGGTGGCTTTTACACGGCGGGGGAGATAATAACGCTCCCACGAAGACCGTTTATTTAGTGCACCTCGAGCACCTTCATCACCGAATCTTTCCCGAGAGCGTGCAACCCGACGACTTGATCCCCCGTCTTCACGAGCCCCATCGCTTTCGCGTGATTCAACGCCTCGAGCATCTGCTCGCGGTAGTTCCCCGGCGGATGGTCCGCAGTCTTCACGACGACGGGGACGATCCCGCGGTACACGAGGCTCCGACGCGCGACGCTCTCCGCCGCCTCCACGCCTTCCTCGTCGAGAATCAACATCAAAATCGGCACGGGCGAGCGATACTTCGCGATGTACTGCGCGAGCTTTCCGGTCCGCGCGAGGGATATGATCAACCGCGCGCCGACCTTGTGCGCGCACCGGACCGCGGTAGACGCGAGCGACTCCTTGATCGAGTCCATCGGGACCTTCTGGCGATCGAGGATGCGGCGAAACTGCGCTTCCGAGTCGATGTGCGCCTCGGACTCCGCGCAGATTTGCGCCATGACGCTCACGGCTTCCACCGGATACCCGCCCGCGGCGGTCTCGCCGCTGAGCATGACGCAGTCGGTGCCGTCCAAGATGGCGTTCGCGACGTCCGTCGCCTCCGCTCGCGTCGGCCTCGGCGCGCCGGTCATGGACTCGAGCATCTGCGTCGCGGTCACGACCGGCTTGCCTTGCTCGTTGCATCGCTTGATCATGCGCTTTTGCGCGAGGAAAATCTGGTGCATCGGGATCTCCATCCCGAGGTCCCCGCGCGCGACCATGACGCCGTCGGACTTGTCCACGATGTCCTTGAAGTTGTCCAAGCCCTCTTGATTCTCGACTTTGCTTATGATCGAGATCGTCGCCGCCGCGGGGCCCAAGACCTCGCGAATGTGATCGAGGTCGCTCCCTTTCCTCACGAAACTCGCGGCGATGAAGTCCACCTTGTTCTTCACGCCCCATTCCAAGAGGTCGTTCGTATCCTTCTCCGTGATCGTGGGCAGGTCCACGACGACGCCCGGGAGGTTCATGTTCTTCCTCTCCCCGAGCTTCGCGTTGTTCTCCACGCGCGCGGTGACCTTGCCGCCGGTCACGTCGCACTGTAAGACGGTGAACGTGATGCTTCCGTCGGCGGCGAGAATCTTCGACCCCGGGCGGACGTCCTTCGCGAGGTTCTTGTACGACACCGCGATGCACGTCTCGTCGCCCTTGTGCTCGTAGTCCGTCGTGAGCGTGACCTCGCTCCCGGCGGTGAGATGCACGGCGTCTCCGTTGGCGAGGAACCCGGTGCGAATCTCCGGGCCCTTGGTGTCGAGCAGGACGCCGCACAGGATGCCCGTGTTCGCGCTCGCGATCCGCAGGTTATCCAGCGTGTGCTGGTGGTACGAGTGTTCGCCGTGCGAGAAGTTGAACCGCGCGACTTTCATCCCCGCGCGCAGCATCTTCTCCAGGACCGGGACTTCCCTGGACACCGGCCCGAGCGTGCAGATCACCTTGCTCTTGAACTTGTACAGCGCGTCCGCGTACATCGGGCGCGGGTTGAACAGGACGTGGCCCTCATCGAACTCGGATTCGACCTGCGGAGGGCGCGCGCGGAGGCGGCGAAGAGAGGAGGACGGACGCGTCAGTCGCGATGGATGGGCGCGGTTCGAGCGATGGAGACGACACGAGACGGGAGGCGAGGCGGTCGAACGCGGAGGAAGGTCGATCGACGGCTGAGATGTGTTTTTGTGGTTTCGCGCGCGGCGCGGCGGCGGCGCGCGGCGCGGCGGCGGGGTGAAGGCGCGTCGCGACGGCGCGCGAGGGACGATGCGACGCGCGCGTGCGGACGTGTCGACGCACCTCTTTGCTCATGTTGACCGGGGTGCGTGCGGCGTGAAGCGCGCGGGAGTCTCTCAGGTCTGACTCGCCCTATCCGGAACGAACGAGGAAAAAGAGTGGAAAAAGTGGATCGGGCTCGACCGCGCGCGCGAACGTTCATCGGTGTGATGACCGCTTTCAGATGCGTTTTCTCGCTTTCAACAATCGGCTTTCAGATGCGTTTTCTCGCTTTCAACAATCGGCGCTCTCTGCTGGTTTTCCGCGCGCCAGCCGGCGCCGAGGCCTCGCGGGACGACTCACACGTCGAACGCGCGAACGCACGCCGGCGGTCGCGCGATGGTGGCCGCGTTCGACACCGCGGGCGCGATCTCGCGCGAGATCGTCGGCCACAAGAAGAAGGTCCACTCCGTGGCGTGGAACCGCGCGGGTCGGAAGCTCGCGTCCGGCTCGGTCGATCAGTCCGCGCGCGTGTGGGACGTCGAGCACGGCGTGCAGAGCGGCAAGGAGATCGAGCTGAAGGGCCACAGCGACAGCGTGGACCAGCTCACGTGGGACCCGTCGCAGTCGGACGTCCTCGCGAGCGTGAGCGCGGACAAGACGCTGCGGATATGGGACGCGCGCGCCGCGGGCGGGTCGAGGTGCGTCGCGAAGGTGGACACGTCGGGGGAAAACATCAACGTCGCGTGGTCGCCCGACGGCGGCACGATCGCGGTCGGCGACCGCGACGACGTCGTCTCCTTCGTCGACGCGCGGAAGCACAAGATCATCAAGACGACCAAGTTCCCGTTCGAGGTGAACGAGATCGACTGGGACAACGCGGGCGCGCGGTTTTACCTCACGACGGGGCTGGGCACGGTGGAGGTTCTAGAGTTTCCCTCCATGACCGCGGCGCACACGATACACGCGCACACCGCGGGGTGTTACTGCATCGCGTTCGACCCCACGGGCGCGCACTTCGCGGTCGGGAGCGCGGACGCGCTCGTGTCCATCTGGGACGCGAGGGAGAGCGCGTGCGTGCGGACGGTGCCGCGGTTGGAGTGGCCGGTGCGGACGCTGTCGTTTTCAGCGGACGGGACGTACCTCGCGAGCGCGTCGGAGGATCTGTTCATCGACATCGCGGACGTCGCGACGGGGGAGTGCGCGCATAAGATCACGACGAGGGCGGCGTCGAACGCGGTCGCGTGGTCGCCGACGGAGCTGTTGCTGGCGTACGCGGGGGACGACAAGGCGGGCGAGGGGGGCGGGCGCGAGGGCACGATTCGAATCTGGGGCAAACCAGGAGCGAGGAGCGACTGACTGATCGGGGTGAGGGCGTCTCATCTATACGTATAGCTAGATCTGCGGAGTCTTCGTCGCTATCGTCGATTCCTAATTCACATAATCGTCTACATATCGCCTACGCGGTCGTCATCTCGTCAATCGTCGTCAATCAATCGTCGTCGTCGTCCCCTCTCCCCCGCGCCCGCGCGCTTCTGCCGTACCCCAACACGCACAGCGGCATCGTCGGGTGCAGAATCACCGGGACGCTCGCGCCGCCGTTCGCGACGTTCGCGTTCGACGACACGGACGCGCACCGCATCGCGCGGCGCGTCGGGACGTGCGCGGCGCGACGAAACGCCGTGAGCCGCGCGCGCGCGATCGCGATCGCTCTCGCGCTCGCGGCGACGCCCGCGGACCCGTGATGCGCGCTCTTCGCGCGCGCGCTCGCGCCGGCGCCGGACTGATCCACCTCGACGCTGTACAGCAGTCGCGGCGGCGGCGGCGGGAACGCCGCGAGCGGGCACTCCACAACGGACGCGACGATGCGCCACGGCGTCGACGGCGCGCACGCCGCGGCCGCGAACGCGCGCTGCTCCATCTGACGCCGTTCGCCTCGCGCTTGCAGCACGCTGACGACGACGGCGACGACGGACGGCGCGGCGTCGACGTCCGCGGCGTGCGCCACGGAGAGCACGTGCAGCTCGTAGTCCACGATCGAGTACCCCAGGCGCAGCGTCGCCGCGAGCGCTTTGGAGAGCACCGCGTCGGACTCGAGCGCCGTCCACGCGCGCATGTCCACGACGCGGCGGCGATCGACCGCCGCCGCCGCCGCGTTCGCGTTCGCGTCGGTCCATCGCACCGGCGCGATCGGACCCGGAGAGAACGACAGGAACTCCTCGCGCCGCGCGTCCGCCGCGACCGTCCGAGGGACCAACCGCACGCCGAGGAGGGAGTCGCCGGCGTTGACGACGACGTACCACGCGCGTCGCCGCCGCGTCCGTCGTCCGACCGCGGGCGGCGGGGATGCGGCCGCGGACACGCCGGTTCGTTTCCCGAACCGTCGCGCGTACCGCGCGACCGGCGGCTTGAACGCGTCGGGGTCCGGGCTCGCGAAACCGCCGCGCCCGCGGCGGTTCGCGTCGACGTTCTCGTCCCCGGACGCGCCCGACCCTCCGGACCCCGACCCGCCCGCGTCCGTCGCGTCCATCGCGTCAGAGGTGAGCGAAGCAGACTGGTTCCCATACGAGCCCGTTCGCGATGTGAACGCCGTTCCTTGAGGACTTTCGCCGCCGCCCTCCTCCTCCTCCTCCTCGTAGTCGCTGTCGCCCTCCTCGATGATCTCCTCCGCGGCTATCACCCCCGCGACGGCGGGCGCGAACGGCGCCGCGGACGTGCTCAGATAACTCGCGTGCGTCGCCGCCGTCGCCCACGACGTCCTCCGCGAAGACGCGTCCGAATCAGAATCCCGATCCCCGTCGCCATCCCCCCGACGCCTCCCCCCCCACGCCGCCGCCGCCGCCGCGCGCCCCCGCGCGCACGGCGACGGCATCGCGGTGATGAAACACCGCCGCGCCATCGGCGCTTCGCTGCTCCCGAACTCCCTCTCCGCGGTGGGTTCGCCGTGTATCACGAGCACGCTCGCGTCCGGGGATTCGCACGCGGTGATTCGAAGCGACGACGTGGAGTCTTCGAAGCCGACGTCGCCGAGCAGCGCGCTCTCCCCGTCGTCGCCGCGGCCGAGGCGGTCGCTCCCCGGCGACTCCGCGGTCTGAAACAGCGGCGTCGTCGCGATCAACGTCGCGGGCTCGCCGAGTCGAAACCCCCAGACTTGAAGCGAGTGCTCGCCGTCGGAGGAGGCGTACGACAGGAGGTGGTCGCCGTCCGCGGTGAAGCCGAGGACGACGCAGCGCAGAAGCGACGACGTGCCGTCCAGGAGCGACTCCACGGGCGTCGCGAGCCGACCGGGGATCGCGGAGAAGATTTTGTCCCCGGGGTTCGCGCGTCCGAGCTCGCGCGCGCGGAGCCTCGCGAACGCGGACCGCGCGACGCGGGAGTTCCCTCGCGGCGGGGGCATCGGGTCGGCACGCGCTTTTCGATTCGAATCTGACGATCGACGAGAGAGGAGGGCGCGTCTCTCTGCTGTAAACGACGGACGCCGCTCCTCCACCGCGCGCCGCCGTCGGGTCGAGGGGCGATTCGAGGACCGCGGCTCTTCCTCTCTGGCTAGCGCGTCCGCGTCGACGTCATCGCGCGTCGGAAAACGCGCGCGCTTCTCTCGTGGTCGTGCCGCTCGAGCGCCCCGCGCGCGCGACGAATGGCGCCAGCCGTCGTGGTCGCGGTCGGACGCGCGGCCGCGCCCGTTGACGAAACGTCGTGTCCATGTCCGCCCGACAAAACGACGCGTCTATCCATCTCCGCTCGCAGAAGGAGAGACGCGCGCACGCCCTCGCGGCACGCGCACCATGTCCGCGGTCACCGCGCGTCTTCCCGCGGGAGGCCGCGCGCGCGCGCGGATCCCCGCGCGGCGACGCGATCGCGCCCCGGCGACGGTCGCGACGGCGACCCGCGGAGGCGGCGGCTTTTCGCGAAAAAAAGTGCACATCATTCCACCGACGCTTCGGACCCTCGACGCGCTTCGTCCTCGCCGCCGAGGCGACGCCGTCATCGCGCGCGACGCCGACGCCGACGGCGGCGGCGGCGGCTCCCCCCCCGTGAACGAGCTCCCGATGGCGCGCACGCCGTCGTACGACGAGTTCGAGTTCGACGACGACGACGACGACGACGACGACGACGACGACGCGGACGTGTGCGCGTTCATGACCACGGACGACTTCGTGAAGCAGCAAGCGTCCGGCCTCGGGTTGCAGTGCATGCCGAAGGCGCGAATGAACGACGAGGTGGCGCGCATCGACCCGGGGCTGAACCAGCTCCTCGTCTCGGAGGGGTCCACGATCTCGAGGTTCTTCACGCAGGACGAGTGGGAGCGCCACCGAGGCGTGGGGAGGTACTGGCGGCATCTCTTCAGCACGTGCAAGTCGACGATTTTTCTTCGAATCTTGGAGACGGTGATCTGGATCACGCTCTCCGCCGCGGCGCTGTGCGCGTACAACCTCGTCCTCGTCCCGAAGTTCTCCCTGCCGACGCTCACGATCCCGCCGATCGTGCACCAGCTGTCCGGGTCCGTGCTGTCGCTGTCGCTGGTGTTCAGGACGAACAACGCGAACCGACGCGTCATCGACGCGCGGTCCATCCTCGGAAAGATCTCCAAGTGCACGCGGGACCTGACGCGGATGTGCATGTACATCCCGAACGAGGGCGGGTGCCGGTTCGAGATCTTGAACCAGCTCAGGGCGTTCCCGTACGCGTTCGAGGCGCACGTGCGCAAGGGACGGACGCGCAAGTCGAAGAAGGATCCGACCGCGTTCAAGTCGGAGCCGCTGCCGTTGCTGACGCGCGCGCTCGGAGAACGCGACGCGAGGCGGCTCCTCGAGCGGTCGCACGAAAACGTCGCGCGCCAGGTGTTGCTGGACATGAGCACGATATTGCAGCGCGCGCTGACGATCGGGATGTCCACGCAGATGCATCAGCAGTGCGAGATCATATGCAAAGAGCTCAGCGATTGCCTGGCCAACGCGGAGAAGATTTTGTACACGCCGATTCCCATCGCGTACACGCGGCACACGTCTCGGTCGCTGACGATATGGCTGCTCACGCTCCCGCTGGCGCTGTGGTCGCTGATGGGAATGTCGATGATCCCGAGCGTTTTTTTGATCGCGTATCTCATGCTCGGCGTGGACGAGATCGGGATCGAGATCGAGGAGCCGTTTTGCGTGTTGCCCGTGCGGCCCATCGCGGAGATGTGCGACTCGGAGATCGTCAACTCGTTCGATCAGGCGCTCGCGGCGCCCGACTTCAAGCCGGCGAAGAAGTAAAGCGAAGCTAGAGAGAGGCGGAGAGGGGGTTCGTCGTTGGCGCGGTGGATTGGGTAGGGGGTTCGGAGGTCGGACCCCGAGTTGGTTGGCGATTCTTTCATCACATGTAATGGATGGCACTTAGAGCATACAGTATCTGATTGCGACGACGGCGAGACCGACGACGACGAAAAATTTCGGTCAACTCTCACCGAGTCTTCCTTCAAAACCAGCTGACGCTGACGTTCACATCATCACGGCGCGATGTCGCTGGACCCGCACCACTGCTTCAACTTCTGGGGCGCGAGCCCCGCGCTCGATCTCAAGGCGGCCGTCTCCGCCGCGCGCGCGAGCGCGTCCCCGGAGGCGTCCACGAGCGACGAGACGCCGAGCGCGAAGACGACGACGGGCGATGACGACGGCGAGAGGGATCCGCTGACGACGCTCCTTCTCGGGACGTCCGATCCGCGGCACGTGTTCACGACGCTCGCGCGCTCGCGGCGCGGCGCGGACAAGGACAAAGCGCTCGTGTTTTACGTGCACGAAGCGCACGTCGTCGAGCTCGCGCGTCAGGTTCTCCTCGTCAGCGTCCTCGCGAGCGACGACCTTCCGCCGACGGATCGCACGGAGCGAATCTTAGAGATCTGGTACAACTGCTCCGTGCGCGACAGCACCGCGGAGCTCATCGAGCGGCACGCGTCGAGGCTCTCCACCGTCGTGGGCGACATCTTCGCCGGGGACGTCGACCGCGTGAAGGACGACGTCATCGCGCGCGCGTTCGACTTCTCCCTGCTCAAGTACAAAGAAAAAGACGCGCTGATGGAGTGCTTCCGCCAGTGGTCGCGTAAGGTCCCGTTCGACATGGAGCTCGCGTTCGAACGCCGCTGTCGAAAGTACTACGGCAACCGGTACGATCACAGGACCAACATGCACGACTGGGACTACCACATGCGCGTCGAGCCGAGCGGCGCGACTGGGATACACTTTCGACACTTTTCGCAGTGGCGAACCAACGGCGTCGGCTATCCGATTCGAGAGGCGACGTATCCGGCGCCGAACCGCACGCTCGTCTCGTACGCGAGAGGGACGACGAAGGAGTATAAAGACCGCGACATGACGGACAAGGGGAGGACGATCGAGAGCCGCGGGTACTGGGGGGACATTCTGAACTCTCCGTACGCGTGCTTCGGCGTCGAGGCTGAGGACGCGAGGCTGTTCAAGGTGTCGAACCGGCAACACGTGAAGAACGCGGTGGAGGTGTCCGACTACAACGTCGCCGCGAACCTCTTCGAGCTCAGGTGCGTTCTATACACTGGTCCCCATACGACCGCGTTCGCGTGGTGAACGTCGTTCCTTAAGGACTTTTGCCGGCGTTTCTCTCCGCCCACCCCTCGCTTTCAATCCCCGACCTCGACGCCTTTCAACTCCAACTGACGCCTTTCAACTCCACCCCGACATCGCTTTGTATGGAATGGCCCTCAGAACGGGGCGGCCGTGGAAGATGCGGCGAGGCGATAACGGCGATGACGGCGATGACGGCGACGCTGCTAGCATCGACGCGGACGAGATCAACGCGTGGATGCCGAGCCCGCAGATCGTCCCCGGGGACGACGACGACGCCGTCGGGAAGGGCGCGAGTTGGGACGGCCACGACGGCGCCGTCTTCCGCGGCAACTGGGACAAGGTCAAGATCGTCCTCGTCGGGCCGGACGACTTCGAGAAGAGCTTCCTCGGGAAGAAGAAGCACGAGGGGATCTTCGACGCGATCGTTGTTGGCGCGTGGCGCGCGCAGTTGGTTACCCCCGCGCTCGCGGCGACGACCAAGGCGGACGGCGGCGTGTTGATTCTCGAGGGCGCGAAGTACATGGTGTCGTTCGATCTGAAAGCGTGCGAGCGGTTCGCGAGCAAAGGGTGCGAGCTCGCGATCGAGGCGGGGTTCGAGCCGACGCCGGAGCACGTCCGAGGCGGCGGTGGAGACGAGGAGGGGATATCCGGAGACGAGAGGGAGAAGAAGGAGGTCGAGACCGGGCCCGGGATTTTGCCGGGCGTGGACTCCGTCCACAGGGTCTTCGTGAGAAAGGTAAAAAAGGCGGCGGACGAGGCGTGACGACGCGCGCAGGACTACTAGCCAAGGCTAAAAGCTCGCTTCCCTCCTTAATACGTATTCTAGTCGCGCGCATGTGCTAAACCTACTACGGCGAGTTCGGGGGCAGCTTCTTGACGTACGGCGGCTTCCACACCGGATTGATGTTCGGAAACACCGGCGGCTTCCCCCCGTCGGAGAGGGGCTTCCGCGAGCGGTACCCGAACGGCCCGTCGCCGACGAGCGTCTTCTTCTTCTTCCTCGGCGACGGGTCGTACACGCTCCTCGGCGCGGTCGCGGCCTCCGCTCGCGCCGCGCGCAGTTCACTCACGCGCGCGACTTTCGCCTCGATCGCGATGAACTGCCACGAGCTCCACACCTTGGCGGCGATCTTTCGATAGCGATGATCGATAAACGCGCGCTGCAGCACCTTTCGCGCCCAGCGATGCGTCCACGACGAGAACGCCCGCTTCAGCCGGCGTTCGCGCAGGTGCGCCGCCGCGAGCGCGCACGTCTCGCGATCGATCTCCGCGTTGGTCCACGCGCGCGCCCACGCGTCGAAGCGCTCGCGAAGCGCGACGCGGCGGTGATGCTTGATCGCAACCGCGTGGAGCGTCGTCGTCTCGAGAATCGCGTCGACGGATCGCCGCCACCTCTCGAGCGCGCGCCGCGCGACGCCCTCCCGCCCGACGTACGCCGCGAGCGTGACGCGCAGCCACGCGTCGATGAACTTCCTCCGCGTGCGCCGCGCGTCGAGCGACGCGGCCGCGGCGACGGCGACGCGCTCGCGCGCGGCGAAGACGGCGCGCTCGCGCCACGCGCGGCACGCGTCGACGCCGCGGCGCCACGCTCGGTGCTCGCGCGCGCGCGCCAATCTCGCCGCGTCCTCCGCTTCTTCTCGCGCCGCGCGCTCGGCGGCTCGCGTCGCCTCGCGCTCGAGCCTCGCCTTCTCCTTCGCCGCGGCGTCTGCGGCGCGCGCCTCCTCGCGCGCTTTCCGCGCTTCTTCGCGTCGCGCCTCCGCCTCCGCGCGTTCGATCGCGCGCAGACGCGCGTCGTCTTCGCGCTTTCGAATCTCCTCCTCTCTCGCGCGTCGCGCCTCCTCGCGCGCGTACTCCGCGGCGATCTTCTCGTCTTCGAGGCGCCGCAGCAGCGCCTCCCGCGAAGCCTCTCGCTCGAGACGCTCGCGCTCGAGACGCGTCTCGAGCTCGGCGGCGGCGGCTTCCTCCGCGACGCGCGCGGCTTCCTCTTCCGCGGCGGCGGCGACGCGCTCGTTCTCCGCGCGGATCGCGTACGCGTCGATCGCGAACTTTAGCCACGCGCGGTACACGGTCGCGAGCGTCCACTCGCGCCAGTGCCGAATCGCGCGCGCGATCGCGCGTCTGTGCGCGACGTGATCGCGCCACGTGTACAACGCCCCTCGCGCGCTCCGCTCGAACCAACGCGTCAGCGCTCTCTCCGCGGCGGCGACGCGGAGGACGTATCGCTGCCACGTGTCAAACGCGGCGCCCATCTTCCCGGTGCGCACGCGCGCCAAGACGCGCGACACGAGTGCCAGCTGGCGCTCCTTCTCCGCCGCGCGCTCGTCCACGTGTTCGAGCCACCGACGCCACGCCGCGGCCAACTCCGCCTTCATGAAATTCCTCGCCGCCCTCTCCAAGACGCCGCGCCTCCGAATCGCCTCGAGCATGAAGTCCTCCTTCCATCGATAAAACGCCGCGCGCATGGACGACCGCTGCCACTGCACCAGCGCGCGCTTCGCCGCGCGCGCGTCGTCGACGCGCTCGCGCCAGGTCCCGAACGCGGCCGCGATTTTGCCGCCGTTGAGTCGATCCGCGACGCGCCGCATGATTTTCAACCGCTCGCGGCGCTCGTCCGCGAGTTCGCACCATTCCCCCCACACGCGCGCTTTCAACACGTACGCCGCGCGCGTGTACTCGATGTGATGGTCCATCCACGTCAGCCAGCTCTTCACGAGCGCGCGTTCGGCCCACCACTTGATCGCGACGCGCGCGTTTCTGAGCTCGCGCGCGTTATCCGCCCACGCGTTGAACGCGGCCACGACGGCGCGATTGACGAAGAACGTCATCGCGCGATTCGCAATCTCGCGCAACTCTCTCGTCTCCTCGTGCCACTCGATCCAGCGGTTAAACGCGGAGACGATCGCGCGATGCACGAGGAACTTCATCGCGCGGTCCGCGATCTCGCGCATCTCCACGATCTCCTCGCGCCACTCGAGCCAGCGGTTGAACGCCGCGGTGAGCTCGCGTTTCGTGAACCACCCCACGGCGCGCTCGAGGACGTCGCGCATCTCGACGACCTCGTCGACGCGCTCGACCCATCTCCGAAACGCTCGCGCCATGGACGTTTTCGTAAACACCACGAGCGCGCGCTTACGCATCTCCATCGACGCCGCCTTCGCGACGCCCGACCACCCTTCCAAGACCTTCCTCCGCGTCGTCGCGCGCGCGTGCGCGACGGCGTCGGCGGCGTCGTGCTCCGACGTCGCGAGCTCGCGCCATCGAACGAACGCCGGCCGCGCGAGCTTCCAACCGTTCGCCTCGCGACGCTTCGTCTTCCGCTTCGCGTCCCTGGAGACCGCGTTGAACCTCGGGCCCAATCGCGCGGGTCGACCGCGCGACCAGTCGTCGTCGTCCGAGTGTGGGTACGCGCCGCCGCCGCCGATTCGATCCCCGCCGCGTTCGAGCGCGAGCGCGGCTTTCGCCTCGGTGAGCACCGCGCGCATCTGTCTAACGAGATCCTCCTCCGCGTCGTCCCGCGGCGGCGGTCTCGAGCGCCTCGAGAGCGTCGTTCGCGCTCCTCCGCGAGACGCGCTCGCGCCGCCGATCTCGATCGAGGACGACCACGGGCTCGCGCGCGCCGCGACCGCAACCGCGCGGGGGGGCCATCCGCCGCCGCCGCCGCCCGGCGCGACGTTCTCGAAGAGATCCCCCTCGGCTCGGAACAACGGATTCCCAAACGGCTTGCCGCGGTCGCCCCTCGCGCCGCCGCTCGTCGACGCCACCTCGGGCGCGTCCGGACGCGCGGTGGAGTACCGCAGCGTCGTCGCGTCGTCGACCTCGACCGCGAACGAGGTCCTGCCGCGGACGATCTTCTCGGACTGCAACAGCGCGTCGTACACGGCTTCGTAGTCGTCGAAGTCGACGTCCGGGAGATCGCTGCGGTTCTCGGCGAGGACGTCGGCGAGGCACTCGCGTATCGGAACGCGCGCGCGGTCCGCGTACCGGCTCAGGTTCGACGGCGTGTGCCACACCGACGCGCTCCCGGCGCGGCCGCGGTCGAACGCGCGCGCGGGGCGTCGCGTCGACGACATCGCTGGGGGTCGCGCGCGCGAATGCGAAAAACTAATCTAGAACGCGACGGGGGACGGCGCCGCTCCCGGGGGCCGGGGAGGACGCCGCGCGGGGGGGGGCGCTCCCGCGCCGCGGACGGGGCTCGGGTCGCGCGCCCAACGCGGGAGTGGACGCTCGCTCACCGCGGGGGCCCTGCCGCCGCGCCCCACGTTGAGTGACGGGTTGAACTCGAATTCGTCCCCCTCGAGGAAACGGGCGTCTGGTCAGGTCGGGTCAATTCCGGGGTGAAAATCGCATTAGAACGTGGGTCGAGCGAGCTTTTTTCCTTTGAAAACGTGACTTTTGGTCACGAAACAGGGGTCAATATCGGGGCAAACGCTGGAGATGAAAAAAAAACTCTCGTCGCCCCGCCGCCGTCGTCGACGTTCGCGGGCGCTCACGAGAGACGCGAGACGTAAGCGAACGCGTCTACGTATACAGAAACAAAACACCCCTCCACCCCCGCCCGCGACGTCTATCTACTGCGGCTCGATCGCCGCCGCGCCCTGCGGCTTGATCGCTTGGTACGACGCGACGCGTTTCATCGCCTTGCCGTTCTCCTCCGCCTCGTCCACGGCCTCGACGCTCCACACGCGCTTCATCCCCGCCACCTTACCGTGCGGCACCTGCGCGCCGACGTCCACCATCTCCGTGTACTGCTTGTTCGTCACCGCGAACGCGCTGCCGCGAATTTTACCCGCCGCGTGCAGCGCGAGCTCGTCGTCCACGAAACGAATGTCCAACGTCCGCTGAGGGTCGTTCCATACGAGCGAATGTCGGGGTGGAGTTCAAAGGCGTCAGTTGGAGTTGAAAGGCGCCGAGGGCGGGGATTGAAAGCGAAGGACCCTGGGCGGAGAGACGCGCCGGCGAAAGTCCTTAAGGATCGGCGTTCACCACGCGAACGCGGTCGTATGGGAACCAGTGTATAGAACGCGCCTGATGCGTGTAGAGCCCCGCGTCTTGCATGGGCAACACCCACGCGACGTCGTCGGACTCGTTGTGATGCGAGTGCCACCACCCGGGCGGGGTCACGAACACGCCGCCGGGGGTCCAGTCGCATCGAATCGGGTCGATGATGGCGCCCGTCGCGTCGATCTCTTTCCCCATGAGCGTGTACACGTTCGCCGACGCGGACACCGCGAGGTCGAGCGCGACGGAGTTGTGCCGGTGCGGGCGCTGGACCGTTCGCGCGGGGATCGAGTTCAGTAACGACCAGAGCACGTGCGTTAACGTCTTCGTCTGCTCGCACGCCTTGTTCCCTAACAACACGCCGAGGCGGTTCCGCTCGCCCTCCGTCGCCGCGTGTCGAATCTCCTCCACCTCCGCCAGCATGCGCTCGCGCTTGAACATCGTCGGCTCGAACTTCTTCCCGTGCGGCTTCACGCCGAGGTAGTCCATCAGCGGCTCGTCGTGGACCCAATACAGCGCCGCGCCGCCCATCGTGGACTCCACGCAGGTGTGCGTGACGACGCCCTCGGTGTTGGGCACGACGAAGAGGTCGCCCTCGCCCCACGACACCACCCCGTGTTCGCTCTTCGAGACGCCCGCGCCGCGGATGACGTAGAACGCCTGCGACGTCGCGACCGCGGACGTGTCCAGGCTCTCGCCGACACGCACGCGCGCGAACGACGCCATCAGGTTCGGCGACGTGCAGTGCGTCTCGATCTCGAGGCAGTCGTTGATGTCGAACGGGATCACGCGCGTGTCGCCGGTCTCGTGAAGGGACGCGGGGTGCACGAGCACCGGGATGGGCGCCATGACCGGGTTCGCCGCCGCGCCGTACTCGAAGACGTTCGCCGTCTTCGTCCACTCGGTCGTGTCGTCCTCTTCCGAGGCTGGCGTCTTCGCCGCGCCGCGCGCTTCCGACAGCGTCACCTCGACGGTCGTCGACGCGTCCGCGACCATCGTGGACGGTTCGTTCGGTCGCGACAGGTACCGGTTCGGTTCGATCGCGCCGCGCGGCGATTCGGTTCGGTTCGGTTCGGTTCGATCGCGCGACGCTCGGCGCGGCGCGAGGGTGCTCGGCGTGAACCGCGGGCGGCGAGTTTCGACGTCGACGACGACCTGACGAGCGCGACGAGGAGGCGCGTTCGAAGATTGCGACGAAGACGCGTGAAAGCTGCGTTTGCGTTTGTGGCTGTCGCGTCTTCGTCCGGTCCTTTCGCGGCAAATTTTCGTATGGGCTTTGTTACAGGATTTGTGTACGTTTTTCGCGTAGTACAGAGGTGCAGTACAGCGCGAAATATAGTCGAGGGGAAGACACACACAGTGCGAGAAGACGAAAACCCGCGACGGTGGTCCCTCTTTCCGCAGCGCAGCGCAGCTCGCTTGCAACACATCTCGTCAAGATGGTGCGTGCGCCTTCCTCCGCGCCACTCGCGCGCTCGCATCGCGTCGCGCGCGCGTCGACGCCGCGGCATCGCGCCCCCGGGGGCGTTCGCCGTCGGGTTTTCCGCGCGATGGAGACATTAGGGTTTTTTTTCGCTCGTCGCGCGCAAATCGCCGGTCTCGCGCGACGCCGTCGAACGCGCGCTGACGTTCATCCCGCTCGTTCGCTCCTCCCAACCGCAGGCGAACCCCATGATGGAGCCGCGCATTCACAAGCTCGTGCTGAACATCTGCGTCGGCGAGTCCGGCGATCGCCTCACGAAAGCGGCGAAGGTGCTCGAGCAGCTCACGGGCCAGCAGCCGATCTTCTCCAAGGCTAGGTACACCGTGCGCACGTTCGGGATCCGCCGCAACGAGAAGATCTCCACGCACGTGACCGTGGGGAACCGGGATAAGGCGATGCAGATTCTCGAGTCCGGGCTCAAGGTGAAGGAGTACGAGCTTCTGAAGAAGAACTTCTCCAACACGGGCACGTTTGGGTTTGGCATCTCCGAGCACATCGACCTCGGCATCAAATACGATCCCTCCACCGGCATTTACGGTGCGTCCGCCTCCTCTCGCATCATCCCACGTTCCACCGCACGCATCAACTATTGCTGATTACGCGACGGACGTCGCCGTCTCGGTGTGCCGTTCGACGTATGAGTTTGGTGCCAGACGAACCTCCGGGTTCGCGCGCGCGCGTCGCCGGCGTCGTCGCGCGATGATCCAGTCGCGCGTGGCGTCGTCGTGCGCGCGCGCGGGCACATTCGCGCCGCGCGCGCTCTAGCGCTCACTCGGTCTCTCTCGCTCCATCGATCCATCGCTTCCGAACGCGTCGCTGACGACGCTCCATTCTCCCCCGCGTCTCGCGTCCGCCTCAGGCATGGATTTCTTCGTCGTCCTGGAGCGCCCGGGCTACCGCGTCGCGAAGAGGCGCAAGTGCCAGTCGAAGATCGGCAAGCCGCACAAGCTCACGAAGGTGGACGCGATGAAGTTCTTCCAGTCCAAGTTCGAGGGTGTCATCCTCGCCAAGGCTTACGCTTAAACGATCCGCGGTCGCGGTAGTTGTAGCAGGAATAAAGAGGGTGGGTGTTGGCGATGTAATGACCATACGTTCTTCGCTAAAACGAACGTCGTCTCGCCGATTGATTTTCTACTGTGCCTAGTGCTACGTCGTCGAGGTCCATCGCCGCTCGCTCGCTATCCCTGCGCCTCCGCCGCCGCGTTCTTCTCCTCCTTCTTCGCCCTCCGCGCCTCCTCGTCCTTGAACGCGCTCGGACACATCGCGTTCGCCGCGCACTCGCCGCACTTGGGCGCCTTCGGCGCGCACGTCAGCTGCCCGTGGCCGACGAGAAGAGGGTTTATCTCGATCCACTCCTCCCTCGGCAGCCACGCCTCGAGCGCCTCCCTCGTGTCCTCCGGCGTCCGGTTCTTCCTCGGCGTGCCGTTGCTCGTGAACGCGACGGACGGGACCCACCCTAATCTCTCCGCGATGCGATGCACGTGCACGTCGACGCAAATCCCGCTCGGGACGCCCCACCCGACGTTCATGACGAGGTACGCCATCTTCGGTCCGACCCCCGGCAGCGCCATCAGCCCGTCCACGTCGCTCGGGATGTCGCCGCCGTGCCGCTCCACGCACGCCCTCGCGGCGTCTCTCAGGTACTGCCCTTTCCTCGCGTGGAACCCGACTGGGCGGATGATGGCCGCGAGGTCCTCCGCGGACGTCGCCGCTATGTTCTCCGGCGTGCATCCGTGCTTCACGAGCCGCGCGGTCGCCGCGTGCGTGATCGGGTCTTTCGTCTGCGACGACAACATCGCGCTGACGAGCGTGACGAAGCGTCGTCCTCTGTCGTCCGGGGCGGCGTCCTCGGAGATCTTCTCGCAGCCCATGGTGTCCACGGGCGCGCCTCCGACCGCGCGCTGGCGCTTGATCGCGGCGAGGACGTCGCGCCAGTCCTCCGGCGGGGAGAACGGCGGCGTCTTCTTCTTCGTCTTCGCCGCCGCCGCCTTGGGCGTCGTCGCCTTCGCGTCTTCGTCGTCGCCCGCGTCGTCGACCTCGATCTTCACGTGCGCGCGCTTGCGTCCTCCCGCCATGACGACGACGGCTCGAGCGGAGGTCGCGGTGGACGGCGCGGCGAGGACGCGATGCGAGGGGCACGGCGCGGGGACGCGCGCGAGGGCGAGTCGTCGGCACGCGGTCGCGAGCATCGAGCGCCGCCCGGCGCGAAGTCGCGAGCTGTCGTCGCTCGCGGTCGTCATCACGTCGCGTCGAAGTTGACGAGCTCTCGAAGTTCTGTATTTTATACGCGTACGCGTACTATATGTATGCGCAAACAGTTAGGCGTGTCATTTTCTCTGAGACTGGCTCGCATACGTGAGTACATCTCGAAAACTACCTAGCCCTACTCGCGCTGCTCGCGAGAACTCGCGAAAACCCTACTTCATCGCGGCGAAGGACGCATCGCGGCCCTCTTCAATCCGCACGGACGACGTCGTTCTCGGAAATCAGTCAGGTGCGTTCGCTCTCCGCGCCCCGTCCACCGTCGCGTCCGCGCCGCGCGCGCGTCGTCCTCGTCGCGTGCGCGTCGTCGCCGTCGTCCGCCGGCGCAGAAAACCATCGCGCAGGGTTTTCACGCGCGACGATGTTTTTTTTTCTCCGTCGCTCGCCGCCGCGCCGGATCCGCTCGCGGAACGCGCCGGCGACGACGCGACGGCGTCGCTCTCGACGCCGAACGCTCCCTCGACCGCGCGTCGACGCCATCGCCCCGCGGCACTGACGCGCATCCCGCCCTCGTCCCTCCGACGTCCACAGGATGCCGCCCAAGATGGATCCCAACGCGATCATTGAGGTCTTCCTCCGCGCCACCGGCGGCGAGGTCGGCGCCGCGTCCTCCCTCGCGCCGAAGATCGGTCCCCTCGGTCTCTCCCCGAAGAAGGTCGGCGAAGACATCGCGAAGGAGACGAAGAAGGACTGGAACGGCCTTCGCGTCACCGTCAAGCTCACGGTGCAGAACCGTCAGGCGAAGGTGTCCGTCGTCCCCTCCGCGTCGGCGCTCGTGATCAAGGCGCTGAAGGAGCCCCCTCGCGACCGCAAGAAGGTGAAGCACGTGAAGCACAGCGGAAACATCAGTCTGGACGACTGCATCGAAATCGCGCGCATCATGCGTCCGCGCTCGAAAGCTAAGAAACTCGCTGGCACCGTGAAGGAGATTCTCGGCACGGCGAAATCCACCGGGTGCACCGTCGAGGGCCAGGACCCGCAGGACGTGCAGCAGGCGATCGAGGACGGCGACATCGAGATTCCGGACAAGTAAACGCGGCGGGCGATGAGTAGTTTGTAGCTCAGCTTTCAAAGGAGAGAGAGAAGCTACGTGCAAATCAATCGTCAATTAATCCTGCGCCTGCGACCCCCCGCTCTCGGCCGGCTTGGGCTTCTCCGCCGATTTCGGCGCGGCGGCGGCGGCGGGCTTCGCCTCCGGCGACTTCGCAGCCACGGCGGCGGCGGGCTTCGCCTCCGGCAATTTCGCCGCCGCCGCCGCCGGCTTCTTCTCGCCGTTCGCGAAAAACGCGTCGTCCTCCTCCTCGTCGCTGCTCTCCTCCGTCCCGGTCTCCTCGCTCGGGTAGTCGTCGTCACCGTGCCGCCCTAGGCCGTCGTCGCTGTCGTCGTCGCTGTCGAGGTCGGACAAGTCGTCCGAATCCGACGCGCTCCCGGCGGCGTTCGCCGACTCAGACGCGATCTCGCCGCTCTCCCCGACGCCCTCGCCCTCGCCCGCGGCGGCCGCGAGCCGCGCCTTGCGCGCCTTCGCCTTCGCGCTCTTCTCCTCGTCCACCGCCGCGGCGGCGGCGGCCATCCGCTTCTCCATGACTTCGTTCGTGCGCTTCAGCACCTTCACCTTCGCGCCCCACGACGCGTCCACGCCGATCCAGTAGTCGCTCAGGAGCTTCACCTGAAGCGAGTAAACGCCCGCGGTGGGTACGTTAAACTTCAGCTCGAGCTGCTTCCCCTTGGGCGACTGCTGCGCCTCCGCGACGACGTCCGCGGTGAGCCTCCGGCACGAGAGAATAAAGTTCGCCGCCGGATCCGTCACCGCCAGCCACCACCCTTCCTCCCTCTCGCATCGCGTGCAAAACGGCAGCGGCGGGAGGTCATCCCTCGACCTCACGATCAACCCGCACGCCTCGTCTCTGCCCCACGCCGACGCCGTCGCCGCGGCGCTCTCGTCCTTCCCGTCCTCGTCCTTCTCCGCCGCGCGCGCGTTGGCGCCGCGCGTCATCTTGAGCGTCACGCGACACGTCACCGCGTCGAGCTCGACGACGTCTGCCTCGCCCTCCGTCTCCACGGTCGCGGTCAGAAACTTGACGGACGGGACGAAACGCAAATGCGCCTCCACGTCCGCGGCTTGTCTCGCGGAGAGACCCGCGGCCGCGAGCGCGGACGCGCGCGCGTCCGGGCCGGGCGTCGCGAGGAGGTCCGCGAGCGACTTGACCTTTTTCCGCGTCAAGTTCACCGCCGTCCTCTCGTCCACGTGCGGGAGCGTCAGCAGCGACGCGAGCCCGTCCGCGACTTGGCCGGGCTTGTCGCTCGGCTTCCTCGCGCTCGGCGCGACCGCCTGCGTGACGCACTGCGTGAACTCGAGGATGCTCAGGCCCGGGCGCATGAACGAGTACCCGAGTTGATTCACCGGCGCGAGCGTGATCTTCAGCGCCTCCTCGGCGAGTCTCGGGAACAGGCCCATCACGGTCTTCAGGTCCGCCTGCAGCGACGCGTCGACGTCGTTCGTCTTGCGGCACGCCTGCGCGAGCATGAGCATGTGCGCTTTTAGGATCGCGGGGTGCCGCTTCATGAACTTTTGGTCCTTTGAATCGTACTCGCTCTTCGTCGACACCGCGAGCTTCCGAAACCCCTCCTCTTGGTCCCTCTTGAACGGAATGTTGATGAACTCCATCGCGACGGAGAGCATCTTCGGGACTTTCGTCAGCGCGAGGTTCGGCCTCAACTCCATCATGAAGTGCTGGAACGTCTGCCGCAGCACCTTGCCGGCGTCGCCGCCGTACTTGTTCATGCGTTGGATCGCGCACACGGCGAAAAACATCGGAAGCAAGATGCCGAACGCGACGAGGAACATGAGCACGTACGGTCCGGTGCCGTCCTGTCCGAACATCCACGCCGGGAGCGCGACGCCGAGCTTCACGGGCTGTTTCCCGTCCGGGTGCCCGTACTTCTCGTAGTTCACGCGCGAGTTCTCGTCCGTGAGCGCCTTGTACGCGGGCGTTATCGAGCCCGTGAAGAACTCGTGCGCCTCGGGATCTGGGTTCTTGTCCGGGTGGTACCGCAGCGAGAGCGTTCGGTACGCCTTCTTGATCGCGCTCGCGTCCGCGCCGGGTGTGAGCTGAAGAATCTCGTACGGGTCGAAGACTTTGTGCTCCGGCGGCGCGGAGTAGGCGATGTACACCGCGAGCGCGGCGGACATCGCCCACGCGACGGATACGTACAGGTTGAACCCTCGGAAGAGCGCTTTGATCCGCTTCGACGTCGTGGGCTTGTTCCTCGCCGCGTGCGCGGCCGCGGCTTTCCCCCACTCCGAGGACGCGTCTGCGGGCGCGACCGCGGGCGCGGCCGCGGCCGGGCGCGCGGCCTTATCGCCGTCGCCGAGGAGCCATCCGCCGACGCGGAAGATCGTGATCGGGACGAGGAAGAACTGAATCAGCGACAGGAGGAAGATCGGGAACAGGTTCCCGTGGCTCTCCGTCGGGTCCGTCATCGCGTCGCGTCGAGATCGACGACGCGCGCGGACGTGCGATCGAGGGGGGCGTGGAAGCGCGGCGCGTCTCGCGTCTTTCTTTCGCGCGATATCACCCCGCGCCTCGAGATCTGAGAGCGCGGATCTCGAGGCGCGGAGGAAAAATTACGGAGGCGAAACGCGCGCGCCGCGCCGTCGCGTCGCGTCGCGTCGCGTCGCTCGTCGTTCTAAAATGGATGGTCGTTCGACGATTCTCCCCACGGCGTCACTGCGCGCGGCGCCGCGGCGATGGCGACGCTTCACGACGTCGCGGGGGTCACCGCGCGGTCCTCGACATGGGGCATCGACCTCGATAACCCGTCCGCGCGCGCGGAGTGGACGCGCCGGCTGAACGCCAAGGTGGAGGAGGCGGAGGAGTTGGCGAGCGTGGGCGCGCTCCTCGCGGACCAGCTTCGCATCGCGAACGAGGAGAAAGCGCGCCTCGAGGTGGAGCACTGCAACGGCTTCGGGCGCGCGAGCGCGAGCACGGCGAAACCGAAGTGGGGGCGTCGCACGGCCGCGCCCGCGGAGGACGCCGCGCGCGCCGCCTCGAGCGCGTCCGCGACGACGGCGACGTTCCACTCCCTGCGCGATTCGCTGCTAAGACGATTCGGGAAGCACGGCGAGTACTCGCTCCTGTGCGACCCCGTGGACGCGTTCGAGTCGCTCGCGCGCGCCGCGCGCGAGCGCAGAGCCGTGTTCGAGGGCGTCGTCAACAGAGAAGCGCTGAGGCGATACTTCGCCGACTTCGACACGAACCATCCCGCGGTGGTGCGCGCGTACTTGGACGCGCGGCGGGGCGTGCACGAGCCGTCGGGTAAGATCGGAAGCATCTTTCTCATGCCGTCTCGGCTCACGTCCGACGTGCGATACTTCGCGCACGCGGCGGGGTCGCTGTATCGCGTCCCGGAGCGCATCTCCGCGGAGGACTTGCGCGAGGCGATCTCGAAGCTCGAGGACGTCGACGGCGCGAGGGAGCTCACCGTCGAGGATTGCGAAAAATTCATCCGCGAGTGGGACTCGAGCGACTACCTCCACCGCGACGGCGCGATGCACGTGCTCGATTTCGCCGTGTTCATGCGGTTCGCGACGATGAACGACGACGCGGAGGGCGCGGCGAACGTGCTGAACGCGACGAAGAACCTCACCGACCGGACGCGCGCGAACGCGATGCTGAGAGTCGCCGCGGACGTGCGAAGACAGACCAGAGAAAAACTGACGCGGTACCGCGCGGCGGGCACGCGACTCGGGAGGGACGTCGCGCGCAACCGCGAGGCGGACGCGCTCATCGAGGCGCTCCAGGAAGAAGTCGCGGTGTACGTCTCGCACCGCGACCCCGCGGTCGGGGACGTCGAGAGAGAGCTCGAGTTTCGAGTGGAGTTGGTGATGCCCGTCGGGATCGCCGCGGATGCCGCGGGCGACGCCGTCGGGTCGAGGTGCAGGCTCGTCCCTCGGCTCACCCCCGCGCCGACGATCGCGCTGCTGCTGCACGCCATGGACGATAACCTCACCGGGTACGTGACGCCGTCGGACGTGCGCCTCGCGCTGTCGCAGTGCGGGATACCGCTCACGGCGACCGAGGCGCTGGTGTTGGGCGAGATGTTTGAAGATTCGCGAGCGAAGCACGGCGTCGGCGACTCGACGCGCGCGCGCTGGGCGATCGACGACGTGCTCGAGATTCTCGACGCGGAGCCCTTGCCTCCGTGCCGCGGCGGGATCCCGACGCTGCTGTGGCGCTGGGCGCGAGGCGCGAGAGCCGCGGTCGTGAAGTACATGACGTCGGGCGGAGCCGTCGGCGACCGCCGCGAGAAGGAGTACGAACTCTCCGACGTGAGCGACGCGGAGATGACGCGGTACCTCGTCGCGCCGTCGCTGTTCGCCACGTTCGAACACGGCGCGATACGCAAGGTGGCGCGCGCGTCGTTGTTCCGACGAAACAAGCTCGTGAAGGCGTTCCGGGCGCTGGACGACACGTTACCGGAGACGAGCGGCGCCACGGGCGTCGGCGCGTTGACGCAGAGCAACGTCAAATACGCGGCGATGATCGCCGGGTGCGATTCGCCGTCGTTCACGCGAGACGCGCGGCTCGAGACGCTCGCGGAGCGGTTCGTCCCGAGCGGCCCGGGCGTGCCGAGCAAGCTGCGGCTGAAGACGACCGGGATGCGGGGGAAGCAGGAGAGGTACGTCGACTGGCGCGGCGTCGTGCGCGCGGCTGGGCCGTCGTTTGCTTTGTGCGAGCAAGAGAAAGCCGCGGGCGCCGCCGTCGGGGGCGTCCACGGCGTCGGCGTCGACGCGTGCGGGATCTCTGAGGACGTGTACTACGCGGGCGAGGATGCGAAGAGGGTGCGCGCGGACGACGTCGCGCACGACGGCGACGTCGTCGCCGTCCTCGCGTCCATCGCGTCGTGGACGTACGAGTGGATCGCGGATCTGCGACGCGAGTTTGAATCTCGCGACGCCGCGCTGACGGGCGCGCTCTCGCCGGGAGACTTTCTCGCCGCGATGCGCGCCGCCGGGTTCGGGGTGGAGTGCTTCGGCGAGAGCGAGCTGAGGTGGTGCGTCGTCGCGTGCAGGCACCAGAGCGAGGACGCGGTCGTGTATCCGAAGTATCTGGCGTTGGTGCTCTCCGGGATCGAGAGAGAGGTGGAGGCGGCGGAGAGGAAGCACCGGGAGAAGGTCGCCGCGGACGCCGCCGCGGACGCGCAGGAGCAGTATTAGTAGCGCGAGTGAGTGTTTAGCTAACGAGGTACAATATCGTATGTATAACTTATATCGCTACTTACTTTCCTATGCAAAAGTCGGAGAAGATGACGTCGAGGAGCTCCTCGACGTCGACGTGACCGGTGACGTGACCGAGCGCCGTCGCCGCGAGCCGCAGCTCCTCCGCGGCGAGCTCGTGCCCGCCGCCGCGTCCGTTCGTCTTCCCCTCCATCGTCGCGATGGAATCGAACCGTCGCAAGTGATGCACGCACTCCTCGAGCCGCGCGCGGTGACGCAGACGCGTTATCGCGACGCCGTCGACGTCCACGGCGCCGCGAGAGTTCCCCGCGCCGACTCTCGACTCCACGGCGTCTCTCAGCGCCGCCGCGAACGCGTCCACGCCCTCGTTCGTCGCGCACGACACCCCGACGACGGCGCCGTCTCCGCCCCCTTTCAACGACTTGGACGTCCCTATCAAATCTATCTTGTTCATCACGGTCAAATCGGGCGCGGCAGCCCAACCCGGGAGCGCCGCCGCGCCGACGCCGACGCCGACGCCGACGGAGGCGTCGACGACGCCGACGACGAAATCCGCGTCGCGCGCGCTCCGCTCCGACCGCCTGATCCCCTCCCTCTCCACGTCATCCTCCACGTCGTCCCTCACCCCCGCGGTGTCCGTGACGACGACCTTGTATCCCCCCAAGTCAAGCGGCACCTCGATCGCGTCGCGCGTCGTCCCGGGAGTCCCCGAGACGATCGCGACGTCTCTCCCGGCGAGCGCGTTGAGCAGGCTGCTCTTCCCAACGTTGGGAGCGCCCACGAGCGCGACCCTGAACCCTCTCCGCACGAGCTCGTGCGCGCTCCTCGGCGCGCGCAGGTGCTCCTCGAGCGACGCGGCGAGCGCGCGAACGTCCGGCGCGACCGCGCGAAAGACGTCGTCCGCGATGGCCGCGTCCTCGCCAAAGTCGAGCACGGCTTCGACGTGCGCGGCTGCGGCGATGAGTCTCGCGCGCCAGCCGTCGTACGCTCTGCGCATCTCGCCGCCGCTGAGCTTCAGCGCCTGGCGTCGCTGCGCCGTCGTCTCCGCGTCGAGGAGGTCCGCGAGGCCTTCCGCTTGCGTGAGATCGAGCTTGCCGTTGCGGAACGCGCGGCGGGTGAACTCGCCGGGCTCCGCGTGACGAATCGCGCCGCGATCGACGACGCGTTCGCGTTCGCGTTCTTCTTCCGCGCGCTCGTCCGTCGCGTCTCCTCCTCCGTCGTCGCCGCCGCCGCCGCCGCCGCCGCCGCCGCGCGCGCCCAGCCGCGACAGCGCGTCCAGCAGCGCTCGCGTGACCGCGAGCGAGCCGTGGACGTGCAGCTCCGCGACGTCCTCGCCCGTGAACGAGGCCGGGCCGTCGAACCACAGGAGGATCCCGCGGTCGAGCGTCTCGCCCGTGCGCGGGCACGCGAACGTCGTCGGCGTCGCGCGCCGATGCGTCAGCGTCGGCGTCGGCGCCGCGCCGCGGGGGACGAGCCGCGCGACGTCGCGCGCGCGCGGACCGGAGACGCGCACGACGGCGACGCCCGCGCGCCCGGGAGCGGACGACAGCGCGTATATCGTGTCCGAGGGGGCGACGGGTCGCGTCGACGACGACGACGAGGAGGAGGAGGAGGACGACGACGACGACGACGACGCGGCGACGCCGCTCGAGATGCGACGCGCGGACGCCGCGTCGAGCGCGATGTGCGGCGCGAAGACGGGCGAAGCGAGCCCGCGCGCGTCGCGCGATGCCGCCGCCGCGGCGGCGACGGCCCTCCGCCACATCCTCGGCGGCCGCGCGTCGCGAGGCGCCGCGCGCACTGACGCCGGGGTGCCCAGTGGCGCTCGCGTCGTCGGCGTCGCGTCGTCGCGACGATCAGATTTTCTGCAGTGGGCGCTCGACGATGCGATGTTTCGCGCCGCCGCCGCGCCGTCGCATTGGTCGGGAGCGCGCCCCCCCCCCACGCCACGCTTCTTCATCACTCAAGATGGGGAAGACCGCGAAGGGCAAGCGCGCGTGGCGGAAGAACCTCCAGCTCGGCGAGGCGGACTACGTGGACAAGAAGCGCGAGGACGCGAGGACCGGCGGCGCGGTCGACGAGCTCCCGGACGACGCGCTCTTCTTCACCGACACGGACGGCGGCGGCGGGATCGCCAACGCCGCGGTCCTCACGCGCAAGGAGAAGGCGCGAAACAAGACCCTGCGCGTGGACAGCATCCTGACGAAGACGAGGACGTCGTGCCCGTACCCGGTCCCGGTGCCGAGAGGCGCGAAAGGGCCGCCGACGGCGTCGCGCGCCACCAAGGGCGCGGAGACGACGAGCGACAGATCGCTTCGCGAGGCGTCGTCCTTCTCCAAGGCGGTCGCGAAGGCGGGCGGCGCGACGCGCGAGAAGATCAACGGCGCGGCGCTCTACAAGCCGAACCGTCGCTTCACCCTCGACGACGTCCTCGCCGACGACCCGGACGCGCCGAAGAAGCAGAAGACGTACGACATATGGGACGGAGGCCTCGCGAGGGACGCGGCGAGGGACGCGACGCGAGAGAAACACAAGGCGACGACCAAGGCGGGGGCGAAGCACGCGGAGGCGGCAAGCTACTCGAAACACCGGCTCGGCGACGCGCCGGGGAGCTCCAGCGCGAGGGGGAACAAGAAGAAGGCGTACGCGCCGAAGAATGGGGTGGGCGCGGTCGAGGTGGACGCCGCGGGGAGCAGCTACAATCCCCCGGAGGACGCGAGGCAGGAGGTCATCGCGTACGAGGTGGGGAAGGAGCTGAGGAAGAAGCTCAAGAAGCAGCTCGACCCGGTCCGCGCGCCGGTGTCGAACAACGAGGCGAACCAGAAGCTCGCGGAGGAGCTGTATTACGCGCAGGAGAACCTGTACGAGGACGCGTCTGACGACGAAGCCGGCGGCGGCGCGGGCGGCGGCGGCGCGTCGAAAAATAAAAATCCCGCGACGTCGAGAGACGGCAAGATGACCAAGGCGCAGCGGAATAAACAGCTCAGACGGCGCGAGCAAGAGGCGGAGGAGGAGGCGAACCGGCTCGCGAAGCGGCACCGACGAGATCTCTCCAACCTGAAGCATCTCGACGCGCGTCTCGACGCGGAAGCCGCGGAGGAAGAGGCGAAGCGCGAGCGTCGAAAAGTCGCTCGCGAGGAGCGAAAGGCGGCGCAGCCGGACAGGCTCGGGAAGCACCGGTTCGTGGAGGAGCACACGCCGGTCATGCTCAAGGACGAGCTCACCGGATCGCTGCGCACGCTCGCGGGGACGCACACGCTGCTTCGCGACCGTCTGAAGAGTTTACAGCGACGCGAGCTCGTGGAGCCACGGAGGAAGGTTGAACGGGTGAAGAGCAAGTCGTACATGAAGTACGAGCCGGGGGCCAAGGGGGAGAGGGAGACGGAGATGCACGAGAGCGCGCTGAAGGCGACGGAGGCGTCACGGAAGCGAGGGAAGCGCGCGAGTTTGATGGACGCTCCGATGTGATGTGTGATCGCATGTTGTAAGGCGTGCCGTGTACGAGTAGCGACAGTACAGAACCGAACGCACTGAACACGCTACAACGCGACCGGTCGCCCGCCCGCCTTCTCGACAAGGCGACCGGTACCTGACCTAGTTGTGAACCTCGAGGCGGGGTCGCGTCACTTCCCTCCGCGCGCGACCGACGTCTCGCCGAGCGCGGCGCGATGGGAAACTGCGTCGCGCGTCCCTCTTCGCGCGGGGACGTCGTCCTCGTCGCCCCCGCGCGCGCGACGTCGCTCGCGCGCGACGCCGACGCCGACGCGCGCGCGGGTCGAAGCGCGAAGAAGAAGCGCGAGACGATACCGCTGTCTCCCATCGACAACGCGCTCGGCGTTCGAACGCTCGTCGTGCACTGGGCGTTCATGTACCGCGGCCGTCTCCCCGCCGCGCGCGTGAAGGCGGCGCTCGCGGACGCGCTCGACTCCTACCCGATACTCGCCGGCAGAGCGCGAAAGACGCGCGCGAGCCGAGGACGCGTCGCGCTCGAGCTCGAGGTCGTCCTCGACGACGCGGGCGTGCTGTTCGAGACGGCCACGGACGACGCGCTCGGTCTCGACGACCTCCGAGGGACGGAGAACGCGGGCGTCGTCCAGGGCAGAGACAACGAAACGCCGCCGACGTTCTTCGCGCGCGTGGATTCGCGCCCCGAGCGCGGGAACCCGCTCATGAGCGTGCGACTGACGACGCTCGGCGACGAGCGCCGCGGCGGCGGCTGCGTCCTCGGCGTTTCCTGGTCGCACGCCGTCGCGGACGGCGACGCGATGAGCGCGTTCGTCGCCGTGTGGGCGGCGGCGTCGCGGCGGCTGCGGAACGTCTGCGACGCGCCGGCGACGGCGTACATGCGACACGACCCGGCGATCCTGGACTACGGCGTGGAGACGGCGGCGCCGTCGCTGCCGCCGAACCCGGAGCATCCAGCGTTGTACACGGCGCCGTCGCACGACAGACTCGCGGTGCTGAGGTGCGTTCTATACACTGGTTCCCATACGACCGCGTTGGCGTGGTGAACGCCGATCCTTAAGGACGTTTCCCGGCGTGTCTCTCCGCCCACCCCTCGCTTTCAATCCCCGACCTCGACGCCATTCAACTCCAACTGACGCCTTTGAACTCCACCCCGACATTCGCTTGTATGGAACGACCCTGAGGGACGCGCCCGATATCGGCGAGGCGCCGTTCCCGGAGCTGAGGCTCGAGGACGACCCGAGGCTCGCGTCGGGGTGCGCGGTCGCGAGGTCGCTCGCGGGGATGGCGTACGACCTGAAGTTCGCGCGGCTGACGCAGCAGCTCGTGCACGTCACCGCCGACGAGATCAAGTCGATGAAGACGTTTCTCGCCGCGGAGACGCGACGAGCCGAGGCGGACGCGCCCGCGGACTCTGCTTCGGACTCTACTTCGCGCGCGTTCGTCACCGCGAACGACGCGATCGCCGTGTTCTCGTGGACGCTCACGCGCGCGCTGAGGGACGACGAGGAGAAGCGAACGAAGAAGAAGCGAGGAAAGACGCGAGCAGCGCGCGACGGCGCGTTCGCGCTGCACGCGATGAACCTCCGTGGGCAGGGCATCCCGGGGCTGGGGAAGAACCTGTTCGGGAACGCGTCTATCTTCGTCGCCGCGCGCATGCCCCCGACGCGCGCGAACGCGGACGCGGACGCGAACGCGCCGGACGGCGGCGTCGTGGCGTCGTTCGATCACGGCGCGATGGCGCGAGCCGTCCGCGCCGCCGTCGTCGACGCCAAATGCGTCGGCGACGTCGACGCGCAAGACGTCCGCCGCGCGCGCGTGCTCGCGCTGAGCAACGCGGGCGGCGGCGCGCACCTCAGAGCCGCGGTCGCCGCGATCGAGCACGCCGACCTCAAGCACAGCTCATGGACGCAGTTTCCGTTCTGGGACGTGCGTTTCGGCTCCGACGCGGGCGACCCGGCGTGGTTTTGGGGATCGGTGTACCCGCAGTCGCCGTGGACGAGCTGCGTCGTCGCGGACGGGAAGAAGCGATTGAACGACAAGCCGGACGCGGTCGGCGCGTACGTGTACGTCACGATACCGAAGTCGTGCGAGGGGATGCTCAAGGCGCGCGCGCGCGAGGTCATCGCCGCGCTGAGCGGAGCTTGAGCGGAGAGCGCCGTGCGACACTCCTACCTTCTTGTTTTTATGCACTGGTTGATGCTGTTTGTCCAGATCGATGCGATGTCACACACTTCAGCACTGAATCTGGTCGCGCGCTCGTACACGCGCGTTCCTTAAACGCGTTCCTTCGGCGGCGGGCGCGCGTGCGCGCACTCCGCGCGACGCGACGCGATGTCGTACCTTCTCCCGCACCTCCGCTCCGGCTGGGCCGTGGACCAGGCGATCCTCACCGAGGAGGAGCGCGTCGTGTGCCTGCGCTTCGGCCGCGACGGCGACGAGACGTGCATGCAGATGGACGAGGCGCGCGCGCGCACGGCACCTCTCGGCTTCTCGCCTCGCTTCCACGAATTCCAGATCCTTCCTTCGTCGTCTTCGCGTCGCGCCGTCCGCTGACGCGCCTCGTCCTCCCCCTCGCTCACCGCTCGCAGACGCTCGCGAGCGTGTCGGACAAGGTGAAGAACTTCGCGGTCATCTACTGCGTGGACATCGACGAGGTGCGTACCGCTCGAGTCGCGCGACGAACCCTAGATTCGTCCTCTTCTTCTTCTTCTTCTTCGCGCGCGCGATGATTCGATGCGATCGCCGCTCCCCCTTGAGGAACGGCGTTCACCACGCGAACGCGGTCGTATGGGAACCAGTCACGACGACGACGAAGACGAGCGACGTCGCCGCGGACGCGGCCGCTCACCCGCCCCTCCCTCGCCTCGTCGCAGGTCCCTGACTTCAACACGATGTACGAGCTCTACGACCCGTGCACGTGCATGTTCTTCTTCCGGAACAAGCACATCATGATCGATCTCGGGACGGGTAACAACAACAAGGTGAACTGGGCGATGGACGACAAGCAGGAGTTCATCGACATCCTCGAGGTCATCTTCGCGGGCGCTAGGAAAGGACGCGGTCTCGTCGTGTCCCCGAAGGACTACTCCACGAAGTACCGGTATTGATCGTCGGTCGTCTTAGGTTCTTCTATTCGACGTCAGCGCGCGCGTGCTAATTAGTCTAGGCAATGGAAACGTCGTCGTCGTCGTCGTCGTCGTCGTCACTCGGCGGGCCGCTTCGTCCCTCGCACGTCCCGTATACCCCCCTCGGTGACCGTATACCGCGCCCTCCCCTGCGGCAGCCTCGGACTCTTATACAAGTACGCCGTCCGCGTGTCGTCCTCCCACGAGAGGATGATCCGCGTCGTGCACGCGTGCGCGTACGATTCCCCCAACGCCGGCACCAGCCTCGCGCCGCCGCCCCTGGGGTCCGGCTTCACCGTCACCTGGTTCACGGTCACCACCGCGAGCGCGTTCTCGCTCGCGAGCTGCTGCAGACGCTGCGTCATCTTCGCGAGGATCGTCGTGCGAAGCGCCATGTCCCTGAAGTCCTGTCGGAAGTGAAACGCGACGGAGTCGACGACGACGAGTCGCACGCGGTGTTTCTTCACGTACGCCGGCAGAGCCTCCAACACCGCGAGCAGCTCCGTGACCTCGTGGCACCGAAACAAGTGCACGCGCTCGAGCATCCGCTCCGCCGTGAACGACGCGATCGCGTCGGACATCCCCGCGTCCTCCGGCGACGCGTTCGACACCGACCGGAGGTGGCGCGCCGTCGCCTCCGCGATTTCCTCGGCGCGCTCCGCCATGAACGACCCCTCCGTGTCTACGTACACCGCCTCGCCGTCGTACCCGCCGAACGCGTGCGGGATCTGCACGCTGGCGCACAGCTGGACGCACATCTGCGTCTTGCCGATGCCCGGGCACCCGCAGAGTTCGGTGATCTCGCCCGCAGCGACGCCGCCGCCGAGGAGCGCGTCGAGCTCCGAGGAGAAGGTGTAGATGGGGAGCTTCCCGGTCTCCTCGCGCAGGAGCTCGCTCGCGGACTTGGCGCCCGCGAGCGCGGTGCCGTCGACGCCGAAGCGGACGACTTTCATGACCTCGCTCGCCTCTTCGTTCGTCAGGCCCGCCTCTGCGTGGACGACGACGGGACGGCGACGACGACGACGATCGATCGCGTCAGAGGAGAGGGTGCCCACGTTCGCTCTGTTCGGACGGGCGACGCGCGGGC
>Ga0181560_10000282_pt1 | contig 44658 bp, 32 predicted proteins | sample 011ome_20_FD_133751 | JGI IMG/M metagenome (GOLD analysis project Ga0181560, IMG submission 133751) | Coastal salt marsh microbial communities from the Groves Creek Marsh, Skidaway Island, Georgia - 011509CT metaG (megahit assembly) | ecosystem: Environmental > Aquatic > Marine > Intertidal... | reverse complement strand
CCTCTCTCCCCTTCCCTTTTTTCTCCCCCCGCCGCGCCCCCCCCCCCCCCCCCCCCCCCTCCGGCCCCCCCCCCCCCCCCCCCCCTCGCCTCCCACCAGCGAGGGCGGGTTCTTCGTGGCGGCCATGTCCTTCCCCCAGGACTACCCGAACAAACCGCCGACGGTGAAGTTCGTCAGCGAGATGTGGCACCCGAACGTGTACCCGGATGGCAAAGTGTGCATCTCCATCCTGCACAACCCGGGGGACGATCCGATGGGATACGAGCAAGCGAACGAGCGCTGGTCCCCGGTGCAGACGGTGGAGACGATCATGCTGTCGATCATCTCCATGCTGTCGAGTCCGAACGACGAGAGTCCGGCGAACATCGACGCGGCGAAGCAGTTCCGCGAAGATCACGCGGGGTTTAGGAAACGCGTCGCGTCGTGCGTGCGGAAATCGCAAGAGATGTGACGACGACGCGACGACGCGGACGAGATTCTGACGTGATTCTGTGGATGGATGGATGCGATTCAAAATCGAGTCGAGGGACTGCACTACGATGACGACGACGAGGAGGAGGAGGAGGAGGAGGCTGCGAGGAGATGAGATCAGATGGACGCGTGGACGGATCGGAGGAACGCGGCGGCGCGCGAACGACGCGACGACGAACGGTTTAAAAATAGCATCAGTTTAACGAACGACGTCGCGCCGCTTGTTAAACTACACGGGGCTAACAACTTACCTCAGTAAATAATAAGCTAACGCGCGTACGGACCCGCGCTGCTACGCTACGGCGCTAGCAGAGACGACGCGCGTCGCGTCGCGTCGCCTCGCGTCGCCTCATCGCACCTTGAACTTGAGCGTCGCGTATCGAAACGACGCGCAGAGGCCGACGGCGACGCCGCACGCGTTGACGGCGTTCACCGCGACCCCCCCGAACGCGTTGAACCCGAGGACGATGACCACGACGTCTTTCAAGTTCCCACATATCGTCTGCGTCAACGCGCTGTTCAGCGACGTGTTCAGGAACACCGCGTAGTTGAGCGCGAACGCGAGCGCGCACGACGCGACGACGACAGCCTCGAAGGAGAACTCGCCCAACCGTCGAAACGTCCCCACCGCCGCGAGCTCGCCCGTGGCCATCGTCGACGCCAGCACCGCCGGCGCGGTCATGACGCCGTTGCACCACATCATCCCGAACGAGTTCAGCCCGCTGCTCTTCCCGTACCTGGAGATGCACGCGAGGTACACCGCGGTCGCGGCGTTGTTCGCGAAGACGCGCGCGTAGCCTAATCGAAGTTTGGGGTCGTTCCATACAAAGCGACGTCGGGGTGGAGTTCATAGGCGTCAGTTGGAGTTGAAAGGCGTCGAGGGCGGGGATTGAAACCGAGGGACCCTGGGCGGAGAGATGCGCCGGGAAAAGTCCTTAAGGATCGGCGTTCACCACGCGAACGCGGTCGTATGGGGACCAGTGTATTGAATGCGCCTGATGCGTCGAAGTGCGCGTCCCCGAGCGCGGCGACGAACGCGCCCGCCACCATCGCGCCCACCGCGGTCATCACCGCGCGCGATTGCCGCTTCCCCACCGCGAAATACTCCGCGGTCATCGTGAACGCCGCGGTCGTCCGTCGCAGCGTGGTGTACATCGGGAGGTTCACGCCTCGGACGGACGACATCGACAGCGCCACGTACGCGAAGTAGGCGCACGACAGCGGGGCGACGCGGCGAAACATCTGAGGGTTGAGGGTCCATACGAGCGAACAAATGGGTGGAGTTGAAAGGTATCAGAAGCGGAGTTGACAGGCGTCGAGGGCGGGGATTGAAACCGAGGGACCCTGGGCGGAGAGATGCGCCGGGAAAAGTCCTTAAGGATCGGCGTTCACCACGCGAACGCGGTCGTATGGGGACCAGTGTATGGGACGCGCCTTGATCGTCGGGAACCCGGTGCGCTTGTCCACGCAGTCCCTGGGCACGAGCGAGACGTCGTCCACGAACGCGACGTACCGCCCGCGGCGCAGGCCGTACAGCAGCGCGTTCGAGAAGCACAGCTGCGCGAGGGTGATGACGTTCGCGCACGGGAAGTCGAACGACGACAGCAGCGCCTTGTTGAAGAAGAGGAGGAGCACCGAGAGGGTCGTGTAGGCGAGCGCGACGAGGAGCTTGTGAAGCTTCGCGGGCTTGAACGGCTCGTCCAGCGGGGACGCGGCGCCGCGCGGCGGGCGGCGCGGGGGGAACGCCGCGGCGGACGACGCGCCGGCGGCGCTCGCGGCGTGCATCATGCCGCGCGGGGACGGGGTCGCGCCATCCGAGATGCGCCGAGAGGCGAGTCGTGTTCTGTTCGTTCGCCCAGGCGCGGAAAAAAGTGCCGACGCGCGTACGATCGATCAGACGTGTTCGTATGCGCAAACAGTGAGAGTACGTTGTAGTTTTTTCGGTGACGTACTCTCGACTCGGCGCGCGGTTCGTACTGCTCTTACCCCCAATTTTCGCTCGGAAAACCACAGGCGTTTCGCGGCCGTTCCGCACTTTCGCACGCGCGCGCACGCATCCCGCATCGTCGCACACACTTCTCTCAAAATGGCTCCCGGTCGCTCTCTCTACGCCAAGCTCATGGTCCCGTACTTTGGCATGTACGCCGTGACGATGATGTACAACCCGACGAAGTGCGTCCCTCCCTCGCGCCGTCTTCTCTCCGCGACGTCTCTCCGGGAATTCTCTCGTAACAACGCGGTAAAATGCGTGCAATTTCCCGTCGTCGACGCGCTTCGTCGTCTCACGCGCGCCGCGCCCCGCTCGATCCCCCGCCCACCGCAGGTTCTGGGGCCCGAAAGGCCTAGGGATGATCCCGTACTTCACGCAAGACCTCGGCGACAGCACCACGCTCGCGGGCTTCTTCGCGCGAATGGTCGGACTCGGATTCCTCATGATCGCGCTCGCGCCCAAGCTCGGGGCGAACGAATCCTCCTTCGTGAAGCAGACGATGGTGTTCCACGTCGGCGCTCTCCCGTGGTTCTACAAGCTCTCGACGTACGTCGCGGTCGGCAAGAAAGCCGTCCAGCTGTGGACGCCGTGGGCGTGGCAGCTGCAGTGCGTCGTGAACGTTCTCTTCGCGGTGTGGGGATATCTCACGCTCTCCGCGGGCAAGAAGAAGAAGAACTAAATCGCGTTCGTTGGAATAATTTATGATTTCGACGCGCTCGCGTCGCGGGCGGACGCGACCGACGCGCACGAGGCGCGCGAGGGAGGAACCTTGACGTGAACGCGAACGACGAATGTGTTATGTTTTCGAGAGAGAGAGTCATTTTGTAATTAGTAAGAGCGAAGTCATGTATCGCGCGACGACGCACCCGGCATTCATTCATTCATTTTATTAGCAGTGGCATTGGCGCTCCCCGCGACTCATCCACCGCACCGGGCCAAAAAGTGCAATTTTTTCTCGGGTCTGGCGGTGCTTTGCTTCCGTAAGGCGCGTCCGCCGCCCCCGCGCCACTCTCGACGCGCGGTCGTACGCACGAGGAACGAACGCGACCACCGGCGACTGACTTCTTCGCGCTCGGCGCACGTCATGGCGATGGCGCTCCTCGCCGTCGCGCCGGCGCGACCGCGCGCGTTCGCGCGGTCCAGCGGAATCGCGCCCCCGCTCGGCGCGGTCCCCGCCGGCGGCGAATCGCGGCGATTCGCGCCGTCCTCGTCGCGCGCGTCGTCTCTCGTCGTCCGCGCGGAGTACGGCGAGCGGCGCTACGGCGGCGGTCGCGCGGGAGAAGGCGGCCGGCGACGCGACGACCGAGACCGAGACCGCGGCGTATACGGCGGCGGCGGCGCGGGCCTGCGCGTGAACGAGTTCGGGGACGAGTACGAAACCTCGGGCGAGCGCGGCGCGCGCCGACCGCGCGCGCCGCCACCTCGATACCACCGCGACGACGACGACGACGCGCCGCGCGGCCGCCGCGACGACCGCCACCGCTACGACGACGACCGAGACTTCGACCGACGGTCGAGGCGAGCGGACGACCGCGGGAGCGCGCGCGCGTTTCGAGGCGGCGGCGGCGGCGGCGGCGACGACGACGACGACCGCTTCGTCGAGGAGGTGCTCCCGTGCTCCGGGAAAGAGCCCGGCCGCGTCATCGGCAAAGGCGGCGCGACGATCGACAGAATACAGAACGAGACGGGCGCGCGGATAGACGTGTTACGAGACGAGGAGGAGTGCAGGATCACCGGCGGCGCGGCGTCCGTCGCGGCGGCGCTGAAGGCGGTCAAGCTCGTGATGGCGCGCGGCGACGGCCCGAGCGATCCGAGCTCCGGATCCGCGTTTCGAGACGAATTCGGCGACGACGCGCGGTACGCCGCCGTGGAGATCATCCCGTGCGTGGGCGTCGGCCCTGGAAGGGTCATCGGCAAGCGCGGCGCGACGGTGATGCGCATACAGGACGAGACCGGGGCTCGGATCGAAGTCAAAGCCGAGGACGGGCAGTGCTTCGTGAGCGGGACGCGGGAGCAAGTCGATCGCGCGACGGTCGCGGTGCGACGCATCATCGAAGAAGGCGACGGGTACGAGCCCGTGCAGCGCGCGTCGAGGAACTTTGACTACGACGGCGATTGGGGCGACGAGAGGCTGGGCGGGAGCCGAGACCGCGGGGAGTGGATCGAGGAGATCATACCGTGCCGTAGCGCGCTCGCCGTCGGTCGCGTCATCGGCAAACGCGGCACCACCGTCTCTCGGATCGAATCCGAGACGGGCGCGAAGATCCAAGTCGACCAGCGCATGCTCGAGTGCGTCGTGAGCGGGTACCCGGAGGCGGTCGCCGCGGCGTCGAGACAGGTGAAGCAGGTCATGGTCGAGGGATTCGGCGGCGCCGTGGAGCGCGTCGAGTGCACGGGGATGGAAGGGTTGATCATCGGACCAGGGGGCGCGCGCGTGCGAAGGATACGCACGGAGAGTAAGGCGCGAGTCGACGTGCAGAAGATCAGCGAGCACGCGTCCGAGTGCGTCATCAAGGGGGATCCGGACGCGGTCAGGATCGCGGTCGGGATGGTCACGGAGCTGATGGAGGAGGAGCGCCGGGTGAACGAGAGGCGGCGGGGCGGCGGCGGATGGGAGCGCGAGTTTGAGTACGATCGCGAGTACGACGACCGGCCGCCGCGACCGCGGCGGGAGTCGTGGGGGGAGGAGATTCGACGCGAGGGCGGCGGAGACCGCGGCGGGAGGAGGTTCGGGGAGTACGGTCGTTGACTTGACGTCGTATGATAGCGCGCGTGATGACGTTCATCGTTCGTCGCGTCGATTCGCGAAATTCGCGAAGGGATCGTTTCATTTTCATTTTCCGACGAAGGCGGCCGCCGCGGCGATGGCGTCGTCCAGCCCCTCCACCTTGTTCCCTTGCCCCTGCGCGACGCCGCCTTTCCCACCCCCGCCCTTGCCCTCGATCGGCCCGCAGCACGCGTCCAGCCACTTCTTCACGTCGATCGCCGGCGTCGCGGACGGCGGCGCGGAGACGTAGCACATCGCCTTGCCCTTGACCGTATCCGCCGAAAACAACGCGCACGCGACGTCCTGCTTAAACGCCACCGCGGCGGCGTCCTTCAGCGCGCCAGGGTCCGCGCCGTCGCCCAGGCGCATCACGAACACGGTCTCCCCCGCCGCTTTCACCTCCGCGGTCTTCTCCTCCACAGCCTTCTTCGCCGCGGCTTTCACCGCGACGGCGGCTTCCTTCGCGGCGGCGATGAGCTTTTTCGTCGTCGCCGCCATCCGGTCGCGAATCTCCGCGCGTTGCACCGCGGGCATGACCGCGGTGTCGACGTCGTTCTTCAGCGCGGCCATCTCCTTGTCGAGCTCGGGGCCGGGCGGCATCGCGTCGCAGGCGTCCACGCGCGCGGCGATGCCGGCGGCGGTCGCGAGCGCGGCGACCGCGCCGCCGCGCGTCGCCGCGACGACGCGTCGAATTCCCTTGGCGATGCCCGCCTCCTCGAGGAGGACGAATCCCTCCGCCTGCGACGTGTTCGCGAGGTGCGTGCCGCCGCAGAATTCGATGCTGTACTTGGTCCACTCCTCGCTCCCGGGGTTTGCGAGCAGCTCGTCGATCGTCGGGCCGACGGAGACGACGCGCACGGGGTCGGGGTACACCTCGCCGAACACCGCGCGTAAGCCGCTGATTGTCTTGGCGTCGGCGAGCGCGACTTCACGCGCGTCCACCGCGAGCGACGCGCCGACGCGCTCGCGCACGATCTCCTCCACGCGCTTGATCTCGTCGTTGGACATCGGCTTGTTGTGCGAGAAGTCGAAGCGGAGCTTCTCATCGTCCACGAGCGACCCTTTTTGGTCGACGCCGTCGCCGAGGACGCTTCGAAGCGCGAAATTCAGCACGTGCGTCATCGTGTGATTGGGCGCGATGTTCGCTCGGCGGTCGTAGTCCACGCGCGCGGCGCACGTATTGCCGACCGTGATCGCCCCGCCCTCGACGCGCTCGCCGGAGTGGAGGACAAATCCGGCGGCGACTTTCACTTCGTTAACGGCCAGAGACGCGCCGTTTTTGGTCGTGATCACGCCGACGTCGCACACCTGCCCGCCGCTCTCGGCGTAAAACGACGTGCGGTCGAGCACCAGGCCGATCGGGCCTTCGACGCCTTCGGTGCTCTCGACGAAACCGTTCAGGGTCAAGATCGCCTTCACGACCGCGCTCGGGTCCGCCTCGGGTCCGTCGTACTTTGGCGAGTCGTCCGTGAACGGGATCGCGTCGTGCGCGTGCGCGATCTGGTGCGTCGCGTGCACCTCTTTGAGGACGTCCTTCGCCTTGCCCCACTTTGAGCCGTTCTTTTGCAGCCACGACGTGGCCTCCGCTTCGAAGAGGAGCGACGGGCCGTCGGACTTCTTCCCCCCGGCTCGGGACTTCTCTTGCGCCTCCTTAAACGCGGCGTCGAACCCGGCGGTGTCCACGGTCATGCCGTTCTCCTCAGCCATGATCTCCGTGAGGTCAATCGGGAAACCGAACGACTCCCAGAGCAAAAACGCGGCGGCGCCGTCGACAACGGCGCCGCCGTCCTCCTTCGCCTTCGCCGCGATCTTCTTGAACTGATCGATGCCCTTCAGCAGCGTGCGACCGAACGACTCCTCCTCGTCCGCGATGATGTCCGTGACGCGCTTCTCGTGCTTGACAATCTCCGGGAACACGTGCCCGAAGAGCTCGACGACGACGGCGACGAGCTTTTGAAAAAAACCCTGCTCCGCTCCGAGCTTCTCGCGGCCGAATCGCACCGCGCGTCGCAACACGCGCCGCAACACGTAGTTGCGGCCATCCGACCCGGGTGCGGCGCCGTCCGCGATCGCGAACGTCAACGTCCGGATGTGATCCGCGACGACGCGGTACGCCATGTCTTTTTCCCCCTCGTCCTCCACGCCGAGAAGTCCCGTATACGGAGGCGCGCCCGTCACCTCTCGGATGCGTTCGAAAATCGGCGTGAAGACGTCCGTGTCGTAGTTGCTCATCTTGTCTTGGAGGATCGAGGCGATGCGCTCGAAGCCCATGCCGGTGTCGACGTGCTTCGCCGGGAGCGGTTTGAGGACGCCGCCTTCTTCGCGGTTAAACTGGATGAATGGCGGGGTGGAGTTCAAAGGCGTCAGTTGGCGTTGAAAGGCATCGAGGGCGGGGATTGAAAGGGAGGGGTGGGCGGAGAGATGCGCCGGGCAAAGTCCTTAAGGAACGGCGTCCACATCGCCAACGCGGTCGTATGGGGACCAGTGTATAGAACGCACCTGGATGAAGACGATGTTCCAAATCTCGAGGCAGTTCGGATCGTCCGCGTTCACGAGGTCGGCGGCGTCGCGGCCGCCGATGCGGTCGTAGTGGATCTCGCTGCACGGACCGCACGGGCCGACGTCGCCCATCTCCCAGAAGTTATCCTCGCACCCGAACGGCAAGACTTTGTTCGGAGGGAGCACCTCGAGCCAGATGTCGCGGGCTTCGAGGTCGGGCGGCAGACCCTGCGATTCGTCGCCGCCAAAGTACGACGCGTAGAGACGCGATTCGTCCAGGCCGTAGTGCTCCTTACTCGTCAGGAGCTCCCACGCCCAGTGGATCGCCTCGCGCTTGAAGAAGTCCCCGAACGACCAGTTCCCGAGCATCTCGAAGTACGTGTGATGGTACGTGTCCTTGCCGACGTCGTCCAGATCGTTGTGTTTCCCGCCCGCGCGAATGCACTTCTGCGTGTCCGTCGCGCGCTTGAGCTTCGCGAGCGGGCCCTTCGGGTCCGCCTTGCCGAGGAAGATGCTCTTGAACTGGTTCATCCCCGCGTTCGCGAAGAGAAGCGTCGGGTCGTCGTGCGGGACCACGGGCGAGGACGGCACCACCGCGTGCTCCTTCGACTCGAAAAAGTCGAGGAACGTCTGACGGATCTTATTCGCGGGCCATCCGTTGTGCGGCGACTCGTCGAGGGACATCTTGCCGAGGTCCATGGCCTGTCGCGATCGCGCGGACGCGGGGGAGTGGGGGAGAGCGAGAGCGAAGGTCAGCGACGGCGAGCGAGCGAAGCCAGGGCGTCGGAGAAGGAAGCGCGACGGGGACGCGCGACGACGCGACGCGTCACCGATCGCGGCGGAGAGAAGATGCGAAAAAAAACGCGGCGAGGCGAGGCGACGCGCGACCGCCGCCGCGGTGTCGATCGATCGGTCGACCGCCGTCGCGGACGCGGTCGCGACGCGCGAGGGTTCGCGACGCGCGATGTCGACGCGACGCGCGCACCGTTGCGTGTGGATGGAGACTCGTGCGGCGTTCGACGCGGCGAGGAGCCTCTCGCGTGCGGGCGCGCGCGCGGCAGAGAGCCGCCGCGCGCGGTCTCAGAGCCCCTCGTTCCGCCTCGCGTGTCAGATGAGATCGCGATCGCGACTTCAGCGAGCCGTCATCAGTCGATTTGGGGTTTTTATGAGCCGAGGGAGACGCGAGCTCGCGTGACTACTGACGACGGACGGGCGACGACGAAGAAGAGAGAGCACGCGATCCCGCCAACGTTTCCTTCGTCGATGACGTTACGATACCGCCGCGCTATACAAACGACCGCGCCGTCCTCCTTCCGACCGCTCCTCCCTCCGCCCGCCGTCGCTCCCTCCGTCGCGGACCGACCAAAATCTGGAAGCGTCGTCACTTCGCGTCGTGGAAGCCCTCGGGGACGTTCACCAACCACCCCTCCGGCGCCTCCAACTTCCCCGCCTGAATACCGGTGAGCTCGTCGTACAGCGACTGCCCGACCTCGCCCACCTTCCCGCCCTTGAACACCTTCTTCTCGCCCCTGTGCGTCACGGATCCGACGGGCACGACGACGACGGCGGTGCCCGTGCAAAAGCACTCGTCCGCGTCGAGCACCTCCTCCACGCTGACGTTCCTCTCCTCGACGACGTATCCCTTCTTCTTCGCGAGCTCGATCACGGACTTGCGCGTGATCCCCGGGAGGATGCTGCCGCCGAGCGCCGGCGTCGCGATCGTCTTTCCCTTGACGGCGAAAAAGTTGCAGCTGCTCACTTCCTCGATGTACTTGTTGTTCACCGCGTCGAGGTAAATCACGTCGCTGAACCCCTCCTTCTTCGCCTTGAGCTGCACCTTCAACACGGGCGAGTAGTTCCCGACGCACTTCGTGCTCCCCGTGCCCCCCGGCGCGGCTCTGTGGTACGTCTCCTCGACGACCAGATCGATCGGCGTGAGCTGCCCACCTTTAAAATAAGAAGCCACGGGCGAGCAGTACACGAGAAAGTCGTACGACGGCGCCGGACCCAACCCGAGGATCGGTCCGGTGCCGATGAGCAGCGGCCGGAGGTAGAGCGACCCCTTGCCCTCCGGCGGGATGAAGTCGCGGTTCGCGCTGATCGTCTTCTTGACCGCGTCCACGAAGACGTCCTCCGGCACGGGCGGCATCGACATGCGCCCCGCGCCCTCCGCGAAGCGCTTCGCGTTTTGATCCGGTCGGAACACTGCGACGGCGCCGTCCACGGTCCTGTACGCCTTCATCCCCTCGAAGATGCCCTGGCCGTAGTTTAAGACCGCGGCCGCGGGGGAGAGGGAGAGGTCGCCGTACGGCTCGAGCTGACCCGTCGTCCACTCGCCGTCGACGTCGCACGTGGCGCGGCACATGAACGCCGTCTCCGTGAGGCCGAACCCGAGCGCGTCCCAGTCGATGTCCGCGGCGGACGCGGCGGACTTCTTCGCGGGCGTCGAGACGTTCGCGGCGAGACGCGCGCCTGTCGGTGTAGATGAAGGAGGCGGCGGCGGCGGAGGAGGAGGAGGGGTGCAGGACGCGTGAGATCGACGCGTCGGGGTGGGATAAGGATGGCGTCTCGCGACGCGGAGGAAAAAAAAGACGGCGGAGGGGACTGGCGGTCGGATCGTCTCACGCGGCGTCGCGAGCGACGCGCGCGGCGTCCGCGGAAGGGCCGCGATCGTCCGCGGCGGCGGCGGAGACGTGGACGCGCGTGAACGTCGCGGGGACGCACCTCGCGAGGACGCGACGTTCGGTCGCGCGCGCAGGGGCGTCGCGACGCGCCTCGCGGCGGCGGCGGAGGCGCCATCCTTTTGGGAGGAGGCGCGAATCGCGTGAAGCGACGCGCACGTCGCCGCGGGCGCGGCGCAGATCGCGGACATTACGTGCGGTGTGCGAGGTAGAGCTCGGCGGGTGAAGACCGCGCGGTGCGTGGACGGCGACGGCGGTCGTGCCGGTGCGTGCCTTCGTCTGCGGCGCGGGCGCGACGACCGGGCGGCGAGGAGGGTGTCCGATTGCGCCTCTACTACGAGTACGGTCAGCGCGTCCGAAATATCTACGGGTGAGATTTCATGCGAAGGTTCACCGGTCATTTGAAAGGCGTCGCGATCAAACGTTGAACCCGAGTTTAGGGTGAATTTTGTGTAGCATCGACTTTAGCTTTCATCAGGCTGCGTTCTGTTCGCTTTCCCGGTCAACACGCGCAGCTCGCCTTCGAATCCGCGCGCGCCTTCGCACACTTCGACCGCGCCGGCCGCCGTCACACGCGCACAGCCCGCGAAGATGAAGATCGAGGAGGTCCAGAGCACGACGAAGCGGCAGCGCGTGGCGACGCACACGCACATCAAGGTCAGCCTCCGCGCGCGCCGACGGACGGACGGACGATCGATCGGCGACGATCCAGCCGGCACTCCTCCTCAATTCTTCCTCCTTCCTTTCGCGCCGTCCGACGGTTGACCGTCCGCGATCGCGCGCCCCTCCCCCCCCGCCCCGCCCTCGCTGACGCGCGATCGATCCCCCAACATCCCGTCCATTTCGCACCATCCCCCCGACGCGCGCCGCAGGGTCTCGGCCTGAAAGAGGACGGCGTCGCGCTCGACCTCGCCGCGGGATGGGTCGGGCAGGAGTCCGCGCGCGAGGCTGCGGGCGTCGTCGTGGACATGATCAAACAAAAGAAGATGGCCGGCCGAGCGCTTCTCATGGCGGGCGCGCCGGGGACGGGGAAGACCGCGCTCGCGCTCGGGATCGCGCAGGAGCTGGGAACGAAGGTGCCGTTCTGTCCCATGGTCGGCAGCGAGGTGTACAGCTCCGAGGTGAAGAAGACGGAGATCTTGATGGAAAACTTTCGACGCGCGATCGGGCTTCGAATCAAAGAAAACAAAGAGGTGTACGAGGGCGAAGTCACGGAGCTGACGCCGGAGGAGACGGAGAGCACGGGGGGGGGCTACGGCAAGGTCATCTCCCACGTCGTCATCGGCCTCAAGACGGTCAAGGGCACGAAGCAGCTCAAGCTGGACCCTACCATCTACGACGCCATGCGAAAGGAGAGCGTCCAAGTAGGCGACGTCATCTACATCGAGGCCAACAGCGGCAGCGTGAAGCGCGTGGGGAGGTGCGACGCGTACGCCACGGAGTTTGACCTCGAGGCGGAACAGTACGTCCCGCTGCCCAAGGGGGACGTGCACAAGAAGAAGGAGATCGTTCAAGACGTCACGCTGCACGATCTAGATTCGGCCAACGCGAAGCCGCAGGGCGGCCAGGACATCATGTCCGTCATGGGTCAGATGATGAAGTCCAAGAAGACGGAGATCACGGAGAAGCTGCGGCAGGAGATCAACAAGGTCGTGAACCGGTACATCGACACCGGCGTCGCGGAGCTCGTCCCCGGGGTTCTCTTCATCGACGAGGTGCACATGCTCGACATCGAGTGCTTCACCTACCTGAATCGCGCGTTGGAGTCGTCGCTCGCGCCTATCGTCGTCTTCGCCACCAACCGCGGCATCTGCGAGATCAAAGGCACGGACGGCATGAGCGCGCCGCACGGCGTCCCGGTGGACCTCCTCGACCGTCTCGTGATCATTCGAACGCTGCCGTACACCCCGGAGGAGATGGTGAAAATCCTCGCGGTGAGAGCGACGGTGGAGGGCCTCGTCGTGGACGAGGAGAGCCTCGCGTACCTCGGCGACGTCGGCGAGCGGGCGTCGCTGCGGCACGCGGTGCAGCTGCTCACGCCCGCGTCCGTGCTCGCGAAGACGAACGGGCGGGAGGAGATCACGATCGGGGACTTGGAGGAGGTTGGCGAGCTGTTCTTGGACGCGAAGGCGAGCGCGAAGCTTCTCACGGAGCAGGCGGACAAGTATCTGTCGTGAGGAGGGAGGTCCTTCGGCGGGAGGGAAGAAGGAGAGGAGCTCCATCCAGAAGACGAGGCCGAGTGAGCACAGCGCGCGCGCTGTGTGATGATGATGATGATGATGATGACTAGAATACTCGTGTGTGTTCAAACTCTCATCAGTCTTGTCGCGTCTAAAGTTTTTTGTACGTCGTCACGACGGCAGGGTACCGCGCGCGCGCGCGGTGCGATCAGAGTCAGGGTCAACTCGCGAAATCAAAGTACATCCCCTCGGGGTCGCGGCGTCCGGCAGCGCGTCGATCGATCGATCGATCGATCTCTTCGCTTCGCTCAAGACGCCGCCTCCACGCCCGCGGCGACGGAGGGATCGTCCGTTATGTACACCTGATCCCCCCACCCGCCGACGCCGACGCCTCCGTCCCCCGGCGCCGGCTGACCCCCCGCGCCCGCGCCCGCGCCCGCGCCCGCGTCCCCGCCGCCGCCCGCGCCCGGTCCGCGCGTCGTCGTCGTCGCGCGCTGCTGCTGCTGCTCATCGCTCCCGCTACCGTTCGAGTTCAGAGACCCCTCCTCGGTGCCGCCCGCGCCGCCGCCCACGCTTCCGCCCATCATCGTCGCCCGCGCGCCGACGCCGCTGCCCACGCCGTGCGCCGCCGCGTGCCCGCCGCCGGGCCCGAGCCCTCTCTCGTCGAACGCGCCCTCGGACGCGTTCACGAACGTCGGGCATCCCGCGCCGATGAGCTTGATCTGGTCCTCCCACATCCGCTCGCACATCAGGTTCGCGCCGAGGTTTTGCATGAGAAGCATCACCGTCTCTCGGTCCACCGAGGACATCCGCGAGAGTTTCTCTTTGCACGAGGCTCGGACGTCCGGGTCGAAAATCTCCGCGAGGAACGTGTACACGACGAAGAAATCCGGGGTTTGCCCCTTCTTCATCGCGCCGTTTCCACCGCCGCCGTGCTGCCCTTTAAACGCGTTAGCGTTGCCCGCCGCGACGTGCGCGTGTTGCGGCGCGGCGCCGTCGCCGAGCCACCCCCCGCTCATCGGCCCCGGGCCAGGCTGCGCGTAGCCCCCCGGGCCCATGCCCCACCCTTGCCCCGGCCCGCCCGGACCTTGCATCCTACGCGCGGCGTGCTGGTACTGGTGGTACCCGCGCTCCGCGTCGGCCTGCGCGGCGGCGGCCGCGGCCGCTCGCGCTCGCGCGTCGGCGGCGGCGGCGGCGGCTTCCTTCTTCGCCGCCGCAGCCGCGGCTCTCTTCCCTCCGCGCGATGGCGCGCCGCCCGCGGTGGATTTTTGCGGGTACGGCGTCGCGGACTTGCGTTTCGGTCGCGGCGGCGGGATGTGCTCGCCCGTGCCGTTCTTTTGGACCTGTGGGGGCCGGGGAGGGGAGAGAGAGAGAGAGACGTCGGCGGGTGTCGGGTGTCGAAAAAAAAACAGTCCAGCATCAGATGGTTCGAACAGCGACGAGGCGGGCGGTTTACGTTTCTTCCTCTCCGTCGACCGGAGGGGCGGCGGGTCCGACGCGGCGGGGGGATCTGTCGCGCGCGCACCTTTAGGAAATACTTCTGCGCGTGGCTCCTGATCTGAATCACCGTCTTCGTCCCGACGTACGTCTCGATCTTTTTCCAGTCCCGGTCGTACCTGCGACGAGGAAGGGAGAGCGCGGTCAGCGGCCGCGCGTCGACGGTGGAGAGACGAATTCGACGAACTGAATTCCACGGTTTCCGCTCGCGGGTCGGGGGGGTGGGGCGGGGCGAAGGCGCGACGCACATGTTGATAGCCTCGAGGAACATGTTGTGCTCCTTCTCCGTCCACGACTCCCGGCTCTTGGTTATCGTGTACGGCTTGCGCGCCTTGCTCGCGTCGGGTTTCATCGTCGAGGCGAGCGAGATCCCTCCCGGCGCCGTCTCCGTCGCGCGAGGCGAAAAACCGGTTCGACGCGAGCGCCCGGAAAACGTCCGCCGCGCCCGCGCGCGACGACGCCCGCGGGGTGTGGCGCCGCGCGAGAGGTCGCTCGACGACGCGCGATGAACTCGAGGTCCTTCGCGGTGCGATGCGGGCGGTCGTCCGTCGTTCAGACGCCGCGAGGAGTGGCCGCGTCGCGACGGGGAAACGAGCGAAAACACCTCGACGTCGCGTCGACGCGGAATAACGTTCTGTACTCGGGCGCCCGCGGACGCTCGTGATTGGTGAAAATTCTAGAGATATTCTCGATTCGCCCCTGATATTTTTCGCGGCCGCGCGTCGAGGAAAATGACTCGGAAACGACGAGTCAATTTGGTCGTCTCGTCGACGAAACACGCGGTTTGCCACGTGGACTGAACCGAGCCGGGGAAACCCGTGTCCTGAAACCAGTGTAAGTTGTTACTGCGAAGGTGTCCGGCGCGAAGCGCGTGCAGTGAGGAAAAACGAGGCGCTGTGAACAAAGTTGGCACGCTACCAAGTCGCCTCCCCCGCTTCTTCTCTCGACGTCGAGAGCGCTCGCGTCGCGCGCGTCGTCGTCGCGCGATGCATCGAACGGCTCGTCCACGCATCGCGCGCCGGCCGTTCACGACGACGCGTCGCTCGCCGCCGCGCCAGCCGCCGCCGCCGCCGCGTAGTAAAAATGAAAAATAGTCTCTCTTTAATCCTCGTCCGAGTCCTCGTCCGAGTCCGCGGCCGCGTACTGCGCCTGCGCGAACGACGTCGCCCTGCCGCGCCGGCTCGCGCGACCGCCCTCGATGATGTTCGACGTGTCGACCTCGTCCCCGGAGAGGTCCTCGACGACGTCGCTGTTCACGCTGTCCTCGTCGTCGCCGCCCTCGGCCTTCTTCTTCAGGTCGTTCCATACCAAGCGACGTCGGGGTGGAGTTGAAAGGCGTCAGAAGCGGAGTTGAAAGGCGTCGAGGGTGGGGATTGAAAGCGAGGGGTGGGCGGAGAGATGCGCCGGGAAAAGTCCTAAGGATCGGCGTTCACCACGCCAACGCGGTCGTATGGGGACCAGTGTGTAGAACGCGCCTTCTTCTTCTTCTTCTTCTTCTTCTCCACCTTGGCCTTCTTCGCGGCGGGCTCCTCCTCCTCCTCGTCGTCGCTCGTCTCCGCCTCGGAGTCGACGTCCTCTTCCTCGGAGTCGACGTCGTCGATGATGTCTTTCTCTGTTGGCGTTCACGGCGGGGGTGGGAGGGGAGAAGCGCGTCGGTCGGCGGAACGATTCGACGGACGACGACGACGACGTGTTTTTGGCGCGAGAGAGGAGGATCGATCGAATCGATTTGAAAAACGACGTCGGCGATCGGCGCGCGCGCGTCGCGGCGGCGGATCGAACGAGGAGGACGCGTCGCGGGGTGATCCGATCTGCGCGCGTACCGGTCATGGTCGCTGACGCGTGCGGTGGTGTCTGCGTGCCCCGTGCGGCGCGAAGTGACGACGAGACGACGCCTCCTCGATCGAGAAAACGTCGTGGCTGCCGAGAACGCGGCGCGGTCAGGTCGAAGAAACAGAAGTGCAGTGCCAGCCGCAATTCCTCGCTCGTCCGTCCACTCCCTCGCCGCGCACCGCTCGCACGGCCGTCGCGATGGGTCGCCCGGCCCCGCCCGTCTCGCTCATCGCGTCCATCCCCCCCATATGGATCACGATGGGGAAGATCTTCCTCACGCTGTTCGCCGTGCTCTTCGCGCTGTCCACGACGCTCACGCGCGCGGTGCGCATTAGCAAAGGCCGGGGCGAGGGCACGCTGCGGTTCGTGGAAGCGAAAGCGCGGTTCTTAGCGGACGCGAAAGAGAATCCGTCGAAGCACCACGCGGAGATATTCATCCTCAAGTACAGCGCGGTGTGGATACTCTCCGTGGGCGTCGTCATCGCGTCGCGCGCGTACGAGTGGTGGGGGCGATGGGGGTACATCGTGTACTGCGGCGCCTGCGCGGCGCCGTACGTGGTAACGCCCCTTCTTCGGCCGTTAAAAGGCGACCGAACCCCCGCCGGGGCGTCCTCGATCGCGACCTGGTACATCCTCAAGGCGAACGCGTGGATCGCGGTGTTCTCGTTCATCGGGAACTACTGGTACACGCACTACTTTTACGGCGTCCTGAAGGCGAATTACACCTTCGACGCGCACCGACTCAACGACGTCCCGATAAGCATGTACCTCATGACGCACGCGTACTTCATGTTCTACCACGCGCTCACGAACTGCGCGCTTCGGTTCGTGAAGAGCAAGTACGAGGACGACGCCGCGCGGTGGGTGTTCACGTGCGCGCTCGTCGCCGTCATGGCGTACACGACCGCGTTCATGGAGTCGCTCACGATTTGCGGGTTTCCGTATTACACGTTCGCGGATCGCGATAAAGCGTACACGCTCGGGTCTGCGTTTTACGGTATTTATTTCCTCGTCTCGTTCCCGATGTTTTTACGCGTCGACGAGGACGTCGTCGGCGGGGGGAAGCGCGGCGGCGGGAAGGGGCGCACGACGCACTGGACGACCTTTTGGGAGGCGATGGGAAGCGGCATGGCGGTGCTGTGTCTCCTCGACTTCGTCCGCGTCCACCTCGGTCTGGACTTTTGCATGTACGCGAAGGGGCACTGACGGACGAGGGAGGGAGGCGCGAAATTAATAATACGGCACGTCGTGAGCGAGAGAGAGACGTCGACGCGACGCGCGGCGCGGGCGTGTGGTTGACGCTAAGCGTGCGTAATTGAATTATTACTTAGTGTGCCCGCGACTGGAGTCGTCGCCGTCGCTTTCTTCTATTTCTCCTCCCTCCTTCAGCGCGCGCTCCTCGCGCTCCTCCCCCCCGTGGACATGCGCTCGCTGAGCCGGCTCTTCGACCGCGTCGCCGGCGGTCGCCCCGCCACTTTCATCGCGAACGGCTCCAAGTGCGCGATCAAAGCCCCGACCGATCGAATCGAGAGCTCGAGCGCGTTCATGGCGTTCGCCTCCTCCCTTGCCTTGTCCGGCCGCTGCTGCTCGATGTACGTTAACCGTCGGTGCCGGTGCGTTCCCAAGGTGTTACTCATGATCTCCGAGATGCTGCGGATGCGGCACAGCGTCTTCCCCGCGCACGCGACGACGAGAGCCCTCGAGGAGTCGCGCGTGAGGTTGCACACCGTTCGCGTCGCCGCCGCGACGAGCAAAGGCCGGTCGCGGCACATCTGCATGTGTTCCGTGATGACCGTGATCGAATCTCGAGCCTCGAAAACCGCCCGCGCTGGGCCGTTTTCATCCGCGCTGAGGTTCTCGAGGAGATCGTACGCGCTCGAGAGCACGGACTCGTGGTTCGCGCCGCGATCGCACTGTCGAATCGTGCGGAACAACGCCTGAAGCGCTCTCGGCGACGACGCGACGTCGCGGCACACGGACGACCACCGCGTCGCGCGCGCGAGATCCGACAGCGCCTCCTTGACCTCTCTGAGCTTCTTCGGGGCGTGCAGCGTCGCGACCGCGGCGACTGTCTTCAAGCCGATGCGCAGGTGCGGATGTATCTTCGCGCGCGCGCGCGAGGCGATCACGCGCGACCGCAGCTCGGCCATCGCCGGCTGCGCGGCGTCCCGCGCGATTCTCGTCAGGAACCCGCGCGCGAGGCGAGTGATCACTTCCGCGGCGACGTTTCGCTTCACGAACCGTCGCACGAGCCACCCCCTCGTCGCGGCCTGAACGATCACCGCGGCGAGATCTTCGAGCTCGGCGAGCTGCGCGGCGTGGTACGCGCGTCGAGCCGCGGCGCCGCGCGCGTACTTTTGACACGTCACCGCGGCGGCGCGCGTCGCGAGAAACCGTCTTCGCTCCGCCGCCGCCCGCGCCCGGCGCTGGCACACCGCGGCGTAATACCGCAGAAACGCGTAGTCCATGTAGTGCATCCACGCGCGGAACTTCGTCTGGATCGTGATCGCGGCCGCGCGGTGTTCCGCCTCCTCCGCGGCGCGAAGGAAGGCGATCGCGTCGCGCGCGCGTTTCCCCCGCCACGCGGCTTGCACCGCCGTCGCCGCCGCCGTCGCCGCGCGCTCGTGTCGCAGTTTTCGCGCGAGATGACGCGCGATGACGCCGCGCCGGTAAGCCTGGAACGTCACCACGGCGCATAACACGTCGAGGTAGTCCTCCCTGGCGATCCACCCGCGGACGTGCCTCTGAATACACCGCGCGGCGTCCTCGGCTTTGTTCGCCGCCGCCGACGCTTTGAACGCTCTCCTCGCGAGAAACGTTCGCGTCCAAGACTGAATCACCGTCGCGCTGTACACCGCCTCCGCGTAGTCCAACCGCGCGATGAGCCTTCGGACGTGCTTCTGTATCACCACCGCGGCGTGATGCTCCCGCCGGCGCATCGCGTCGAGGAGCGACGCGTACGCGACGCGGTCGCGGCAACCGCGCCACGACGCTTGAATCGTAGCGGCGGCGTACCACGCGTCGGCGTAATCCGCGCGCGCTTGCCACCCGCGGAAGTGCGCTTGGATCGTCGTGGCGGCGTCTACCGCGCGCGTTCGCGCGTCTCGAGCGATCTTGCCGCGGCGGAAGCGCTGCGTCGTGATCGCCGCGCGTTTCAGAGCGAGGTACGCGCGGCGCTGGCGCCCGCCGCGGCAGTACGCTTGGCACATGATCGTCACGCACTTCACGTCGAGCCAGTTCTCGAACGCCCAGTACCCGCGGAAATGTTTTTGGATGCGAATCGCCGCGTCATGACGTTTCAGGTCCTCCGCGTCTTGAATCGCCTTCCTGCGTCGGTTCGCCTCGCACTTCGCGAGGAACATCCGCGCGTTCTTCTGAAGCGAAATCGTCGCCGCGAGTCGCGACTTGTACTTGCCCCAGACGCGGCGCCAAAACGTCCCTCGCGTCCACGCCTGGATCGTAACCGCCGCTATGCGTGCGTTAATAAACGCCCGACGACCGCTCCACGCCCGCACGTTCGCCTGAATGACCGTCGCCGCCGCGGACTCCCACTTCCACTCGAGGAAAAACGACCTCCGCTGCGAACGTTTCCAGTGCGCTTGAATCGTCACCGTCGCGCGCTTCACCGCGGCGAATCGCCGCCGCGCCACCGCGCCCCTGCGCGCCGTCTGCGCCGCGATCGTCGCCCACAGGACGTCGTCGTTCCGCAACCGAAGCAGCCACCCCCGCGCGATCTTCTGAATCATCACCGCGGCTTGAATCTTATGCCGTTTCCACAGCCGCGCGTCTCGCCCGCGCCACGCCGCTTGCGTCGCGACGACGGCTCGCGACCGCGCCTTCGCTTCCTTCCTCCCGGCGAACCCGCGCCACCGCTTCGCGACGACCATCTGCGCGGCGACCCAGCGGTGCAACGTCCCCGGCGCCCAGTGCGTCCACCGCCACGCGCGCTGCACCTTCCTCGCGGCCGCGCCCTCGGTCCTGTGCCCGAGCAAACGCGCGCAGAGGAAGAGGAGGTAGCCGGCGACGACTTTGCCGTCGGGGCCGCCGCCGCCGCCGCGCGCGACATCCGCGGGGCCGAACGTCGGCTCCGGGACGTCCCCGAGCGCGGCGCACAGCCCCCTGACGATGTCGAAGTTATGCTCGCACGCCGCGGTCGCGACGATCGCGTCTCGGGTCACCCCTCGCGCGGGGTTATCGGGGCGCGCGCTCGCCCACGCCGTCGGCGCGGCGCTCGGGTCGAATCCCGCCGGCGGGTTCTTGACCAGACCCAGCGGCAAAAGCTCCGGGGCGTACGCGTGCACGAGCGCGCACAGCGCGCGGCCGTCCGCGAACGACGTCGTCGCGTCCGTTATCGCGACGCCGTAGTTGGCGCACACCGCCCTCGCCCAGCGAAGGAGCATCGTCTCGTGCCCGGCGGAGAGCGACGCGGTCTCGACGCCGACGCGCGCGTCTGCGAGTTCCTCTTCAAACACCGCCCGCGTTCGCCGTTCTTCCTCCTCCGGGGAGACGTCTTCTTCGTTCGCGGCGTCATCGTAGCGGGACGACGCCGCGGGCGCGAGGGTGTCTCTGTGGAACCCGCGGTGTTCTTTCCCCGCCATGATCTGCGCGCGGCGTCTCTCTTTCCACTCTGCGATTTCATTCTCGAGGACGCTCCCCGGAAGCATCCCCGGGGCTTGGAAATGCATCATTAGCCCGTACAGCAACCCGAGCGTGTTCGCGAGGTGCCCGTCGACGATATCCTCCGGATTCGTGTCGAGCGCGACCCCGCACGACGCCGCGGTGTCCAGCGCGGCGCGGACGTTGTGCGCCTTCGCCGCGCGCGACTCCGCGGGAAATTTCACCCGTCGCATCACGCCGTCGTCCCCGCGTCGCTCGCTCATATTCTCCACGAGCCGGCACAACCGAACGCCGTCGCGCAAATCCACCGCGAGGCGCGTGGTCTTGAAGTCGTACTCGCGTATCGGCTCCTGGGCGTGGTGTAAGACGTACCCGAGGTGTTTCAAGTGCCGCAGCACGTCGCCTTCGCCGTGGCAGCTCGCCTGCAGCGCCGCGCGCGCGACTGCGGCGGACGACTTTATCGGCGCGCGCGATCGGAACAACAGAGGCGTGCTCGGGTCGAGACCCGCCTGCGCGCGGTCGAGCAGGAACGTCAAAAGGAGCGTCCGCTTCAACACCGTGGACGCGAGGATCTCGTGGTAGCCCTCCGCGAACGGCGGCGCGCCGACGCCGCCGACGCCGAACTCCATCTCGAGCTCGCGGTCTCGAAGCAACGCGTCGACGAGCGCGGCGCGCTCCGTTCTCCGCCGCCCGAACGCGTCGACGCGCTCGTCCTCGCGCTCGCCGTGCCCGAGATCGAGATCTCCGGGGTTGCCCAGGATCGTGTCCACGACCGCGCGCAGCCAAAACAGCGAGTAACACCCGAGCGCGTCTTTAAACTCGCGCCTCAGTCGGACGTCCTCCATGAACGACCCGCCATCCTTCCCCGCGCCGTTGGCGAGCGCGACGGCTTCCTCTCGCGCGCTCCCGACCGTCCCGCGCAAACGGAGCTTTCCGTCGTCCACGTGCGCTTCCGCGCGGAGGATCACGTCCTGGACTTCCGCGTCTTCGGAGTAGAGCCGCCACAGCCGCGCGCGCGCGGCGGCGTCGAGTCTTCGCGCCTTGGCCGCGCGCGAGGAGCCCCCTTCCTCCCGAGCCGCCTCATCGTCGTCGTCGTCCCCCGCGGCGGGCGCGATGGCGCGGTTGAGCCAGTCCGTGAACGCGCGCTCTTGCTGTCGCACCCAGAACTGGCTGTGAAACGCCTCGAAGTTTGGCCGCGGAACGCGCGCGTCGGCGGCCGCGTCGGCGGCGGCGTCGGTTTTCAGCCTCCGCGCGCGCGACGACGACGACGGTTTCGGAGATTTCCCCGCGCGGTGCCGCGGCGGTTTCCTCAGCGACAGCGCCTTGCTCACCGCGGGGACGCCGAACGGCTTCACTCTCTTCCTCGCGGTAGCGTTCACGCCACCCGCGTCGTCGCCGTCGCCGTCGCCGTCGCCGTCGCCGTCCCACGCCGAAGCGAACGCGACGTTCCCGATCCAAGTGCACGACGCGTCGCCGACGCTGTCGCGCTCGGCCCGCGCGCGTTTCCCCCCAGACGCGCGTTTCCCCGCGGACGACGTCGAGACGTCGCTTCCGCGCCGCGACCGCGCTCTTCCCCCGACCCGAACGAGGCTGGCGCTGTTCCCATTCAGCGTCCCTAGGACGCCGCCGCCGCCGCCGCTCGCGCTCGACCGCCGCGGGTTGTACGTATACGAGTACTTCCCGGCCGTCGTCGTCGTCTCGCGCTCTCCTCCTCCTCCTCCTCCTCTCGCGACGGCGCCGCCGCGCAGTCGAATCTTCGCCGCCGCCGCGGTCCCTCCCGCGCCGCCGTCGAAGACGACCTTCACGATGCCGCAGTACGCGCTGGCGGTCGCCCTCGGCGGGCACCACGACACGCGCACGAGCTCGCTCCCGCCGGCGGGCACGGAGACGCGGTCGGGGTCGATCAAGAATCCTTCGTCTCGCGGGATCCCGACGAACGACGCGTCCGCGCGCGACGGCGTGTCGTTCGATATCCTCAGCGGCAGCGTCTTGACCCTGCCGACCGCGGCGTCGTCGAACCGCAGCAACGGGACGTCGTCCGGGCGTCCCAGGCGCAGAAGCGTTGGCGCGACGTCGCGTCCGAGCGCCGGTCGCGTCGCGCGCGACGTCGAGACGAACGCGGACGACGACGACGACGACGACGACGCGGACGACGCCTTCGACGGCGGGCGGTAGACGCCCGCGCGCGCCGCGTTCTCCTTGTCGTCCATGCCGTACGACGTGCTCGGGATCATCGCGCGCGGTGCGCGTCGCCGCCGCGGTCCGCCCTCCGTCGACGCGTCGCTCGTCGCGCGACCGGCGGCTGAATCTTCAGCTGTCGCGGTCTCTGTCGTATTTCGCGAACGCCGATCGACGACGCGCGTTCGCGTCCCGACGCGCGTCTCCCCGCGCGCGCCGGCGTTCGCTATCCTCCCCGACCGCTTCGCGAGCGTCGATGCGGTCGATGCGTCGACCGCGCGGCGTGCGAGGACCGCGCGAGACTTCGCGTCGCGCCCCGCGCCGTGCCCGTCTTTGTGTCGCGAGATTGGGGGGAACGTCACGGGACGGACCGGCACGCAGAGAAGCACCGGTCGGTCGGCAACACGTCCGCTCTCCACGAGAAAACGACGACCGCCTCCGACCGAGCGGCAGACCGCGGCGCGCGCTCGCTCGCGCGCGCGATGGAGGAGGACAAGAGCGCCGACGCGGCGGCCCCGGCGGCGATGCCGAAGGCGTCCACGCAACCCAGAGGCGGTCCGCGGGTGCGATATCCCGCGCATCGCGTCCGCGTCGCCGTCCATCGCGCGGCGTCGCCCCTCGCCCCATCCGTCCGTCGTCGCGTCGTCGAACGCGCGAACCAGCCGCACGTTACCCCTGCCCCTCTCCTCATGAGAGGCGTCGCAGTAAAACATCACGCGGAGAGTACCATGGGGGATATATCTTTCTTGCCCGGCTTCGCTCTCACCGCCGGGCTCGACAAAGCACCTCCGACATACGTTCCGATCCGACGCGTCGTCCGAGAAGGAATCGATCGACCTCTCGTCGCGCTGCGTGCTTGTTGTTGTTCTTCTTCTTCTTCTCACATTCGCTCGCGCGCGCCGTCCGTTCGTCCCTTCCTCCGTCCATCGCAGGGCTCGCGCCCGACCGCGCGAGGGAAGCGCCGCTCGCGCCGCGGCGAGGACAAGATGGCGTTCCTGACGCGAAAGGTCGACAGGTGGATCGACGATCACCCGAAGCTCTACGCGCTCGGCACTTTGGCGACGTTGGCGCTCGTCGCGCGCGTCTTTTGGGCGGTCGCCGGGGACGCGGTCGCCGCGCGGTACGCCGCGTGGCTCGGCCCCGCGGTCGACCCGTGGCTGCGTCGGCGGGTGTGGCCGCACTTTAAAGCGCTCGGGATGCTCGCGAGGGAGGAGGCGCCGTGGATGGAGAAGGCGGCGAAGGCGTTCACGCCCAAGGAGCTGTGACGACGCGCGGACGCGAGAGTCTTGTAGACGACGGACAGACAGATCTCGCCAGACGCGTCGACCTCGATTCGATCTCGATTCGATTCGATTCCGTGCGCGATGGATATTCATTCTACTCGCGGCGGGCGTCGTTCTTCCTCGTCGTACCCTCCTTAAAACCCTCCCTGCGCGTCCGGCGCGGGCGCGTTCGCCATCACCTTCGGCGCCTCCCCCGCCCCCCCCGCGTTCCCGACGCCGGCGCCCTTCATCGCGGCGGACACCGCCTGCCCCGGCTCGTCGTACGCTTGGAAGTCCACGCCCACGGCGCCGTCGTTGTACGTGTTCGCCGCGACAACGCCCGCGCCGACGGCGAAGACGACGACGAAGAAGAGCCCCCAGTTCTTGACGACGTCGCCGAGTTTTTCGAAGACGTCGCCGTCCCACGGGTCCTTCTCCAGCATCACCTCCGGAAGCCTCGCGAGCTGCTCCTCGCTCAGCGGCGTCGGCGCGTCCGGGTCCGGGGCTGGGATCTTGACCTTCTTCGCGCGCGCGATCGCGGAGACGCCGCGCGGTCGGGGCCGGGGCATGGCGGCGGCGGCGCGGGAGGGGCGGCGCGAGAGCGACGCGCGCGGCGCCGTCGCCGCCGCCGTCGCGAGCGTCGACGTCGTCGTCATCTTATTACACTATTCGGAAGAGCGTCGCGTGTTTTTATAGCGGCGTCGCGACGACCGAGAAGATCGGTCGACCTCGCGCCGTCGTCGCTCGAGCGTCCCCCTCTCGAGCGTCCGCGCGCGACGGACTCGCGCGATGCCGCGTGGACGAGGCTCGCCGCGCGCGCGCCAAAAAAATTGAGAGAGCCTCCGCGCGGACGCGCGCGCGTCGCGTCGTCGAGTTCGCCGAAAAGGAGGAATCGAACCTCTGGGACGCTAATCCCCTACAGGTTTGAAGCCTGCACCCAAGGCCACTCAAGGTCATTCCGGCGATCTCATTGGGCGCTCGTGAGGTTTATATCCTGCCTTTTGCGGTGAAACTTCGACTTATGGGTGTAAAGTCTCGATCGCCCGGGTGAAAATACACGTCGTGTACCCCCGAAAAAAATTAGGTCTCGCTCGCGTCCGCGGAGCGTCGCTGCGAGCGAGCTGTGTGCGCGCGCGATCGTCGCAATTGAAAGCAAAAGCGGCGGCGCGGGAAGGGACGCCGGACGCGCATCACGCACGATGCTGCGCGTCGCAGAGATGTTCCGCACCGCGCGGATAGCATCGCGCGCGTGGAACTCGCCGTGCGCGCGCGGGATGTGCGCTGGTCCGTCCGTCGGCGAGCGCGACGGTCGCGACGGCGATGACGCGTCGCCGTCCAGTCGCGACGAAGAACCCAGCGAGACGCGGCGCGATCCGCCCGCGGGTGCGCCTCGCGTCCTCCTCGATTTCCTCGTCCGCGACCGCGATGCCCTCCCTCGTTCGCCGTTCTCATCGTCCCCTCCCTTCGCGTCGCCCCCGCGCGATCCAGGCGCGAGCGAGACCGAGGCGTCCGCGTCGACGGACGACGGCGCGAAGCTCGGTCCGGACGGCAAGCCGTGGGTGCCCCCCGAGGAGATCGCGTCCGTCGCGTTCGGTTCGCCCGTGCGTTACCCGCTCACGCGCGGGGATAAGTCGCGAGGGTACCCGAAGATGAACGTCGCGGAGATGTGCGCGGAGATCCGGGGGCGGATATCGGCGAAGCAGATGCCCGGCGAGCGGCACCTGCAGCAGCTCGTGGACAAGGTGACGACCAAGGAAGAAGCCTCCGCGGCGGCGGAGACGATAGCGCAGTTTCATCACGCGCGCGTGCGGGATCCAAAGTTTGGCGCGAAGAGCCGGCTGTCCGGACAGTCCATGAACATGTTCGTGAGCGCGTGCGAGCGCTCGGGGAACGTGACCGCCGCGGTGGAGGCGTTAGAGATGCACAACGTGCTCGGGTTTAGGCTCACGAAAACCGTCTGCGTCAAGGTTTTGCGCTTCGTCGAATCCGCCGAGGGGGAGCTCGCGCTGACCATGCGCGTGTATCGCACGATGCGAGAGGGTAAGATCGGCCTCGGCACGGACGGCGTGATCGTGAACTTGATCGTGCGCGCCGCGGTCAGGGCGAAAGCGTTCGAGGTGGCGAGGGACTGGCTGAAAAAGTTTGCCGACGCCGCCGTCCCCGTTCACTTGAAAAACTACGTCGCGGTGATGCAGCCGGCGATAGATCTCGGGCTGGCGACGTTCGTGATCGACATGCACGACACCATGACGTGCAAGCCGCCGAACAACGCGTTCTCGCTCTTGTCCAAGGCGATGGCGCATCTGTATCTGGACGAGCCCGACGCCGCGGCGAGAGCGTTCGAAGCCGCCGTCGAGGGCGCGATCGCGATGGAGCGGAGGGAGACGGAACGCGCGGGCGGAGGCGGCGGCGGCGACGACGCGACCGACGACGTCGACCCGCACAGAGCCGGGCACGTCCCCGTCAGAACCAGCTTCGCGAGGATTCTCGAGGCGTGGCCCAGGGCGCTGTACGGAGGCGCGGACGTCCCCGAGGACGCGCCGAGCTCGAGCGAGCTGAGACGACGCGTCGAGGCCATGCTGCGGGGCGCCGCGGGGGGCGACGACCGCGACGGCTTCTTCGCGGACGTCGACGCGATGTTCGAGGGCGTGTCGCACGGGGGGCGCGAAGACGGGGAGGAGGAGACGGAGGAGGAGGGCGGGGGCGAAGGGGGTGGGGGAGGAGGCGAAGACGGCGCGTCGGAAGACGCTCCAAAAGCGAGTCCTTGACGACGCACGCGCGGCGTTAGCGTTATTCATTCATCATTCCGCGTTGCCTCAGCTCCTCCGAACATGTTCGCGGTGCTGTTCACCGCGTTCGCGTCCCTCCCCATCTTCTCCAGCTTCTCGCTCGTGGTGAAACCGTTCAGACCCGCGATCGCGGCGCCGATGATGTCGCTCGTGCACGCCTCCTCCACCTTGCACGTCGGCGGCGTCGGGACGTCTTGCGAGTTTCGCAGGATGAAGTTTTCGGACTGCGCGCGCGCGTACTCGCGTCGATCGCCGTCGCAGTCCATCATCCCGCCCTCGCACTTCATGCGCATCGCGTCGTCGCGGGAGTCCATGTACTGCTTCACCGACGGGTCCGCGATGACGAGTTCGATCGCGGACGCGGTTTGGGGCCCCAGGGTCAGGGTCAGCGCGGCGAGGGACGCGGCGACGCGGCCTCGCCATGGCGGACGCGCGTCGGATTTTGACGCCTCGGACGCCTGGTGGGACGCTTCGGACCGCGCGACGGCGACGGCGCGCGCGGTGGCGCGGGAACGTCTGCGCGCGACGCGATTCGAGGGAGGCGCGCGCGATGCGCTGAGTGTCGTCGCGCGGACGTGATGAACGAGCGTCGGCATCGCGCGTGGGGACGTGCGCCGCGCGATGGGATACGCGCGCGCCGAGCGTATCTTTTCGAGCTGTCGCTGTCGTCGAACGTCCTCCGTCCGAGGAGAAAACGCTTCAGATTCATTCGCCCTCGTCACTCTCGGACGCACCATGGACGGCCGCGGCGCCGTCGCCGCCGCGAGCGCGGAAGGCCGCGGAGGCCGCGGCGCGACGCACTTCCGATGCCAAGGCTGCATGGCGACGCTCGACGTCTCCGGCGCGTCCGACGTCGAGAACGACGACCCGGGCGCGTCGACGGGGGATCTGACGACGACGACGACGACGAAGGGCGAGGGCGCCGCGTCCGACGCCGCGTCCACTCGGCGCGTGGACGAGTCGTTCGTCGTCCTCGCAGAGGACCGCGACCGCGCGCGCGGCGCCGCCGCCGCGGACGCGATGACGTCGTCGTCGTCGTCGTCGTCGTCGTCGTCGCACCCCGCGGCCGCCCCGCCGGCGTCGATGGCGGAGTCCTTCGTCGTCCTCGCCGAGCACGCGCGTCGCTCGACCGGGGACGCGGACCGCGCCGGCCTCAACGCGCGGTTCGCCGCCATGTCGAAGATCTCCGACATGGCGTCCGACCCATCGCGCGCGCGCGTCCCGATCTGCGTCGAGTGCGCGGCGAGGACGCGCGAGGAGATGGACGCGCGCGCGCGAGCGCTGGAGGAAGAGTGCGACGCGTACGAGCGATGTTTAAAAGAACTCGACGCCGCCGACGCCGCCGCGACGTGGCGGCCCGACGACGTCGCCGCCGCAAACGGCGTCGGCAACGCGTCCGCGACGTCCGCGACGACGACGACGGCGGCGTCCGAGGAGGACGTGGAGAAGGAAGCCGCGCGGCTCGAGGCGGAGGCGCGCGACGCGATCGCGGCGGCGGCGGCGGCGCGAGACGAGCTCGCGCGCCTCCGCGCGACGCGAGACGCCTTGACGCGCGAACACGCGGCGTTGGACGACGAAGAGCGCGCGTACTGGCACGAGCACAACGCGTTCAAGCGCGAGCTCGCCGCGCACGTGAACGCGAGAGACGCGCTGACGGTGAACATCGAGCAGACGACGCGACAGCTGGCGCGGTTGCGTCGCGTCAACGTGTTAAACGACGCGTTTCGGGTCTGGCACGACGGTCCTTTCGGCACCGTGAACGGGTTCAGACTCGGTAAGCTGCCGAGCATACCCGTGGAGTGGGACGAGATAAACGCGGGGTTCGGGATGGCGTGCTCGCTTCTGCACACGATCGCGCGGCTGCGAAGGGTGAAGTTCACGGCGTACACGTTGCGACCCGTCGGCTCGTTTTCGAAAGTCGAAGACGCGAAGGGGCACGCGTACGAGCTGTACGGTCCGGTGAACATTCTCTCCTCGCACCGGTACGACAAGGCCATGGTCGGGTTCATAACGTGCCTGAAAGAGTTCGCGGCGCACTGCGCGGAGTGCGACGTGAGGAACGGCGTGACGCCGCCGTTCGAGCTGCCCTACACCATAGGCGCGTCGTATTCCTCCTCACGCCGGTCCCCGTGCGACCGCGTTCGCGCGACGCACGCACGCCGATCCTTGAGGACTTACTTTTCCACCCGGGCGGCGCATCTCTCCGCCCAGGGTCCCTCGCTTTCAATCCCCGCCCTCGACACACCTCGACGCCTTTCAACTCCTCCACCTGACGCCTTTCAACTCCACCCCGCGCGCCGCAGACGGAGACAAGGTGCACGGGATGAAGATCGGGTTCCCGTTCAACAGGTACGAGCGGTGGACGATGGCGCTGAAGCTGATGCTGACGGACCTCAAGACGTGCCTCGCGTGGGTCGTGAATTCGGAGGACGGCGGCGGCGGCGGCGGCGGCGGGCGGCGCGAGAGGGGCGGGGAGGAGGGGGGTAGAGCGTAGCGAGCGACGGACGGCGATTGTGAAACGGGTACTGTAGTTACATGAGGTTATGGGTCCACAGACACTTTCGGGTAAAAAAATTCAAACGCCACGACGGCACGACAGAACGCATCGCGCGTCGCGAAGAGGAGGCGCAGAGCGACACGCGCGCGCGCGGAGGAGGACGCCGGTCATGTTAGTCGATAGGGATAAGTTCCGGTTCGCGTACGAGGAACTCAAGGCGGATGGACGCGCGTGCCCCGTGCACGTCTACGTCTCCACCGCGGACGTCGACTCGTGCTGCGCGTTCAGAATCTTGAAGACGATGATGGCGTCCGACGGGATTCCGTTCGCGGCGTACCCGGTGAGCGGGTACCAGGAGCTTCAGAACCTCGGGGAGAAGCTCCCGAAGGACGGGCAGAACCGAAGCATCGTGCTCATCAACTGCGGCGGGACGGAGAACGTCCGCGAGCTCCTCGGTGCGTCCTCGTCCTCGCGCGGCGGTCGCCCCTCCCCTCGACGGATCTCGCGAACGAACGAACGCGCGTCTCGATTCAAAAAACCAAACCGCTTTCTCGCCGCCGCTGACGCGCCGTTCTCTCACTCGCGCTTCTCGACTTCCCGTCCGTCCATCAGGCCTCCCCGAGGGCACGCGCGTGTTCGTGTTCGACTCGCACCGCCCGCTGGACCTCGAAAACACGCGCGGGGACAACAGGGACGTCCTCGTGCTGCGAGACGAACGCGAGGGCGAGGAGACCTTCCCGGAGCCAGACTCGGATTACGGCGACAGCTCAGACGGCTCCGACAGCGATGAGAGCGACTCCGAGGACGACGATTCCGACTCCGAGGACGACGACGAGGAGGAGGATGCGGACGAAGAGAACGAGTCCGGGGACGAGAACGCGGGCGCGGGGAGGGAGAACGAGCGCGCCGGAGCCGCCGCCGCGGCGGGGAAGGAAGACGAACGTCGCGAGGGAAAAAAGTCATCAAAGTCGGCGAAACGCAAGAGGAGAGAGGACGCGCGCGCGGCTCGACGCGCCGGGCGCGCGTCCCCGCGAACGCGCCGCCTTCGACGACAACAGAAGCAGCTCGAGAGGGTCGCGTACTACTCCCGCGGGTCGTTTTACGGCCGCGCCGCGGGGCTCTTGATGTACGACATCGCGCACGACACGCACAAGGACGCGTTGGATAAGCACTTCCCGCTGTGGCTCGCGATCGTATCGCTCACGGATCAGTACGTGCATCAACGGCTATCGCACGAGAGTTACACCGCCGGCGTCATGGAGCTCGCGACGCAGGTGAGCAACCTCCCAAACGCGGACGCGCCGACGAGCCGCGTCCTCGATGAGGGCGTCGTCGTCCGCGCGTTTGAAGACCGCCGTGTGCAGTACAGCGAGGAGTTCAGGCGCGTTCTATACACTGGTTCCCATACGACCGCGTTGGCGTGGTGAACGCCGATCCTTAAGGACTCTGTCCCGCGCGTCTCTCCGCCCACCCCCCGCTTTCAATCCCCGCCATCGACGCCTTTCAACTATTACTGACGCCTTTCAACTCCACCCCGACGTTCGTTCGTATGGAACGCCCCTCAGATTCACGATGCTGCGGCACTGGTCGCTGTACGAGGCGATGATGCACTCGTCGTACGTCTCCACGCGCATGCAGCTGTGGCGGGAGATTGGCCGCAAGGGTCTGGACTCTCTGTTCGTCCACGCCGGGCTGCCGTTGGACGTGTGCAAGCAGCAGTACAAACACATGGCGCCGCAGCACGTTAAACGTCTCAACGAAAAGCTCGAAGAACACGCGAGGGATCACGGGCTGACGGACTTGAAGTACTGGTCGTTCTCGTTCTCGCACGGGTTCAAGGTGAACATCACCGCGAGCGACGTCGTGTTCGCGGTGACGTCTCTTCTCGAAGGTCTGCCGAGCGCCACCGGCGCGGACGACGACGCGGAGGGCGACGACGGCGTCGGCGGCGGCGGCGGCGGTGCCGCGTTTTGGCGCGCCACGCGCGCGCTCGGGATGTCGCAGTGGGACGAGATGTCCGCGGGGTTGAACCGCGCGATGCAGACGCAGCGAGCGCTGATGCGACAGGGCGGCCTCGCGATGGCGAACAAGGCGGCGATTCGAACCGTGGGCGGGATCCGGTACTTCTCGCTGCTCGACCACGGATCCCCCGCGGACGTCGTGTTTTTCAGACACCCGCTGTCGCTCCTGCGACTGGCGCTGTACCTCCAGGACGCGCTGCGGCTCGTGAAGAAGATCGAGCGGCCGCTCGTGCTGTCTGGTCCGTCCCCGGACGGAGACAAAGGCCTCGCGCTCGTCGTCGGCGTGACGGGGAAGCCGACGACGGACGACGTCGGCGGAGGGAATCACTTCGCGCACTCTTTCCGGAGGGCGGCGGAGCACGTGCGCGCGCGGTTCAAGCACGATTCGTTCGAGGCGAGCGTGCTTCAGGTGGCGGAGAAGGACCTCGGGGAGTTCATGGAGGCGTTGTCGGACATCGACGCGGAGAGGGTCGCGCGGGAGCGGATGCAAGCGACGCAGTGATGATTGATGACGAGCGAGCGCGTAGCGCATCCGTCGCGTGCAGTGTTGTATGACGACGAGACCAATCAAGTTCTGTTCGTACGCGCGAACGCCTCCTGACTGCGTGTCGTGCGAATTCGAGCGGACTTTCGTACTACGCCGGTTTCCGACCCTAACCCTTGACTGGACACGCTTTATCCATCCGTATCGCCATCGTTCGTCCGCGCGCGCTGTCGCGTCCACGGCGATGAGTCACGTCTCCCGATGCGCGGCGGGACCGTCCACCGCGTGCGCGTCCTCGCGATGCGCGTCGAGAAACGAGACGAACGACGCGCGCGTCGCGGCGCCGCGCGCCGCGACCGCGCGCGGGGCGGCGTCGAAATCGTCGCCGTCGTCCGCGCGTCTCGATCCCCGCCCGCGATTGCGGGACGACGGCCCGCCGCGTCGTCGTCGCGGACGCGCGCTCGTCGCGCGATCCGCGGCGTCGTCTGACGCTCCAAAACAAGCGGCGAACGACACGTACGAGCGCTTCATGAAGGGCATCTCCGACGACGAGCGCCTGAGCGTGAAGGAGAGCTGGGACAAGATCGTCCGGTGGGCGACGCGAAGACGCGCGTACCTGTCCACGAAAGAGGACGTCCTCGCGAGCACGAAAAAGGTGGCCATCATGGGCGGCGGCTCGTTCGGGACCGCGATGGGGACGCTCCTCGCGCGGAACAAGCGAGACCTGGACGTCGTCATCCTCGTGCGGTCGGACGCGGACGCCAGATCCATCAACGAGACGCATCGAAACGCGAAGTACCTCCCGCAGTACGAGCTTCCTCCGTCCGTGCGCGCGACGACGGACCCCGCGGAGGCGCTGTCCGGGTGCGACTTCATCGTCCACGCGGTCCCGGTGCAGTCATCGAAAGCCTTCTTGAGAGGCGTCAAGGACCACGTCGACCCGAAGACGCCGCTGCTGTGCCTCGCGAAGGGATTAGGCGCGTCCTATCATCTCACACTGGTCCCCGTACGACCGCGTTCGCGCGGTGAACGCCGTTTCTTAAGAACTTTCGTTCCCAGCGCGCGTGTCTCTCCGCCCAGGGTCCCTCGCCGCTTTCGATCACGAAACCCCTCGACGCCTCCCATAAACTCAATCCTCCGCCCGACGCCTTTGAACGCCGCTCCCCGCAGAGACGGGCACGTGCGAGATGATGACGGAGGTGATCCCCGCGGGGCTCGGCCGCGACCAGCCGCTCGCGGTGCTGTCCGGCCCCACGTTCGCGGTCGAGCTCATGCAGGGCCTGCCCACCGCGATCGTCGCGGCGTCGACGGATAAGAACCTCGCCGGACGCGTCCAGCGGCTGTTCGCGTCGACGCACTTGCGGGTGAACACGTCCAACGACGTCGTCGGCGTGGAGCTCTCTGGCGCGCTGAAGAACGTGCTCGCGATCGCGGCGGGGATGATCGAGGGGTTGGAGCTCGGGAACAACGCGCTCGCGGCGGTCGTCGCGCAAGGGTGCGCGGAGATCCGGTGGCTCGCGACGAAGATGGGCGCGAAGCCGGAGACGCTGAGCGGGTTATCCGGCACCGGGGACATCATGCTGACGTGCTTCGTCCCGCTCAGGCGCGTTCTTATTATTTCCACGCCGGTCCCCGTACGACCGCGTTCGCGTTGTGAACGCCGATCCTTAAGGAGTTGAGTTTTCCACCCGGTGGCGTATCTCTCCGTCCGCCCACACCACGGTTTCAATCCAGACACACCGGCCTCGACGTCTTTCGACTCCTCCACCTGACGCCTCACTTTCAACTCCGCCCCGATATCGTCGCTTCGCGCGTCGGAACGACCCGCAGTCGCAACCGAACCGTCGGCGTACGGTTGGGGAAGGGCGAGACCTTGGAGGAGATCTTAGGGAGCATGACGCAGGTCGCGGAGGGCGTCGCGACCGCTCCGGCGGTGATGAAGCTCGCGAGGAAGTATAAGGTGTCCTTGCCGGTGCTCACCGCGGTGGCGAGGATACTCGAGGACGGGTTGGACCCACGAGTCGCGGTGGAGGAGGTGATGAACTTGCCGCAGGTGCCCGAGGCGTGATCGGTCGATCGATCGGATCGGATCGGATCGTCCGCGCGGAGCGGCGATCGCGGCGAGAGCTGAGGAGAAGAGTTAGGCGTTCGCGTTCGTTTTGGGGTTTGATGCGATGCGTAGGTCGTCTCGAAAGCGCGGCGTGCGGCTCGTCCGTCAGAACTGACGCGACGCTTTTTTTTATCCCTTTGACCCGAGCATTTTCGTGTAGTAAACTACACACCGCCGATAAAATAATCCCGTATGAGCATTTAGTCAGAATTGGCCGGAAATATGTGTAGTTAACTACACACCGGGTCTAAAGGGATACTCTGAAGTCCGCGGGCCCGCACCGTGCGCTTTTTGCGTCAGCATCGAGTCGACGCGAAACAGACCGTCGTTAGACCGTCGATTTTAAAACGCGGTTGAAAAGAAGCCCGCCGGAATACCTCCTTCTTGAAAGTTAACCTCGTCGACGCGCGCCCATTCGGTCGCGCGCGCGCACGCACGCACGATCCTGATCGCTCCGTCCCCGCGCGCACGCGTCCCGTTCGCTCGTTGAAAGGGCATCCACCCCGCCTCGTTCGGATCGCGCGTAGGACGCCGACAGCCTTCGCGCTCTCACGCGCTCGCGAGGTTATCCGATCCTTCGCGCCTCGCTCAAACGTTCGATGCGTCGCGCGCACGTCGCCCCGGCGGGCGCGTCGATCGCGTCGCTCGGCGCGATCGCGGCGAGGGGCCGTCCCTCGACGAACTCCTCCCACCGCGCGCGCGTTGCCGCGCTCCCGCGCCAGTTCGGCGCGCTCGCGGGCGCGATGCGCGCGTCGAAGAAGGGAAACTCCACGAATAAGAACAGCCCGCTGTCGCGCGAATCTCATCGAACCTCGAAACGATCCGGGTGCGCGGTCGCCGCCGCGGCGTACACCGAAGACGGCATGGGCTGCGCGGGCGTGGACGACAAGCTCTACGAGCACGAGGGGCACCTGAAGTACCGCTGGCAAAAGTTCGTGGAGACGAAGGAGGCGATCGTGAGCGCGGAGGGCTCCCTCGAGGACTTCTCCAAGGGCCACAAAAAGTTTGGCTTCAACCGCAACTCGAACGGCGAGATCGTCTACCGCGAGTGGGCCCCCGCGGCCGCGGAGGCGTGGCTCATCGGCGACTTCAACGGCTGGAGCGGCGACGCGACCCCGCTGACGAAGGACGACTTCGGCGTGTGGACCACGACGCTCCCTCCCGACGGCATCCAACACGGCTCGCGCGTGAAGATCCGCATGCGCACCGGCGACGGAGGCTTCACCGACCGCATCCCGGCGTGGATCAAGTACAGCACGGCCGAGGCGGGCGTCATGGGCGCCAACTACGACGGCATCTTCTGGGACCCGCCGCCGGGGCAGGAGTACGTGCGGAAGAACCCGCGCCCGCCGCGGCCGGCGGCGAGCCGCATCTACGAGGCGCACGTGGGCATGTCAGGCGCGTCCCATACACTGGTTCCCATACGACCGCGTCGGCGTGGTGAACGCCGATCCTTAAGGACTTTCCCCGGCGTGTCTCTCCGCCCAGGGTCCCTCGCTTTCAATCCCCACCCTCGGCGCCTTTCAACTCCAACTGACGCCTTTCAACTCCAACTGACGCCTTTCAACTCCACCCCGACTTCGCTTTGTATGGAACGACCCTCAGGGCAAGAGGCCAAGGTGAACACGTACCGGGATTTCGCGGACGAGATCCTCCCGCGGATCGCGGACGACGGGTACAACACCGTGCAGCTCATGGCGATCATGGAGCACGCGTACTACGGCTCGTTCGGGTACCACGTCACGAGCCCCTTCGCGGTGTCGTCGCGGTGCGGCACGCCCGAGGATCTCAAGTATCTCGTCGACAAGGCGCACGGGTTCGGGATTCGCGTGCTGCTCGACGTGATTCACTGCCACGCGTCGTGTAACACCGAGGACGGCATCGCGGGGTTCGACATCGGGCAGCAGACCGCGGACTCGTACTTCCACACCGGCGACGAGGGATACCACTGGCTGTGGGATTCGCGGCTGTACAATTACGGCAACTGGGAAGTCCAGCGGTACCTCCTGTCGAACCTTCGATACTGGGTCGACGAGTACGGCTTCGACGGCTTCAGGTTCGACGGCGTGACGTCCATGCTGTACAACCACCACGGCCTCCAGATGGACTTCACCGGGGACTACAACGAGTATTTCGGCCTCGACACCAACGTCTCCGCCGTCGTCTATCTGATGCTCGCGAACGACATGCTCCACGGCGTGTACCCCGGGATCGAAGTCATCGCGGAGGACGTCTCCGGGATGCCGACGCTGTGCCGCCCGGTGACCGAGGGCGGGATCGGGTTCGACGCGCGCCTCGGGATGGCGATCCCGGATCTGTGGGTCCGGCTCCTGAAGGCGTCCAGGGAGGGGCGCCTGCGCGACGAAGACTGGAGCATGCACGAGATCATCGCTTCGCTGTGCAACCGCCGGTACACGGAAAAGGTCATCGGGTACGCGGAGTCGCACGACCAGTCGATCGTGGGCGATAAGACGAACGCGTTCTGGCTCATGGACAAGGAGATGTACGAGGGGATGAGCACGTTCGACGAAGCCTCGGACGAGGTGTCGCGAGGGATGGCGCTTCACAAGATGATCCGCCTGCTCACCATCGCCATCGGCGGCGAGGGCTATCTCAACTTTATGGGGAACGAGTTCGGGCACCCCGAGTGGGTCGACTTCCCGCGAGAGGGGAACGACTGGTCGCACGAGCACTGCCGCCGACGCTGGGACCTCGCGGACACGGAGTACCTGCGATACAGCGAGCTCGGGCAGTTTGACAAGGCGATGATGGCGCTCGATCAGCAGTACAAATTCTTGGGCGACGCGCACCAGTTCGTCTCGAGCGCGGATGAAGAGCGGAAAGTGATCGTCGCCGAGCGCGGGCCTCTCCTCTTCGTCTTCAACTTCCACCCCACGGAGAGCTACGAAGGCCTCGAAGTCGGCGTCGGCATGGGCGGGAAGTACCGGATCGTCCTCGACACGGACGCGTGGTCCTTCGGAGGCCAAGGACGCGTCGGGCACGACTTTGACCACTTCTCCAACCCGGGCGGCCCCGTCACGTTCGTCGGGCCGTACGAGCAAGAGCCCAGGCCGGCGTCTCTCAAAGTTCTCTCCCCGTGCCGCAGCGCGCAGGTGTACTTTAAAATCGACGAGGACGGCGCCGCCGCCAACTACGACACCGCCGCGAGCGTGCACGATTTCGGCAGAGGCGTGCACTTGACGTCGGACGCGCCGAGAGCCGCGCCCGTGGAGGAACGGTACGGCGACGAGCGCCTGTACCAGGATACGGTGAGCAGCGAGTACGACTCGGACTGGATGAAGGCGGAGCAAGCGCGGCAGTCGCAGTCGCGATCCGCCGCGGCGCCGTCGGGCGGCGGCGGCGGCGGCGGCGGCGGCGGCGGCGGAGGGAGCAGCGAGTACGACTCGGATTGGATGAAGGCGCAGATGGCGGCGGCGGCGGCGAACGGCGGGAGCGAGCTCGTGCGGCCGACGCCGCCGACGCCGCCGCCGGCGATGGGCGGCGGCGGCGGCGGCGGCGGACGGGGCGGCGCGAGCCGGCCGGAGCGCGTCACGCGAGGGAAGGATGGCGTCATCTACGACCCGGACCAGTTCGACCCGGACAACAACTGATCGGACCGCTTTCAACGCGGCGAGAAGACGAGAGGGAAGCGCGAGAGCGGAGCGAGAGCGAGCGAGAGAGAGAGAGAGAGAGAGGAGGAGTGCATTTGGTTGAACTTTAATACACGTCAGAGCGCTCGAGAAGCGCGAGAGCGGAGCGAGAGAGAGAGGAGGCTCGCGCGTCAATAGTCACGACCAGTCTCGACCGACCCCGAGCGCCTCCGCGATGGCGGCGTCGTTCCCCCCGCCGCCGATGCTCTGAAACATCTTCAACAGCCCGGCGCGTTCCTCGAGCGTCGACGTCAGCGCCAACCCGTCCGCGATCATCTCAAACTCCGCGCTGTTGCTCCCCGGCGGAAACGCGTCCAGCACCCCGATGATACCGTCCAACGTCATCATCGCGCCGCCGTCGTCCCCCTGCCTCCTCTGCGCGCCGGCTTGGAGGAGGTCGCGTCGCGTCCGCGCGGCGACCCCCGCTGCGACGGTCCTCCCCGCTTTCCCCGGCGGCACCCCCACGTCCTCCGCGATGCCCGCGAGGAACTGCGCGGGCACGCCGACGACGCCGGTGGTACTCCGCTGCGACGCCGCGTCCAGCGCGAACTCCACCGCGGCTTTGAAGATCCCAGATCGCGCGCTCTCGGGTCGAACGCGGTCGCTCACGGACGCGTTGGCGGCTTGGCACGCGTCTCTCAACGCGACGAGATCCGCGGGGTCGTACTCCACGCCGCTCACGCGCTTGGCGCTCAGCGCCGCGAGGACCGATCGCGCGTAGATTAACCGCTCCTCTCTCGCGCTCTCCGGGCAGTACCCCGGCGGAGGACGCGACCACCAGCTCGGTTCCGTCGCGTCCGCGGACGCCGCGCGCTCCGCGGCTTCCTTCGCCTCTCTTCGCCGGCGTTCCTTCGCGGCGGCTTCGCTGAGCCCGGAGCCCGCGCCGAGACCCTCCAGCGACCCGCTGAGCGCGTTCCCGCGGGTCCCGCGCGCGAACGCGTCCTCGACCCAGATTTCTCTCCCGCCCAACGTCCGGTCCTTCACCCATCGCCCCGGTCCGCTCCCGCGCGGCGGTTTCCGTCGCGAGCCGCCGCCGCCGAACGACGGCAACGACAGCCCGCCGCCGCCGCGAGGGGCGAGGCCGAAGACTCTGAGGGTCGTTCCATACAAGCGAACGTCGGGGTGGAGTTGAAAGGCGTCAGGTGGCGTTCAAAGGCATCGAGGGCGGGGATTGAAAGCGAGGGGTGGGCGGAGAGATGCGCCGGGCAAAGTCCTTAAGGATCGGCGTCCACATCGCCAACGCGGTCGTATGGGGACCGGTGTATAGAACGCACCTGATGACGGCGTACGCGACGGCGAACAGCCCGGCCCATCCCACGAGCCCGCTCACCCACGGCGGCGGCCCCGAGTCGTAGTACGCCGCTGCTGGCCCGCCGCGCGCGGTCCTGAACGACGCCTGGTCGCCCGACGCGTACGTCGCGGCGCGGCTGCGGTCGGGTCTGAGCGTCTTGTCGACGCGCTTCTTGATCGCCTTCTTCGCCTTTCGATGCGCGCGCTTGACGCGCTGGCCGAGCGACTCCACCGCCTTCTGCGGGGATTTGAGGTCGACGACGAGCTTGCCGTCGTCGAAGCTGACGGGCTTGCGGTCGCCGCCGCCATTCCCGCCGCCGGCGCTATGCGCGTGATGCGAGGCGTCGCCGCCGCGGGAGGATTCGCGCTCGTATCGCTCCTCCTTCTCGCGGAGCTTGCTTCGGCCGTGTCGGCCGCCCTCGGAGCCGGAGCCCGCCCACGCGGGGGGCGCGCCGTGGACGCAGCACGTCGTCGCCGCGGCGACGATGGACAGCGTCGCGAGCGACGCGGTTCGGAGACGCCGCCGCGCGGACGAGGACGACGACGACGACGCGTCGAAATCGTCGTCGTCGGAAGAGGGCGACGACGGCGCGACGAAGATGACGTCCTCCGGCGCGACGCGCGCGAAGACCGCGGGGGCGGCGACGATGCGCCGGACGCGGACGCGGAGACCGCGCGCGGCGGTACGGGCGCGCGCGCGCGTCCCGACCGCGGGGAGCGCGGAGACGGCGGCGACCGCTACCATGAGGCCTCGCCCGCGCACGGCGCTCGATGCACAATGCCAGCCGCGACGAAGAAGAATCCCGGCACGCGAGCGCCGACGCGACGAGAAGCGAGACGAGCGCGAGCAGTTTGAGCTGATCGAAGCCGCCGTCGCGCGATCGATCGATGAACCCGAGCATCCGCCTTTGAAAACGCGGGACATGGTTCAGACATCTACGTTTTCACCCCGATTAACCTTCAACGTCCGATCAACTCTCCGCCATCCGCAGTCAGCGCGAATAATCGAGCCGTTCACCGACGAAAAGCGAGCGTCATCAATCCAACGGGTCAACAACGCCGCGCGCGCTCGACCCCCCGCGCACGGCACGATGCTCCCCGGAGGAGGCTTCAATCAAGGCGGCGGCGCGCCCACGCCCAGCCGCCCGTCGTTCCCGCACGAGCGCAGACGCGCGGCGGCGGCGGCGGCGCAGCAGCCGCAGAATGCGGACGACGCTCCCGCGACGACGACGACGACGACGACGACGACGACGACGTCCGAAGCCCCCGCGGCGCCCGCGCCCGCAGCGACGACCAGCGGCGGCGCCGGGTCCATGCTCGCGGCGCTCGCGGCGTCGAGCCCGGAGAAATCGCCGCCGATTCCCGCGAACGCGGCGGCGGCGCCGCCCCCGCCGGCGCATCCGGCGCGACCGCCGCTCGGAGACGCCACGAACGACCCGGCCGCGCAATCACGCGGTCAGGAGCTGGTCGCGGCGCAAAAGGCGCGCGCGCCGCCGCCGCCGCCGCCCGAGCCCGAGCCCGAGCCGCCGATCGCGTCGACGTACGACCCGTCGTTCGTCGACAACCAGAGCGCCGGCTACGCGTTCGACCCCGTCACCGGGATGCTCCGAGATCCGGGCGCGCCGTCCGAGAACGCGATGACGCGCACGCGCGTCGTCGAATCCGGCGGCGTCGGCGGCGGGTTCCGCCGCGTTCAAGAGGACAGCGGCGGCGGCGCGAGCGATCGAAGGGCGTTAGGCAGAGCGTTCGCGATGCGCGCGGCCGCGGAGGACGCGAGCCAGGGGTCGTTGCGCGCGGTCGCGGTGGCGACGCAATCGACGGTGACGTGTCTCGGCTTTTTCGCGCAAGGGATACTCGCGGGCGTCGCGGCGACGAACGTCTTCATGACGTACTTTCTCGACGCCGCGAACCTCCCGGGCGGGAGCTCGAACTCCGGGTTCTTGAAGTACTACTCCCCGATCGCGGTGATCGCGCAGCGGATGTTCGTGACGCTGAGCGTGATATCGTTGCTCGCGTCGGTGGACAAATACGCGAAGGATTCGCTCGGCGGATTTCTGCTGCAAGGTTTCGCCGTGCGCCGATTCGACGCGCTCGCGATTCTGTGCTTCTTTCTGTGCTTCCTCTTCAGCGTGATCAACGTCCCGTTCGAGGACCGACTGTACTACGCGTACGTGCGCGTGCCGTCGTGGTGGGAGTACGAGACGCTCGCCGGGGATTTCAACTCGGACGTGAACACGTTTCACGGGTTGAACTTTTCGCGGTGTTTCTTCGCGCTGCTCGGCTTCTTGTGCGTCTGCGCGACGACCACGCCCGCGGTGTTGGACGTCATCGAGCGCGCGGAGGAACTCACGAAGGTGCACGCGGGCGAGCGGAGCTTCGGGGCGAAGGCTGTTTACGAGAACGACGAAGGAGAGATGGAGCCGCCGCGCAGGTTTGGAAACACAAACGCGGGCGGCGGCGGCGGCGGCGGATCGAGGACGCCGGACCGGAGGCGGTCGCCGGGCGGCAGCCCGACGCGAGGCTCCCCGGGGGGATTCCAGTGGCGCGATAACGCGGTCGCGGAGCGGGACGGGGTCGGGCGGAGTAGGTACGGGCAAGGGAGGCGAGGGTACTGAGCAGTTGTAACGTTATTACGTATGTTAACCAACCGTCGACCTCAACTTTGGGGCATCTGCCTAAAATCATGATGGCCGGCGGGGCTGTCGCCGCCCTGGTCGTGATCGGCATCGTCGTGTGGGTGTGTACGAAGAAGGCGAAGGAGAAGCCGAGCGCGGTCTCCCCATCTCCCGAGTCGACGGGGACCCGCGGCCACGGCGGTGTGCCCCTCGAAGAGCAACAGAGTGCGTTGAGGGAGGCGGAGAAGAAGCCCGACGCTGAATTGATGACGAGGAAGCCGAGTAGGATTCAATCGATCAAGGATTCAATTCGAAAGAAGCTCAACTTCAAGAAGGCGAAGAATAACAGGAAGAGACTACTACTAGCCTAATTTAATTTAGGGCTATGGAAGCGGTAGGCGAGGATCTATAAGTCCTATAGCACATCGCTCCGACGCGCGACCTCCGTTCTACGCTAATAAAACTAGACTACCTCCGCGCTAATTATTAATACCGCCGACCGAAGACGCGTTCCCACATCCGCCGCACCGCGCCTCCGCCGCCGGCGCTTCGCGCCTCGCCGCGCTCCCTGTCGAGGAGCCTAAACGCGGTGCAAAACAGCGCGACCGCGGGCGGAAGCGCCACCGCGTCCCTTCGTCGCCGCGCCGCCGCGTCCGGGTCCGCCCCCGCCGCTTTCGCGAACGCTCGGAAATCCCGCCCCGCCGCGCGAAACGCGTCATCATCGCGCGCATCCTCGCCTTCCCCCAACAGTCCTTCCTCTTCCTTGCGTCCTCCTCTCAGCTCGAAGTACCACCCCCCGATGTCGTGGTCCCGCGACCTCGGCGCGAACAGCCACGCGTCCGACGGCGGGAGCCACGCCCTGGTCGCCTTCGCGACGACGACGCCGGCGGCGGCGTCGATCCACGCGAGGCGCGTCACCCCCGGCGTCGCGTGCGCGACGATCCTGTGCCGCGTCGTCCCTCCCGCGTCGGTCACGACGCCGTCGAGCGCGGAGACGACGCACACGAGGCCGTCGGAGTTTGAAATGGAGTTTGAACGGTACGCGTCGCCGGCTCCACCCGACGAAGTCGACGCGGCTCGGAGGACGGCTTCGTCCGCGGTCGCGTCCGGGGCTCGACGGACGACGACGTCGCCGAGGGCGTCGCGTCTCGTCGCGATCGCGACGACCCTGCCGCCGACGACGAGCTCCAGCTTCGCGTCGTCGCGGCCGCGGCGATGGCGCGCGTCGGGGGGGTCGCCGCCGTCGCACAGCTGTGCGTCGTCCTCCTCGGTCGCCTCGTTCGCCTCGTTCGCCGCGCCAGCTGTACCGCCGCCGACCGCTCCCGCGAGCGCCCGCATCGCCCCCTCCGCGCCGATCTCCTCGCCGATCTCCTCCCGCGCGCGCGCCTCCCTGATCACCGCGAGCACGGTCCGCCCGGACACGACGTGCGCGAGGTCGACCACGCCCTCTCGGTCCGCGACGACCTTCGCGGTGGCGCTTTCTTCCGTCTCGAACCGGCGCGGGAACTCCTCGCCGAGGCGAACGGCGTCGACGTCCACCTCTGGCCCCTCCGCGACGAACTCGAGCGCGCGGCGGAGCTCCGCCGCGAGCGCGCGCTTCGGCACGAGCGCGTCGACGGCGCCGTTGTAGTCGCGCCACACGTCCGAGTACTTCTCGAACGCGTCCGCGGCATCGCGCGCGCGCCCACGCGACGACGACGACGACGACGACTGATCGCGATCGTCGTCCGTCGTCCGCCTCGCGCGGTCGAGCCGCTCGGCGTCGTACAGCGCCCTGCGCTTCTCGCACGAGAGGATCTCGTACGCGGCGAGGACTCTGACGAACGCCTCCGCGGCGACCGCGTCGTCCGCGCGCGTCGCGTCCGGGTGCGTGCGCTTGGCGACCTCTCGGAACGCGCGTTTGATGTCTCGCCTCGACGCGGCGCCCGCCGGATCCAGGCCGAGGAGGGCGTACAGGCACGACGGCGGCGCGGGCGCGCGCGGCGCGTCGGTCGCGAGGTATCGCGCTTGGAGGGAGAGGAGGAGGAGAGGAGACGGCGGGAGCGCGCGCGACGCGCGCGCGATCCCGCGCCTCAGCATGTTGTGTCCCTAGTCCGCGGTCGCGTCGTTTTCGCTGGTTAAAGCGTGCCATCGTGGACTCTCCTCTCGAGCGCGCGATAGAAGTATTGTACGAGCTAGCGCTATCACCACGGGCACGGCTTCAAACCCTCGCCGTAGTTCCCGTGAACGAAACTCCCCGTGGTCTCCATCGTGAGCGCGTCCAACGCCATGAGCACCCCTCTCCCGCCGCCCTCCACGGGCTTGAACCACTTCATCATGTTCGCCGGCGGCGTGCCGCCGCCGAAGTTCGTCTTCAACATCCCGGGGTGCACTGCAAAGTGGAGGGATATGATTGGTCAGTTCAAGATGACGTGTCACATCGTGTGGTCGAGAGAGAGAGAGAGAGAGAGAGAGCGATTCGCCCGGGCGCGCACCCAAGCCCACGGCGACGCCCGCCTCTCTCAATTCGCTCGCCATCGTCGCGGCCGCCATGTTCACCGCGGCTTTCGCGCATCTGTACGCCATCGCGCCGCCGCTGCCGTTGTCGCTGATGCTCCCCATCAAACTCGTCACGATCAGTACCTTCCCTTTGCTCTCCTTCAGTTTCGGCGTCAGCGCCTTCGTCACGCGGATCGGCCCGAGCGTGTTCACCTCGAACGCGCGCTGCATCACGCGAAAGTCCAGCGTCGCGAACTTCTGGTCCTCGAACTGCTCGTCCCAGCTCCGCCCCGGGTTGCTTCCGAGGCCACCGGCGTTGTTGATCACCGCGTCCACGCGGACGCCGTCGAGCGCGCGCGCGAGCCGGTCCCCGGCGTCGTCCGCGGTCACGTCCACGTCGTGGATGATCTGCGGGCGTCGCGAGATGCAAAAAAAGTTCATCGGTCAGTTGAAAGGGCACGCGATCAAATGTTGAAACCGAGGGACGGGTGAAAAACGTTCGCACCTTCTTCACGCCGACCGCCTCCAGCTCGGCCGTGGGCGCGCGGCACGACGCGTACACGACGTCCCCGCGCGCCGTGAGCTGCTTGCAGAGCTCCAAGCCGAGGCCGGCGTTCGCGCCGGTGACGACGACGTTGAGCGGCATCGCGGGAAGGGGGGGGGGGGGGGGGGGGGGGGGAGAGGGGGCGGGGAGAAGTAGGAGGGGGGGGGGAGGGGAAAAAAAAGGGGGAGCGCAGAGGGGAGGGAGG